>Ga0070765_100001698_pt1 | contig 13568 bp, 15 predicted proteins | sample HubBroMetageWFT5_FD_71516 | JGI IMG/M metagenome (GOLD analysis project Ga0070765, IMG submission 71516) | Warmed and freeze-thawed soil microbial communities from the Hubbard Brook experimental Forest, New Hampshire - Hubbard Brook CCASE Soil... | ecosystem: Environmental > Terrestrial > Soil... | reverse complement strand
CGGGGCCGCTGCTGGTCATCGCGGGTTCCGGGCCGCTCGAGGCCGAGCTAAGAGGGCAGGCCGCGGCGCGCGGGGTGGCGGTGACGTTCGCCGGGCACCGCCCGGACGTGCCCGCGCTGCTGGCCGCCGCGGACGTGTTCGTGCTGCCCAGCGTGTGGGAGGGGCAGGCGCTCATCCTCCAGGAGGCGCTGCGGGCGGGGGTGCCCATCGTGGCCACGCGGGTCGGCGGGACCGCGGACCTGACCGGTGAGGACGCCGCGGTGCTGGTTCCCGGGGGCGACGCGCAGCGGTTCGCCGACGCGGTGCGCGCGGTGCTCGGCGATCCCGCGCTGGCCACCCGGCTGCGCAAGGCCGCACTGGACCGGGCCGACGTCCTGCCCGACGAGGACCAGGCGGTGGATGCGGCCCTGGCCGAATACCGCCGCGTCCTTGTGACGTAACCGCCCTTCCCTGCGTGTCGGCGGGGGCCCACAATGAAGCATGACTTACGGCCAGGCAGAGGTGGCGTGCCCGCAGTGCGGCAGTGCCGCCGCGGTGCACTCGATCGCGGAATGGGCCGCGATGGCCCAGGGACCGACGAGCGGATATGGGCCGATGCCGCAGCCGGGCTACGGTCCGGGCCCGCAGCCGGGATACCCGGCATCGCCCGGGCCAGGCCCGCAGCCCGGGTACCCGGCATCGCCCGGGCCAGGCCCGCAGACCGGCTTCCCGGACCCGTCGCAATACCAGCAGTCCGGGTTCCCCGATCCCTCTCAGTACCAGCAGTCCGGGTTCCCCGACCCGTCGCAGTACCAGCAGCCAGGGTCCGCGGCGCCGTCGCAGGACCCGTCGGCCGGATCCTCCGCCGAGCCGCCACCTGCGTCCCAGGCGCAGCCGCCGCCGGCGTCCCAGGCGCAGCCGCCGCCGGCCCAGCAGCCCGGATATCCTGCCTCCGGACCCTGGCCGCCAGGCCAGCAGGGCGGGTACCCGGGGGAGCCGTGGCAGAGCCAGCCACCGCCTCGGAGGTCCAGCGGCTGGGGCGACACAGGATCCGACGTCTCTCTTGGAGACGGCATCGGCGAGGCCGTCGTGGACGCGGCCATGGGATTCCTCGGCCGGACTATCGGCCGCCGGGTGCGCCGCACGCTCGAGGAGCGGGTGGTGCCCGCCATGGCCGTCAGGCAGCAGGAGATGACCCGCCAGCGGATGGCGATCGCTGAGCGGCATCCCGACCTGCGCTTCTGCCTGAACGACAAGGTGGTCTTCCTGGCCGGCGGTACCCGCGTGCTGCCCTTGACGTCGGCCATGCAGGTGACCACCGTCGAGCAGTCCGATGCCATCGTCGCCCAGCTGCGGGGCGGCTGACCAGCGCGTCCGGCTTGATCAGGCCCGTGAGCCCCGGTTAAGTAGCTGTCCAGCCGGCTCGCCATCCGGCGCTCCGCTGTTGGCGTCGAGCAGCTGGATGCCGCGCAGCCACGTCTGCCGGACCCGCCCGGTCAGGGCCCGGCCCGCATACGGCGTGACCTGGTGCCGGTGCTGCAGCCGTGCCGGGTCCACCACGAAACTCACCTCGGGGTCGAACGCCGTCAGGTCGGCGTCGCACCCGACGGCGATGCGTCCCTTGGCGGGCAGGCCCGCCAGCGCGGCGGGCGCCGCGGCCATCCAACGGGCCATGTCGTCCAGCGTCCGCCCGCGCCGCCGGGCCACGGTCCACACCGCCGACAGGCCGAGCTGCAGCGATGCGATACCGCCCCAGGCCGCGCCGAAGTCGCCCGTGCCGGAGGCCTTCAGCTCGGGCGGGCAGGGCGAGTGATCGGACACCACGCAGTCGATGACCCCGGCTTCCAGCCCGCGCCACAGTGCCTCCCGGTTGACCGCGTCCCTGATCGGCGGGCAGGACTTGAACTCGGTCGCGCCGTCGGGTACCTGCTCGGCCGCGAAGAACAGGTAGTGCGGGCAGGTCTCGGCGGACAGCCTGATGCCCGCCGCCTTGGCGCCGGCGATCATCGCCACGCACTCGGCCGCGGACAGGTGCACGATGTGCGCCCGGGCGCCGGTTGCGGCCGCGGCCGCGACGACCTTCTCGATGGCGCGCCGTTCGGCGACCGGAGGCCGTGACGCCACGAAGGCGCAGAAGTCGCGGCCGGACGCCGGGGTGACCTGCGACCCGTCTTCGGCGTGCACGATCAGGAGCGCGTCTAGTCCGGCCAGCGAGCCGAGCACGGACCGCAGCCCGTCGGCGTCCAGGGGCGGGAACTCCGGCACGCCGGAGTCGATCAGGAAGCACTTGAACCCGACCACCCCGGCCTGGTGCAGGGGCAGCAGCGACCCGGAATTCCCCGGCACCGCACCGCCCCAGAACGCCACGTCGACCCAGCATTTCCCGGCCGCGGCGGCGCGCTTTTCCTCAAGCGCTATCACCGAGGTCGTGGGCGGCAGCGAGTTCAGCGGCATGTCGCAGATCGTCGTCACCCCGCCCGCCGCGGCCGCCCGGGTGGCGGTCGCGAACCCTTCCCACTCGGTCCGGCCGGGTTCGTTGACGTGCACATGGCTGTCGACCAGTCCGGGCAGCAGCGCGAGGTCGCCCAGGTCGACGTCTCGCCGGGCGTCCAGGCTGCCGCCGTAGTCCTCGATGGCCGCGATCGAGGAGCCGCCGACCGCCACCGCCGCCGGCCGCGTCCCCTCGGGCAGCACCGTCCGCCGGGACCGGACGACCAGGTCGTACATGAGCGTCACCTCCAGCCGAAGCCAGTCTCTCACCCGCCGCGCCGGCAAGATCACCTTGCTGTTCGTTCATCTGCGCGTCATGTGCTGGCCAGCTGTCGGTCAGGGATGCGAACTACCTGGGCCAGCTCAACATATCCACCGGGCACATCTCCCCGGTATCGACCCGCGGCGTGAGCCTCGCACCCGGCGGAATGATCTTCGTTCCGTTCTAGTGGCCTGTGTGCCAGAAGCTCATTCGCGTATGTCCTCGGGTGGACCGCGTGTGCCACCGGGCCCGTCTATCGGGCCCTGTGTGCCACGTGGCCCCAGTCAGGCCGTGCCGAGTGCTGGACCGCGTGTGCCCCCGGGCCCGTCTATCGGGCCCTGTGTGCCACGTGGCCAGGAGCCGCGGCGCGAACCGGCGGGCAGCCGCCGTCGGCAGGGCGCGGAATGCGCCTCACGTCCCCGTGATGTGCTCGGGACGGACCGGGACGCGGGGCAGATGGCGGCGACGACCGCGGGCGTCGATGAGATCGTAGGCGGCTCACCCACCCCGCGCAGACCGCACGGGGCGTGCGGGTCCGCCAGGGTGCTGCGCTTGGGCGCGGTGAAGAACTCGGCGACCGGGATCGTCCGCGAGCCGCGGAGCGAGGCGGCCTCCACCGCGGCCCCGGCGGCGAGCAGCACGGGGTGGCAGTCTCCGGCCGGCGAGGCGGCGCCCAGGTTACCGCCGACCGTGCCGCGGTTGCGGATCTGCGGTGATCCGACGGTCCGCGCGGCCATCGCCAGGCCCGGCAGCAGGCCGCCGAGCTCTGCGATGACCCGGGCGTAAGTGACCCCGGCCCCCAGGCGCACCAGCCCGTCGCTTCGCTGCCACGCGGTGAGCTCGGGGACACGGTTCAGGTCAAGGAGCGCCTCCGGCCGCCGGGCGTCGAAGTTGATCTCGACCATGACGTCGGTCCCGCCCGCGATGGGCACCGCGCCGGGAACCTCGGCCTTGGCCGCGAGCGCGTCAGCGAGCGACCGGGGCTGCAGGAATTCCATGCTCGGTAACCAGCTCAGCTTCCCCGGTAGGTGGAGTAGGCGAACGGGCTGAGCAGCAGCGGCACGTGATAATGCCCGCCTTGGCCGGTCATCTCGAAGGTCACCGTGACCTCCGGGTAGAACGAGGCGGTCCCGCGCGCCGCGAAGTACGCCCCGCTGCCGAACGTGATCCGGTAGACGCCGGGCTCGAACCCGGCCTCGGCCACCGGTCCGGGCGCCACCGGTCCGGGCGCCACCGGTCCGGGCGCCACCGGTCCGGGCAGCTTCAGTCGGCCGTCGGCGTCGGTCAGCCCCTCGCAAACCTCCGACCACCCGTCCCGGCCGTTTTGCTCGAGCCGCACGTGGACGCCCGTCGCGGGCCGCCCGCTGGTCGCGTCGAGGACGTGCGTCGATAGCGTCGACACGGTCAAAGGCTCAGCAACTTCGCCAGCCGCAGCCGGGTGATCTTCAGCAGTTCCTGGCGCACCACGGCCCGTTCGGCCTCGGCGTCGTTGCCGAGCCTGGCCCGCAGCTGATCCAGCATGTCCTGGCCGGACAGGCCGCTGGCGCAGACCAGCAACACGTGGCCGAAGCGGCGCTCATAGACGCGGTTGCCTTCGGCGAGCGCCTGCCGCACCCGGTCGCTGGCGGACGCGGCACCGGACTGCTCGGCCGCCGACCATTCCCCGGCCGGGGCACGGTCACCGATCCGCGGGTGCGCGTTCATGCTCTCAACGATATCGTCCCAGCTCAGCGCCTCGAAGGCAGCGTCCACCGCGGCCTGGAGCGCGGCCGGTCCCGGATAGGGGCGGCCGTCGGCGATCGCCTTGGCGAACGACCGTGACGCGCAGCACGCGAGCAGGTCCCGCTCGGCGGCCTCCGGCGGAGCCGCGTTGAACGCCGCCAGCGTGGACTGCTCGGCGTCCTGGCTCATCATGCGAAACATCCAATCAGCCGGTGCCGCGGACGTGATAGGCGCCTATCGAATCAATCACCGGTAACCTGGCTCCAGCCGTTTTGTAGCTTTCGCTAAACACATGATGGCTATGGTGCGCGTGAAGGGTTCGTCGCCAGGAGGTGATCCCTTGCGAGTACGGGACTTGCTCGACGTGCCTGGTCTCGGGATCAGGCTGCTGACGGACGTCTCTGGCGTGGACCGGGTGATCCGGCACGTGTACACCACCGACCTGCCCGATCCCAGCCGTTACCTGACGCCGGGAGACCTGGTGCTGACCGGCATGATCTGGTGCCGGGAACCCGGCGATGCCGAGCGGTTCGTCCGGGCCCTGGTCAAGGCGGAGGCCGTGGTCCTCGGTGCGGGGGAGGCGCTCGGCGAGGTGCCGCCCGAGATCATCCAGGCGTGCAGCCAGCACGGCATCACCCTGCTCGCGGTGCCGGCCGAGACCTCGTTCGCCACCATCACCGACGAGGTGGCGCGCCGGCTCAACGGTGACCGGGCGACGGCCATGACCAGGGTGCTCGGGCGGCGCAGGCTGCTGCTGTCCGCGGTCGCCGAAGGGGCCGGCCTGGACGCGATGTTCCGGCTGATGGGCCGCGAGCTCGGCGCCGAATGCTGGCTGCTCACCGCGATGGGCCGGGTGGTAGGCGGAACGGGGCCGTCGCTGCCCGGTTCGCTGGCGCTGCGGCTGGCCGCAGAGTACCTCAAGGCGGACCGGCCGTCGGTCATGGCGCGGGTGACCGGGCCGCGCGCCCCGGCGGACGGCGACGGGAAGTACTCGCTGTTCGCGGTCGGCGGCGAGCCCCGGGTCACCAGCTGGTTCCTCGCGTGTGCGGGCCACGAACAGGACTGGCCACACGAGCTGCGCGAATCCGTGGCCGAACTGGCCGCGGACGCGGCCCTGGAGCGGGCCCGGCTGGATGCCGGCCGCGCCGGGGATCGCAGGCTGGCCGAGGCGATCGTGGCCAGGCTCGCATCCGAGGCAGGCGAGGGGGCCGGCCCGGCCGAGATCGCCTCGCTGATGCGCGCGGCCGCGCTGTCACCCGACGGGCGTCACCTGGTCGCCGCGATGAGCGCGGAAGCCGACCGGATCACCGGCCCGAACGCCGATCGCTGGCGCAGTGACCTGGCCGAGGAGCTGGCCGTGCCGCACGCGGAGGGCACGGCGGTCGCCGCGCTCGGCGAGCAGATCGTGATGCTCGTCCCGCTGCCTGAGGGCGCCGCCTCAGATGCCGGGCACGCGTTCGCCGCCCGGATGCGGAACGCGCAGCCGGTGCTGGAATCCGACCGGTCCCGCATCAGGCTCGCCATCGGCGTCAGCGCGCCCGCCGAGGGCGTGGCTGCCCTGGCCGGCGCGCTGCACGAGGCCGAGAGCGCGCGCAGGCTCGCCGCGGTACGCGCCGAGGCCGCGATCCCCTCAGGGGCCGTCTCGGTGGTGACCAGCGACGAGGTGGCCTCGCACGAGCTCCTGCTGGCCAGCGTGCCCGGCAGCGTGCTGCGCTCCTTCCGGGAGCGGCTGCTCGGCCCGCTGCTGGCCTACGACGAGCGGCACCACGCCGAGCTGCTGCCCACCCTGCGCCAGTTCCTGGCCTGCTCGGGCTCGTGGAACGCGTGCGCGGCGTCCATGTACGTTCACGTCAATACGGTCCGCTACCGGATCCGCAGGATCGAGGAGCTCACCGGGCGGGACCTGTCCAACCTGGACGACCAGGTGGATTTCTTCCTTGCGTTGCGAATTCGCTAGCTTGTCCGGGTGGTGGTGATCCGGTCCGCCTCGACGGCGGACGCGCCGCAGATCGCGGCCGTAATGCGGGACGCCTGGTTCGCCGCCTACGAGGGCATCATCGCGCCCGAGATCATCGACCGGGTCACCGCGCCCGACGGCGGCGCCCGCGTCCGGCAGTCGTTCCGCACGCGACCGTGGCAGCGCATGATCGCCGCAGTTGAGCCGGCCAAACAATCCGAGCCAGCCGGACAAGCCGAGCCGGCTGGACAAGCCGAGCCAGCCGGGCCGGCCGCGCCGGGCATCGTCGGCTACGCGTCCTTCGGGCCAGAACGCGACGTGCTCGGCATGTCCTGGCCCTACCCGCGGACCGCGGCGGGCGCCGAGGGCCGGGTCGCCGAGCTCTACGCCCTGTACGTTCATCCGGCCCGGTGGTCCACTGGCACCGGGCGGGCGCTGATGGACCAGGTCCTGGCCAAGGTATCCAGCACCGGATACCAGAGCATCACGCTGTGGGTCCTCGAGGACAACGCCCGCGCACGCCGCTTCTACGAGCGGGCCGGGTTCGCGCCGGACGACGCCCGCCACGTGCTCGACGACCTCGGCGGCGTCACCGAGATCCGCTACCGCCGCGCACTAGGTCCTAGCACTCAGGCAGGGCGGCACGCGCATGCGCGATGAGCGCCCTGGCCGCCGGGCTGACCGGGCCCTCGGTGCGCCAGGCGAGCGCGAGGCGGCCTCGCATCTCGGGATCGCGGACGGCCAGAACGCGCAGCCCCTCGCCATGCGAGCGCGCGACCGAGGCCGGCAGGCGCTGCTGGTCGTGGGCGGGACGATCGGTGACCGCCGCGGCCGCAAGGGCATGTTCCTGCTCGGCCTCGCCCTGTTCGGAGCCGGGTCCCTGGCCGACAGCCTGGCGCCGTCCACCGGCTGGCTCCTGGCCGCCCGGGTGCTGCAGGGCCTGGGCCCGGTGCTCCTGGTGCCGGGCAGCCTGACCATCATCCGGGCGCTCTTCGACGACGAACGCCGCCGCGCGCAAGCCATCGGCCTGTGGTCCACCGGTTCCGGCCTCGGGATGGCGGCCGGGCCCGTGGTCGGCGGGCTCATCGCCGCGCACGTGGGCTGGCGCTGGGTGTTCGGGTTCAACGTGCCGCTGGCCGCGGTACTGCTGCTGATCGCCGCGCGGGCCGTGCCCCGGGCTCGTGGGGCGGGAGCGGCGGGCCGACGCGCCAGCTATCGACGTCGCGCTGTTCCGCCGTCCCGCGTTCACCGCCGCCAACGTCGCCGCGTTGGTGGTCTTCTTCGCGTTCATCGGCGCGATCGTGTTCTTCAGCGCGTATTTCCAGCAGGTCAGGGGATTGTCCCCGGTCGGTGCGGGCCTCCAGGTGTCGGTCCTGGGCGTGTCGTTCGCCATCACCGCGCCGCTGTCCGGACGGCTCGTCGGCCGGGTGGGCCCGCGCTGGCCCATGCTCGCCGGCCTGGTTGCTGCGGGCGCGGCCATGCTCGGCCTGCTGCGGCTCGGCACGCGCACCGGCGCGGGGGAGATCTGGTGGGATTTCGCGGTGGCCGGCGCGGGCGTGGGACTGTGCCTGACGCCGATGACCCAGGTGGCGGTGTCGGCGGTCGGCGCGGACCGGGCCGGGATGGCCTCGGCCGTGCACAACGCGCTCCGCCAGTTCGGCCAGGTGCTGGGAGTCGCGGTGCTCGGCGCGATCATCGATGCGCGGGCCGCGCGGGCGGGCCCCGGGGCTTCGTGACCGGACTGCACGCCGCGATGTGGGTGTCCGGGGCGGCGCTCTTCGGCGCCGCCGCGCTGACCGCCGTGCTGCTGCGCCCCGCCACCGTCCCGCCGAATAACAGCCAATGATGCCTCAACTGGCACTACTGATATAGAGCCAATCCTGCGATGGTAGCGGCATGCCGCGCCGTCTCGTCCAGCTGTTCGCCGGGCTGCTCCTTTACGGGATCAGCGACTCCATGCTGCTGCTGGCCGGGCTGGGCCTGGATCCGTGGGATGTCCTGCACCAGGGCCTGTCCCGGCGGACCGGCGTGCCCACCGGGACCTGGGTGATCATCGTGGGCGCGGCGGTGCTGCTGCTGTGGATCCCGCTGCGCCAGCGCCCCGGCCTCGGCACGCTGTGCAACGTGGTGGTGATCGGGGCGGTCATCGACGTGGTCCTGGCCGTCGTCTCGCCGCCGCACTCGCTCCCGGTCCGCGCCGCGGTGATGGTCTCCGCGGTGGCGCTGAACGGCGTGGCCACCGGCATGTACATCGGCGCGGGCCTCGGGCCCGGGCCGCGCGACGGGCTGATGACCGGGTTCGCGGCCCGCGGTCACTCGCTGCGCCTGGTACGCACCGGGATCGAGGCCACCGTGCTGCTGATCGGCTGGCTCCTCGGCGGCACGGTCGGCATCGGCACCCTGGTCTACGCGGCCGCCATCGGCCCCCTCGCGCACATCTTCGTCCCCCTCTTCAGCCGACCGGCTGCCTCTGCGATGTCCGGTATGGGCCCTGTGTCCCCCCGGGCCCGTCTATCGGACCCTGTGGCCCACAGGGTCCGTTTCCCGCGCCGCGACCGCCCCGCCTAGTCGCGCGAGCGCAGCGTGGCGACGCCCTCGCCGCTGAGGTCGTCGAGGACCGCCTTGCGCCCGGTCATGGCCATGACCAGGGACAGGATCGGCCCCGCGACCTCGGGACCGGTGCCGTGCGACCACTCGGCGTCGGTGGCGAGGAGCGTCAGGCCGTCGATCCGGCGCTTGCTGCCGATGAGCAGGTTCGACCCCTTGAAGAAGTCCGCGACCGTGACCACGGCCTCGGTCGGATAGGCGTGCTTGATCCCGAGCGGCCTGCGGATGTCCTCGGAGTGCACGATCGTCTCGCCGAGCCAGGTGGGCGTCGGGCCCGGCGGGTGCTTGACCGAGGTCAGCACGCCCTCGAAGTGGGCCATGGTCTCTGCGGGGGAGGCGCCACGCTGCGCGGCGACGCCGCCTTCCTGTACCTTGTCGAAGCTGAACCCGGAACCGATCAGCCTGGCGAAGAACGCCGGCGGAGTAAGCGTCGCGGCCGAGGTCATGTGGGCGAGCACGTCGCGCACGGTCCACTGGGTGCACAGCGAGGACGTGTCCCACTGCTCGCCGGTCACGCCGTGCAGGTCGGTCGCGAGCGCCCTGCGTTCGGCGTGGATCGTCGGCCAGATGTCCATGAATTCTCCCCTCAGGCGGCAGTGATGCCGCCTGCCCGTATTGTTCGGTTACGGCCTAATTAGCCAAGTGCCGAATCAGCGGTTAATCGTATAGTTGGCAGGCGACGGGAGGCAAGGTTGCGGGACATCCAGAAGGTGCTGGCGGCGCTGGCCTCGCCGGTCCGGCGCGAGATCCTGGGCCTGATCTGGGATCGCGAGCTTTCGGCAGGCGAGATCGCGGCCGCCTTCCCGGTGACAAAGCCGACGATCTCCCAGCACCTGGCGGTCCTGCGCGAGGCGGGCCTGGCCGCGGCCACCGCGGTCGGCACCTCGCGCCGCTACCGGGCCCGCCACGAGGCACTCCGCGGCCTGCACGCCGCGCTCGGCAGCCCCGGCAAGTGGATCAACGCCGACGACTCTCCCGAGCGAGCCTCGTCCGACGTCCGCACCCAGCCGGTGGTGGTGGCCAGCACGGTTGTCGCCACCGACCAGGCGGTGACCTTCGCCGCCTTCACCGATCCCGCCGTCTACTCCCGCTGGCTCGGCGTGCCCGTCTCGATCACCGGCGGGCGTTTCGCCTGCACCCTGGAGTGGGGGACGAACGTGCGCGGCTGGTACGAGGTCGTCTGCCCGCCGGAGCTGATCGTGATGCGCTGGGATTTCGAGGACGACAACATCCCCGTCCCCGGCGGCGAGATGACCGGCTACCTGAGGATCTGGCCGCACGCCGACGGCGCGCGCGTCGAAGTGCACCAGCTCGTCGAGACCGCCGCCCAGGCGGAGTTCATGGAGAACGCCTGGGCGATGGTGCTCGGCCGCCTCAAGGCCGGAGTCGCCCGCGCCTCCGACCCGCACGCGTCAATGCCGCCACGCCCCGCCCGTCCCAAACAGCGCGACTCGGCCTGACGAACCAGGGCTCACCAGCCGCGGGCGCGCCACTCTTCGAGGTGCGGCCGCTCGACGCCGAGCGTGGTGTCCTTGCCGTGCCCGGGGTACACCCAGGTCGCGTCGGGGAGCGGGGTGAAGAGGCGGTCGGTCACGTCGGTCAGCAGGGAGGCGAAGTCGTCCGGCGATTGGGTCTTGCCCACGCCGCCGGGGAACAGCGAGTCGCCCGTGAACACGTGCGGATCCGCGGCCAGCCGGCCGCCCGCGTCGTACAGGACCGCGATGCTGCCCGGCGTGTGCCCGCGCAGGTGAATCAGGGACACCGCGCAGTCCCCGAACGTCAGTGTTTCCCCGTGCTCGGCCCGGTGCGTGACCGCGACGGGCAGGTAGTCCGCGTCGGCCGGGTGCGCGACCACCTCCGCGCCGGTGTGCTTCTGCACCTCGGGCAGGGCCTGCCAGTGATCCGCGTGCCGGTGCGTGGTCACGATCGTGCCGACCGGCGTGTCGCCGATCATCTCGATCAGCCGGCCCGCCTCATTCGCCGCGTCGATCAGCAGGCCCTGACCCGTGCTGGCGCAGCGCAGGAGGTAGGCGTTGTTGTCCATGGGGCCCACGGATATCTTGGTCACGGTCAGGCCGTCGATTTCACGGGTGTCGGACGGACCGCCGACACGTACGTCTCCGGTGTAGGTCACTTTTCAAACCCTATACCGAACGGTCCTGGCTACCTCGATCCCGCCCGGCGCATTGCTCACCAGCTGGAGGCCCGCGTGAAGATACTCGTCCTGGCCAGCCGCCACGTGCGCGAGCTGCTGCCCTACGGTGAGTGCGCGGACCTGATGCGCCGGGCCCTGGCCGACCTGGCCCGCGGCCAGATCCAGCAGCCGCTGCGCACGGTTGTCCGGCCGCGCGACGCGGCGGGCTTCATGGGGCTGATGCCCTCCTACTCCCCGGATATCGGCTACGGGCTGAAGGCGATCTGCATCACGCCGGGCAACCCGGCCATCGGCAAGGACGCGCACCAGGGCGGGGTCCTGCTGTTCGACGCGGCCACCGGGGAGCCGCTGGCGCTGGTGAACGCGTCGGCGGTGACCGAGATCCGCACCGCGGCCGTCTCCGCGGTGGCCACCGACCTGCTGGCCCGGCCCGGCGCCGCGGAGCTGGCCATCATCGGCACCGGCGTCCAGGGCCAGGCGCACGCGCACGCCATCGCCGCGACCAGGCCGCTCGCCGGGATCCGCCTAGCCGGACGTGACCCGGCCCGGGCCCGTCAGGTCGCCGCGGCGCTGGCCGGGCAGCTGGGCATGCCGGTCTACGCGCACGCCGAGGCCCGCGACGCGGTCGAGGGCGCGAACATCGTGGTGACCGCCACCAACTCGCCGCGGCCGGTGCTGCGCCGCGAATGGCTCGCCGCGGGCACGCACATCAACGCGGTCGGCGCCTGCGTGCCCCGCGACCGGGAGATCGACACCGCGACCATGGCCGAGGCGGCGCTGTTCGCCGACAGCCGCGAGTCCGTGCAGAACGAATCCGGGGACTACCTGCTGGCCCAGCAGGAGGGTATGGTCAACCCGGTCCGCGCCGAGATCGGCGAGCTGCTGACCGGCCAGGCGAAGGGCCGCGCCGGCGACGACGAGATCACCCTGTTCGAGTCGCTCGGTGTGGCCGCCGAGGACCTGGCCGCCGCCAGCTACCTCTACGAGAAGGCCGTCCGCCTGAACGTCGGCACCGCCGCCGACTTCTGAGACCGCATAGCCGCGCCAAGGACTAGGCGAGCGTACCCGCCAGCATGGCCTCCAGCAGCCGGGCGACGCGCGGTTCGACGTCGACGACCGCGTGGGCGAGCCGTGGGTCGCTCCGGTAAAGCGCGGCGACCTGCGGCCCGGGCGTCGCCATCTGCCAGAATGCGCCCGACATCGCGGTCGCGGCCGCGATGAGGTCGACCCCGTCGCGCTCGGTCAGCCCGGGTAGCAGGCGCCGCACCACCGCCACGATCGCGTCGACCTCGGCCAGGGTGACGAGCTTGAAGGCGCGCACCGCGTCCAGCGAAACGTGGCGCTCCAGGTTGAGCGGCGCCTGCGCCAGCAGGTCGCAGAACAAGCCGCGGGCCGCGAGCGTGCTCGCGAACACTCCGGCCACGGCCGCCGGCGTCGGAGTCGCGAGCTCCTCGAGCCCGGCGCGCAGCGCCGTCGACCACTCGCGCCACCCGTCCGCGGTCAGCCGCAGAAAGATCTCTTCCCGCGTCTCGAAGTAACGCAGCAACGCCGACTTGTGCATGCCGATCGCCTCGCCTATGTCCGTCAGCGTGATCTGCCGGATGCCGCGCTCGGCCGCTAGCGCGCGGGCCGCCTCCAGGATCGCGGACTCGCGCAGCTGCTTGGCTGCGGTACTACGCGCCCGCTGGAAGTCCGGCACGGTCATGAACCCAGTCTAACACAACCGAGTTGCGTTATTAACAAAACTGTGTTGTACTAACTGGCATGAAACAAGTCTGGTTCGTCACAGGTTCCTCGCGCGGCTTCGGCCGCGCCCTCGTGCGCGCCGCCCTCGAGGCCGGCGACCTCGCCGTCGCGACCGCCCGCCGCCCCGAGCAGCTCGCCGACCTCAGCGCCGAGTACGGCGACAGCATCCACCGCATCGCCCTCGACGTCACCGACCCGGCCGCCGTCGCCTCGGCCATCGCCGAGGCCCGCGGCCGCTTCGGCCGCCTCGACGTGATTGTCAACAACGCCGGCTATGCGAACGTGTCGCCCATCGAGACCACCACCGACGCTGACTTCCGCGCCCAGTTCGAGACCAACTTCTGGGGCGTCTACAACGTCTCCAAGGCGGCCGTCCCCGTTCTCCGCGAGCAGGGCGGTGGCCTGATCATGCAGTTCTCCTCCGTCGGCGGACGCGTCGGCGGCTCGCCCGGCATCGCCTCCTACCAGGCCGCCAAATTCGCCATCGACGGCTTCAGCCGCGTGCTCCAGGCCGAGACCGCGCCGTTCGGCGTCAAGGTGATCGTCGTCGAGCCGAGTGGCTTCAAGACCGACTGGGCAGGCTCCTCGATGATCATCCGCGACATCCCCGAGGCCTACGCCGAGACCGTCGGTGCGGTCAACACGCGCCT
>Ga0070765_100001697_pt1 | contig 13571 bp, 14 predicted proteins | sample HubBroMetageWFT5_FD_71516 | JGI IMG/M metagenome (GOLD analysis project Ga0070765, IMG submission 71516) | Warmed and freeze-thawed soil microbial communities from the Hubbard Brook experimental Forest, New Hampshire - Hubbard Brook CCASE Soil... | ecosystem: Environmental > Terrestrial > Soil... | reverse complement strand
TGACCCCGGCCCCGAGGCACGCGCATAGACCAGGGCCGCGAGCAGCCCGGTCACGAAGAACATCCCGCCGCCACCGGGATCACCGGCCAGACACAAGGGGATGGTCGGTGGCTCCCCCGCCCGACCGATGGCGTGCAGCGCGCCGACGAGCCCGATGTAGTTGATGTCGTGCCCCGTCGCATAATTGGCGAATCGGTGACCGGACTGTTCAGGCGAGCGACTCGGATGATGTCGGCCAGCAGCATGCCTGCGTACCGGCCGGGCCCGATCCCGCCGAGTTCGATGACACGGACGCCTGCGAGGGGCCGCGCGCGGTGCTCATCGCCCGACGCTCTGCGGCCAAGCCGGTGTGGTCACAGGACCTCGATGACCGTGGCGTTGGCCATGCCGCCGCCCTCGCACATCGCCTGGAGCCCCCACCGGCCGCCGGTTCTGCGCAGATGATGGATCAGGGTAGTCAGCAGCCGCGTCCCCGAGCATCCGAGAGGATGCCCGAGCGCGATCGCGCCGCCCTGTGGGTTGACGAGTTCGCGGTCGGCGCCGGTCTCGGCCTGCCAAGCGAGGACAACCGGGGAGAATGCCTCGTTGACCTCGAACGCGTCGATATCGCCGACGCCGAGCCCGGCCCGGGCCAGGACCTTCTCGGTGGCCGGTATCGGGCCGGTAAGCATGGTCACCGGATCGCTGCCGACCACAGTCATCGCGTGCACACGCGCCAATGGCGTAAGTCCGTAGCGCTCGACGGCATCGCGGGACGCAAGCACGACCGCCGACGCCCCGTCGGAGATCTGGCTGGCCATCGCGGCCGTCAGCAATCCGTCCGGAGTCAGCGTCTTGAGCGCCGCCATCTTCTCTCGCGTCGTGTCCCGCCGCGGTCCCTCGTCCCGCGCGACGTCGCCGTACGGAGTCACCTCGTCGTCGAACCAGCCGTTATCCCACGCGGCGATGGCGCGCTCGTGACTGGTGAGTGCGAGCTCTTCCATGTCGTCCCGCGTGATTGCCCATTTCTCGGCAATCAACTCCGCCCCGGCGATCTGGTGCAGCTGGACATCACCGAACCGGGCCCGCCAGCCGCATCCCGCGCGCGGGTGACCGTGCCCGGCAGCTTCGCCATCGAGCGTCGCGCACGCCAACGGCACCATGCTCATGTTCTCGACGCCACCGGCGACCACGATGTCCTGCGAACCGGACATGATGGCCTGGGCACCGAAGTGCACCGCCTGCTGGGACGAGCCGCACTGCCGGTCGATCGTGGTAGCCGGCACCGCGTGGGGCAGGCCCGCGGACAGCACCGCGACGCGGGCGATGTTGCTCGCCTGGGCGCCAGCCTGGTCCACGCAGCCCATGATCACGTCGTCGACCGCGTCCACATCTACGGCCGCACGAGAGAGAGCCTCGACCAAGACGTGCGCGGCGAGGTCCGCCGGATGGGCGGCCGCCAACCCGCCGTTCCTGCGCCCTACGGGCGTTCGCGTCGCGGCGACGATATAAGCCTCGGTACCGGTCATCTCGGCTCCTCTACGTCGAGTGATGTCGCTTGACGAGATTGCTCGCCGAACAGATCTATGCGAACTATAACTATTGATTTCCACCTCTAGCCAGAGGTAGCGTCTCGGATATTGCTGCTATTTATATTCATCATCTGTAGAGTGCCGGGACCTTCGCCTGATCGGTCCAGAGAGGATGCCCATGAACTCGTCGCGCTCCATCAAGATCGGGTGCGGCTCGGCCTATGCCGACGACCCGCTCGACGCCGCTGCCGCCCTAGCGGACAGCGGCCAGGTCGACTACATGGGCTTCGACTGCCTGGCCGAGCGCACGATGGCCCTAGCCCAGATCCGCAAACTGCAGGATCCGAGTGCCGGACAGGATCAACGCATCGCCCAGATCGTCCCCCTCATGAAACGCCTGCTGGAACGCGGCGGCAAGGTGATCGGCAGCTTCGGCGCGGCCAACCCCGACGCCGCGGTCGTTGACTTCGCCACCGCGCTCGGCGGGCTGGGCATCGACGGCGTCCGCATCGGCATCATCCGCGGGGACGACGTGCTGTCCCAGGTGCTGTCGACCGACTACGCCCTGCCCGAGCTACGGACGAGCACCAGCGCGATCAAGGAACGCATCGTCTGCGCCAACGCCTACATCGGCGCAGACGCGATCGTGGACTGCCTGCGCGAGGACGCCCAGATCGTCCTGGGCGGGCGCCTCGCCGACCCGTCGTTGTTCGTCGGGCCGATCTGCCACGAGATGCAGTGGGATCTCGATGACTGGGATCGCGTCGCCGAGGCCACCCTCGCCGGTCACCTTCTCGAGTGCGGGGAGCACGGCACCGGCGGCAACTTCGAGGACCCGCCGTACCGCTCCGTTCCCGATCCGCACAACATCGGCTACCCCATGGCCGAGATCGACGAGAGCGGCATCGTGGTCACCAAGCTCGCAGGCACCGGTGGACTGATCGACCGCAACACCGTGCGGGTGCAGCTCTACTACGAGGTCCACGACCCCGCGCGATATCTCACCCCTGACATCGCGGCCGACTTCAGCGAGGTGACGATCGAGGAACTCGAGCCGAACCGCGTCCGGGTCGGCAACGCCAGGGGCCGCGAGCGCCCGACGGAGCTCAAGGTCCTCGTCGGCATCGACCAGGGCTGGAAATCGGTCGGCGAATTCTCCTACGGCGGCCCGGGGTGCGTCGAGCGCGCACAGCGCGCGGCCGAGATCCTCCGGAAGCGGATCGACCGCCTGGGCGACGCCGTCGAGGAGATTCGTATCGACCTGCAGGGCGTGAACTCGCTTCACCTGGGCGCGTTCACCGCCGGGTACCCCGCCGAGGTGCGGCTCCGGCTCGCCACCAGGTGCGCCACCCGCGAGGCGGCGGCCACGGCGGCGCATGAGGTCGAGACGCTTTATACCCACGGCCCGGCCGGCGGCGGCGGGGCGGTCACCTCCATCGCCCGAGCCATCGGCGTCACGCCGGCGTACGTCCCACGCGACCAGATCGACATCAGCTACTCGGTGGTGACCTCATGAAGCTGCGGGAGATCGCGTTCTCACGCTCCGGCGACAAGGGCAGTACGAGCAACATCTGCGTGTTCCCCTACAACGACGCCGACTACGGCCGTCTCGTCGACAAGCTCACGGTCGAGGTAGTGCGCGAGAAGTTCGCGGCACTGGTCACCGGCGAGATCGTACGCTACGAGATCCCCGCGAACTACGGGCTCAACTTCGTGCTCTTCGACGCCCTCGACGGCGGCGTCTCCCAGACCCTGCGCGTCGATCCGCACGGGAAGTCGTTCCAGTCGTTGATCCTGGACATCGACGTCTGACGACCTGCGCGTCGGGATACTAGGCCCCGATGCACAGGAACGCCTTCCCGCCAGCTCACGCGCCGCCATGGCCTCGAGAGCGGCCGCGCCGCGCACACGGCGGGTCAGGTCGGATTCGGATCGGCGACCCGCGCGCGCAGGGCGGCCTTGGCGATCTTATCCAACGTCGATCGTGGGAAGTCGTCGATGACGAAGACCTCGCGCGGACGTTTGAAGTCGGCCAGCATGCCCTCGCAGCGCTGCCGGATCGCCGTCTCGGCCTCGGTCGGGTCACCGGACACCGTCACGAACACGACCGGCACCTCACCGAGCATCGGATGCGGTCGACCGACGACCGCCACCTCGCGGACGCCCGGGGTGCCCAGCACGACGCGTTCGATCTCGGGTGCGCCGATGTTCTCGCCGCCCACCTTCAGCACGTCTTTGTCACGCTCGACGAAGGTGATCGACCCGTCCTCACCGGCGCGCACGCGGTCGCCGGTGCGGAACCACCCGGTGTCGGTGAAGGCCTTCGCCGTGGCCTCGGGATCGTCGTGGTAGCCGGCGAACAGCGACAGCCCGCGGGTCCCGAGCACAAGGAGGTGGCCCGCTTCCCCGGTCGGGACCGGACGGTCGTCGTCATCGACCACCGCGACGCCGTACTCGGGCGCGGGTCGGCCCATGGACCCGACGACGGCGGGCAGCCCCGGCAGACTGCAGATCGGGTGCGAGATCGTCTCGGTCATGCCGAACCAGCCTGTGGTGCCGATGCCGCCGGGGCCCGAGCCCGCCGCTGTCACCGAGCCGCCGGCCCAGCCGCGGAAGTAGTGCTCGTCCGGCGCCTCGACCGAGGCGAGTGCGCGTAGGCAGAACGCGACGAGCGTCGACCAGGTGCATCGGTGCTCGACCGCGACGCGCCAGAATCTGCTCACCGAGAAGCGGGGCACGAGCACCATCGACGAGCCCGTCCATAGAGTCGCGAGGAACGAGTACGACAGCGCGTTCGTGTGGAACAGCGGCAGGTGCACGAAGTTCACGTCGCTGATCGTCAGATCCTGGTGTCGGCTGTTGACCAGGCCGCCCCAGAGGCAGTTGGCCTGGGTCCAGACGACCGCCTTGGGCCGCGCGGTCGTGCCCGACGTGTACTGGATGCTGGCCGGCGCCGAGGACGGCGTCGGTACCAGGATCTCGTCCGGGTCGGCGAGGTACCGGCGGAGGGTCGCGTGCTCATCGACCGCACAGAGCCAGCGCAGCGCCGGCATCGCCTTGCCGACGGGCTCGACGTGCTCCGCATCGGCGAAGGCAGCGACGATCGCACTGTGCTCGGCGAAGTAGGCCAACTCGTCGCTCGAGCTACGGGTGTTCAGGCACACCGCGACCGCGCCGATGCTGGTGATTGCCGACCACGCGATGAGGAACTCCGGCCGGTTGTCCATGACCAAGGCCACGCGCTCACCCGACGCGATGCCGGCTCGCCGAAGCCCGGCGGCCAGGGCGAAGACGTCGTGCGCGAACGCCGCGTACGACCAGCGCTGCACCGGCTCGCCGGTTGGCACCCAAACGAGGAACTCCCTGTCCTTCCTCGTCTCCGCTCGCCGCCCGATCAACTGGGCGATGTTCGCGTTGTCTCCGAAGGGGCTGAACGGCGCCGGCGTCATCCGAACGTTCCAACCGGGCGTGTGCGGTCGACTGACATGTTTACTCCTCACAGTGGTGCTCACCGCCGCGATGCGGACCCTCAGCTAGAGAGGGCGCCCGCCCGTCGGATCTAACGACCTACGCGCAGCGGCAGACTGACCAACTTGCGCAGCTGCGGCCCGCCCGTCCAGGACGGATCGGAGTCCAGCAGGGTCAGATCGGGCGCCCGTCGGACCAGTTCGTCGAGCATCGCGGCGGCCTCGAGCCGAGCCAAGGAAGCCCCGAGACAGAAGTGCGGACCTGCACCGAACGACAGGTGGTTACGGGCGTTGGCCCGGCAGATGTCCAGGCGCTCGGGATCCGTGAAGCTCGCCGGGTCACGGTTCGCCCCGGCCATCGAGGCCAGGACCGTCTGACCCCTCGGGCAAGTGACGCCGACGACAGCGGTGTCCTCGACCGTCACGCGTGCGGCGAACTGCGAGGGTGTGATGAAGCGCAGCAACTCCTCCACCGCGTTCGGGATGCGCGTGGGGTCGTCGATGAGCAGTCGCCACTGGTCGGGTCTGCGCAGCAGCTCGAGCAGTCCCCCACCCAGCAAAGTCATCGTCGTCTCGTGACCGGCGAAGAGCAGTTGGACGAACATGGCGGCGAGCTCGGGGCGTTTGAGCTGCCCGCTCGCGTGCGCTGTCATCAGCACCCGAACGAGCTCGGTCGGCTCGGGATCCTCGCCACTGCGCTCGATCAGGTGGTCGACATAGTCGACGAAGTTCTGCTGTGCGGAGCGCGCCGCCAGCATCGTCGGGCCGTCGTAACTGCTCACGGCAGCGCCGAGCGCCGCGGACCACTCCTGGATCGCGGCGAGTTCGGCCCGGTGGACGCCGAGGAAATCGCCCATCATCAATAGCGGCAGACGGGCGGCGAGCACCATACCGTCGGGCTCGTCGCTCGCGAGCAGTTCGGTCACGAGCTCGGCGGAGTAGCGACGGGCGGAGTCGTCCAGGCGCGCAATGTTCCCGGGCGTGAAGAGCTTCGACGCCACGGTCCGGATGCGCCGATGGTCCGCGCCGTCGGTGCGGCTTGCGAAGTTCGCCTGGAACGCGATGATCTCGTCGAACGCCTCGAGTGCGTCGCCGTCGAGACGCTCGCGCGCGGCCGCGATCCATGAGCCCTCGACCAGGCCGCGGTTGCTCAAGTTGGTGTTGTCCCGCAGCGTCGCGCGGACCACGTCGTACCCGGTCACGAGCACGACGTCGTCGACCTCGACGACGCCCGAACCTTCCCTGATGCCGCGATAGATCGTATACGGATCGGCCAGCGCGTGCGGATCGGCCCCGAGCAGCGCATGGATACCCGACAGGTCCGAGGTTCCCGTGGTCATGCCGAACCTTCCTACTGCAGCACCGACATGGGAGCGCTCACCAGCATCCCGGCGTCGACCGGGATCACCGTACCCGTCGTCCAGCGCGAGACGTCTGCGGCCAGGAAGAGGACGGACCAGGCGACGTCCCCTCCGTTGGCCTCGTTGAGCAGGGGTGACGCCACGCGCCGTTGCTCCCGGCAGTCCGGCGCGCATCGTGGCTCATATAGATGCGAATGATATGTATAAATAGGCTAGCTTCTCGCCTCCGACGGCGCAAGGGGCGGCGGCCTCGAGCGCACTCCTGCAGGAGGTTCGATGCGCAGTATCCACCACACCGGGAGCACCGTGTCCTCATTCGAACGCTCGCGCTGGTTCTGCGTCGGGATCCTCGGGATGGATGTCGCGGTCGCTCTGGCGCCGCGGCAACACGGTCCGCAGCTCGATGGCATGTTCGGGCTGGACGGAGCGGTCATGCGCGCGGCGATGCTGCGCGCCGGCTGACTGAGCCCGGTGCGCCGAAGGCTAAGCCGCCGCGTCCCGGTCCACGACCGCCACCGACTCGATGCCGCGCACGGCGGGTACGATCCAGCGTCCGAGGTCGTCCAGGTACTCGACGACCTCGTCGATGGTCATGTCAGGCCAATCGGCGCGAACGAGGATGGGATCGACCGGCGCCGCCGCCGCGAGCCGCGCGACTTTCGCGACGCACTCGTCTGGGGTTCCGCAGAAGGCCTCCTGACTGGCGGCCTCCCGGAACCGCGTCGACAGCTCGGTGGCGTCGCGGGTCGGGTGGGCGCGATTCGCGTAGGCCACCAGGCGGCTCTTGGCCATCCGCTCGAAGCGTTCGTAGGCCGCGTCGGTCGTGGCGGCCGGGACGATCTCGCGCCGGATGGGGTGCTTTCCGGTGTAGGGGTGCTCCGCCTGCCGGGCCTCGTCCTCGTACAGGGCCAGCAGCCGTAGCATCTCCGTGTAGGTCGTCCCTGGCGTGATCGGCCAGCCGGCACCAAGCCGGGCGGCCCGTGCGACCCCCCGGTCGCGCGAGGCACCGATCCACAACGGCATGTGCGGCGACTGCACCGGTCGCAGGTGCGGACGGACGTCGTCGAGGTTCCAGTAGCGCCCGTGATGCGTCACCGAGTCCTCGGTCCAGAGCCGCTTCATGAGCCCGATCGACTCCTCCAGCATCCCGAGCCGCTGGGACCTCTCGACGCCGAACGCGACGAATTCCTCGGGCCGGTAGCCCGAGCCGAGCCCGGCGGTAAACCGTCCGCCGCTGACGATGTCGAGCGTCGCGAGCTCCTCGGCCAACGCGACTGGGTGATAGAGCGGGACCTCGAGGACGGTCGTCGCGATCCGCACCCGGGGATCGAGCTCGCCCGCGAGCCGGGCCAGGGTCGGGACGGGCTGCAGGCAGCGCAGCTCGCCGTAGAGGTAGTGCTGGGCGAGCGTGATGTACGTCAGTCCGTTGCGCTGGGCGGCCGCCACCTGACGCAGCAGTTCGTCCATCTGGACCCGCGGATCGGTGCTCGAATGTACGTCACCGATGAGAAGGCCTATCTCCACGTCGCCGTTACCTCAGCCTCTCCGGCGCCGGGCTGCATGTGACTCGCGCCCAACGGCCCGCGTCGATCGCGTTACGCACCTCGGGGCGGTTGATCGTGATAATCAGGACGCCATCGGATTCATAGGCGCGCTCGCACCGGATGCCATCAGCGCAGGAAGTCACCGAGCCAGGCCGGGACGGACGGTCCGTAGAGCGCCTCGGGCCAGTGAGCCGGCCGCTCATCACCGTACGCTCGCACGCTCAGCGGGCCCTTCAGCGCCTCGGCATAGTCGCGGACACTCGTGTAGTACATGTACGACATGATGCGGTCCTGGAAGCGCCAGCCGTCCCCGGTCCGGCGGTAGACATCCCGGTAGCGCAGCCCGACCAGCATCGCCTCGTCGTTGCGCACGACCTCCGCGTGGCCGGCGACCAGGCCGCGGGCGATGTCGGGGTCGCCGTCGTCGAACCGCACCACGTGCCCGTGACTGACATGATTCGTCGGCCCGAGCGCGTCGAATCGCCCCTGGTAGGTCCGCAGGATCTGGTCCATCCCGGCCGCCGCGAACACTCCGTCGTGCGAGCGCAGGGTGGCATCGTCGGCGAAGAGCCTGCGGACGCCGTCCAGGTCGCGTTCGTCCATGACGAAGCCGTAGAGAACGACCAGGTCTTCGATGTCGGCCTTGTCCTCGATCCGCCTGAGCCGAGCCTCGAGTCCGCCTCCGGACATGGCGACCTTCCCTTCCTCTCGTGCCGCCGTCATTTCCCGGCCCGATCGCCCAGGAACGCCTTCACCACGTCAGGGTGCTTGCGCATCTCGGCGGCCGACCCGGCGAGCGTCAGATGCCCGCGCTCCATCACCACCGCGGACCTGGCCACGCGCAGCGCGGCCATGGCGTTCTGCTCGACCATCAGGACGCCGATGCCGGTGCTAGAGATGTCGGCGATCGCGTCCATGACGGCATCCACGACTACCGGGGCCAGGCCCATGGACGGCTCGTCCATGAGGATCACCTTGGGCGCGGACATCATGGCCCGGCCGAGCGCGAGCATCTGCTGTTCGCCGCCGCTGAGCAGCCCGGCCGGCTGGCGGCTGCGCTGCCCCAGGATCGGGAACAGGTCCAGTACTTCCTTGAGCAGGTGCTCGCGCCGTGACTCGGAGTGCTTGACATACCCGCCGAGCAGCAGGTTCTCATGCACGCTGAGCGGAGCGAAGACCTTGCGTCCCTCAGGCACCAGGACCAGGCCGGCCCTGGCCACCTTGTAGGAGGGCCAGCGGGAGATGTCCTTGCCGTCCCACATGATCTTGCCCGCCTCCTGCCTGAGCTGCCCGGATATGGCCCGCAGGCTGGACGTCTTGCCGGCGCCGTTGGCGCCCAGGATCACCTCGATACGGCCCAGCTCGAGGGACAGGTCGATGCCGCGCACGGCCACGACGCCGCCGTAGCGGACGTTCAGGCCGGTGACCTCAAGGATTGACATCCTCTTCACCCCGCTTTCCTAGGTAGGCCTCCTGGACCATCGGGTCGCTGACCACGACCTCCGGCTTGCCCTCGGCGATCAGCTTGCCGAAATTCATCACCCAGACGTGATCGCAGACGTCGGTGATCATCTGCATGTCGTGCTCGACCAGCACCTGAGCCAGGCCGCCCGCCTGCAGGGTCCGCATGACCTCGGCGACCTCGTCGCGCTCGGCCCGGTTCATGCCCGCGGTCGGCTCGTCAAACAGCAGTACGGCCGGCTGGGCGGCCACCGCCCGGGCGATCTCCACCCGGCGCTGCGTGCCGTACGACAGCGTGCCGACCAGGTGGTTTTCCATCCCGGCCAGATCCAGCCGCTCGATCGCCGCCATGGCCATCTCCCGGCATTGCCGCTCGTGGCGTCGGGTCCGCCACGGCAGCAGCCAGTTGCGCACGATGGCGGGGCCGAAGGTCCCGGCATCGGCGCCGAGCATGACGTTCTCCAGCACCGAGCGCGACGGCAAGACCCGGACCGCCTGGAACGTGCGGCCGATGCCCATCCTGGCCACGGCCGGAGCCGAGTCCCGTTGATAGTCATGGCCCTTGAAGGACAGGCGGCCGTCGGTCAGGTCGATCATCCTGGACAGGGCGGCGAGCAAGGTGCTCTTCCCGCTGCCGTTGGGACCGACCAGGCCGTGCAGGGCACCGTCCTGGAGCTGGACCGACACCCCGTCGACCGCGTGCACGCCGCCGAAGTGAACCTTGGCGTCGACGACATCAAGAAGCGGCGTCATGTCCTGGCCTCCCTAGCTCCGCCGCGCTCGCCAGCGAGTCGCCGACTGGTGCGGCCCCGGCCGGAGCCGGGACGGCGGGCCGACCGCGGGCCAGCCGCCCGCGCCCGCCCCGGACGAGCCAGCGGATGATCCCGAGCAAGCCGTCCGGTTCATAAGCGACCACCAGGATGACCAGGACGCCGTAGACGATCGACCGGTAACCGCCCAGTGAGGAGGAGACGGTCGGGAACCAGGCCACGAAGATGGCCCCCAGGAGAGCCCCGAGCCACGATCCGATCCCGCCCACGATGGCCATGGTCAGCCCGGCCACGATCAGGGTGAACCCGAAGCTGCCCGGCGTGACCGTGCTGAAGTTCAGCGTGTTGAGCGCCCCGGCGACGCCGCCCAGGGCGGCGCTCAGCGCGAAGATCAGCTTGCGGTAGTTGCCGACCTCCACGCCCACGCTGCGGGCCAGTTGCTCGTCGCCCCGCAGCACTTCGATCGCGCGTCCCACGCTATGCCGCTCGAGCTGGCTGACCAGCAGCACGCCGATGACCGCCACCAGGCCGAGCCCGAGCGTGGTTATCTCGAGCGGCACGCCGAACAGGCCGACGGCGCCGCCGGTGACCTTGCCGCCGTTGGTCGCGACCACCACCAGGATCTCGTCGATGGCGAACGTGACCATGCCCAGGTACAGCCCGCGCAGGTGCATGAGCGGGATGGCGAGCAGGTAACCGACGGCGGTCATCGCGACGACGACGATCAGCAGGGTGACGACGACCGGGACACCGCGGGTGGCCAGGTTGGCCGCCGTGTAGGCGCCAATGCCGAACGCGCCGACGCTGGCGAAGGAGAAGATGCCTGATTTCAGCACGACCTGGAAGCTGAGCGCGAGCAGGACGTAGATCGCCGTCGTCTGGAACAGCGTGGCGTGTGCCTCGTACCAGATGTTCACGTCCGGTCCACCCTCAATCGCCGGAACAGCCCGCTTGGCATGACGAGCAGGATGATGATGATCAGCGCGAACGACACGGCATCGGTCCAGGTGCCCGACGTCGTGGCGCTGACCAGCGTCTCTCCGCCGGCCAGGATCATGGCCCCGACCAGGGTGCCCCAGACGCTGCCCACGCCGCCGATGACCACCGCGGCGAACGCCTTGAGCAGCAGATCCTGCCCGGACTCCGGGGTCAGGCTGTCCAGGAAGATGGCCAGGAACACGCCGGCCGCTCCGGCCGAGGCGCCGGAGAAGATCAGCGCGAGAGCCGACAGCCGGCTCTGGCTGATGCCCATCAGGCCACTTGTGTCAGTGTCGACGGCCAGCGCCCGCAGCGCCCGGCCGTTCCTGGTCCGCTGGAGCCAGAGCGCCAGGGCGATGGTGGCGGCCAGGGTGACCGCCACGATGACGATCTCGATCGTGGTGATGTAGATGCTGCCGAAATGGAACTCGCCGGTGCTGACCGCGGTGCTGGTGATCGAGAACGGGCTGTCCACGGTCACCTGCTGGGCGATCGTTACCGGGATCGTAGCGGCGCCGATGCTGGCGATGAGCATCGCCAGCTCGGCATCCCGCAACGTTCTCGCACGTCTTCTGATCGGTCGGAAAACCAGCACGTCAAGTGCGAGTTCGAGAATCGCCCCGACCGTCATCGCGATGATGGCCAGCACCCAGAGCGGAATATGAGCGTGCAGCCGCTGGGTAATCAGGTAGCAGGTGAAGGCAGAGAACATGAACACGGCTCCGTGAGCCAGGTTCAGGACGTTCAGCGTGCCCCAGGTCAGGCTGAGCCCGAGGGCGAACAAGCAGTAGCACGAGCCCAGCACGATCGCGTTGATGACCTGCTCCATAATGCACCTCCCTCCGGGTCGGTTCTCGAACCGCGACGGCGGCTAGGGATTCTGGTTGGCCATCGGCACGGCTGCGCCGTTGGACCACTGGACGAGGACCGGGGTGGCCTGTTCCTGGCCGTCTATGACCTTGGCCTGGCCCAGCGCCCCCTCGAAGCCGGCTTGCCCTTCGCTGATCAGCGCGGCATCGACCGCGGCAGGCGAGATGGACTTCGCCGTCTTGATCGCCCGGGCCGCGTAGTAGGTGGCGTCATAGGCCTCCGCCGCCCAGTCGCTCGGCGACGCGTGGTACTTGGCTTCGTACGCCTTGGTGAACGAGTCGGAGACCGATCCGAACGGAGCACCGGGCACCCAGTCGGAGGCCCAGACGATGCCGTTGGCCGCGCTGCCGGCCCCGGACAGGGTGCCGTTGCCCGCGCCGTCCTCGGCGATGATCTTGCCGGTGAAGCCGCCCTGCTTGAGTTGGGTCGCCGCGGTGGCGTTCTGCGTCAGGACCACGAACAGGGCCACGGCCTGGGCGTGGTACGACAGCAGCTTGGAGACCTCGGACGAGATGTTCGACTGCGCCGCCAGCACGGATGCCGTGCCGACGACCTTGAGACCGTATTTCGCCCCGTCGGCCGCGGTCTCCTGGGCCAGCGACACCTCGGTCGGGAAGTCAGAGTCCTGCAGGACCGCCACGGTCTTTACGCCCTGGGACTGCAGCCACTTGAAGGCCAGCGGGATCCGGTCGGTCTGCAGCGGCGTCAGCCGGAACATCCACTTGCTGATCACGGTGCCCGGTCCCCCGGCCTGCGTGAAGATCGTGGGCTCGCCGGCCCGGGACAGGATCGGCGCGACCGCTACCGCAGTGCCGCTCGACGGAGGGCCGATGACCAGCGGATAGTGGGCGGTGCCCGCGGCCGTGGCCAGGCTGGCGGCGGTGGCGGGGTTCGTCGCTGAGTCCCCGTAGGTGATGCTCAGCGTCGACGAGCCGAGTAGGTGCGTCGCGTTGATCTGGCTGATCGCGAGGTTGATGCCGTTCTCGTCGTCCACGCCGACCGCTCCGGCCGCGCCGCTCGCGTCCTGGATCGAGTAGAGGTGAATCGTCGAGGGCAGGCCTGAGCCGGTGGCTGTGGTACCGCTGGTGGATGCGGCAGAACTGCTGGCAGAGGTGCTGCATGCACTCAGCGCGCCCATGGCGGCCAAGACGATCAGCGCCGCGCCGAGTCTGGTTCTGCCCCCGATCCTTCGTCTCGCTGTCATGTGATGCTCCGTAAAGTCCGCAAGTTGATGCACGTGGGTGGGGATTGGTCGCCAGATCGGCGATCGGGATGGCCCGCGCCCACGACAGGAGTGAGGTGGCGGAGCCGATTCAGTTCCTTGTAATGATGACTATAATGATCCTGGTTTACGGCGTCCAGTCCCTGGCCGAAGTTTTCTCGGCCGCCTGGCTTACCTGGCCGGCGCGCGGCGGATGGTCCGGTGCCGGTCCATCCGCTTCCAGCCCAGGGCATCGTCGGCGATGAGCAGGGCCTGGATGTTCGCCGAGCCTTCGCCGGTCTGCCAGAGCTTCGCGTAGTTCAGGTAGGTGCTGATAGGGAACTCGTCGCTGAAGGCCGAGCCGCCGAAGATCTCGGCCGTGGCCTGGGCCGCGCGGTTGCACACCTC
>Ga0070765_100001693_pt1 | contig 13583 bp, 9 predicted proteins | sample HubBroMetageWFT5_FD_71516 | JGI IMG/M metagenome (GOLD analysis project Ga0070765, IMG submission 71516) | Warmed and freeze-thawed soil microbial communities from the Hubbard Brook experimental Forest, New Hampshire - Hubbard Brook CCASE Soil... | ecosystem: Environmental > Terrestrial > Soil... | reverse complement strand
ATCAGTGGTTGCCAAAGTTATTTACTCGTCTGGATGAACTGTAGAGAAATGCGAGAGCGATACTACTCACGAACGAGTTGTGCATGTGAAGTATGTTCTTCGGAAAACGAAGGACAAACTCAAATTTTTCGGTGGTCCAGTTGCGTGGCCAAAAGTGTATCGTCCAGCGTCGCTCCATTACGCGGAAGTATAGGTGAAATAAAAGCGAAGATCAATCGGAGAGCATCTCCTGCGAAAACGCCATTTAATCATTCCTGATCCGCGTAATGCGTGGCAAACGATTTTTCAAACACAAAAATAAATGCGGCTTGGGCCAGCCACCCAAGCCGCATTGCGTGTGGACGTCTCGCTGCTCTGTCACCGCACCATGCGGTGAGACGCCTCTCGAAACCGCGTTCCCGGAGGAACACTCGTCTCTGGGCGCGCTCTCCGAGCCGTGATTCTGCGGACAAGGTCCGCGTTCCGTGGCTCGCAGTGATTGCTCAAGCTGACGGCTCAATCCTGCCTGTGGGGAGGATTTTTCGAGGAGGCCGCAACGCCCGGTTGTCCTCAAAACGCGCCGTTAGGCATGTTGCCCTGACACGTTCTGGGAAACCCTCCAGCAGTTCACCCTCGAGAACTACCGGAAACGCCAGCTCTGCTGCAATCTAACAGCGCTCTCAAGACATCGCACATCTGCACTGGCGGTACTTTGCTCGAAGTACAAAAACACTGCAATAGAAAATCGCTGCCCGGTTGTGCACAAACTGTGGACGACGGAACTTCCTTGTGGAAACCAAAGGAAAAATGGAAAAGAATCGGCTAGGACGTGCTGATCAAATGTGAATTTCAATTGACCCGCACGGGCGTGGACGCCAGCACCTACGTTTTAGTCCACGTGCTCGCCTTCTTCGATGAACCCAATTTCCGGCGGCGGCAGCTGGTCGTCTGGCCGTGCCCAGAAGACGTATAACGAGGGCAATAAGACGATGCTGATGAACAGTTCGACAATCAGCCCGCCGACGATCACGATGGCGAACGGCCGCTGCGAATCCGATCCAATGTCGTGCGACATGGCGGCGGGCAAAAGTCCCAGAGTCGCGACCAGCATGGTCATCATGATGGGCCGCAGACGAAGCGCCGCTCCTTCTTTTGCGGCTTCCCGAGGATTCATGCCCCGGGTGCGAAGTTGGTTGATGTATTCGACCATGATTACGCCGATCTCAACCGACACGCCAATCAACGCCAGGAAACCCAAGCCGGAGGAAACCGAAAAATGAGTGTGAGTGAGCAGGAGGCTAAAAAACCCACCCAACGGCGAAAGCGATACCACGGCCAGGATCAGGGCGACCCATTTCCAGGAGTCGAATGCGGAGTAGAGAATGAAAGACATCAGCAGAATCGTGATGGGCACAATGATCGCAAGACGGCGATTCGCGCGCTGCTGGCTTTCGTACTCTCCTGTCCAGTCGAGGTAATACCCTTCAGGCAGTTGCACTTTCTGCCGCACCTCTTCAATAGCTTGGCGGACCGTGCTGCCTAGGTCGCGACCGCGGACGCTGTACTTGATGGCGATGTATCGCCGGTTGCCCTCGCGGTAAATCGTGGAGGCTCCGTCCTCGAGTTTGATCTGACACAACTGGCCCAGCGAAACCCGCTCGCCCGAGGGAGCCAGGATGCGGATGTTGGCGATATCTTCAACACTCTTGCGGAATGGCTCCTGGTAGCGAACCGTCAAATCGTAGCGTTGTTCCCCGATCAGAATCTGGCTTACCGCCTTGCCCCCGACCGCGGTCTCTACGGCATCTTGTACATCGCTGACGTTGATTCCGAAGCGATTGGTGGCTGCACGATCCACTACCAGGTTTATGTTGGGCTGTCCGCGGACCTGGAATGTTCCGAGGTCGGCGACGCCGGGAATCTTGGCCATCAAGTCTTGAATCTCGTTGGCTTTTTGTTCGAGCGTCTTCAAATCAGAACCAAAGAGCTTGACTGCCAGTTCGCCCTTGACGCCACTGACCGCCTCTTCCACGTTGTCAGAAATCGGTTGCGAAAAATTCCAGTCCACGCCCGGGAACTTGTTCAGCTCAGTGTCCATCGCTGCGATCAGATCGTCTTTCGTCTTGAATTGAGAGCGCCATTCGGAGTGCGGCAGCAGGTCGACAAAGAATTCGGTGTTATAGAAGCCGCTGGCGTCACTGCCGTCGTCGGGGCGTCCTACCTGACTGACCACTTGCTTGACCTCAGGAAAATTGGCCAGCATGAGTCGTCCCTTTTTTGCCAGCGCAATGCTTGACGAAGGGCCGGTACTCGGCGCCAGGGTGCCACGGACCCAGATTGCGCCCTCGTCCAAGTGCGGCAAGAACTCGGAGCCGATCACCCCGCTGAAGGCTAGAAATAACATCAGAGCCAGTGCGGCCAAGCCCAGGCCCAGAGTGATTTTCAAATGATCAAAGCACCAGTCCAATGTGCGCGCGTAGCGCTCGCGTAGGAATTCGAGTACGGGGTTTCGCCATTCTTTTATGTCGTCCTTGAACAATAGAGTGCACAGAACTGGCGCAATGAGCAGAGCAAACAGCAACGCGCCCAAAAGAGCGAATGCCACCGTCCACGCCATGGGACGGAACAACCGGCCTTCTACACGCTGCAAGGTGAAGATCGGAAGATAAGAAACGATGATAATAATGCGGGCAAAGAAAACCGGTTTTTGCACCTCATGAGCCGCCGTTCCGACCATTTGGATGAATGTCTTCTTGCCGCGGCCGAGCTCGGTGTGGCGCAAGATGTTTTCCACCATGACCACCGAGCCATCGACGACCATGCCGAAGTCGAGCGCTCCCAGCGAGAGCAAGTTGGCGGGAATGCGGCTCAAATCGAGGAGGATCGCTGCAAACAGCAACGAAAAGGGAATGGTGAAGGTCACGATGAGCGCACTGCGTACATTCCCGAGGAAGAGAAACAGGATGAGCGTGACCAGCAACACGCCATCGGTCAGGTTGCGCAACACCGTGTGAGTGGTGTAGTGCACAAGATCGCTGCGGTCCAGGTGGGGAACTAACTTCACTCCTGGCGGCAATAGACCGTTGTTCAGTTGTGCGATCTTTTGGTGGAGCGCGTCCAGAGTCGTATCCGCCTCGGCGCCTTTGCGCAGCAGCACAATGCCTTCGACCACGTCATCGTCGTTAACGACCGTGCCGTCTTCATGGCGAATGGTCTTGCCCAGTTGTCCCAGCCGCACTTTAGGCGCTTGCACAACCACGCCCAGGTCACGAACCCGCACCGGGGTGCCACTTACGGACTTCACCACCGTCGCCCCAATGTCGTCGGTGTTGGTCATCAGGCCCACGGCACGCACATTGAGCGCTTGCTCTCCGCGCTCGATAAAACCTCCACCGGCGTTGAGGTTGTTGTTAGTGAGCGCCTGTTCCACTTGGCCGATCGAGAGGCCATAAGAAACCAGTTTGCCGGGATCGATCTGAACCTGATATTCACGGGTGGGACCGCCAAAAATGTTGACGTCCACCACATTGGGAACCGACTTCAACTGATTCAGCACGAACCAGTCCTGTAATGTCTTCAGTTCCATCACGTCATACTTGGGGTTGGTGCTGGTGAGCGTGTAGAACATGATTTGGCCGGTCGGGCTATAATCCGGACCGAGCCCAGGATTTACTCCCTGCGGCATGGTGGCCTGCGCCAGTCGGTCCAGCACCTCCTGCCGCGCGGTGAAGGTCGTAATCTCGTCATCGTAGATAATTGTGATCACCGACAACCCGGCCAGCGAGACCGACCGAAGATGAGTCATATGAGGAACGCCGTTCAGTTGTACTTCGAGTGGGACCGTGATTTGCTGTTCGACTTCTTCTGCCGCGTGTCCGGGCCACTGCGTGATGATCTGGGTGTAGGTATCGGCGACGTCAGGGTAAGCCTCGATTGGCAGGTTATGGAACGAATAGATTCCCCAGATAAACAGTACAAGCGCAAGGCTCAGCACCATGATTCGATTGCGCAGCGCGAAGTCGATGAGCAGCCGAATCATTTACCCTGCTCCGCCACGCTGGTCGAGAATGGGAGCGCATTCGCCACCACCTGATCTCCGGTCTTCAGCGGACCATCCTGCAGTATCTGGAATCCGTCCTCAGTGACGCCTTGGGTGTGCACTTCGGTCTTCCGAAACTGGTTCTGCCCTTCTTTGAGGAACACCCAATCCTTGTCTTGCAGCCGCATGATGGCGGTGCTCGGGACCACCAGCCGCGATTGCAATTCGCGTGACCGGAAAGTCGCCACGGCGTACATGTTCGGTCGCAATGACCCGTCGGCATTGGCCAATACGATGCGTACTTTCGCGGACCGCAGGTTGGGATCGAGCACTCGCGAGATGTCGGCCACGGTGCCGTGGTAAACCTTGCCCGGATAGGCATTCAGCCGAATCTCCGCCGAATCACCCAGTTTGATCTGGCTAAGATCGTTTTCGTAAACATCGCAAACCACCCACACTTGCGTGAGATCGGCGATGGTGAATAGGTTCGGACTATTATCTAAACTCTTGACTCCTTCAAACCCCGATATGTTTTGTTCCACGATTGTTCCGGAAACCGGGGCACGAAGCTCAATCAACGAACTAGGGTGAGCCGGGTCGCCACCTAAGATTCGCACATGCTGCTCCGTGTTCTGCACATCGACCTTCGCTTTTTCCTCGGCGTCCTCGGCTTGCTGTATGTCTTTCTCGGCCAGCGCGCCATGAGAGTAAAGAAGCTGCGCCCGGTCCAATGACGTTTTCGCCAAGCGCTCATCGGCGACTGCTTTCTGGTAGTCCGAAAATGCTCCCGCCAGATCAGCGCTGTAAATCGACAACAGCTCCTGACCTTTGCTTACAGAATCACCAAGCCTCACTTTTAAGTCGACCACGCGGCCGGAACCCTGCGAAGTCACGTGAATGGTGCGGTTCACATCGGGAGTAACACTGCCGTTTGCGGTCAGCACGCTAGGCAGCTCGCGCGCTTCTACGCTGACTAGTTTGAATAGTTCGGGGTGGTCGGGTTTGTAGACGTTGGGATCGATTGTGACTTCCGCCTTGGTAGGGACTGGTTTGGTGTCGTTCGAGCAAGAGGTCGATAGAAGAGTGAGAGAAATGATCGTCAAAGAGAAGATCAGAGATAAGATTGCAAAGATCGCCGATCGGCCAGAAGGCTTATGTGTCATGGGATCACCTCGCGACCCACTGCAAGATTTAGCTGACTCGCGGCGGTCAAATAAGAACCGACCAGGTTCACGTAATTTAGTTCAACGGTGCGATAGTCATTTTCGGCCTGTAAGAAATCGAGCAACGAAGCCCCGCCGTGCTGGTAGGCGAAACTCACCGTGTCGCGGACTCGGACCGCCTGTTGCAGATATTTCTCTTTGTACGGACGCAGCAAAGCCAGCGTACTGTCCAGCACCGCGTACGCGGAGTCTACGTCGCTAAAGACTTGCGCTTTCGTGGCATCCAGCAGTCTTTGATTGCGGTCGATGTCCAGTTGTGTGCGAAGCTTTTCCCCCTGATTCCGATCGAAGATGCGCAGTGGAATGTTGATGCTGGCGCCGATGTAAGCGTCGATAGGAGGGTTGCGGCCGACGTCGAAGCTGAACGTCGGATCCGTCGAACCATTGGCGACCGCAAGGTTGTGATCTGTCCGGGCCTTATCCACCGATTGATTTGCAGCCTTCAGATCCGGTCGCGTATCCAGCGCGAGGTTTCGAAATTCATCGAGGCTTGAGAGCTGGTTGGTGAAGTCGAATGGTCCGGTTACATCAAAATGCTCGATTGGCGCCCGATCATTCAACAGCATAAGCAGACCGATCTTCGCCGTTCTGAGATTCACTTCCGCGGTTTGCAAATCCGATTCGTATTGGAGCCGTTGCAGTTGCAGACGATCAAGATCGATTAGCGCGATGTCACCCGCTTTGTAGCGCTCGCTGCTCACGTCGAGCACGCGGTCGTAGTATTTCAGGTTCTCTTGGGCGACATTGAGGACGGCCTTTGCTTGCAGAGTTTGCACAAAAGCGCCGCGCAAGGTGAAGATCAGCGTTCGTTCCAGATCAGCCTGATCGGAGGTTGCAATCGCAGTTGCCTTTTGTGCGCTTTCGAGCCGCAGCTCCCGCTTGCGTTGCCGTTCGTGCAAGTAGTTGACGGATGCAACCGGCAAAAAGTAGGCGAACGGCCCATGAGGCGGACCTCCCGGGAAGGGATCAATCTGATCGGCCGTGGCGGTAAAATTCGGGTTAGGGCGAAGATAAGCAGTGATCTCCTGAGCCTTCGACTCACTGATACTGAACTGTCCTGCCTGCAGCGTCGGATTATTATTTTCGAAACGGTTGCGCACCTGCTCCCAGGTCAAGGCCTGCTGCGCACCGGCCTTCACGCCCCATCCGAGCAGCAGAAGAAGTGCGGAACAACGCCAACGCGTTTTGCTCATCGGGTACTCCTAATCACTCGTTGCCGGACTTCACGGCGAAGGGTAGCCCACCGAAAAGCGATTGGCTACTCCAACAACACACAGGGCTCAACTCAAACCGGGAAATTTCGTCGCAGACTAGACGGCGAATCCAATACTCTCGCCAGGGCATGCGAACGGCGGGGCACGAGAGGCGCGCTCAGTGGAGTGCGCTGGTTGTGGCAGGAAAACGGGAACCGCAAGGACTTGCCCGCACGCTTGGTAGTCGGGACCGAAAGGCACCGGGGAAATCCAAGCCGGTAAAGCACGCGGGATGTTCAGGCCGACAAGTGATTTATCGCCGCTCGCCTGCTTGACGATGCGATTCGACGGGCTGGACTCTTCCATTTCCTGCCGCATCGCGTGCAAGTCGTCCGTGGCCGAAACCACGGGGAACAGCAGCATCAGAGTGCAACCTAAAAGAAGGAAGGGGCGAATCCCATCGAAACGCCGCCGATCCCTGGCGTGAACCGATCTGCGGCACCACATCCAGAGCGCGGGCACCGCCAAGGTGAGCCAAACAAGATTGAGCAATAATTCCATCGTCCGCTGGAACAACGAAACCGAACAGACATAGCAAGGACAAAGTCCAGTTTAGTGGTAAGAAGCTAAGTCTTGCAAAATATCAACCACAAGTCAATGTAAACGCAAGGACTTGTACGCTCGTGCGGGTTGGATTAGACACAAACGACAAAGGCACAACCGAAGCCGTGCCCTTCCTGTTTAATCCTCTGTGACTCCGCGGTAAAGAAACCCCCTCAATGACCAGAAAAAACTACGTGCGGGTCGACGTAACGCGCGAACTCCATCAGCGACCCTCGGTGGCAGGCGTCGTCCAACTCATTCCAGTCGTGTCCGCCCGTAGCATCGGAAATTCTTCAGCGCAAGCCTGAATGTCTCCGTTGAACTCGGGCCGCCGTAGCTAGCTACGTCTCTACCAATCGTGTGCTGTGCTTTCGCGTACACTTTTAGTCTTACACCTTGAAGACGATCAAGCACATCCTCTCCCGCTACACCGCATTCCTGTGGGCAATCCTGAAGCCTTTGGGCGCGTGGGGAGTGCTGGTCGTCGCCGCACTCGACGGCGCCTTCATCGGTCTCCCAGTGGATGCGGTCGTGGCCGGCTACATCTACCAGGATCCGGGCCGATTCCTGCTTTATGCGCTGATGGCCTCGACGGGATCGACCTTGGGCAGCATCGTAATCTACGTGATCGGCTACAAAGGCGGCGAAGAACTCCTCCGCAAGCGCATTCCAGCCGAGCGCTTCGAAAGGATTCATCAGGCATTCGACAAGCATCCCTTTTGGAGCCTGATGTTGCCGGCAATGCTTCCACCGCCAGTGCCCTTCAAGATTTTCGCGCTGGCCGCAGCGGTCTCAGAGATGGGATTCGTCCGCTTCCTCGGCGCGATCTTCGCCGGCCGCATGGTGCGTTTCCTGGTGCTTGGCGTGCTGACCATTAAGTTCGGTCCAGGCGTTGTGCACATGTTCGGAACCCTATTCCGGGAACATTACTATTTGATCCTGGAAGCCATTCTTGTGGGATTGGTGGTTTGGTTGGTGATGCGAAGAAGAAAGAGAAAAATCCGAATCGCGAAGGGTGCTCAGGATTCGCAGAGAGCCACCTGACGGCCAGATTCTCTCAGCGTGCTCAGCGGATGTTCTCCGCGACCTCTGCGATTTAAGGTTTAAGCCGCTGCTGCACGATCGCTCGCACGGCTGAAAGCTCCGGATAGTGCATGCAATGCCATCGGCGCAGCGAACATTGCAGTGGTGAAGACCAAGTCGCCAGCAAGCGCGTGGCGGAAAAACGGCAGGCCCGCCGCGTAAGACATCATGACCCCGCTCAGGTTCTTCGGGTAGATATCCAGCACGGCCCAGGATGTCAGATTGGTAATCAGGTAAAACGAAACCGAACCGGCGAGCGCCGCGCCGATCACTGGCACCCACTTCGTCTTTGTACCCAACCTTGTGCCCAGCCAGAGAACTGCGGCGTACCATGCGAAAGTCACGAACAGGTCCCAAGAGAGCGGATACGAGTAAACCCATCTTGTGAGCACGACGTCAGAAGCGGCCAGCATCACGAACGGGATCCAGAGTTGGCGGCGCGATCCGCGGGCCCCGAAAAACAGAAGCGATCCGACCACCGGAGTAAACATCCAGGGATGGGGCATAAATCGGACCGCGACCGCGAGCACCACGAATACATAGGCCAGCATAATGGATCACCTCGATGATTCGAAACTCGATAACGTCAAAGAAGATTGTGGCCTGTGACGGCGGCGGCGTCAAGTCAAAGAATTGTCACGAAGCCAGGTTTACGATGCTCTCAGCGTCCTCTGCGGATGTTCTCAGCGATCTCCGCGATTTAACACTTAATCAGGCGCCCCGCGTGGTGCTGCCCCGTTGGACGCTGATCTGCCCTTCGCTAAGCCCATGTGCTCCCCGACCACTTTCAAGTCGCGATCGAGTTGGACGGTTCCCGCTAGAACGCTTTGACTTGGCTTTCCGGGCTGCTGAAAACGCAGATCCTTGAAGCGAACGACGTAACCCTGTTCTCCTGATTCGAGCGGCTCGGTCTCCGTGATGGGATACTGAGCCCAGTCGAGGTAGACGCGGCCGAGATACGATCGCTTGGCTGCGAGCGTCACCGGAGTTTCCTCAGGCTTGTAGAGAATCTGCAATGTTCCATCGGGATCGACCTCGGGAGCCGACGAATCGACCATCGCTGAGGCGAAAAAGTTCCGGGTTTCCACCACGCCGACCCATCGAAAGGGACTCCACCACAAAGGGAAGGCCGAAGCACGGATCGGATCGGCGCTCTCGTAGGTGCGGGCTTCCAGTGCGTTCACCGCGCGCCGGTGTTCGTAGTCGCGCACTCCCCACAGCGCAACCACGCCAAGCAATGCCAGAGTTGCGCCCCAGCGGCCTGTGGGAGCCTTACGCCGCACGCCGATCTCCCGATCGATGAAGGAGAAGAAAACGGGCAGCACCAGTCCGGAAACCATCAGAACCAGCATGACTGGTTCGACGATGAAAACGATATCCCACGAATACCACGTCTCGGAAAACGGCCAGAAGGGGCGGACGCCGTAGTTATTGGTGTAATCGAGCAGAATGTGACTCAGCCCCGCGAGATAAGCGAACCCGAACAACAATCCCCAGCGCGGCGGCAAATTAGGATCCTTGAGCTTTCGTCCCCGCAGATGCCAAATGAGATAAACGAAGCCGACGACCGCTGTCGACACGATCGCGATGCCGAGGAAAGAATGGGTAAAGCCGCGATGATGCGCGAAGCCAAAAACCCGTCCCTTAAACCCCGCGAGCACATCCAGATCAGGCGCTTCAGCGGCCAGCGTCACCGTAGCGGTGGCGAGAGCCGTCTTGCGATTCAGTCCGGCTCGTCCCATACAGGCGCCGGTCAGGAAGTGGGTAATGGGTTCCAAAGTTTGATGAAGCTTTGTTCGTGGTCCGAGTCTAGAGAGAATACATTATTGTGTCGTCGCGTGTCGGATGGACGACCTCAAGCCCAGGCGTGAAGGAAGATTTTGGGTGGCGCAGCGCTTTCCAGCGCTGCGGTAAATGCAGCCGAATCTGACCAGGCCCCACAGGGAACAAAGCTCCAAGCCAGTCGCCACAACTCCCCTCGACACTTCGAACCCCCAGAGTACATTCGGAAACTGCCTAAAGACTGTCCGCAAACATCGTCCTGTAATATCTGTACCAGTCGCTTTGAAACCGTTCTTCTGGGTCGTATTTCTTCTTCAGTCGGAGGAATTCCGCGAACTGGGGATAGCAGTTCTCAATCTGTTTTCGATCGGCGAAACGATGGTAGGTTAGGTAATACGTGCCTCCGCGCCGAGCTGCCATGTCGATGAGCCTTCGGAAAGCATCGGCCGAGCGCTGAATTCCCTCGGGGCTGTGGACGGTGTGCAGGTTGAAGATGACGCACGCATACGGTTGCTTTGCCCAGGGCAAGAAGCTCTCATCGTCGCGCTCGATAATGCGGACGGTCCCGTAGATCAATTCGACTTTATTCTTGCGAAAGTCATCTCGGACCTCATCGAAGAATCCCTTCAGCGTCGATCTTGGGACGTCGATCTCGGTGATCATCTCGGTCGCAGGATAAGGAGCATGGAGTTTCTCGTCGATTTCGCGATGGTAGTTGTCGGGATAGATGCTCAACTGATGAGTGTCAGACCAGTACACCTGCCCATTCGTCGATAAATAGTAATCTGCATATTTTTCAAATGCTTTTTTCTCGTCGGTGTGGGCGAGATACAGAAGCTGTCTCCAATTCTCATCTGATAGTTGCTTCTCCGCAGCCGGGATAGGGGTGTCAATAGGAACTGGTCGGTAGCAGGAGAAAACGCCCTTATGCAGGAAGTCGTCAGAGTCGCGCTGGATAGAGAATTGAAAATCCCCGTATTCGAATCCATCGCCGATACGCTTCTCGAACGCTGGCATCAGATCATCTGTTGTCCGAATCTCCACAATCCGCTCGACCTTCTGCCTCCGGACCAGACGCAATTGCACGGAGGCAACGATTCCAAACAGGCCGTACCCGCCCTGAACCAGGCGAAATAGCTCTGGATTCTCGGTTCGGCTGCACGTGTGCGCAGCCCCTGTTGCATCTACCAGGACGAAGGATTCAACATTGCTCACGAAAGGCTTCATCTGCAGACCGCGCCCGTGCGCATTCGCCGCCATCGTTCCAGCCATCGTCAATCGATCAGCACCGGTCTGTTTCTGCGCGATTCCCCAGGTCTCACGATCCCCATTCTGCAAGGCAAGATAACCGTCAATCAGCTCTGGCCATTCAATTCCAGCCTCAACCTCCAAAATTCCCCGATTTCGATCCAGTCGCAGGACTCGGTTCATTTTTCTGATGTCGATCAGCAAGGTGTCAGTACCAAACTCCTGTCCTCCCATTGCGTGGCGCCCGCCGGCAACTGAAATTGCCTTTCGATCTCTTCGAGCCGTACGAATGATGCTCTGCACATCCTCCAGCGATCGCGGCTCCAAGACCTCCAGCACGCGAGTGGAATTGAGTTGCGAATGAACGTCGTTGACGAGCACTGGCTCAGGAGCCGGTACCGGCTTTCCAGACGCACTGGAAGCGACAGCCAGAGCCACTGAGCCTGCAATGAACTCTCTTCTCGAAATCATTTGTCCTCGATGCATTCTAGGAGCGCGGGCGCCGACCGCTACTCTAGAACAAAAATGGCACGAGACGCCACGTCCGGCTCACGTATTGCCTGTAGGGCTCGCCAAGCGCAGCAGCCAGCGCAGCTTCTTCGACCGGAACGCGATACGCATACGCGGACCCCAGGCATACCAGAGCCGCCGCAAGCCCCGCCCAATTCCCGAGCGCAAGACCGAATCCAAATAAAGTAAGAAGAGCCCCACTGTACGAAGGATGACGGATGTAGCGATAAGGTCCTGCTTCGATTAAGGTTTGGCCGCTATGTATCGCAACATCGAACGTGAAATATTTTCCTAATACCCACACGGAGTACCAGCGAAGCGCGATCCCGGCGAGCATCAAGCATATGCCAAGGAAAAAGACCGAATACCCTTTCCATGGCAAAGCCGCTCGCGGCAGGAGAAATGTCAGCAAAAAGTCCACCGCGATTCCCGTCAACCAGAGAACCACGATAAGACTCAACGATCCTTGATCGCAAGTCTTTGAGGAGTCGCCGGATCGCTTGACCCTCCAGGCGACGACCTCAGGCACAATCCACAGTGCACACGCACCCCAAAAAATCAGTGCTTCTATCGGTCCCTCAAGAAACGACAAAGGGTTCAATTGCGAATCTCTCGCCCAAGACTACAACTTGTAGCTTCCCAGGATTTGGAAAAAACCTCAGAGTGCTCAAGGATCCCATCGCCTTGGGACGACCTAAGGACCACTTTCCCCTTGACTCGAGCGAACCCAAGCGGCTAACATAAGTTACGTTAGCATTAGCTGTTTGATAACAGCAATGGCTTTTCAGCTCTTTGACAATCCGAGGCTTCCCCGGAAGCGTGCTTTACTAATGGCGAGTACTCCGACAAAGTATCCCCCGCTAAGTCCTTTAGAAGGGATATTTTACGGGGGTATCCCAACTGATTACCTGTTTTCATAGACTTACGAAGCAGAGAGGCGCTTGAATATCCCTCCCTGTAAGTCCTTTAGAAGGGATATTTTACGTTGGTATCTTCAAAACACACCCTTTGTTTTCATAGATCTAGCAAGAAAATGCAAATTCTGGGTATATACTCGTTCGCAAGGGGTAAACATGCGACCTAGCGTATTACCGCTTAAGTAAACATCGCTCCACCCGTTGACCTAAGTAAGACCACTAGTTGAAATCAGTTCGCTCGATCCAGCATCAGCAGAGTCACGGCATCGCGCACTACAGATATCTCTGCGGGCAGCGTTCCCAAAAGTTCTCCGTCGGCTTCGACGAATGTGCGGGACTTGCTCTCGGAGCCAGACGATGCCTTATCGCGACAGACTGCGCCCGTGCTGTGGACTAATTCGATTCCGGGGACTTTCCAGTTGGTGCCGAAGAGTCCGCGGAGGACATAGCGCAGATACGCTACACGGCTGCGTGTGTGGAAGAGAACGAGACGGAGGTCGTCGCGTTCGAGGGACGCGCCGGGAGCGAGTTCGCGCAGCACTCCCCCAAAATTGCCGATGCGAACTGCGAGTAACTGCGAAACTTCCGCTTGACGGCCTTGTCGTTTCTCCGCGGTCCCTTCTTTGATCTCTACCGCGAAGTTTTCCATCCTGTGGGTAAGCCACAGGAGAGTCGCTTTCGCGCAGTAGGCGGCCATGCCAAAACGTCGTTTCGCCAAGGGATCGAGTTTGTAGAACAGGTGCGCATCGACTCCGATTCCGACGGTGACGGTGAAATATCGGGCGGCGCGATTGCCGGTGAGATCCTGGTACTCGATTCGACCGACGGCGAAGCGACGAGGCTTTGCTCTTAGGGCAGCCAGGGCTGCGTCGGCTGGAGAAAGCGGCAAGCGCAGATCGTGCGCCAGCGAATTAGCAGTGCCCAAAGGGATGATGGCCAACGCGACGTTTGTGCCCACCAATCCCTGCAACACATCGTGAATCGTGCCATCGCCGCCGCAGGCGAA
>Ga0070765_100001692_pt1 | contig 13584 bp, 8 predicted proteins | sample HubBroMetageWFT5_FD_71516 | JGI IMG/M metagenome (GOLD analysis project Ga0070765, IMG submission 71516) | Warmed and freeze-thawed soil microbial communities from the Hubbard Brook experimental Forest, New Hampshire - Hubbard Brook CCASE Soil... | ecosystem: Environmental > Terrestrial > Soil... | reverse complement strand
CGGTCACGAGAACTCACTCCCAACTCTTCACTGCCACCCGCAACCGCCGCACCGCCCGCTCCTGTCCCAATACCACCATCGTATCGAACAGCGGCGGCGCCACCGCCTGTCCCACAATCGCCACGCGCGTCGCATTGATCAACAATCCCGCCTTTACTCCACCCTCTTCCGCAACCTTCCGCGCGGCATGATCGCACGCATCGTGGTTCCACTCGGGTAATGCCTCCAGCGCATCCGCCAACTTACGCAGAAGCCCAGGCACTTTTTCGTCCTTCCAGAATTTCGCCTTCGCCGCGGGATCCAACTCAAATTCATCGCTGAAAAAAGCCCGCGACCAGGTCGCAAAGTCCGGCAGCAACCGCACCCGTGGCCGCAACAAATCGACCGTCTTCGAAAACCACTCGTGTCCGGCTCCGGCGGCCCACTCCTCTTTCCACAATCCGGCCCGCTTCAACTCGTCCTCAACCGCGGGCAGCAATTCTTCAATCGGCAGCTTCTGCAAATACTGCGTGTTGAACCACTCCAGTTTCGCCCGGTCAAAAACCCCATTCGTCCGGCTCACACCCTCCAGCGAAAACTTCTCCAACAACTCGGAGGTCCGCAGAAACTGCTCGTCTCCACCCGGCGACCAGCCAAGCAGCGCCAGAAAATTGCGAAATGCTTCCGGCAGGAATCCTTCCACCCGGTACATATTGACGTCCGTGGCTCCATGCCGTTTGGACAGTCTCGATTTGTCCGTCCCTAAAATCAGTGGTACGTGCGCAAAAATCGGCGGCTTCGCGCCCAAAGCGTTGTAAAGCAGCACTTGCTTTGGCGTATTCGAAAGATGGTCCGCCCCGCGAATGATGTGCGTAACGCGCATGTCCATGTCGTCCGCAACCACGCTCAACTGGTACATCGCCTGACCAAACTCTTCTCCGTCTTTACCGGATCGCAACAGAACAAAGTCCTCGATATCGTCATTCGCGAACTCGCGCTCGCCGAATACCGCATCCACAAACTTCGTCGTGCCTCCTGTCGGCACCTTGAAGCGCACCGCCGGTTTCGTGTCTGGCGAAGACGGCTTCCCATCCCTGCAACTGCAGCGCACCACCTTCCGTGCCTGCTTCGTTCCGCCACCCTCTTCGGCGTGGTCCCCACCCACGTACTTTTCCGGCGGGCAATAACACAAAAAGGCGCTCCCGTTCGCCAGCAAGCGTTTCGCCGCCGCCCGATACAATTCCGTGCGCTGCGACTGGTAGAAAGGCCCTTCGTCCCAGTCCACGCCCAGCCACGTCAGTCCCTGGATGATCCCGTCCACGAGCTCCGGCTTGTTGCGCTCCGCGTCGGTATCCTCCACGCGCAAAATCATCGTGCCCTTCTGCTGGCGGGCAAACAGCCAGTTAAACAGCGCGGTTCGGCCGCCCCCGACGTGCAAATATCCTGTTGGAGATGGAGCAAACCGTACGCGTACAGCGCCCGCCGGTGTTCCTGATGTGTCTGTCATGATCGGTGATGTCCCGGTGTGTATCCTTAAACCTCCAGTTTAGCGAATGCCATTCGGCCCGTCCAACCAGCCTCTCTTGGCTCCTGGGTTATCTTGCTTTTGTAGGGACGGCCTTCCGAGGCCGTCCGCTCACTGCTACGCCACCGCAACCTCTCCGAGTAAAACCAAGTTAACAGCCCGCGTACTACCTCTTTCGCAACTGGCCCATCCGTACCTTTGCGGCGCCCATCTGCCGTGCTCCATAATCCTAGGAGTCGAGTAGTGTGTTTGGGGATCGTTCGAAGCCGCCCTCGGCGCCAATCCGCGCTCCTATGGAGCGTTCGGGTTTGCGCGCGAGGATACACTGGTCTCTGCACGCTTCGGTTCTGCTTTCGCCCTTTCAGCGCTACCGGCCACAATTTTCGAACCATGGCCCATAGTCTGATCGCGATTAGTTTCCTTTTGGCCACTCTGCTGGTAGGGGTGTTCTTCGCCTATATCTATTCGCTAAAGCGCCAAACCTATCTGCTTCTCTGGACCGCTGGCTGGGCTCTCTACGGTTTGTACTATCTCGCTCCCGCGATTTCTTTCTGGACCGGTTGGAATCCGCTTCTCAACGGCCTTAGCGCTCCGATGTACGGCTTCGCCGGAATTTGTTTCTTTCTCGGAGCTCAGCTTTACACTCGCCAAAAACCTTGGGTGACACCCGCAATCGCCGTCGCAATCGGGCTCCTTATCTGGGCCGGAGCCAACGCGTTCGGCCTCTTTTCCATTACCCCCATCGCCCCCTGCTCTTTAATTTTTCTCGCCACAGGGTTTCTTTTCTGGCGGGAAAGCCGGCATTACGAAACCATCGCGGATCGCCTCCTCGCCGTAGCTTTTGCTGGCTGGGGTCTTCTCTTCCTCTCTTTTCCTTTTCTCGAGGCTCGCCACTCCTATTTCACCGACGCCTTTCTTCCGGTCTCCGCAATTCCCACGGCCTTCGTAGCCATTCTTCTCACCATGGCAATTTATGAAGAGGAAAAACGCCGCGTTGAGCGCAATATGCTCGCGCTTTCCAATCTCAATCTCGCTACTTCCAGTTTCGTTGGCGGCGAAATCCAAAGAATGCTCGCGCAGGCCCTCGACCGCGTCTTAGGCGTGGTCCGCCTCCCTGCGGGAGCTCTTTTTCTTCACCACGGCGATCCCACCGGCCCGACGTCCGTAGTCTCTGCTGGCCTGCCCGATGAATTCTGCCGCGTCACGCAGGACGAGGGCCTCGATGATTACCTTGTCGGCCTCGTTTCTCGGCTAGGCGGCCTTCTCGGTTTCCGCGATCTCCGGGATGACAACCTCACCGCTCTGGAAAAAGACGAACCCATCCGCCGTTTTAGAGAACTCGCGCTGCATCACGGTCTTCGAAGCGCTGTCGTCATCAGCCTGCAGGCTAAAGAACAGGCCTTCGGTCTTTTGCTTCTCGGCACTCAGGACAATCGCCGCTTCACTCCCGCGGAGCTTCGCCTCCTGCTTGCTCTTGGCCACCAGATTGGAATGGCCGTCGAAAATAGCTATCTCATTCAGCAGACTTCGCGTCGCTCCGAAGAACTCCACGTCCTGAATGAAATCGGTCGCGCACTAAGTTCCACTCTGAACAAGGAAGATTTGCTCCGCCGCATCTGGGAAGAACTCCGCCGCCTCTTCGACGTCGAAAATCTCTACCTTGCCTGGCACGATCCCCTTCGCGACACCATTCAATTCGACCTCGAAATGATTGGCGGTGAGCGCCAACAGAAACGCTCTCGCCCCGCCGGAAACCACATCACCGAATACATTCTCCGCGCGCGTCAGCCGGTTCTGATTCGCCAGGACTATGTAGGCGAAGTCAAGAAACTCGGCGTTGAACCCCTTCGCACCACCGGCTCTTTCTGCGGTGTTCCTCTCGTCGCGTACGACCGCGCTGTCGGTGCGCTCTGCATCTTTTCCGACCAGGATCGCGCCTTCGACGAAGGTCACCTCGAACTTCTCCGCGTGCTGGCCAGCGAAGCCAGCATCGCCATTGAAAACGCTCGCCTCTTCCAGGAAGAACGCACCAAGGCGCGCCACCTCAGTCTTCTGAATCTGATCTCTCGCGATGCCATCGCCACTTTGAATCCTGAGGAAGTGCTGGCAAAAATCACCGAGCAATTGGAAATTGGCCTCTCGTACGACCACATTGGCATTGCGCTGCTGGAATATTCCACCCGCGAACTCATTGTCCAGGCGGAAGGCGGAAAACTTCGTGGCGCGCTGGGCAAGCGCACACCGCTCGATGCCGGTCTGATTGGCCAGGTCGCCCGTACTGGAAAAGCGGCCTCTGTTCGCGTCACCGGCAACGGCCAGAACGTTCTCAAACCCGTCATGCCTGAATCCGTAACCGCCATGGCCCTGCCCATCTTCTATGCCGACCATCTCCACGGCGTCCTGTATGTCGAATCCACCGAAGTTGTCGATTTTTCCGAAGAAGAAACTCTGCTGCTCCGCACCCTCGCGGATTTAATCTCCGGCGCATATCACAACGCCATCACGTTCCAGAAAGCACAGGAACAAGCCATCACCGACGGCCTCACCAACGTCAAAACTCATCGCTTTTTCATGGAAGCGCTCTCTTCCGAATGGAAGCGCTCCTCGCGTGCCGGCCGCTCCTTCGCCTTGGTGCTGCTCGATCTCGATCGCTTCAAGTTCGTCAATGATTTCTACGGCCATCTCGAAGGCGACCTCGTTCTCCAACGCGTCGGCCAAATTCTCGAAACCAACTGTCGCCGCTCGGACGTTGTGGCCCGCTATGGTGGCGATGAATTCGTCATCCTCATGCCCGAAACCACCATGGAGCAAGCCCGCCAGCTTTCCTCCAAACTTCGCGGCTGGGTAGCCTCCGATCCGCTTCTGCGCGAAAAAAATATCAGCGCCAGCTTCGGCATCGCGTCTTACCCCCTGCACGGTTCCTCGCCGCAGGAACTCATACAGGTCGCCGACGCCTCCATGTACCTCTCCAAGCATCAGGGCGGCAACACCGTTTCTACCGCGGACCATGTCGATCCCAACGAAGCTCGCAGTTGGAAGCGCGACGTCCTTGAAGCCTATCTCGGTGTCACCTTAAAGCGCCTGTTCGTCACTGGCCCCGATGCCTTCGAAGAGATCTACCAGCGCTTGCGGCAATTCACCGAATCGCTGCCTGCCACCGAAATGATCGGTGCAACGCCTTCGGATTCGCCCGCTTCGCTTCCTCAATCCATTCTCGAAACCGTCACCTCGCTCGCGTACGCCATCGACGCCAAGGATCAATACACCCAGGGCCATTCGCAAAAAGTTTCCGCCTACGCCGCTCTGCTCGCCGAAGGCCTCGGAATGTCCGACGCCGAAGTCGAAGAAATTCGCCTTGGCGCGGCCCTCCACGACATCGGTAAGGTCGGCATACCCGAACAAATCCTCAACAAGAGTGGCCCGTTAAATCCCGAAGAATGGGACACCATGAAGACCCACGTTATCTACGGCGGAAAGATTCTCGAGCCTCTCGCCGCACTGGCTCGCGTGCGCCTGATGGTCCTCCATCATCACGAATTTTTCGATGGCTCCGGCTATCCTAACGCCCTCGCTGGTGAAAACATTCCTCTCGGCGCGCGCATCGTCACCATAGCGGATTCTTTCGACACCATCACCAGCGACCGCAGCTACAAAAAGGGCCGCACCGCCGACGAAGCACTCGCCGAACTCGAACGCTGCGCCGGCATGCAATTTGATCCTCGCCTCGTCCCCGTCTTCGTAAAGGCCATGCGCCAGCTCCCCAATCCCGTCATCGAACTCGCCTCCCTAACCACCCGCTCCAACACCGACTAACGCAGCTGGTCTTGAGGGTGCCCCATCCTTTGCGCCTTTGTTTTAGGCAAAGGGTGGCTCTTACGATCAACGCCCTCCACATCTCCTGTCTTGTCTTTGGTAATCCATCAACTTGTCGCGCCGTATAGCCAATGGGCTCACTCTGGGTCCGTCACATCCCTCACTTTTCCCTGCAAGAAATCCTCACAGCAACGTTCTCCCTTCATGAGAGCCATGACAAATTCAACACGCCTCTACATCGCGTTAATCGCCGCCACCCTTCTTAACACCGCCATCCCCCTCCCCGCGCAAGAGCCCGCCCACTCCCCGGGCTGGGTCGTCCTTTCCGTCCCGGATTACCGTGCCCTCCGCGTCAAAGCCTTCCCTGCGGAGCGCGAACCCGAACCGCCGCCCGTGGACGTCACACTGAGCCGCGTCGACTACGACCTCCGCGTCGATACCGATCTCGCCTCCGGCCGTGCCACGCTTACCGTCGACGTCCTCAAAAACGGTTGGGTCCGCCTTCCCATACCCGCCGGACTCTTCGTGCGCGAAGCCAAGCTCGACGGCAAATCGCTCTCGCTCGCTCCGGCTCCAGGCTCGAACGATCCCAGCCTGTTCTCCGCTCTCCTCTCACATCCCGGTCGCTCCGTCATCACTCTCGAAATCGCCCTGCCGGTTTCTTCTTCCGCTGGCGAAGAGCGCTTAACTCTCCCCTCCACGCAATCCGGCGTCACTCGCGCCACGCTGGAAATCCCTCGCCAGGGAGTCGACCTTTCTCTCTACGGCGGCATGTTCTCCGACATCTCTGAAATTCCTTCCGGCGGCAAATGGACCGCTTATGGCAAGGGCGCCGATCCCATCGTCTTCGCATGGCGCCGCAAAGTCGAAGACCATCATTCAACTCTGCCTTTGCGCATGCGTGGCACGCTCACGCAATTCATCGGCCTCGGCGAGGATTCCACCTCCGTCGCTGCAAACGTCTCCTACGAAATCACGCAGGGCTCCGCCAAGGAAGTCCACATCCAGCTTCCGGATAACGTCACCATCAATCAGGTGCAAGGTGCGCTCATCGCCGATTGGGAAATGAAGCCCGGCGAACTTCTGATCACCTTCCTCGAACCCGTCGAGCAATCCGTAAGTTTCGTTCTCACCGGTGAAGCGCGTCTTCCCCACGACGGCCAACTCGATGTGCCCTTGCTTCGTCTTACCGGCGTAGAACGCGAAACAGGTGGCTCCGGCGTCGACATTCTCGGCAACGGCGAAATCAACGAACAATCCGTAAAGACACAGGGCCTCGAACGCGCCGACGCAACCGATCTCGGCGAGCCCGTCTCCAGCCGTCAATCTCCCGCGCTTCTCGCCTTTCGCATTCGCTCCGGTGACGCAAAAACTCCACGCTCCATCCACGTCAACGTCGCGCGCTACACGCAACAAGCCGTTCTCCTCGCCAACGTCGAGGAAGCTCGCTACCGTGTTCTGTTCACCAAGGACGGCAAAGCCCTCGTGGAAGCCCGTTATGCCGTCCGTAACAATCAGCGCAGCTTTGTGAAAATCGCCCTTCCGCCCGGCGCCACGCTCTGGAGCGCCTCGCTCTCCGGTCAGCCCGTTCGCCCAGGCTCCGGACCCGACGCCAGTCTTCTTCTTCCATTGGCAAAAGCTCGCTCCGGCGAAGACGCTCCCGAATTCGCCATCGCAGTTGTCTACTTCGCTCCCAGCGCTGCGTGGACCGACAAAGGCCGCCTCAAACTTTCGCTGCCAGCCCTCGATCTGCCGATTTCTCGCACCGCTCTGCAGCTTTACTATCCACCGCTGTTCCGCCTCAACCCCGAACCCGGCTCCTTCCACACCGAAAATTATGTCGGTCCTATTTCCGTCGTCCTCACCGCCGAAACACCAGAGACCGCGGTGAATGCACCGGCTCCCAGTGCGGGTCCCCGATCCTCTCCCGTTGAGTTCATGTCCATGGTTCACACGGATGCGGCTGGCAACATAGATTCGAAGACTCAGAAGGATCGTGGAGCCGCACAACTAGTCGATAAATTCCACGCCAGTGAACATGGCGCGCGCGCCTCTGGCATCCTGCCGGTCAGCGTTAATTTTCCGGCCTTCGGTCCTTCTCTGTTTCTGGTCTCCGAACTCACCAGCGAAAATCAATCCCCATTCGCGGAATTTACCTATCAACAGGACAAAAAGGCAGGTAGCAAATGAATCGCCGGCTTGTTTCGCTCGTTCTGGCGCTGCTCGTTGCATCACCCTCGTTCGCTCAACAAAAAGTCGATCCGCCCACGCCGGGTTCCGGCAACGTCACACTCTCGCTCGATGAATACAACCGCCTGCTTGCGCTCGCCAATCGCCCCAACAAAAAAACCGAAGCCCCTCCGCAGCCCTATCTCCTCAAGCGCGCCGATCTGAAGTTTCGCGTCAACAATGACGATGTCGTCGGCTCCATTCAATTCCAAGGCGAAACGCTTTCCGCGAACACCACCATTGTTCCCCTTACCAGCGGCATGACTGTTCTGGACGCGCATCACGGCGCCAAGCCTTTGCCGCTGCTGCTGGCAAGTGGCGTGCACTCCGCCATTCTTCCGGGCGAATCCGAATTCTCTATCAGTCTCGATGCAGGCCTGCCTCTTTCCATCGAAGCCGGCCGCGCCTCATTCATTCTTCCCGTTCCCTCCGCCGGCAGCGTGCGTCTCTATCTCAGCGTTCCCGGCGACCGCACCAACGTCCAACTCAACCATGGAATCATCACCCATCGCGCCTCCGTCAAAGGCAATACCGAAATCGAAGCCACCCTGATACCCGGCCAGGTCGCCGTCGTTTGGTGGGCTACTCGCGAAGTAGTCGCTCCCGTCGTCCCCCGCGAAGTCCGTTTTCTTTCCGACGTAAAATCCCTCGTCTCCGTCAGCGAATCCGATCTGCAAATCACCGCCCTCGCGGACATCAACGTAGTCCAGGGCGATGCCGACAAATTCTCGGTAGCGATTCCCGATGGGTTCGAAGTCACCGCCGTGAACGGCCCTTCGCTCGAATCCAGCGAAGTGCAAAATGGTGTTCTTCTCCTCAAAGTCACGGGACACGGCCCGGCTGCGTATCAATTCCTCATCTCTCTTGAACGGCCCATCAGCGACTCCAACGCAGCAGCGCCCAACCTCGCCTTCAAAAACGCGCAACGCGAAACCGGCGAAGTTCTCGTAGAAGGCCAGGGCACCATCGAACTCACCGCCAAGGAATCCGGCGGCCTCAAACGCCTCGACATCAAAGAGGTTAATCCGTACCTCCGTGCGCTTTCGCGTTACTCCTTGCAAGCAGCTTTTCGCTATCACCGCCAGCCCAACGAATCCCCAACACTCGCTCTCGAGTGGACACGCTTCCCCGACTCCAGCGTTCTCTCCGCCATCGCCGAGCGCGCCAGCGTCACCACCCTGGTCACTTCCGAAGGCAAATCCCTTACCGAAGTAAAACTCACCGTGAAAAATCAGGCGCAACCGTTCTTGAAGGTTGAACTTCCCGCGGGTGCCAGCATTCTCACTGCGGAAGTTGCCGGCGAAAAAGTGAAGCCCGTCCAGGGCCCCGACGGCAACCGCGTTCCGCTTCTCCGCACCGGTTTCCGTCCCGCGGGCCCTTACACCGTCTCCTTCGTTTTCCTTCATTCCGGCGCGCCCTTCGCGAAAAAGGGTGACTCCGAGATCTCTCTCCCTAAGATGGATGTGCCCATCAGCATCCTCGAATGGGAACTCTTCCTCCCGGAACAATTTAAAGTGAAGGATTTCTCCGGTGACGCCATTTCCGCGTCCCTAGTCCCCTCGGAATATCAGGCTGGGGTTGGCGGTGGTGTCGCTTTCAGTCCTGCCGCAATAGGAGGCGTAACCAACGTTCCCGTGAACGGCCGCAATTTCACGGAACTCTCCACTCTGGCTCCTGGTATAGCCCTCGTTCCCGGCCAACTCTCCGGCTATGTCATCGATTTCTCAGGTGCGACAATCCCCAACGCGCGCGTTGACGTGCAGAACACTGCCACGCGTTCTACGTTGAGTGCCTCCACTACCGCCGAGGGCTATTGGCTTATCATGGGACTATCCTCAGGCACCTATCAGGTGACTGTCTCCGCTCCAGGTTTTCAATCCCTCAGCGTGCCCCTCGCCTACGATGCTTCCAATCCACACGCTTATCGTTTCGCTCTTAACATTGGCTTGATCACTCAATCCGTTGAGGTATCCGCCTCCTCAATGATGCTGAATACGGCAAGCTCAAGCACCCAATTTTCGAAAAAACAAAAACGCGACAAGGGCGCTGCACCGATGGCGCCCGCCCCTCCGCCTCCAGCCTCCGCCAATGTCTTCAATCTTCAACAACGGGTCGTCGGCGTCCTCCCCGTCTCCGTCGACATCCCTCGCGCCGGCACTTCCTACCGCTTCCTCCGTCCCCTAGTAGTCAACGAGGAAACCAACTTAGCCTTCACCTACAAATCCAAATAGCGCGCCTCGCGCAAAGTAGGTTTGGTCGCCTAGGTAGTGGGCTCAGACCGGCGGTTCCTTGTGTTTTCCTTCTTGTGTAGGGACCGCCTTCTGAGGCGGTCCGCTCTTGGGTTCGCCTTTCTTTAGGAGGATGGGCTTTAGCCCCTGAAGAAAGTTTTCCTGCTTGCTTCCGCTCGCAGTTAAACTATGGCGAAAAGAGTCCCGACCACGTTCTCGAAGGCAGGCCTCATGCAAACCGCAACCATCAAATGGATCGGCAACCAAAAATTCGCCGCTACCAGTCCCTCCGGCCACACCATGGTCATCGATTCCGATCGCAAATCCAACGAAGCCCCCGGTCCGATGGAACTCGTCCTAATGGCCCTGGGCGCCTGCACCGCCACCGACCTCGTCATCATCCTCGAGAAAAAACGCCAAAAGATCCAATCCCTCGAAGTCACCTGTTCCGGCGAACGTGCCACCGAGCCCCCAACCGTCTGGGTCAAACTCGAAATCTTTTTCCGCCTCCGCGGCGATCTGGACGAAGCCGCCGTGAAGCACGCCATCGACCTCTCCGAAGAAAAATACTGCTCCGTCTCTGCCACCCTGAAAAAAACCGCCAAACTCACCTGGCGTTACGAAATCCTTCCCCCCGAATAGCTTTCCCTCAGCACAACCGTTCCCAGTGTCGTGTGGCACAGCCACTCTTGGCGGTACTCTTGGGTTTCCTCTCCAAGCCAGAGGTCAAATCACTTCGGGCCACGAAGGAGCTGTGCTCTTGGTTTTCTCTTTAGGAGGCCGGGGCTTCAGCCCCGGCGTAGCGCCACTAACACAAAGGGGCTTTGACCCCTGAAGAAATACCCCCGTGCGCTTGTCTATTCTTCGCCGCATCGCATACAATCACATTTTTGTGAACCGCCTGTTTTTCAGGCAAGGAGATTCATGTCGCGCCGCCTCGCTGCAAAAATAACCGGCGTAGCAGGTTACGTTCCGCCGCGCATCATGACCAACGCGGATCTAGAAAAACTGGTGGATACCAATGACGAATGGATTCGCATTCGAACCGGCATCCGCGAACGTCACGTCGTCGATAAAGGTGTAGCCACTTCGCATCTGGCCACCGAGGCCGCCAAACTCCTCCTGACCCAAACGAAAACCGATCCCGCCGAAATCGACCTCATCATCGTCGCCAGCGTCACTCCGGACATGTTCTTTCCCGCCACCGCCTGTCTTGTGCAGGACCGTCTCGGCGCCAAAAACGCCTGGGGCTTCGATCTTTCCGCCGCTTGCTCCGGTTTCACCTACGCTCTGACCGTTGCCGCCCAGTTTGTCGCCGCCGGCACTCACAAAAAGGTTCTCGCCATCGGCAGCGACACCATGAGTTCCATCCTCGATTACAAAGATCGCGCCACCTGCGTGCTCTTCGGCGACGGCGCAGGCGCAGTCCTCCTCGAACCCGCCGCACCAAATGAAGGCATCCTCGATTTTGCCCACGATGTCGACGGCTCTGGAGGCCAATACCTGTTCATGCCCGGAGGCGGCTCGCTGCATCCGTCTACTCACGAAACCGTCGACAAAAATATGCACGTGGTCCATCAGGAAGGTTCGCAAGTCTTCAAATATGCTGTGCGGCGCATGGCCGAAACCGCTGCCGGTCTGCTCGAACGCAACAATTTCACTAGTAACGATCTCGCTCTCGTCGTTCCACATCAAGCCAACTTGCGTATTATCCGCGCCACTCAAGAACGCCTCGGCATCGACGATTCCAAAATGATGATCAACATCGACCGCTTCGGCAACACCACCGGCGGCACGATCCCTCTGGGCCTGCGCGACGCCGTCGAACAAAAACGCCTCCGCAAAGGCGACCTGGTCCTCCTGGTCGCCGTAGGCGCGGGCTACACCACCGGCGGCGTCCTCCTCCGCTGGGCCTACTAGTCGAACAATTCCTTTTGCTTTCGTAGGGGTGGCTTTATGCCGCCCCTTGGGTTCGCCGTGTAGGGGTGCAGCACCGCTGCACCCCATGTCCGCACGATTGATGGCTCTTGAGGCGGTCCGCTCTTGAGTTCTCCGCTTCTTCTCAGCGCCGCCCTCCGCGTCCTCCGCGCGCTCTGCGTTAAGTCTTTTTCCGTCTTTCGCCGAGGCAAAATAAAAAACGGGTGGAGATCGCTCTCCACCCGTCGCCAATCACAAACGCTTAATTCGGAATCACCAACTCCTGCCCCGGCTTGATCGCATCCGGGTTGCTCAGCTGATCTTTATTCGCGTCAAAAATCTTCATGTACTCGTTCGCATTCCCATAAAAATGCTTCGCGATTTTCGACAGCGAATCGCCCGCCGCCACCGTGTACGTCTGCTGCTTCGGCGCAATCGACGGATCCACTGTCAGATTCAAGGTCAAATCGCTGAAGCTAGGGTCGGCCGTCTTCACCAGATCCCAAGCCTTATTCTTGATCGCGTCGCTCCCAACGGTTCCTTCCACATACAACTTGTCGTCCTGAATATGCACGTGAGTCAGACTCGCTCCCGGCTGGCCCAGGAAGTTCAATGCCCCGGCGTACTTCTGCTTCAATTGTTCTAGATCGGCTGCCATATAGTTCTCCTCTTTCAGCAATCATTAGGCGGGCCGTTATCTTAGCAGAACGCATCGAAGAATACGCATTTCCTTTGGAGAGTGGGTGAGTCGTGCCGCAAATTGCGGCACAGTCATTCTTGTTTAACCTGAGTCTCGAAGGTGCTGTGCTCTTGGGTGTTTCTTTAAGAGGCCGAGGCTTCAGCCCCTGTGGAGGGAGGGCACGTCTCTAGTCGTGCCGTAATTCGCTTCAACCGAAACTTTAGCTCCTGAGGGCTCCTAGCAAGACCGCATCGATGCCGCTAGTTCCAGGTTCGCTTGCATACGTCGATCAATCTGCACCGCAGCGTACCGCGCGCAAAGCGCCTGTTCCTGCGCGCCCCACTGCGCCAGGTTCGGCGCCATTTGCCCAAACAGCCCGGAAACTTTGCTCACGGCCGCGTAGTAAGCGCTAACCAGGCCCAATCCATCTTTTCCGCTCTTCAGTTCGGGGGTAAGGGCGTACAGGCCGGCAAGCTTCTCGAAGTCCGCGCCATTCAACGCCCGATCCGCAACGTCGGCGGCTTCCAGCACGCAGTTCGAAAGTGGCTGGGCAGCAACGCCCATCAGCACAGCGCGCCAGTAGTACAGCGCGAACTGGCAAAGCGCCACAATCGAGATCGCAAGTAGCATGGCGGCGAACATCCCTCAGCCTCCATGGTTAGTTTCTCGCCCCACCATGTTTCTTCCAATAGACCCCCCGTACTAAAGGGATAGACCTACTACCGGGGCCCGTCAGTAGGCTTTCGCTTGTGTCAGGACCGCCTTCTGAGGCGGTCCGCAAACACAGCCCCAGCAATGAATTACAGGGGACGTCTCCATTGATCACCGAGATTCTTCTCGCCGACCGAACCTTCAGGTTCCGCGCCCCTTGATCACTGGCCCATCATCTCCTATCCTCGCACCCGCTCTTCTTGGAGGCGTTGCTATGATTCGCCGAGTCTCGTCTTGCGCTGCCCTCGCAGTTCTATTTTTATTCGCCACCCCAAAATTCCCCAACGCAAATCCGCAAACGATCGATCGCACCGCCGTCATCGCCGTCCTCGAAGACCAAAAAACCGCCTGGAATCGCGGCGACGTCCCCGCTTTCATGAACGGCTATTGGCGCTCCCCCGACGTGACCTTCGCAGGCAAAGCCGGTTTCACTCGCGGCTGGGACACCGTTCTCGCCCGCTACCAGCGCACCTATCCCGACCAGGCCAGCATGGGACATCTCG
>Ga0070765_100001691_pt1 | contig 13584 bp, 16 predicted proteins | sample HubBroMetageWFT5_FD_71516 | JGI IMG/M metagenome (GOLD analysis project Ga0070765, IMG submission 71516) | Warmed and freeze-thawed soil microbial communities from the Hubbard Brook experimental Forest, New Hampshire - Hubbard Brook CCASE Soil... | ecosystem: Environmental > Terrestrial > Soil... | reverse complement strand
ATGCTGTAGCCGACGCGGGGCTCGGAGTTGGGGCCCCCACCCGCCCCCCCAACGACCCCATCGAAGCGCAGACCGTCCTCCTTGTGGTCGTCCCACGTCTTGAGGTACAGCTCGTAGGCCGCCTCGTTGATCTTCCCGGGCCACATCAGGCTCATCCCGTGGCGGCCGGCGGTCACCGGACTGCCCGGGTACCAGAACGGGATCCTCTCCTGGACCGGCTTCGTCGACATCGGCATCGTCGGGAAGTCGTAGAAACGGCTGTTCTCGCTGGAGATCTCCCCGGTCGCGAGCGCGTGCTCGATGATCCCGAGCACGTCGGTGAACCGGTCTCGAGACTCCCACCAGTCCTGGCTGAACCAGTAGTGCTCGATCGGGACGGCGCCGCGCCCGACGCCGAACTCGAGACGGCCGCCGGTGAGGTTGTCGAGCACGCACATGTCCTCGATGATCCGGATCGGATGGTGCATCGGCAGCAGCTTCACCATCGGCCCGAGGCGGATCTGCTCGGTGATCTGCGAGGCCGCGGCGATGAACAGCTCCTGGCCCGGAGCCATGCACAGCCCGCTCCCGTGATGCTCGGCCAGGTGGTAGCCGTGGAACCCGGCTTCGTCGGCCATCTTGATCAGCGTCAGCCGGTCCTGGAACAGCCGGCTCGTGGGTGTCCCCGGGATGTCCTCGATGTGGTCGAAGATCCCGAACTTCTTCGCGATCACGGACGGCACCCTAACGACTGCGCGCCGCTCGCGGTTTACCCCAACGAAGGGTCGTATCTGCACACTCGACCTCGCGCGGGCGGCGAGTGTGCGCCAGCGGACGCATATGGGTCACGTCGACACGCTCGAGCTGGCGCAGTCGTCGAGTGTGCGCTCAAGACCCAGGCGATGCCGCGGCCCGTCCGCGCCGCCGACCCGCTCTCCTAGGCGAGGACTCGGAGCAACGCCGCGGTACCCGCCGCCGCGCCGGCAACGACCACGAACGGCGCCTTCCGCCACACCAGCACGCCCGCCACGAGCAGCGCCGGCGTGCGCGCGTCGAGCGCGTAATGCCTTCCCGTGCTGAACGCCTGGACGACGATCAGCGCAGCCAGCACCGGCACGACGACGGTCTGGAGCGGCCAGCGCTCGGACACCTCGCGGTCGAGCCGCTCGCCGAGCACGAGCCCGAGCGCCTTGAGCGCGTACGCGGACCCGCACAGCGCGATCACCGGCCACCAGCTCACCGGCGGACCCGCTTCCGTCGTCGTTCGGCGGCGAGCAACACCGGGACCGCCCCCAACGCGGACGCGATGATCGGCACGCCGGCGGGAGTGACCGTCACGAGCGCCAACGCGACGAGCCCGCCGGCGACCGCGGCACGAACTGCGTCGGGACCGCGGAGCTGCGGTGCCAGCAGCGCCAGGAAGACCGCCGGGAACATTGCGTCGAGGCCGTAATCGCGGGGGTTGCCGAGACCGTGGCCGGCCACCGCGCCGATCAGCGTCCCGACGTTCCAGGCGCTGAACAGGCAGAGCGCCGTCAGGTCGAACGCGCGGCGCTTGGCGTGGATCGTCGGCTGCGCGTGGGCCATCGCCGTGGTCTCGTCGACGACCACCTGCGCCCGCAGCGCGCGCTTCGGCACGGTGCCGGACAAGACTCCGCGGAGGCTGAACGCGTAGAGCGTGTTGCGCCCGGCGAGCAGGAGCGCCGGCGGAAGTGCGCCGGCGACGCCGCCGCCCGCGCCGATCACCGACGCGAACGTCAGCTGCGACGCGCCCGTGAAGCACACCAACGACATCACGCACGTCTGCACGACGCTGAAGCCGGCCGCGACCGACAGCACGCCGAACGACACGGCGTACACGCCGGTCGCGACCCCAATCGATAACGCGCCTCTAACGATCGGATCACCGGACATCACCTGAGGCATTGTCTCGCGATCTGAGCGGCAGATGGGTGCGAATAAAACTCCTACTCGCGCCAACCTGGCAATATTCGACCATGGATTCGATCGACCGCGCAATCATCGACGAGCTAAGACGTGACGGCCGCCTGTCGAACGTCGAGCTCGCCGCCAAGGTCAACTTGTCGCCCTCGCCGTGCCTGCGCCGCGTTCGCGCGCTCGAGGAGGCGGGGGTGATCCGCGGCTACCACGCCGACATCGAGCCGAGCGCGATCGGACGTGGACTCGAGGTGTCCGTCCTCGTCGAGCTGTCTCTGAAGGACCGCCAGACCGTCGAGGCGTTCGAGGAACAGATCGGGGCGTTCGACGAGGTGCTCGAGTGCCGGCGCATGTTCGGCCTGCCGGACTACATCATCCGGGTCGCGGTCGCGGACACCGCGGCGTACGAGCGGTTCTACATGAACAAGCTGGCGGAGCTACCGGGGGTCACGCGGGTCAACTCGCAGTTCACGATGAAGCTCGTCAAGGCCTGAAGGCCGATCTGAGCCCGGCCCCGCTCGTCAGCTCGACCCGAAAACCCGCTCCAGCAGCGCAGTGTCGCCGGCGCTCTGGAACTTGATCACCTTGCCGTCGCGGAACGTGAACACGTCCGCGACGTCGGCCTCGCCATCCCCAAGCGTTATGTGGGTGAGGACGACAACGCGCTCATCATCCGAGAACCAGAACTGCGGCGTGGTCGTGAACCCGTTGCCGGCCAACTGGGCCCACAGCGCGCCGACCGCCTCCTTTCCCTGGACCGTCCCGCTGATCGTGCTGCTGCCAGCCGTGATCCACTCGACGTCATCCGCCAGCGCCTCCATCGCGCCCGCGGCGTCGCCCGCGGAGAACGCGGCATAGCCGCGTTTGGCCGTCTCGATGTTCTGCTCGCCCGCCATCTCTACACCCCTTCGCTCTGCTCGCGGCGCATCGCGTCGCCTTGTGCAAGCGACCCTAACACCACCGCGCGGCTCGGTCAGCCGCTGGCGCTACCGAAATGAAGCCAGGAAGCGCTGAAGATCCTTGACGTGCTGAGAGTTGACGCCGGCCACGCAATCGGCGAACACCACGCCGGCCTCGGTGCCGCCCTCGAACACATCGGACTCGCTCAGGCAGTACGCGTGGCGGTACGCGAGCCAGGCGCTGTGCGCCGCGATGAACCGGCGACGAGCGGGCGCGTCGAACAGCTTGCCGAAGATCGATCGATTCAGCGAGTCGATGTGCCTGTCGCTCGCCAGGATCTGCTGCTCGGCGCACCCCTCCATCTGAAGCGTGGTGCGCTGCGCGGGCGCGCCCGTGCACGGAAGCGGCGTGAACGACTCGTGGATCACCGGCGACGAGAGCTTGGCAGCGCGGGCCGGCGCCCCGGCACCGGGCATCGTCCTGGCAGGTGCCGCCCCGGCCGATGTCGCCCCCGCGGGCGTCGATGACACGAGCAGCGCGGCCGCCGCGGCGAGGGCGAGCAGTGCGGAAAGCCTGATCAGCATGATCTCTCCAGCTTCTTTCAGGTTGGCGATGGCGGGTCAAGGTAGCGGACGCCTGCGACACCCCGGTACCTTCCAGCGGAGTGAGCACCGCCACACCCAAACACCGCGTGGTCGTGATCGGCGGCGGCTTCGGCGGCCTCCAGGCCGTGCAGAAGCTGCATCGCGGTCCGGTTGACGTGACGCTGATCGACCGGCGCAACTTCCATCTGTTCCAGCCGCTGACCTATCAGGTCGCGACCGGTGCGCTCAATCCCGGCGAGATCGCCTATCCAATCCGGGCGATCTTCAAGCGCCACAGCAACGTCCGCGTGCTTCTGGCGGAGGCAGCGGACTTCGACCTCGACGCGCGCCAGGTCCACCTGCGGTCGGTCGGCGAGGTGCCCGCGCCGCCATCGGTTCGCTACGACACGCTGATCGTCGCCGGAGGCTCGGCGTACTCGTACTTCGGTCATGACGAGTGGCGCGAGTACGCGGCGGAGGTCAAGTCACTCGAGAGTGCGCTGGCCGTACGGAGCCGGATTCTCAGCGCGTTCGAGGCCGCCGAGATGGAGCCCGATCCCGATCGGCGTATGGCATGGCTGACGTTCGCCATCGTCGGGGCCGGACCGACGGGGGTGGAGATGGCCGGTCAGATCGGCGAGCTAGCGCGCGACACGCTGCGCCTGGACTTCGATGCGGTCGACCCGCGCAACGGCCGCATCCTCCTGATCGAGGCGCTCGACCGTGTACTCACGACCTTCCCGCCTTCGCTTTCGAAGAAGGCGCAGCGATCGCTCGAGCGGCTCGGGGTCACACCGATGCTCGGCTCGACCGTCGTCGGGATCGATGCCGAGTCCGTGACCATCTCCGACGGCGCCGGCAATACCCAGCGCATCCCGACGCACACAGTCATCTGGGCCGCCGGGGTGACCGCGTCGAAGCTCGGGTCGAAGCTGGGCGAGCTGACCGGCGCTGAGCTCGACCGCGCCGGACGGATCGAGGTGCAAGCCGACCTCACCCTGCCGGGCCACCCCGAGGTGTTCGCCCTCGGCGACATGGTCCGGGTCCGTGGCGCCGACGGCTCGGTCGTCGTCTACCCCGGGGTCGCGCCGGCGGCCATGCAGCAGGGCCGCTACGTCGCCAGCGTCGTGCTCGGTCGGCTCGAGTCCCGCGACACCCATCCCTTCCGCTACCACGACAAGGGCAGCCTGGCGACGATCGGGCGCGGAGCCGCCGTGGCCGACATCAAGCCGTTCAAGCTGAGCGGTCTGCTGGCCTGGCTTACCTGGGTGGTCGTCCACCTCTGGTACCTGGTCGGGTTCGAGAACCGCTTCCTCGTCTTCACCCGCTGGTGCTTCAGCTTCGTCACGCACGGCCGCGGGGCGCGTCTGATTACCGGGTCAGCCGCGGGAACCAGCCACGACGAGGTCTGAGCGCCTCAGGCTGCCGCCGCACGCACCAGATGGCACCCACGGTCACAGTTGGTCAGACATACGCGATGGTCGCGGACCTGCCGCTGCGGATCGACTCCTACTCGATCGCGTCGCTGAGCGCCGCGATGGGACCGGAGCGCGTCCGGCGCACCACGCTGATCCGGCTGGCCGGCGCCGGCGAGGAAGGGGTCGGCGAGGACATAACGCCCGTCGAGGAGGATCAGCCGACGTTCCAGGAAGCCGCCCCCACGCTTTCCTTCGCCGGCGACTGGACGGTCGACTCGTTCTCATCGCACCTGGCGACACTCGACCTCCACCCGCAGCCCCTCGAACACGACAGGCTGCGGTCGTTTCGTCGCTGGGCGTTCGAGAGCGCGGCGCTCGATCTGGCGCTGCGTCAGGCCGGCCGCTCGCTGGCGGACGCCGTCGGACGGCAGTCCCGACCTCTGACGTTCGTTAACTCGATGCATCTCCCCGACCCTCCGACCTTCGATCCGATCCGCGAGCGGCTCGAGCTGTTCCCGGGACTGCGCTTCAAGCTCGACCCGACGACCGAGTGGGACGAGAAGCTGATCGCGGAAATCGCGGCCACCGGCGCGGTCGACACGGCTGACCTCAAGTCGCAATATCCGCCGCCGTTCGGCCAGCCTGCCGATCCCCGCCTCTACGCGGCGGTCGTGCGCGCGTTTCCGGATGCCTGGATCGAGGATCCGGCGATCACCCCCGCGACGCGGCCTGTGCTCGAGCCGCACCTCCACCGCGTCACCTGGGACGGAATTCTGTGGTCGCTCGCGGACCTCGAGCGACTCGAGATCCGGCCGCGCGCGATCAACATCAAGCCCGCCCGCTTCGGCACCGTGCGGACGCTATTCAGCGTCTACGACTACTGCGCCGCCAACGACATCGCGATGTACGGCGGCGGCTTCGGCGAGCTCGGGGAGGGACGCCACCACATCCAGTATCTGGCGTCGGTATTCCATCCCGATACCCCGAACGACGTCGCTCCGTCCGGCTACAACAGCCCGAAGCTCGACCCTGGACTACCCACGAGCCCGCTGACCGAGGTCCCGGCCGCTACCGGATTCCGCTGGGCCTGAACGCCGCGGCTTGGGCAGCTGGTCGACGGGCAACGTGAACCAGTGCCGGGTCACGCAGCCGATCTTGACGTGCTCGACCGGACCGGGCGCACCGCCCAGAACGAATCTGTCCGTGATCTCGGCGGGGAGCCCGCACGCCGGACATTCCAGTAGCGGCTCTGTAGGACTGTGGATCTCGTGGTTGCTCATTTGCGTTCGCCCCCATCGTGTGGTTCGTGTTTGATCTGGAGTACGAACGCGAGCGGCATCCGGTTCGTGATATCGCGCTAGCGTCCAAGCGTGGCTGCGCGCCCTCGGCGGTCGCCCGTCGCCTAAAAGATGAACTACGAACGAGAGCTGACCGAGCTGTACACCGCGTTCAACGCGCGCGAGATCGACGCGGTACTGGTGGCCATCACCGATGACGTCGACTGGCCGAACGCGTGGGAGGGCGGGCGGTTGCGCGGCAAGGAAGCCGTCCGGGACTACTGGACGCGCCAGTGGAGCGAGATCGACCCGCGCGTAGAGCCGGTGTCGTTCGCGCGCCGGCCCGACGGGCGGATCGCGGTCGAGGTTCAGCAGGTCGTGCGCGCCCTCGACGGAAGCCTGGTCAGCGAGGGGCGCGTCATGCACGTCTACACGCTGCGCGGCGGGCTCGTCTCCGGGATGGATGTGGAGTGAGCTCGGCCTGACCGTCGGTGCCGACTCGGTGAGCTGCCGCCGGCCGATTACGCCGGCTCGAGCAGAACGACCGGGATGACCCGGTCGCCGGCGCGTCCCTGATACGTCGTGTAGCCGGTGTAGTTGTCGTTGACGAGCTTCCACAGCTCCGCGCGCTCGGCGCCCTCGACCACCCGGGGGCGGACGGCGGTGCGACGACCGCCGACCTCGACCGAAACGGCATCCGGGTGCGCGCGCAGATTGTGGTACCAGGCCGGATGATGGGTCGCTCCGGCCTTTGAAGCGACGACCACAAACGCACCCCCGCGAGGCGTATACAGGAGCGGCGTCGTGCGCTGCTCGCCCGATCGGGCCCCCCGCGTGTGGAGCAGCAGGATCGGCTGACCCATCGCGACCTTGACGCGACCACCGGTCAGCGGAATCAATCGCCGGTCGATCGCCGGGAATAAGTTCACGAACAGCCACCCGCCGACGCGCGTCGCCGCCAGCGCCTGGAGGGCCTTATCGAGGCGCGTCTTCTCGCGCTGAGGGCGGTAGCCGACGATGGGCGGACGCTATCAGCGGCCGATCTCACACGCTCGGGCCGCGGACCGTTTCACCAAGACATCCGCGCAAGCGCAAGGAGGTATCGAAGATGACCATGACGATCGACGTCGTCACCGACATCCACGCCCGGGTCGACGGGCTCGACTGGGAGCGACTACAGGCCGAGCTCGACGATAAAGGGCATGCCGTCACGATCCCGGTCCTCTCCGAGCACGAGTGCGGCGAGCTGTCTGACCTGTTCGACGACGGCCGCTTTCGCTCCACGATCGACATGGCCCGGTACCGGTTCGGCGACGGTCGCTACCGCTATTTCGACCATCCGCTGCCGGACACCATCGCCGCGCTGCGGGCGTCCTTCTACCCGCACCTGGCGCCGGTCGCGAACCGCTGGGCCGGACTTCTCAGCGGTGAGCAGCCGACATTCCCGCTCGAGCACGAGGCGCTGCTCCGCCGCTGCCACGATGCCGGCCAGACGCGCCCGACCCCGTTGATCCTCCGCTACGGTCCCGGAGATTGGAACGCGCTCCACCAGGACCTGTACGGCGAGGTGTTCTTCCCGTTCCAGGTGCTCACGATCCTGTCGCGCGCGGGCGAGGATTTCGAAGGCGGCCAGTTCGTCCTGCTCGAGCAGCGCCCCCGCGCCCAGAGCCGGGCGCACGTGCTCGAGCCCGCCCAGGGAGCGTTCGTGATCTTCCCGACGGCGACGCGCCCGAACCGGGGCAAGAACGGCTACCACCGCGTCGGCATGCGCCACGGCGTGTCCACCGTGACCCGCGGGCAGCGAACCGCGCTCGGGGTCATCTTCCACGACGCTACCTAGGTGCCCAGGACCTCGTAATTGTCGGATTCCGCCACTTACTGACGCCGACACCGGTTTAGTTCACGAGCGCCGTAAGGCAAACTCCGAACGTGGGTAAAGCGGAGTTGCTGATCGGTGGCCTGCTCGTGGCTATCGCCGGACTCGGCGCGCTCGCACGCCGGTTGTCGATCCCGTATCCGATCGTGCTCGTGATCGGGGGCGCGCTGTTCGGGTTCATCCCCGGCCTGCCGGAGGTGAAGCTCGACCCGAACGTGGTGCTTGTGGTGTTCCTGCCGATCCTCGTCTACAGCGCTGCGTTCTACGCGAACCTCGCCGACATCCGGGCAAACCTGCGCGGGATCACGTTGAGTTCGATCGGCCTCGTGCTCGCGACGATGGCCGCGGTGGCGGTCGTCGCCCATGTGCTCATCGGGTTGCCGTGGGCGGCCGCCTTTGCACTTGGCGCGGTGATCTCGCCAACCGACCCACTCGCCGCCGGCCTGATCATGCGCAGCCTCAATGTGCCGCGGCTCCTTGTCAGCGCGGCCGAGGGCGAGGGGTTGTTCAACGACGCAACCGCGCTGGTGGCCTTTCGCGTGGCGGTGGCCGCGGTGGTCGCCGGATCGTTTTCGCTCGGCCACGCGACGGTCTCCCTGGTCGTCGACGCCGTTGCGGGGGTCGCGATCGGTCTCGCCGTCGGATGGCTGATCGCCGAGATCCGCAAGCGCACGCCCGACCCACAGATCAACATCACGATTTCGCTGGTGAGCGGCTATGCCGCGTTTGTGCCGGCGAGCGCGGTCGGCGCCTCGGGCGTGCTCGCGGCCGTGACCTGCGGCATCTACATGGGAGTTCGCGGGCCGAGCATCATCCCCGCCCGTGTACGCCTCCAGGCCAACCTGACCTGGGACATCCTCGACTTCGTCATCAACTCGGCGTTGTTCGTGCTCGTGGGGCTCCAGTTGCGGACGATTGTCGAGGCCCTGTCTGGCTATTCGATGGGGACGTTGCTCGGCTGGGCGCTCGCGGTCGCCGGCATCACCGTGCTGACACGGATCGTCTGGTTCTTCACGGTGCCGTATCTGATACGCGCGCTCGACCGCCGGCCTAGTCAGCGCGACCGCCGGATCCCCGCGCGCCAGCGGTTCGTGCTCGGCTGGATCGGCATGCGTGGCGCAGTGTCGCTCGCCGCCGCGCTGTCTATACCTCTGACTATCGACAGTGGCGCGCCGTTTCCCGATCGCGATCTGATCCAGTTCCTCACGTTCGGCGTGATCTTCGTGACGCTCGTCGTCCAGGGCCTGTCGCTGCCCGCGGTGATCCGCCGGCTGCACATCAGCGACGACGGCGCCGCCGAGTCCGAGGAGCTCAAGGCACGCCTCGTCGCGACCAAGGCTGCGCTCGCTCAGATCGACGAGCTCTCTCACGAGGACTGGACCCGCGACGACACGATGGAGCGGATGCGCGCGATCTACGAGTACCGCAAGCGGCGGCTCAGCGCGCGCGCCGGAAAGATCGAGGACGATGGGTACGAGGACCGTTCGCTGCAGTACCAGCAGGCGGTCCAGATCGTGCTCGGGGCTCAGCGCGACGCCCTCGTCGAGCTTCGCCGCGAAGGGAAGATCTCCAACGAGACGATGAACCGGGTCATCCGGGACCTGGATCTCGAGGAGTCGCGGCTCGAGATCTAGTCCGCTAGTCCCGGATGATCAGGACCCGGGCCTGTCCGCCCGGCCGCAGCCCGAGCTTGACGATCGCGTCGCCCACCGGGACCGCGTCCACCCACACGCTCTCGTTTTCGTTCAGCTGGCCGAGCGCCGCCACCTGCTGCATCGAGCGCGCGAGGGTCACGATCTCTTCAGCACTGCCGACCAGCTGCTCGACTCCTCGGTCGGTACCGAACATGACCGACACCCCCTCGTCGGTCTGGCGCGCGGAAAGCAGTTCCAGACTCATGGATCCCTCCAGTCTATGTATGAGACGAACGCGATCCGCCGGCGGGCGCTTCCGCTTCTCACGCCGGAGGGATCCGGTTAGACGGCCGCGCCATATTCGACGGGCCGACCCGGATCCGCGCCCCATTCGTTGAACGACCCGTCGTAAACGCCCTCGCAGTGGACGCCGATCCGCTCGAGCGAGAACATCGCGACGGTCGCCGAGACGCCGCTGCCGCAGGTCGCGATCAGCTGGCGGGCCGGTCGGTCAGGGTTGATGCCCGCGTCGCGAGCGAGCCTGGCGACGGCCGCCGGCGACGCCCACAAGCCGGTCGCGCCATCGACGAGCTCCTGATAGGGCAGGCACCGCGCCCCAGGGATGTGGCCGGTGTTTGGCACCCCCTGCTCCCCGAGGAACAGATGACGGGGCCGCGCATCGACGAGCGTCGCGCCGCGCTCGCGGGCATCCACCACATCGGCCAGCGTGCGCCTGAGCCACGGCCGCGGTCGCGCCGAGAACCGCGCCGGAGCCGGGGCGACGACCCCGCCGGTAACCGGGTGTCCCTCGTCCTGCCACGTCGGCCACCCGCCGTCGAGTACGCGGCTCTCGGCGCCGTAGTACCGGAACGCCCACGCCACCCGGGCGGCGAAGATCCCGTAGTAGTCGTCGTACGTGACGATGACATCGTCGTCGCCAATGCCCAGCTCGCCAGCCCGCGCGGCGAACTCGGGAGCGCTTGCGACCTGCACGGGCACGGGATCGCTCACGTCGATGAAGTCACGCTCCCAGTCGACGAACCTCGCCCCGCGAATGTGCCCGGCGTCGTACTCGGCTCGCTTCGCGTGCGGCAGCGCCGAGCTCGGATGGCGACCCCTCACGTCCAGCACCCGTACGCGCGGGTGATCGAGGTGACGCTCGAGCCAGGCAGCGTCGACCAACGGACCGGCAGGAACATCCAGCATGGACGGCATCGAAATCACGTCTCCTTTCGCGCGAGTGCGCTGGGTGGGTGGGGTCCCAATCAAGCTGACGGCGGCTACGCCTCTTCGGCCATCGCGATCAAATCCTCCCGGGTGACCTTGCCGACTAGCTCGGGGTGATCGGAGCGCATGTGTGCCTCGATCTCCGCGGCAGCCTCCTCGACGGTTTGGCCCCGTCCGAGAAATCCGCATTGGCACCGGATGACCTTCGCCATGACTTGTCTCCTTCGATTACGGGCGCGACCATACGACCGCCGGTTTGCACACTTCTTCGATTCTCCTTGCACCTACCTTGACCGACAAGGGACCGACCCGGATCCAGCTGTGCGGGCGCCTGGCGGTCGAGCTCGACGGCCGCGATCTGACGGCGAAGGTCCCGGGCGGCCAGGCGCGCGTGTTGTTCACCTACCTGACCGTGCACCGGGCGCTGCCGTGCCGCCGCGAGCAAATGATCGAAGCGCTCTGGCCGTGGCGCACGCCCGACGGCGCGGACGCATCGCTGAGCGCGCTGCTCTCGCGGCTGCGAACCGCGCTCGGCTCGCAGGTGCTCGACGGCCGCAGTGAGATAACGCTGCGCCTCCCGCACGACGCCTGGATAGATCTCGAAGCCGCCGACGAGGCCATCCATCGCGCCGAGGCCGCCGTCGCGCAGACCGATTGGGCGCGCGGGTGGGGTCCCTCGCTCATCGCGCTGTTCACCGCCCGGCGCGGGTTCCTGCCGGGCGAGGACCTCCCCTGGGCCGAGGAGTACCGGCGCCGGCTGGAGGAGATCCGGATCGCGGCGCTCGAGTGTTACGCCGCCGTCGGGCTCGGAGTGGGCGGCAGCGAGCTCGCCCCCGGGGAGCGGGCCGCGCGCGAGCTGGTGGCGGCCGCGCCGTACCGCGAACGGGCGCACGCGCTGTTGATGCGGATCCTCGTCGCGCGCGGCAACGGCGCCGAGGCGCTTCGCGTCTACGAGGCACTCCGCGAACGGCTTCGCGACGACCTCGGCGCGTCCCCCTCCCCCGAGCTGCGCGAGTTGCAGGCCGAGCTGCTGCGTCGCTGACCCGCACCCGGCGCTAGTTCTGGAATAGCCTTGCCCCGGAACATCGACGAGCGAGCAAAGGAGAGGCGATGAGCGAGGAACGGGTCAAGTTCGTGCTGGACGAGCCGGCGATCCCGACGCACTGGGTGAACCTGATGGCGGATGTTCAAGATCCCGGGAACCCCCTTCCACCGCCGCTCCGGGCGGGTGGGAACGGGATTTTGCAGCCGGCCGGCCCGGACGACCTCGCGCCGATCTTCCCGATGGCGCTGATCCTCCAAGAGGTCTCGGCCGAGCCCGAGATAGAGATCCCGGAGCCCGTCCGCGAGGCATACAAGCTGTGGCGGCCGACGCCGCTCTATCGCGCCCGCCGGCTCGAGCGCGCGCTCGATACCCCCGCCCACATCTACTACAAGTACGAGGGCGGCTCGCCACCCGGGTCGCACAAGCCCAACACCGCGGTCGCCCAGGCGTATGAGAACGCCGAGGCCGGGATCCAGAAGCTCACGACCGAGACCGGCGCCGGCCAGTGGGGGTCGGCGCTCGCGTTCGCCTGCCAGCTGTTCGGGCTGGAGTGCGAGGTCTGGATGGTCGGCTCGAGCTACGACCAGAAGCCCTACCGGCGCTCGATGATGGAGACGTGGGGCGCCACCGTGCACCGCTCGCCGTCGAACGTGACCGAGTCCGGTAAAGCCCAGGCCGCGCACACCACCGGCTCGCTCGGCATCGCAATCTCCGAGGCGGTCGAGGTGGCCGCCCAGAATGCGGACACGAACTATTCGCTCGGCTCGGTGCTGAACCACGTCCTGCTGCACCAGACCGTGATCGGGCAGGAGGCGCTCGCGCAGATGGCGATGGCCGGCGAGGAGCCGGACACCGTGATCGCCTGCGTCGGCGGCGGCTCGAACTTCGGCGGCCTCACGTTCCCGTTCCTGCGCCGCGTGATCCGCGGCGAAGCCAAGACGCGGTTCATCGCAGCCGAGCCGGCGGCCTGCCCGACGCTGACCCGCGGCGTGTACGCCTACGACTTCGGCGACACCGTGGGCCTGACGCCGCTGATGCCGATGTACACGCTCGGGCACGACTTCGTTCCGCCGCCGGTGCACGCCGGTGGCCTGCGGTACCACGGCGACTCGCCGCTGGTATGCGGCCTGGTCAAGCAGGGGCTCGTCGAGCCCCGCGCCTATCGCCAGAATGAGACGTTCGAGGCGGCGGTCCGCTTCGCCCGGGCGGAGGGCATCATTCCGGCGCCCGAACCGGCGCACGCGATCCGGGCGGTGATCCAGGAGGCCGAGGCGGCCAAGGAGGCCGGCGAGTCCCGAGTGATCCTGTTCGGGCTGTGCGGCCACGGCAACTTCGACCTGAGCGCGTACGACGCCTACCTGGCGGGCCGCCTCGAGGACCCCGAGTTCTCCGAGGATGATCTGGCGGCCGCGCTCGCGAGCCTGCCGGAGGCGCCTGCGCTGGCCTGACGGAGACGTCTGCGCCCGGCCGGCGGCGGCCGGTAAGGTGACGACGTGACCGCGACCGAGTCGCCCCCGGCGCCGGCAGCGCCGGCCAACCCCCATCACGAGCGACGGTGGCTGATCCTGGCGCTGCTCGGAACGGCGCAGCTGATGGTCGTGCTCGACGCGACCGTGGTGAACATCGCGCTGCCCTCGGCGCAGAAGGCGCTCAACTTCTCCGACGCCAACCGGCAGTGGATCGTCACGGCGTATTCACTGACGTTC
>Ga0070765_100001686_pt1 | contig 13599 bp, 10 predicted proteins | sample HubBroMetageWFT5_FD_71516 | JGI IMG/M metagenome (GOLD analysis project Ga0070765, IMG submission 71516) | Warmed and freeze-thawed soil microbial communities from the Hubbard Brook experimental Forest, New Hampshire - Hubbard Brook CCASE Soil... | ecosystem: Environmental > Terrestrial > Soil... | reverse complement strand
GCCAGCGCCCGTCCGCCAAACAAAAAGAAAGGCACATCTGCGCCCAGGCCCGCCGCGATTTCCATCAACCGCGCCAGCGGCACCTTGCTTTCGGTCAATCGCAACGTGCCGATCATCGCCGCGGCCGCGTCGCTTGAGCCTCCGCCCATGCCACGCGCCACGGGAATTTTCTTTTCTAAATGCGCGGTAACGCAGCCGTGAAACCCGATTTCCTGCTGCATGGCTACCAGCGCGCGCGCCACCAGATTCTCGGGACCCAACAACGTCGCATCGTTCGAAGTCAACGCGAAGTCAAAACCGGACGAACCAGGTGTAAAGGAAAGTTGCAGCGTATCGCGCAGCGAAATCGCTTGGAAGATCGTGCGCAGCTCGTGATAACCATCCGGCCGCTTGCCCACCACCTGCAAACCCAAATTAATCTTCGCAAACGCGGGCAGGCGCACCGATTTTTTCTTACTTGTCGCGCGAGTCATGCGGGGGAGCTTACTGCGGTTTCGCGGAATCCGGCGTGGTTTTTTGCGCCGTTCGCCGTTTCAGATTCTTCAGCTGTGCATCCAGCTCGTTCACCTTGTCCGTCTCGTAATCCGCGGGCACCGACTTCTGCCATTCCGCTAGCGCGCGTTCCCAATAAATCGCAGCCTGATCGCTCTGCCCCAGCTTTGCGTACACATCGCCCAGATGGCCCAAAATCGTCGGATCGTGTTTTTGCCGATCGTTCGCCTTGCGCAGATTTTCTTCGGCTTCCGTCAACTTATTCTGTTTGTAATACGCCCAGCCCAGGCTGTCCAGATAAGCCCCGTTGCTGGGCTCCTGCGTCACCGCTTGTTTGATCATCGCGGTCGCTTCTTCCAGACGCACTCCCCGATCGGCCAGCATGTAACCGTAATAATTCAGCACCGATGCATTCCCGGGGCTCACTTCCAGCGCTTTGCGGAATTGCTGCTCGGCCTGGTCGAATTTTTTCTGCCGCTCGTAAATGGCGCCCAACATGAACCAGGCGGTCTCTTTATCGTCATTCCCGCGCGCCATTTGCTCGGCCTTCTGCGCCGATTGCTCCGCTTCGGCGTACTTCTTGCCGCGCTCCTGCACCTGCGCCAGATTCAAATAAATTTCCTGGTCGCTGTCGTTTCCGCGCAACAGGCCATCCAGCAGCTTCGTCGCCGCATCCGCATCCGATTTCTCGCCATAGAGCATCGCCAGCGTCACCGTCAGACTTGGATCGTTCGGCGCAGCTTCCAGAGCCTTCCTGGTCTCTGCGATGGCTCGGTCCAGATCGCGGCTTTCCCGAAACGTGTCAATCAGCAGCATCTGCGCGCGTTTTTCCGCATCCGCGCCTAGCTTGCCCATTTCCTGATAGGTCTGAATCGCCGCTGAATAATTTTCCTCTTCCCGATACGCATGCCCCAGTTGCTCGTAAAGAATCGCCAGCGCATTCGGGCTCGCCTCGCCGCTTGCCGCTCCGTCCGCGCCGTTCCCCGCCGCAGCCCCTGGCGAATTTCGCGCGCTGCTCGATTGGCTCTTCATCCCGGCGATTGCGTCGCTCAGCACCTTCACCGCATCGTCGTAACGCCCCTGATCCTCATACAGCAGCGCTTCGTTATAGAGCACTTCCAGACTGCCCGGAGCCAGTTGCTTTGCCCGCAGCAGACTCGCCTCTGCCTGATCGAATTTCCCCAAGCGGCGATACAGCTGTGCCATCCGCAAATAATTTTCCGAGGTGCTCGGCTCGATTTCCGTCAGCCGCTTGAACTGCTCGAGCGCCTCGGCGTACTTGTCTTCCGCCATTAGCGCTTGCGCCAGGCCATGCAAGTGGCCGGGATCGTCCGGATCCTGCTCGACCGCCTTGCGATAGGCATCTTCCGCCTTCGCGTAGTCCTTCGCTTGCGAATAAGCGTCGCCCAGCAAATCGTAAACTTCCGGCGATGAAGATTCCCCGGCCGCGTCCGACAGCAGCTTCACCGCTTCCTGCGACCGCCCTTCATCCATGAGCAGTTGGCTCAATTGTTCGAGCGCCGGACCATTGGCTGCGTCGCGCGCCAGCAATCCGCGCAGCACCGTTTCCGCTTCGCTGTGCTTGTTTTCAAAACGATACAGCCGCGCCAGCCACAGCCCGGAATAAACATCATCGGCCTGTATTTTCAGAATTTCCTGGAATTGCGCGATCGCCTTCTCCAGGGTTTCCTTTTGCACTTCGCCCGCGCTCAAATCCCCCAGTTCGCGCACATAAATCCGCGCCAGCAGCCGGTGCGCATCCACATTGTTCGGATCGCTCTTCAGCGTTTCTTGCGCCTGCTCCACGGCTTCGCGCAGCCGCTGCGACTTGGCATATATCTCCGCCAGCCGCTCCCTGATCACTGGCGATGCCGGAGCCAGCTCCAGCGCCTTTTTGTAAGATTCAATGGCTTGCGTCGCCAGTTCCGCGCGCCCGGTCAATTCGTATTGCTGCTCGTCCACATGCCCCATCGTGAAGTAGTAATACACATCGCCCCGCGCCCCCAGTTCACCCGGGTTGGCTGGCGCGGATGCGGGATTCTTGGAAGAATCCGCGGTTTTAGGCGAAGTCGGCAGAGAAGCTGCAGGCGAGTTATTCTGCGCGCGCGCGGCGGGTGCCGCCGCGACCAGCCCGATCGATGCGAAAAATGCGATTGCTAGGATTGTTTTCATGAGTCCGTCGTAAAACTCCATTATCGTACAGCGGCCTAAAGCGGTCAAAGCAATACCGCGTGCCGGTTCTTCCCGGTAGCGCACATTATTTGGACGCAAATCAGCCGCGTTAGGATACCTCCATGATAGAGTTTTCTCCGCAATGGCTCGAAGCGTCGCAAAACGATTTAACTCCACCGTGAATCCTGTGGGAAAATCTCAACGCTGTATGCAGCGGAGGTCAAGGGTGTTCCGGTTCAAAATCGGCGTTTTCTTCCTATTTGCGTGCATCGCGGCGCTCGCATTATTCGCCTCATCGCCTGCGGATTTAGCGCAACAAGCAGCGGGGGCGACCTCGCAATCCAATCGCGGCTCTGCTGTGGCGTCGAATGCAGCCGCGTCTGTGGCTGCGGCCGGAGCGGTGTCTAGCCCCAATCTTTCAGACTTCTCATGGCTCGAGGGCCGCTGGCGCGGCGATTGGGGACCGCGTGTCGCTGAGCAGATCTGGACCGCCCCCAAAGCCGGTACGATGGTCGGTGATTTTCGCCTGATCGAAAACGATAAAGTGCTGGTAATCGAGTTTTTCACGCTGCTGGAAAGAAACGGCGGCATCAATTTCTATTTCCGCCATTTCACGCCGGAACTGGTGCCCTGGGAAAAATCAGACGCCACGCTTCTGAAACTCACCAGCGTCGACGCCAAGAAAATTGATTTCGAAAATCCTGCGAACGGGAAACCGAAGCGCGTCGTCTTTAGCAAAATGGACGCCGATACCTATACCTGGCGCTCGGAAATAATTCCGGAAACGGGCGAACCGCAAATCGTCGAAATCACCTATCATCGTCAACCGCTCGCTGCCGTTGCACCCAATTCCAGCGCCGCCGCACGCCCTAAGAAAAAATAGTAGCTGCGCCCTTGCTGCTGAATATTTTTCGAGGCGCGCTCTAATGCCGGAAATGTCGCACGCCGGAAAACACCATCGCCATCCCCATCTTGTTCGCCGCAGCGATCACATCCGCATCGCGCAGGGACCCGCCTGGCTGTATCACGGCGACCGCTCCCGCCTTTCCCGCCTCCTCCACGCCGTCGGGAAAAGGGAAAAACGCATCCGACGCCACCACGCTGCCCTGCAAGTCCAGCCCATTGGTCGCCGCCTTGATCACCGCAATCTTCACCGAGTCCACACGACTCATCTGCCCCGCGCCCACTCCCACCGTCTGCCCCTCGCGCGCAAACACAATCGCATTCGATTTCACGTGCTTGCAAACCTTCCACCCGAACAGCAGCGCGCGCATTTCCGCCGGTGTGGGCGCGCGCTCGGTCACCACCTTCAAATCCGCTTCCGCCAATTCGTGCCGGTCCGTTTCCTGCGCCAGCATGCCGCCCGAGATGCGTTTCAGGTCAAGCTCTGCGGCGACTGCGCCGTTCTGCATTTCCAGCAGCCGCAAATTTTTCTTCGCGCCCAGCTTTTCCAGCGCCGCCGCCGCATATCCCGGCGCCACGATGCACTCCACAAATAACTTCGCCACTTCCTCCGCCGTCGCTGCATCCAGCGCGCGATTAAACGCCAGCACCCCGCCGAATGCCGACACCGGATCGCACGCCAGCGCCTTCAAGTACGCATCGCTCAACGACTCCTGCTCGGCCGCCCCGCAGGGATTGTTGTGCTTGATGATCGCCACCGCCGGCCGGTGAAATTCTTTCGCCAGCGCCCAAGCCGAATCCAGATCCACCAGGTTGTTGTAGGATAGCTCCTTGCCCTGCAGTTGCTTGGCGCTCGCCAACCCGGCCGGCGGATATCCCTCGGGGAGGTAGAGCGCGGCGGCCTGGTGCGGATTTTCTCCATAACGCATGGACTGCCTCCGCTCGAGCGCGATGTGCATCCGCTGCGGCAGTTTTTCCAGCTCGCCGATCACAATTCCAGTTCCGCCCCCCGCTCCCTGGCTCACGCTAAGCCTTCCGAGCTCCGAAGCAATTTCTCCGTCGTAACGAGCCGTGCGCGCATAAGCCTTCCGCGCCAGATTCAGCCGCGTCGCCATACTCAATTCGCCCCGCTCGCGCAACTCCGCCGCAATCGCCGCGTAATCGCCCGGATCGGTCACCACTCCCACACTCTGAAAATTTTTCGCCGCCGACCTCACCATCGCCGGCCCGCCGATATCAATATTTTCGATCAATTCCTCCGGCGTCACGCCCGGCTTGGCCGCCGTCGCCGAAAACGGATACAAATTCACCACCACCAGATCAATCGGCACAATGCCATGCTCGCCCGCCTGCTTCCGATCCTCCGCCTTCCCCCGCTGAAATAAAATCCCGCCATGCACTTTCGGATGCAACGTCTTCACTCGCCCGCCCAGCATCTCCGGCCAACCGGTCAATTCCGCCACGTCGCGCACCCCGACGCCGCCCTCGCGCAGCAACCGCGCCGTACCCCCGGTTGAAACAATCTCTACTCCCAGCGACGCCAGCTCCCGCGCAAACTCCACCACACCGGCCTTGTCGAACACACTGATCAGCGCCCGCGCCACGCCACATTGTCCCGCCACGATAATTCCTCCCGTCCAGAAAGCCCCGCCAGTGTATGCGTTTGCGCAAAAATTCGGAAGAGCAGCACCGCGCGAAATGGAATTCATTCGAGGGGAACTTCAAGCAGCAGGGTAAGGAGGCTGACTTCTTGCTGGATTCGCTGCCGCGGGCACTAAAATTGGCTTGAACTGCGGGATTCCTCGCAACCGCCGTGCCGCGAGGAAACCTCTCAACTGGAAACGCGCGCCTTCAATTTTACACGCCCGCCCTCAATGCTGACGGTGTACTCAATCTCCCGCCCACCCTTTTCCTTCAGGTCCTTCGTCTTCTGCCGCACGAAGCGCTCGAAATCCTTCAGGCTGGGCACTCCCGCTTTCTCCCCGGTTTCCGTGCGCGCTTCGACCAGTCGCTGATAAAGCTTCTCCACCTTTTCAACTTCGTACTCCGGATCAGAAAGCGCCAAAGCAAAATCGGCGGCGTGCCGTACCTCGGCAGCCCGCGTCGCCGCATCGGCAGCCGCGTGCGCAATTGCCGTCGCCGAAGACACCCCCATGTCCTCCGCTGCCGCCTTCACCGCGACCTCCGCAGCGATGCGTGTCCGCATGGCATCTTCGGCGGCCTTGCGCTGTCGCTCGCCTTCGATGGCCTTCGCGGCCGCTCCATAATGGTGCTGCGTAGTTCCAGATTCCTTTTGGATTAGCTTCTTCCGCCACATGTCCTGGTACTTGGCGTACGTCGAAGCCAGGTTGCTATAGCGGAAGCGCTGCCCCGAAGAAAGCTCTCCCGTCCGGTCCGAGTAGCGCTTCAAATTCGTCTCCAGCCGCCACTGCGTATCGGTCGGAGGCCGCGAACGCCCGCCGCCGAAATATTGCTCAAACTCAATTTTCAGCGTACGGATGTCCCGCTCGATTTGTCCGAGTTCTTCATCAATGGTCGCCATAGTTTTTGAACCGCAAAGCGCCGCAGGCGCCGCAACTCAGGCCATGCCGCAGCCCGCGCCTATAGCCAGCTGCTAGAGGCCTCTAACTCCAGCCTAGAGTGCGCAATCGACGCCGTCAATGTGACCCTCCGGCGATATGTCGCAAAGGGAAATGGCCCGCCGCAAGCCATCGGTTGCCAGCTCTTATCACACTGTGTTCAAATGCCTTAGCGATGAACCCCATTCCCGAATCCGCCGCCAGATTGCAACAGGATTCCGTCGCCCGACTTCGCTCCATCCCCGCGGTGGACGAACTGCTCCTCCAGCCGCGCCTGGTCACTCTGGCCGAAAAATCCGGGCGCACCGTCGTCACCCAAGCGGTTCGCCAGGTTCTCGCTGACTACCGAGCGCACCTGAAAAACGAGCCGCGACGCTACGCTGTCCCAATTCCGGAGGCATCCGACTCGGCGCCCTACGAATCTGGCGTAGCCTCGGAAATCGCCAGCGAACTGGTCGCCGCAGTCGTTCTCAAAGTCGAGTCCGCTCTTGCGCCATCTCTCCGCCGCGTCATCAACGCCACCGGAGTCATCCTGCACACGAACTTAGGCCGCGCCCCGCTTTCAAGCGCCGCCCTGGAGCAGATCAACGCCACCAGCGCCAGCTACTCGAATCTGGAATACGACCTCGCGCGCGGTGAACGGGGCAGGCGCGACGTCCATAGCGGACGCCTGCTCGCCGAATGGGTCGGCGCCGAATCCGCCATCGTCGTCAACAACAATGCCGCCGCCGTCTTTCTGGTCCTCAGCGCGCTAGCCAAAGGCGCCGAAGTCATCGTCTCCCGCGGCGAGCTGATCGAGATCGGCGATGGCTTCCGCATCCCCGACATCATGAACGAAAGCGGCGCGCTGCTCCGCGAAGTCGGCACCACCAATCGCACGCGCCTGCGCGACTACGAGCGCGCGATTACCGATCACACTCGTCTGCTCCTCCGCGTGCATCCGTCGAATTTCCGCATCACTGGATTCACCGAGCGCCCCTCGCTTGTGGAAATGGTCGCGCTCGGCGGACGCTTCCATCTTCCGGTCTATGAGGATCTCGGCTCCGGCTGCGTGGCCGATCTGGCAGCCAACGGAATCGCCGAGCCCGTCGCGCGCGCCAGTTGCGATGCCGGCGCCTCCGTTATCACTTTCAGCGGAGATAAATTGCTGGGCGGCCCTCAGGCGGGAATCATCGCAGGCAAGAAAGAAATCGTGGAACGCATCCGCGCCCATCCGCTCTTTCGCGCGCTACGCGTCGACAAGCTCACCATCGCGGCCCTGGAAGCCACGCTGCAATCCTACCTGCGCGGCGCGCTCGATGAAATTCCCGCGCTACGCATGATCCGGCTAACCCAAAAAGAAATCGGCGAGCGCGCCCACAACTTCTGTGAAAAGTTCCGCCCCGCGCTGCCAGCCGACGCAAAGCTTGAAATCCTTCCTGGATTTTCGGTGGTCGGCGGCGGCGCGACGCCCGATCAGCAGTTGCCCTCCACCCTCATTGCCATCTCCACCCCGCGCCACTCCGCCGCAAAACTAGAAGATCGTATGCGCAAGCGACAAACCAGCAGCCCAGGCGGCGCAACCTCACCGGCCGCAACGCCGGTAATCGCCCGCATCGAGGACAACCACCTCATCCTCGATCTCCGCACAGTGGACCCCGAAGAAGAAACAGAAATCGCCGCCGCGCTCGTAACCGCACTCGCTTAAAGAAGTACCGGAGTTCTCTGCCTTTCCCTGCGCGCCGACCTCTGCGTTGAATCTTTTCACCCTCGGTGGCCAAGCTGCAATCTAGAGCCGATTGATGACGCTAGCCACGCATCCGGCCCCAAACCCGTTATCAATATTCACGACGCTCACGTTCGAAGCGCAGCTGTTTAGCATCGCCAGCAGCGCCGTCAGCCCGCCAAAACTCGATCCATAACCCGTACTGGTCGGCACGGCAATCACAGGAGCCGCGACCATCCCCGCCACCACGCTGGGCAGTGCCCCTTCCATCCCCGCCACACAGATAATCACCCGCGCCGCCGCCAATTTCTTCCGGTGCTCGAGCAGCCGGTGCAACCCCGCGACGCCCACGTCATAGATCGCTTCGGCGCGATTTCCCATAATTTGCGCGGTCACCAGCGCTTCTTCCGCCACGGGTATGTCGCTGGTCCCCGCCGTCACCACCAAAATCAAACCCTTACCGTGATTCGCCGCGCTGCGTGAAATCGTGATCGCGCCCGAAAGCTCGTGAAATCGCGCCCCCCGTGCCCGTTTCTTCACCGCGGCAAAAACCTTTTTGTCCGCGCGCGTGATCAAGATATTGTGCGACGCCTTCGCGCGCAGCATTCCGCGCGCAATCTCCGCCACCTGCCTTGCCGTTTTCTTCCGCGCGAAGATCACCTCTGGGAATCCCTGCCGCAGCGCGCGATGGTGGTCGATCTTCGCGAACCCCAAATCCTCATAGGGCCATTGGCGCAGTTGTTCGACGGCGCTTTCCACCGGCAAACTCCCGCGCTTCACTGCCTCCAGAAATTTGCGTACATCCCCTTCATCCATGGCCTGTCCTCGGCACGCGCCGCCTAGTTCTCGGCCTTCCCGGTGACATCCACCACATTCACGCTGCCGTATTTTTTCAACACGCTTTCAATTTCCTTGCGATCGCCCACGCAAATCCACTGCAGGTGATCGATGTCCACAAATTTCTTCGCCGCAGCCTGCACGCCCGCCGCGTCCGTCCCGCCGATGTGATCCGGATACTTGTCCCAATAATCCGCCGGCAGCCCGTAATACTGCGCGGTCAGCCAATCATTCAAGATCTGGCTCGGCTGCTCCAGCGAAAGCGCGAAGTTCGCGATGATCGCCCGGTGCGCGTCGTCCATTTCGTCTTGTGGCACCGGCTCACTATTGATCTTCTTGAATTCATACAGAAACCGGTCGAACGCATCGCCCGTCACTTCCGTGCGCACCGGCGCCGAAGCTTGCCAGTCGCCCGCATAAATCTCCGCGTTGAACCGGCTGTAGGACCCGTACGTCAGGCTGTGCTCTTCGCGCAGATCCCGAAACAGCCGCGCTTGTGGACCGCCTCCCAGCACCTGGTTCATCACCGCCAATCCATAATATTCCGGATCGGTCCGGCGAATTCCGCGGTCGCCGACGACAATAAATGTCTGCACCGATGCGGGACGATCCACCAAGGTAATTTTCGTGGCCTGGGGCGCAACCGCCACTGCCAACGTATCCGGCGCCTCCGCCGCTCCGGTCCAGCCTCCGAAATATTTTTCGATCGTCGCGCGCATTTCACTCGCTGTGAAGTCACCGGTCACGCCCAAAATCGTGTTCCCCGGCACGTAATGTTTCTGGTGGAAGCGTTTCAAATCCTCCACGCTGATTTTCTCAATCGATTCTTTCGTCGCGGATGCCACCGCCATCGGCGTATCACCGTAAATCACCCGCCGGAATTCCTGCGTTGCCAGAAATGCAGGACTGGATAGCCGCTGTTCCAGGCTGGCGCCCTCGCTCTGCTTGAATTTGGCAAGCTCGCTCGCTGGAAAACTCGGATGCAGCACCGCGTCGCTCAACAGGTCTAAAATCTTCGCTGCGTCGGTGATCAGCCCGGACGCATTCACCGACGTATAGCTCACGCCAAAGCGCGAACTGGCTTCCAGGGTCGCGCCCAGCGAATCCACTTCGCTCGCAATCTGCTCGCTCGACCTCTTCTCCGTCCCTTCGCGCAACATTCCCGCCGTAAACGATGCCAACCCCGGCAGTTCGCCTGGATCCGCCAGTTGGCCCGGGCGAATCCACATCGTAAACGCAATTGTTGGCAGCTTGTGGTCTTCCTCCAGCACGATCGTCAATCCATTCTTCAGCTTCACCACCGTCGGCCGCGGCAGCTGCACGCGCAGAACGTCCTTATTTACAGGCGCGCGGTTTAATCGCTGTACCTGGCTGAGCGGTGCGCTTTTGTCTTGGCCTTGGCCTTGCGCCCACGCCGCGCCCGGCAACAGCAAACCGGCGAATGCTGCGAGCAGGGCAAATGTTGCGAGTGTGGCCGGGGTGACCGTGGCAACTCGCGAAGTCCGCTCCATTCCGCTGAAATTCTTCACCGCGCTCCCTCTCATTGTGCCCCCTGGGATGACGCTTTCTCATCCGCCGCCGGATAGGTAATCACCACCGCGCGCTGGTCTCGCAGCAGATATTTTTTCGCTACCGCGTTCACTTCGTCCACCGTTACCGCTTGTTCTTTGTCGACAATCGTGTTGATCAGGTTAGGATCGTTAAAGTACACCGTGTAATCTCCAATCAAAACCGCCGTGAACAAAGCCGACCGCCGCCGCTCGATGAACTGCCGCAGCAATTGTGATTTCGCTTTCGCCAGCTCCTCCGCGGTAACACCGCTTTTCACCACTGCGGCAATTTCCTCGTCCATCGCTTTTTCCAGGTCCTCCACTTTCACGCCCCGCCGCGGATTGGCCGAAATGTAGAGTTGGCTGACGCCGATACGTGCGTCGGACTGCACGCTGACTTCCGAGGCGAGTTGCTTCTCCTTCACGAGGCGCTGGTAGAAACGCGAACTCTCTCCCTGTCCCAGCACGTAGGTCAATTGTTGCGCCGCGTAATGTTCCGGAGTGTTGCCCGGGGGGATGTGATACGCCATGTCAATTTCCGGCAAACGCGCCAGCGGATCGTAAATGACTTCGCGGCGCTCGCCGTAATGCGGCTCCTCGGACAAATCCACTTTCGGCGGCGCGGCCTGCGCGGGAATCGCTCCGAAATATTTCTTCACCTTGGCGAGCGCTTCGTCTGGATCGAAATCGCCCACCAGCGTCAGCACCGCGTTATTCGGCGCGTAGTAAATCCGGAAAAAATCCTTTACATCGTCGATGCTCGCCGCGTTCAAATCCGTCATCGAACCGATCGTCGAATGCTTGTAAGCGAAATTGTCGTACGCCAGGTTGTCCAGATCCAGCTGCGCCCGCCCGTAGGGCTGATTGTCAATCCCTTGCCGCCGCTCCTCCTGCACCGTATTGCGCTGGTTGTCCAGGTTCGCTTGCGTCACATTCAACGCGCGCATGCGGTCGGCTTCCAGAAACAATCCCAGATCCAGCTGGTTTTTCGGCATCTCTTCGAAATACGTGGTGCGGTCTTCGTTGGTCGTGCCGTTCATATTGCCGCCGTTGTTGAACACCAACGCGAAATGCTCGCCCTTGGCCACGTTCTCTGAGCCCTCAAACATCATGTGCTCGAACAAGTGCGCGAATCCCGTGCGCCCCGGATGTTCGTTGCGCGCGCCCACGTTGTAGCAAACGTCGATCCCATAGACCGGCGCCGAATGATCCGGCACCAGGATTACCCGCAAGCCGTTGTCCAGCTTCACGTCGCGAAATTCCAGCTTCGGCACCTTCACGCCCGCGCTCGCTGCTTGATTTTCGCCCGGCGCTGCGCTCAGCGCCCCACCGAGCCCCAGCGCGAGTCCCAGCCCCACGATCGCGGCTGCGCGCATCTTGCTCATAACATTCATTTCGAAGCCTCCCAACGGCGGCAGGTATTCTCTACCTTTGTGCGTTTCGACGCAACGAGCCCGGGTTTGGGATAAGCGGCGCAGAACCTGAAACCGCTCTGTCGCAGAGCCGGTCAACGTCCCGGCAGTCGCAATGTACCGTACCTGGACCGCAGAGCCTCGGCGTTTAGGCCGAGGCTCTGCGGCTGGCCTTTGATTTGTGTCCATCCTAGAATTTTTCTGTCGCAAGACCTATGGGCGGGCAGCCCGAAAGTAACGCCTGTCAAGACATGAGCCGCGCCGTAAGGCGCTCAGCCTGGGAACCCACTGAAGCCATCCCGCAAAACCAGCGGGACGCCGTAGGAATCCTCTTCACTTTAGGCAGGGGAGGATGTCAAATCGTTGCCTCGGCGCCGCGCTTTTCCGCGTAGCGTCGATTAATCCGCGGCTGGATAAACCACACGCCAATGAGGAAAAACCAAAGAAGAAAAAAAGGTCCAGCATAGTTGGAAAATGACGCGCTTCTGCCCGTCTCCGCAATGACCAGGTTCTTGGCCACGAAATAGAGGTTGTAGAACATGCAGAATACGGCAAGCAGAGACAGTGGGACTGTGGCGACAAACAACTTTGGATTAATACTCTGAAAAATCGCCATGGACACAGGAACGTACAGCGCAGAATAAAGCACAGCGAACAAAAAGAACTTGTTCCCGGGCCGTATCGCAGTCGGCACGATCGAATTCAGAAAAGAACCCAGGGACCAGAGCCACAGCAGAAAACACCAGGCGGCCACGGCCGTCGCAACCTCGGTCACAACGAAAACACCCGCGTAACCCTCCTGAGGGTTCACAGCCGCTGTGAAATTGCCGATGACGGGAAACTCCCCGACGGCAAGCACCGCCACCACCAGCAGAAAAATCTGCCAATGCCTCGCCCGTACAAAAATACTTTCAATCCAATTCATATTTCCCCACTTCCGCCGGCACTTGGGCCCCCCGGCTCGACAGTGACTTTCAGAGATACATGCGCTCCTGTCAACCATAAATCCCGCCAGACCGCAGCCGAATCCTGTCAGAGCTCGCCTTGACTCCGCCGCGACCAGCCACCTAAACTCGTCGCTGCAACGTTCCCATGGCAAAATCCAGCGGCATCGCTATTACGGTCGGTATCACCGGTGCGAGCGGCGCGGCTTACGCGCAATCCGTCCTTCGTTTGCTCGATGCAGATGCACGGGTCCAGCGCGTTTTTCTCGTCTCGAGCGAAGCCGGGATGCGATTGCTCGCGACAGAACTCGACGTTGTTCCCTCCGATCCCAAGAAACTGCCGTCGCTCCTGACCGGTACCTCAGCAAAAAAAATCGAGTATTTGCCGAACAAGGACATCGGCGCCAGCATCGCCTCTGGCAGCGCCGTCGTCGATGCCATGGTGATAGTCCCGTGCTCCGCCGGCGCCCTAGGTTCGATCGCCGCCGGGACCGCCGGCGATTTACTCACCCGCGCCGCAGACGTCTGCCTGAAAGAGCGCCGCCCGCTGGTTCTGTGTCTGCGCGAAACCCCGCTGAATCGCATCCATCTGGAAAATATGCTCCGCGTCCACGATGCCGGCGCCACGGTAATGCCCGCAATGCCCGCCTTCTATTACGCGCCCAAAAAGATGGACGACCTGATTGAACAGTTCGCGTTCCGCGTCCTCGCGCAGCTCGGGCTGCCGCAGGAAAAGCAGTATCGTTGGACGGGTGGGAAGGAATAGTCTTTGCCCCAGGGACAGAGAGAGACCGAGAGCCAGGGTGAGAAACTGGAAAGACGTTCGCAACCGAGGCAGGGCTTCACGCGCAACAGGCTTGCTGGGGCCTAGCAATTCGGGATTCACGCATCGCGCTCTGCTATCCTATCCCCGTGCTTCTGTGACTCTGTGGCCAACAAAATCGTGAGAAAGAACCGCATCCGCATCGTGCTCGAAATGATCAAGTTCGAGCACTCCGTTTTTGC
>Ga0070765_100001685_pt1 | contig 13603 bp, 9 predicted proteins | sample HubBroMetageWFT5_FD_71516 | JGI IMG/M metagenome (GOLD analysis project Ga0070765, IMG submission 71516) | Warmed and freeze-thawed soil microbial communities from the Hubbard Brook experimental Forest, New Hampshire - Hubbard Brook CCASE Soil... | ecosystem: Environmental > Terrestrial > Soil... | reverse complement strand
CGGGTGCCGCGCGTGGATTTGGCGGCGCTGCCACGCAAACCACGAGCTAGGTTTCCTACCCCGACGCGGAGTGTCTGGCAGGCTTCCACATAATAGGAAGTGATCTGATCGGAATCAGAGAGCAAGAATACGCCGGGGCCGGCGGGAGCTTCTTCTGTGTCGAGACGATGCAGCGGACTCGCTACCAGGCGGCGCAGCATCGATTCGAGATGCGACATGCGCGAAGCTAGCGCTGGGTCGCCTGCGCGGCCGTGGGCGGTGCGCTCGGAGGGCAGCATCGGCGCGGCGAGTTCCGCCAAGGCGCGCTCAGAAGATTCACTCGAGCTGGCTGGCGGCGCGGAGGGAATCGTCGCTCGTTCAGAAGTTTCAGTTCGCGGAGCGGGACTGCGCGGAGTTGGTTGCCGCGATTGCACAGGCGCTGCCGGTGGCGCTGCACTGGAAGCAGCAAAGGCTTGCGATGGAAGTCCCGGGGCGGCTGCCGCGCCTTTGCGCCGCCGGCCACGGCCTCCACGGCGGCCGCGGCGCCGCTTCTTTTTTTCCGCCTCGCTGGCTTCCGGCGCGGCCTTCGATCGTTCGGCGGTGCTCGCCGGTGCTTCGTTCGTGGCTTCAGGTATTTCGCCCTGAGCTAAGGGCCAGCTCTGCTGTTCTTGATCGGGAAGGTCCGAGACAGAATTTAGACGTTCTTCGGCGTCTACTCCGGCATCCATGGGTATCGCGCTTCCGACAGGAAGAGCTACTCCCAACCTGGTGAGCGCTTCCTCCGCTTTTTTCTTCCATTCCGCGCGGCGGAATCGCTCGGCGGCGATGGTGTACCACTTCACGGCGTCGTCTTTGAGCTCCGCTTTTTCCTGGATTAAAGCGAGCTCCCAAGCCACCATCGCGTCGTGTGTACGTTGGTAAAGTTCAGAAAGCTTTGCGTGAGCGTCGGGGCTGTTCTTGGCTTTGCGGATGCGTGCCTGAATTTGGCGCCAATCTGCCATGGCGGGCATTGTAGCAGCCGCGCGGAGACATAGTCCAATGCCGGGAAGGCTTTGTCGGTTGGACGATGATGGCGCCGATAATGCATCATCAGACCATGAACGCGGCGGAGGGAACCCAATGGATTTGCGAGCAGGCGCGCGCCGTTGGGTTCGATTTGTGCGGTGTTGCATCCGTTCTAGCCACGCCGGCAGTGAATGGAACATTCAAAGAGCTGGCGCGTTTGCCGGAATGGCTGGCGCGCGGCTATGCGGGTGAGATGAATTACCTGTGCGACCCCCGGCGTGCAGACCCGCGCCTGGTTTTGACCGGCGCGCGAAGTTTGATTGTCGTCGCGTTAAACTACAACTCGCCGCTGCCGTACTCCACGGAATTGCCCGTCACGCACGCCGACGATTCGCCGCGAGGCTGGATTTCGCGTTATGCCTGGGGCGACGACTACCATGAAGTGGTTGGCGAAAAGCTCGATTCGCTCGTAGCGGCCGCGCGCGCGCAATTTCCCGAGCCGTTTGAAGCGCGTGCTTACGTTGACACCGGGCCGGTCATCGAACGAATCGCGGCAAAATACGCGGGGCTCGGTTGGCTGGCGAAAAATACCTGTTTCATTAACGAGGGGCTGGGCTCCTGGTTGTTTCTCGGCGTGATTGTAACGACGTTGGAACTCGCGCCATCGATTCCGCCAGGAGAACTGCCGCCAGCCGATCTCTGCGGGAATTGCCGGCTGTGCCTCGACGCTTGCCCCACGCAAGCATTTCCGGCGCCTTACGTTCTCGACGCAACGCGCTGCATTTCCTATCTCACAATTGAATTGCGCGGAGCGATTCCAGAGGAGTTGCGTCCCGCGCTGGGGCGCGCGGTCATCGGCTGCGATATTTGCCAGGACGTGTGTCCTTGGAATCGCAAGTCTCCAGTGAGTCAGCTTCCGGCATTTCAACCGCGGCAACTTGCGCCAATGGAAGAAAATAGCGGACGCGAGGGAGGGAATCGGGAGTCCCTGTTCGCGCCGGAACTCGAAAAGCTCGCTTCGTTGACGCGCCAGCAGTTTAGTCAGATTTTTCGCAGCAGTGCGGTAAAGCGGGCGAAATGGCGCGGCCTCGTTCGCAATGCGTGCGTCGCGCTGGGAAACTCTCGCATCGAACGCTGCTCAGAAGCGCATGAACGCGTTGTGAACTTACTCGAGCGTCTTGCAGGCGGGGAGGATGCGTTCATTGCCGAGCATGCGCGCTGGGCGCTCGCGCGATTGAAATCGCCAGCGCGTGACGACGCCACGATCTGATTGACTTGCCGCTTGGGCTTCCGATAGCGTAGCTACGCCCTTGGTTCGAACCGGGAGGTCTGGATGACTTTCTCCTCGTTGGCAATCGTCCTCCATTTCCTTACACCCCACTTCAGTTTCCCCGAAGGTGCGGGAGCGGCCGAGTTCATCATCCTTCGCTGGCTTCATTTCGTTTTCGGAATCATCTGGATCGGCTTGCTCTATTTTTTCAATCTTGTCGGGTTTCCCACCATGAAGCAGCTGGACGCCTCGGTGCGCGGCAAAGTCTATCCGGTGATGATGTTGCGCGCGATGGCTTGGTTTCGCTGGTCGGCGATGATCACCGTGGTGGTCGGCGTTCGTTATTATTTCCACCTACTGAGCGTTGATGCGCACAACGCCGGCGACCCATGGCTCGCGCTGAAATGGTTTGGCTGGTGGGTCGTCGTGTGGCTCGGGGCCTACGCCTTGATCTATCCGTTCCAACTTCCGCGCGAAGGATCCCTCGACAATGTTTGGGTTCGTACGATTGCCATCGCAGCCATTGTCATAGCGGCCTCCTGGCTGGTGCTGGATCTCAACGGCGGAGCGGATGCTTCCAACGCGCATCTGTCCATCAGTGTTGGCGGCGGGCTCGGTTTTCTGATGCTGCTGAATGCTTGGGGGGTGGTTTGGCGCGTGCAGAAGCGGCTGATTGAGTGGACTCGTGCGAACGCGGAGCAAGGCACGCCCATGCCGCCGAAAGCCGCCAAGTTCGCACGCTGGGGTTTTCTCGCCTCGCGCGTCGCCTTTTGGCTGTCATTTCCGATGCTTTTCTTGATGGGCGCCGCGGAGCACTATCCGTTCCTCAGCAGCATCGGTCGCTAGCCAGCGGTTCGGCAGGTCACCAAATGGAATTACGAGCGCCAGCGCAGCGTGATTGGTCCTTCCAAGGGATTCTTCACCGGGGTGCCGGTGCGGCGCGATTCAAGATAGGCAGCTTTCAGTTCAAAATACCAGCGCGCTTGGCGATCGGCGTCGTCCACCAGCATCATGCGGTCTTCGAATTTCAATCCCAGCGCTTGTTTTTCGATGACTTCGGTATCCTGGCGAATGAATCGCGGCCCGAAAACGTGAAGGATGACCGAGACCACCGGGAACCAGGTAAGAATGTTCCACGCAGCGCAAAAATCCAGGCGGCAAAGATCGCTGCGGACTGGCGTCACCGTCGTGCGGCTGGAGAGCCAGTAGCGGCCCGCGTGAATCTGTTCGAAGCGCTGATTGGGCAAGGCGAAATCGATCATCGTCGTCGCAGGTTCGCCGGTGATGAGCTTTAAGATTTTGTACGGCGCGCTGTTTGCGGAGGGCGCGTGAGGACTCATGCGAAACCCGTTTGGTATGGGCTCAAATTGTTTTTGTTTTTCGCGAATGCTGCGGCGGCTGCGCCACCACCAGGCTTGGTGCACAAAAGGGCCGTGCGCAGGGTCCATCAAGCCGATGATGGCTTGGTCCACGCCGCACGGAAGATCGGCCCAAAGATGCGCGGTTTTGTAGCTTGGGCTGAGCGTCGGCAACTCGGGCGCGGGCGGCGGCGCGACGTCGGGGGCGCGGCCTTCAGCATTGCTCATAAAACACCAGATGTAGCCGTCGCGCTGTTCACAAGGGAAGGACCCGGCATAAATCCGTTCGCATTTTAATTTTGAGTCGGCAGTGAGCGAAGGGATCGCCCGGCATTGGCCAGTGTGCGCTTCAAAACGCCAGCCGTGATAGGCGCATTCCACCGTTGCGCCGTCGAATTGGCCGAATGAAAGCGGAAACGCGCGGTGAGGACAAACATCACGGAGCGCAAAAGCCTTTCCGGCGGCGTCGCGCCCAATCACCAGCGGAACATCCAAGAGCATGGCGCGCACGAGTTTTCTTCCCCGTACTTGTTCGCTTCGCAGCGCCGGATACCAGAAGCCCCATAGCATCTCGCCGGAGTGTTTGCTGGTAGATGATGGATTGCCGTTACTCATCGAGACGTAATTTGGTTCGCGCTCCTTTGCGACAAGCTAGAGAGCAATTGTGCGCACACCTTCTGTAATCTTCTACTTCTGCTGCTTTGCGGATGCTTCTACCCCCGCCAGCATTTGATCCAGAACAGCGCGATCGTAGAGCCGGCCATCGGCGATCACCGCGCTTATTTTCTGCGTGTTATGGATATCTTCAAGCGGGTTCGCGGTCAAAAGGACCAAGTCAGCGGTCTTGCCGGCTTCCACGGAGCCAAAACTGCTTTCCAGCCCGAGGAATTTCGCCGGATTGCTCGTGGCGGTCTGCAGCGCCTCCATCGGCGTGAATCCGGCTTCGACGAAATTAGCGAGCTCGTCGTGCAGGCTGAATCCCGGAATAATGTATACGCCTGGCGCGGTATCTGTCCCGGCCATGAATGGCACGCCCGCACGGTGCATCGTCGCCACCATCTCGAGATTGCGCGCGAAATACTCTTGGCGCAGCGCGAGCGGTTCCCTCAATAGGTCCGGCATCATCTCGTTGGTGAACCGGCGCCAGGTTACGTCGCGCCAGTATGCCGGAACGTATTTGTCGAGCGGCTGGTGTTTCAGATCGCGCTGATCGAGAAACGTGCCGCCGCGCTGCCAGGCCAGTGTGGGAACTTGCCACGTCTGGCTTTTCGCCAGCAAGCGAATGAGCGTATCGCATTTCTGCTCGTCCTGGGACGTAAGCATCAGCTTCAAATCACCCTTGCCGCTGATGAATTTGTCTTCTTCACCGGAACAGGCTTCGAAGATGCCCATCAAGTGCTCAATGCTCTTTTGTCCTGCCGCAACGGTCTCCTCCAGCCGAACCTTGTCCGGCACGTGGCCAACGAAGGGCAGACCTTGCTTGTGCGCCTCCGCGGCAGCGGCATGGTAGGCAGCGTCAGAAACTTCCGATTGCACTTTAATAAAATCCACGCCCTGCGCTTTTAGGGAATCCACGGCGGCGACGGCACTTTCCGGAGTGGTGACGGCGACCGAACTCGGAAACCGCAGCTTGCCATCCGGTAAATATCCATCGAGCATAGGGCCGGAGATGACCATGCGAGGACCGACAATCTGGCCGTTCGCCCTCTGTTTGCGCCAAGCCATAAGCACAGGGACGTCTCCGCCCATGTCGCGCACGCCGGTGACGCCGTTGGCGACGAAGAGAGGCAGAATGATGTCGCGCCCGCCGGGGAACCAATCGCCGAACGCCGAGTGCACGTGCATGTCCCACAAGCCGGGGATCAGATATTGGCCGCGACCGTCGATCACGCGGAGGTTTTTAGCGTGCTGGAGGGGGGCGGCTGTCTCAGAGACTTCGGTGATGCGGTCGCCTGAAATAACGACTGTCTTATCTTGCTGAACCGAGGATGTGCCGGGGTTGATCACGGTCACATTCCGGATCACCGTCTGCTTCGGCGCTTCGCCGGTTTGAGCCATCGCGCAAAACGCGAATAGCAGACAGACCGAGGCGAGTGCCGCGCGCCGAATAAAAAAGAGGATGCCCACGCCCCAGAGATTACTACGGAACGCATTCCAGCGACGCGGGCAATCACTCAACAGCCACGGTTTGACTCAGCAGCGGATTACGACTATCCTAACTACAGGAATCAACACCATGTTTACCTTCTTCTATTAGCTTTTCCCTCGAAGCCGGTCCGCTGCGGACGTGCAATCCTTTACGCCGGCGCTTCACGAATTACTGATTTCCAGACCACGAAGTACAGCTTATGAGGCAATGCGATGGCGAATTTAACGCTTTTTGAAAAACTCGATCACATCGAGTCGCGCTACGAAGAACTGACGCAACAGCTTTCCTCGCCCGAAGTGCACAACGACTCGGGACGCTTCCAGAAGCTGGCCAAGACGCACGCGGAAATGGCCGAGATGGTGGCGAAATACCGCGAATGGAAGGAAATTCAGAAGGGTTTGCAGGGCGCGAAACAATTGCTGGTTGAAACCGACGACACGGAAATGAAACAGATGGCGCACGACGAGGAGCATGAACTCGAAGCGCGCAGTGCCATCGTCGAGCGCGAACTAAAGTTCCTATTGCTTCCGCGCGATCCCAACGACGACAAGAACGTCATCGTCGAAATTCGCGCGGGCACCGGCGGAGATGAAGCTTCGCTTTTTGCAGGAGAACTCTTCCGCATGTATTCGCGTTACGCTGAAACGCAGAATTGGAAAGTTGAAATTCTGGAAAGCTCGGCTTCCTCCATCGGCGGAACAAAAGAAATCGTCGCCGCGATTCAAGGCAACAAAGTCTATTCTAAGCTGAAGTATGAAAGCGGCGTGCATCGCGTGCAACGCGTTCCGGCTACCGAGCAGCAAGGACGCATTCATACTTCGGCCGCCACCGTGGCGGTGTTGCCGGAAGCCGACGACATTGACATCAAGATCGAGGCCAAAGACCTGCGCATCGACACGTTTTGCTCTTCGGGCCCGGGCGGGCAGTCGGTGAACACCACCTATTCTGCCGTGCGCATCACGCACATTCCCAGCGGTCTGGTCGTCTCGCAGCAAGACGAGAAATCGCAAATCAAGAATCGCGCGAAGGCTATGCGCGTCTTGCGCGCTCGTCTTTACGAAATGGAGCAGGCTAAGCAACACGAAGCGATTGCTGCTGAACGCCGCGGCCAGATCAAAACCGGCGATCGTTCCGAAAAAATCCGCACGTACAACTTTCCGCAGAACCGCGTCACCGACCACCGGATCGGCCTGACGCTGCACCAGCTCGATCAGGTTATGGAAGGCAAGCTCGGCCCCATCGTCGACGCACTCTCCACCCATTATGAGTCGGAACGGCTCAAGCAAGAACTCGTCGAAGCCTAAGCCGACGTAGCGTCTGGTCATGTCAATTTCGGACAGATCCTCGAATACATCTCCGTTGGACGTCCGCGCAGCGTTGAGGGAAGGAATGGCGCGATTGCGCGCGGCGCACGTGCCATCGCATACGCTTGCTACTGAGCTTCTGTTGATGCACGCGCTCGGACGCGATCGCACCTGGCTTTACACCCATCCCGAAGCGCGGCTGGATTTGCCTGGCGCCGAAAGATATTTCGCTCTGATTGAGCGGCGTGCGGCCGGCGAGCCTACGCAATATCTCACAGGCAAACAGGAATTTTGGGGACTGGAGTTTGAAGTGACGCCGGCGGTGCTGATTCCTCGTCCGGAAACCGAGCATGTGATGGAAGTTGCCTTGGCGCGGCTCGGTCCCCGCGGCTTCATCATCCATCTCAACGCGGGCCTCCCGCGCGAGAAATTGCGCGTCGCCGATGTTGGGACTGGTTCGGGCTGCCTCGCAGTCGCGCTGGCCGGGGAGCTGCCGCACGCTGAAGTTTTTGCCATGGACATTTCCGGGCTCGCGCTCGAAGTTGCCCGCCGCAATGCGACGCGTCATCACGTTGCCGATCGCATTCATTTCCTACAAACAGATTTGCTTGACGCGCTAAAGCAAGAAGCGCACTCGTTCGATCTAATTGTGAGCAATCCGCCTTACGTCGCGCGCAAAGACGCGCCCCAATTGCAGCGCGAAGTACGAGACCACGAGCCCGCGGCTGCTCTTTTCGGCGGCCCTAGCGGAGTTGAGTTCTATGCGCGATTGATCGAGGAAGCGGGCAAACTGCTTCGTCCCGGCGGCATTCTGGTCCTTGAACTCGGCTACAATTCGGCGGAACATGTGCGCGCGATTTTGAAGGAGCAAAAGTGCTGGACCAATGTCGCCTTCACGAATGATCTTGCCGGCATTCCGCGCGTCACCGCCGCCGATCTCATCTAACGAAATACCGCTTCGGTTTTGTCGTAGAATCTAGCTCTGGCCCATCGCAACGAGCATGCCGAAGCTGGCTCATTTTCGCGCGAAGCATGACGCAACGGCTCCCACCGCGGCAGATTCAGCCGCCAGCATTCTCCACATTGATATGGACGCGTTTTTTGTATCCGTTGAGCTGCTGGCGCGTCCTGAATTGCGCGGGTTGGCGGTGATCGTGGGAGGCCAGGGCGACCAGCGTGGTGTGGTGACGTCTGCCAGTTATGAAGCGCGGCGTTTCGGCGTTCATTCGGCTATGGCGCTGCGCACGGCGGCGAAACTTTGTCCGCATGCAGTATTTCTCGACGGGCACCATGAACTTTATGGACAGTGGAGCGATCGCGTGGCTGCGGTGCTCGCAAAGTACTCACCTACCGTGGAAATGGCTTCGATCGACGAAGCCTATCTCGATTTAGCAGGGACAGAGCGTTTGCACGGTCCGCCTTTCGGCGCGGCTCACAAACTTTTGGTCGAAATCACTTCGACAACCGGCTTGCCATGTTCAGGAGGTCTGGGCGCGACACGCTTGGTGGCCAAAGTCGCAAGCGAGCAGGCCAAGCCGCGCGGCCTGGTTTGGGTTCCTGCTGGGAGCGAGCCTGCCTTTCTTGCGCCGTTGTCCGTGCGAAGAATTCCAGGCATCGGCAAGGTTACCGAAGCAGCGCTAAAAAGCCTGGGGGTCGAAACGATTTCACAACTTCAAGGTGTGCCGCTCGAGCGCCTTGAAGAAGTGTTCGGAAAATGGGGGCAGGCACTGTATTGCAAATCGCGCGGCATGGATTCCTTCGAGTTCTTCGTTGACGCCGAGGCCAAATCGCTTTCGCATAACCAGACTTTTGGCGAAGACACAAACGACCGCGAGGTCTTGGAGTCCACGCTCAGCCATCTCTGCCAGAAGGCGGTGAAACGCCTGCGCGATGCTGGCCTACACGCTCGAGCGGTCAGTCTAACGCTGCGCTACGCCAACTTTACGACCATCACGCGCAGCCATACGCTTGCCGAGCCGTCAGATCTGGACGGCGTCTTCTTGCGCTCGATTCGCGCTCTTTTCTCACGCGCATGGAACGGCACTGCGAAATTGCGTCTCGTAGGTGTCGAGCTGTCCTCTTTCTCCGGAGGCTCCGGCCAAATGGAACTTCTCGATCCCGGACGCCGGGAAAAACTGGAACGCCTGGCGCGGACAACCGACAGCCTTCGTGATCGCTTTGGATTTTCGAAGGTACAATTCGGCGGTTCACTCAAACTTCCCGATGGCCACGATCGCCGCTGATTTCTTCCGCCGCCGGCAACCTCTGTCTCCACCCAAACAAATTTGCCGCCATTTGTTTCCTGTCCTATAGTTTTGTTCTCATGGGCCCAACTCCCCATCCGGATAAACGCTCCAAGGGCGCTATTCGTAACGTGCGCGATTTCTGGGCGCGCGTGACGGAAGGCCTGAAAATGGGCCAGCTCTGGGGCGAATTTAAATCCGAAGCGAGGTCCAGCTACGGTCTTTACTCCAAGGACGTAGACTGGGACGCCATCGGTCGCGAAAAATCAAAAATCAAAAAAATCTTATTCGCTGGCTGGGCGCTGTTTCAGGCCATGTTGATGAAGCTCTCGCCAGCGCGGCGGGTCTTGCTGATCATCGCGCTCCTGATGATCGTGGTCCACCCTGAGTTTCACTCGGCCTCAGGCGACGCGGAAATGAACTTCGAATTGTTCGGCGCAGCGATCCTGTTCGTATTATTGGCATTGGAGTTAGCCGATCGCGTGACTATGAAGCGCGATCTGGAAATCGCGCGCGAGATTCAGCAGTGGCTGGTCCCCGCCAAGCCACCGATCGTCGCCGGCATGGACATCGCGTTCGCGACTCGCCCTCAAAACACCGTAGCGGGTGATTATTACGATGCGTTTTTGCGCCCGTTGCCCGCAGACGGATCAAGCGGCCCTTCGTTACTGGTGGCAGTTGCCGACGTTGCCGGGAAAAGCGTGCCGGCAGCGTTGCTGATGGCGACGTTCCAGGCCAGCTTGAGAGCGCTTGCGGCCACAACCGCTTCGCTGGAGGAAATCGTAGCGGGGCTCGAACGCTACGCACGCGCGCACAGCCTGGAAGGTCTTCGCTTCACTACGGCATTTCTGGCTGAAATAAATCTGGAAACTCGCGAGATGATTTACGTCAACTGCGGACACAATGACCCGATCTTGCGGCGCGGCTCGGGGGGCATCGAACGGCTCTCGATCGGAGGGCCTCCGCTTGGGTTGCCGGCCTTCACCGATAACGAACTCCCTTATTCGTCCGGACGGACGCAGTTACAGGCGGGCGACCTGCTTTTCGTTTTCACCGACGGCGTGGTGGAAGCCGTGAATGAAGCTGGCGAAGAATACCGTGAGGCGCGGCTTCTTGCTTGCGTCGCGCTCGTTCCCGCAAGTGCCGCAGAAGTTCTCTCCCGCGTAATGATGGACGTCAATCATTTTGTCGGCTACGCGCGACAGCATGACGACATTACGGCTCTCGTTCTTCGCGTGACCGCCTAGCCGCCCCCGGCGGCTGCGGCCCAGTTTCCTCTTCGGAATGCTCTAACTACCAACGTGACGACATTTCGCTCATAATCGCTGGATGAGTCCCCGGGAATTCGCCGATCAAATCTGCGGGAAATTGCGCGAGTCAGGCTATCAGGCCTTCCTTGTGGGCGGATGCGTGCGCGACATTCTGCTTGGGCGTGCGTCGGCCGATTACGATGTCTGCACGGACGCCGCTCCTGAACAAGTGATGAGAATCTTTCCGCGCAGCATAACGGTGGGCGTAAAATTTGGCGTGGTGATCGTTGTGGAAGATCCCCAGGGTGGCAACACTGTCGCTGATTTCGCAAGCGGCTCACCCGCGCCAGTTCAAGTTGAAGTGGCCACCTTCCGGTCCGACATCGGTTACTCGGATGGCCGCCATCCAGATCATGTCGTGCTCGCGAAATCGCCGCAAGAAGATGTAAAGCGCCGCGACTTCACCATCAACGCGCTGCTGATGGATCCGGAGACGAATGAAGTTCTCGATTTTGTGGGCGGACGCGAAGACCTTCGCGCCGGTGTCATTCGAGCGATTGGAGAGCCAGAAGAGCGATTCCGCGAAGACAAACTGCGCATGGTTCGCGCCGTTCGGTTTGCCGCGCGGCTACATTACGCGATCGAAGCCAAGACGTTTCGTGCGATTCAGAAACTGGCTCCTGACATCAACCAGGTTTCTCCCGAGCGGCTTCGCGACGAGCTGACCAAGCTTCTTACCGAAGGTGCCGCTCGCCGCGCGTTTGAGCTGCTGGATGAGACCCGGCTCCTTCCCGAAATTCTCCCCGAAATTGCGCGGATGAAAGGCGTGGAGCAGCCGCCGCAATTCCATCCCGAAGGCGACGTCTGGATACACACGCTGTTGATGCTGGAAAGACTGCCAGCGGGATGCCCTCCGACCTTGGCCTGGGGTGTGCTTTTGCATGACGTGGGAAAACCGCCGACTTTCAAGCCCGCCTCGGAGACCGGCGATCGGATTCGCTTCGACGGCCACGTGGAGATTGGCGTGCGCATGGCTGAAGGAATTTGCCGCCGCCTACGTTTCTCAAACGAAGGTACCGCGCAAATCGCGGCGCTGGTAGCAAACCACATGAAATTCAAGGATGTGCCGCGGATGAAGCCGGCCACTCTGAAGCGGTTCGCGCGGCTAGACCATTTCGATGAGCACCTTGAATTGCACCGGCTCGATTGCTTGTCGAGCCACCGAATGCTCGACAACTACGATTTCATCCGCCGATTTATCGCAGAAACCCCGGCCGAGATAATCCGCCCGCCTCGGCTCGTATCCGGCGAAGACCTCATCGCCATGGGACTAAAGCCCGGCCCCCACTTTAAAGAGCTGTTGCAGTCGATCGAGGATGCACAGTTAAACGAAGCAATCCACACCCGGGAAGAAGCAGTCGACCTACTGAGGTCACTTCTGTCCCGCACCAGTATAAAGTAATTATTTTCTGTCACTTGGAGTGCACGATCTCGGTCTCTTGGCCCGAGGCATTTGAAAACGAGACCTTAGTGTGATAGTATCAACAGACCTCATATAGCTACACTAACTGTTCTGCAATCTTTTCAGCTTCTATTGCATCTAACGATATTGGAAGCCGATGATTAGCTTTGTGAACCTTATTGTCCAAGGGGGACACGGTGAGTAAAACCAACAGAGTTATCCCAGAAGAACTCGCCATATTGCCCGTACGCGACACTGTGCTGTTTCCAGGCGCGGTCATGCCGCTGCCGGTCGGCCGCGAGAGTTCTCTAGCCCTGCTGAATTCCCTGGAAGGGCCCGAGAAACTGCTCGGAGTCGTGGCGCAGCTCGATCCACGGATCGAAATTCCCACCGGTTCGGACCTGCACAGCGTCGGCACGCTGGCGAGAGTTCATAAAATGGTGCGCATGCCCAACGGAAACATCGTTGCGTTTCTGGAAGGTTTGCACCGCATCCGCGTCACGGAAGTCGTGGCGCTCAAGCCGTATCTGAAGGCGCGAGTGGAAGAGCAACCCGAGCTGGAAAATCAGCGGGACGCCGAATTGACGGCGCTCGAGCGCAACGTGCAGGAATTGTTCCGGGATGTGGTAACGCGTTCACCACAGCTATCCGACGATCTCCAAACCGAGGTGATGAATCAGAGCTCGCCCGGCCGTTTGGCGGACTTCGTATCGTTTACTCTGCCATCGCTGAGCACCATGGTCCGGCAAGAGCTGCTTGAAACCTTCAGCGTGCGGAAGCGCCTGGAGACGCTTGTGAACGAACTGACCAAAGAGCGCGAAGTCCTCGACCTGCGCAACAAGATTCACGAACAGGTTCAAGAACAAGTGAACCAGACGCAGCGGGAATTTCTGCTGCGCGAACAAATGAAGGCGATTCAGAAGGAACTCGGTGAATCCGACGACGGTCAAGCGGAGATAGAAGAGCTTCGCAAGAAGGTCGAAGAGTCGGGGATGACCGTGGAAGCCAAGAAGGAATGCGACCGGGAATTGAAGCGTCTCGCCAAGATGACTCCAGCTTCGGCCGAATACATGGTTGCGCGCACCTATCTCGAATGGATGACCGCGTTGCCATGGAACAAAACTTCCGGCACCGAGGACATCGACATCGCCAAGGCGCAGGAAATTCTGGACGAAGATCACTACGATCTCACGAAGGTGAAAGAACGCATTCTCGACTATCTTGCGGTGAAGAAACTACAACCGGGAATGAAAGGTCCAATTCTTTGCTTCCTGGGGCCTCCAGGCGTGGGAAAAACTTCGCTTGGAAAATCGATTGCGCGCGCCATGGGCCGCAAATTCGTCCGCATCTCGCTCGGCGGAATGCATGACGAAGCGGAAATTCGAGGCCACCGGCGCACCTACATCGGCGCTTTGCCTGGACAGATCATCCAGGGCATTCGTCGAGCCGAAACCATGGATCCGGTATTCATGCTGGATGAAGTGGACAAGCTCGGACGCGATTTCCGCGGCGATCCGGCGGCGGCGTTGATGGAAGTGCTCGATCCGGAACAGAACTCCACGTTCCGCGATCACTACCTGGAC
>Ga0070765_100001684_pt1 | contig 13605 bp, 11 predicted proteins | sample HubBroMetageWFT5_FD_71516 | JGI IMG/M metagenome (GOLD analysis project Ga0070765, IMG submission 71516) | Warmed and freeze-thawed soil microbial communities from the Hubbard Brook experimental Forest, New Hampshire - Hubbard Brook CCASE Soil... | ecosystem: Environmental > Terrestrial > Soil... | reverse complement strand
CAATCCGTCAACCGTGCGAAAGCGCAGGAAGGGAAGTTCCAGCGGGAACTCGATCTTAACCGAATCGCTCGCAGTCGCAATAATCTGCCGTCGCAGATCCTGCGAAGGGCCAATCAGACGATAGAGCAAGTCAGCGTGAGCATAATCAGGGATGACGTTCGGCGCACGACCACCCTCGATCAATCCAATGTTCAGCGTGCAAGCACCAACTTCGTCGTCAGTTGGCAAAGGCATCGCGCGCAGTCGCGTGAGAGCCGCAAGAAGCTTGTCGATTGCGGATTCCCCAAGCTCAGGATAAGCCGAATGTGCCATGCGTCCGGAAGCCGTAACCTCAACCCGCAATGTCCCCTTCGAAGCCAAAGCGATGCGGTTCTCGGTAGGTTCGCCGTTGACCAGGTATTTGCATGCGTGTGCTGGCTGACTCGCCGCGAACTCGTTGGCCGCCTTCGCGCCCAGGCTGTCGCGCTCTTCGCCCACCAGGAAGAGCAGTCCCACGTGAATTCCTTCCCGCCGCAATCGTTCCGCAGCAGCAATCTGCGCCGCAATAATGCCCTTGGCATCGCACGAGCCACGTCCATAAATGCGCGCAGCATCTTCGGAAGATGGAATGAACGGAGGAACTGTGTCCATGTGCGTGGAGAAAACCACAACCGGATTCGGCTGCTCCGGAGAAGTGGCGTAAACGTTAAAGCGATCGCCTTCCACCGGCATGCGCCGCGTCTGGTAGCCGATGCGGCAAAGTTCTCCGTAGAGATAGTTTCCGACAGCCGCTTCATGGCCCGAGATGGATTCAATGTCGACCAATTGCCGGGTTAGCGTGATAGCGTCCATGGAAAGAGAATAACCCAGAGCCTTCGCAACCGCGGCGATTTGAACCGATCATGTAATCTGAATACTGTGATCGCACCAACTTCCACCATCCGATCGCTCTTCCTTGAAGGTCCAGCGGGAAGACTCGAGGCTTTGCTGAACGCCGGTTCGGAGAGCGCGACTCATGCTGCGATCGTTTGCCATCCGCATCCGCTGTTTGGCGGGACGCTGCATAACAAGGTCGTCTTTCACACCATGAAGGCGCTGAACAGCTTTGGTTTTCCGGTGCTGCGCTTCAACTTCCGCGGCGCGGGACTCAGTCAAGGAGAGCACGATCACGGCAATGGAGAAGTCGAAGATGTTCGCACCGCTCTCGACTGGCTCGACGCGGAGTTCCACCTGCCGCTGCTGTTTGCGGGGTTCTCCTTCGGCGCGGCGGTCGGGCTGAGAGCCGCATGTCCTGATGTTCGCGTGAAGGCGTTGATTGGAGTTGGAGTTCCGGCGATTCCGGTAGCTGCCGACGCGGAAGCGCCGCGCGTTTACACCTTTGATTTCTTGCAGGATTGCCTTAAGCCGAAATTATTTGTAAGCGGCGCGCGCGATCAGTTTGGTCCGCGGGCGAAACTGGAGGCTCTGGTTGCGTCGATTCCAGAGCCGAAGAAACTTGTCCTGATTGAAGGCGGAGATCATTTCTTCGAGGGACGGTTGCGCGAACTGCGGGAGGTGATTGAAGGTTGGGTGAAAGAAGAAGTTGTGCGAGAACCGTCTTGATAGTCCTGCCCATATAATCCTGCCCATGTCTAACGCCGACCGCGAATCGCAGTCTTACAAAATGCGCGCCACCGCTCGCGAGATCTTTCGTTACGCGCTGGCCGAGGCCTCGATTGCGAAGGCATTTCAGCGGCACGTGCATTGTGAACGCGGTGTGTTGCGCGTCTGCGAAGATCTTTACCATCTCGATTCTTATTCGCGCGTCGTGGTGATTTCGATCGGCAAGGCTGGACACACGATGGTTGAAGCTCTCGCGCAGCAGGTCGGCGAGTCCGCGATGGAAGGCATTGTGGCGTGTCCGGTTGAGCCGCTGGTGCAGGTACGCGGCTTCCGCTATTTTCGCGGCGGACATCCTACGCCAAATGCGGAATCCATTCGCGCGGCGAGTGCTATCCGGAAGGCGCTGGAGGCGCAAACTGCGGCGTCGCTCGTGATATTCATGCTCAGTGGCGGAGGATCGTCGATCGTCGAAAAGCCGATTGACGATGAAATATCCCTGGACGATCTGATCGCTACCTATCGCGCGCTGGTTCATTCGGGAGCGCCCATCGCTGAGATCAATGCCATCCGCAAACATCTTTCCGCGGTGAAAGGCGGACGGCTGGCGCAGGCGGCGTTTCCGGCGCAGCAGGTTTCACTGCTGGTCTCCGACGTTCCCGACAATATTCCCGATGCTCTGGCGTCCGGTCCGACGATGCCCGACTCAACCAGCGTGGAGGATTGTTATCGCATCGCCGAGAAGCATGGATTGTTGCCGCAGCTTCCGCACTCGACGCGCGAGCTGTTTGAGCACCATGCTCTGGAGGAAACGCCGAAGTCCGACGACCAGGCCTTCTACCGTTCGCGCTGGTGGACGATTCTTTCGAACCAAACGGCCATTGAGCAAGCTAAGGCAGCGGCTGAGAGCGCCGGGTTTTCTGTGCAGGTGGACAACGCTTGCGACGATTGGAACTATGAGCGCGCCGCAGATTATTTGTTGAAGCGCTTGCGTGAGCTAAGAAAAGAATTCGCGCGCGTGTGCCTGATCTCCGGCGGAGAAGTGACGGTGAAAGTTACAAACGGCGGCATCGGCGGACGGAACCAGCAGTTTGCGCTGGCGTGTGCCACGAAGATTACGGGAGAAAAAATCACGGTGCTCAGCGCGGGAACGGACGGAGTGGATGGAAACAGTCCGGCAGCTGGCGCAGTCGCTGATGGAACAACGCTGGAGCGGGCGCGGTTGAAAGGGCTTGACGCTGCCGCAGCGCTCGAGAAATTCGACGCGTATCCGTTCTTCAGCGCGCTCGGTGACGCGATCGAAACTGGACCTAGTGGCAACAATCTGCGCGACCTGCGGATTCTGCTGGCTTACTAAGAGGCTTGACACGCTTACGGTTTCGACTCTTCCAAGAGCACCACATCGGAATCGGTATGGCCGCGGACCATGCCCAACTTACTGCCATCGAACGACCAGCGAAAATCGCTGATCTGTTCGGATTTGAAATTGGTGATCTGCTTTCCGGGCGAACCGTCGAGAGGCTGGAGCCAGAGGTTTTCAGCGTCCTCGTCACGAAAAGGATAAACGACAGCCTTGCCGTCATGGGTGAAGCGGGTAGCCCCCAGGCTTGTGGTGGGGCGCTGCAAATCCAGGATTTTCGTGTTCTGCGGAAAATCGAGTGGAACCAATGCCAGCTGCTTTTTTGCGATGCCCGCAGACGCAAAGGTTGCAAAAGCCGCCAGCTTGCCGTCGGGAGAAATGTCGAACCGGAGCGTGGGAAGATCGGAGAGTCTTTCCGGCGTTCCTCCGTCCAAAGGCACCCTAGTAAGCTTGCCGCCGTTGGCTGCGTCCGAGTAATATACCCACTTTCCGTCGGGCGAGCAGACTGGATACCAATCCCGGTTGCCATTGCTGAGCTGCTTGAAGTTCCCGCCCCCCGAGTCCATGCGCCAGACTGTCTCCGCCTTCGCGTTACCGCGACCGACAATCGTGGACACCACATAGCGGGCATCTGGGCAAGAAGAAGGCCAGAATGCAGCGCCATCTTGTTTTGATGAGGTCAGCGGCGTGCTATTTCCAGTGTCGGCGTGAAAGAGGTTCAGGCCGTCCTGATCGATAATTATTTGGCCGTCCGGCGTCCAGGTGAAGCTGCGCATCCGAGCCCCGGTGGTGAGTTGCAGTGTCTTAGCGCTGTTCAGATCAGACGCCGCCGCCACGTACATGTCGTAGTGGTTCTGGCTCAGAACGGTTGCCAGCATGTGCCCATCACCGGAGAGGCTCAGGTCGGCATAGTTATTGATGTCGTGGGTGACCGCGCGAACTGTGCGGTCTCGGTAAGAGATTTCAACAATCTCACTACGATTGAAATTGGTCTCTTTGCCGATGTATCGCGCCAGCAAACTGCTGCCGTCGGGCAACCACGCGGGGTCAAACAGAGGACCGTCTTTGGCTTCAAAGACAACGTTTTGTTTGCCGGTGATTGGGTCAACCGCCACCAATGCACTGATTGCATCCGCGGTTGAGTAAACGACACAGATGATGGTCTTGCCGTCGGGCGACCAGGCCGGGGCGTACAAGGCTTGGCTCATGTTGCCGGTGGCCAGGGTTTTCCCCTCACTGGTCTCGATCGAATAGGTGACCAGCCGGAACTTGCCGAGCTCGGGGTTGTTCATGACGGAATAGGCAAGAGTACGGCCGTCAGGAGAAAATGTGACGTTCGTGTCCACGTCGGTGACGAGCTTTTGCGGCGTGCCTCCGAGGACTGGCGCTCGATAAAGAAACTTCAACGCCTGTCCCGGCTCGCCACGGACAAAGTAGAGATAATTTCCATCGGGAGAAAACCGCACCCCAATGTATTGCACCGACTCGGGAGGCATGACTTGCGTGTTGCTGTTGGTGGGTACATTGCGCAGCCACAGGCTCTGTTGCCCTTTGTCCTCCACGACGCTCAGGATGTATTTGCCATCGGGAGCGAGGGCGACGAACCTGGCCTTGCCGGTCTCGGTAACTTTATTAACGGAAAAGTTTTGAAATGGAACCGGCCGGGTACGAAAAAAGAAAGTGTAACCACCATAGGCAGCCGCTGCTACGAGCAAGACGACGATTGCGCTGGTGAGGCCGAGGCCCAGTTTGTGCTGGCGTGCTGCGGCCACGACGGCTGAACTGCTGGTGGTGTGCTGCTGGGCAACGGCTGGTGTGGAGGGATCTGATTCTGCGCTGACTGTCGGCACGGCGCGGCTGGAATCAGTGTCGCGCCTTAGCCTTGTCAGTTCCGCTCGCATTTCGGAGGCGTGCTGGTAGCGCAGATCCCGGTCTTTCTCGAGGGCGCGGTTGATGATGCGTTCCAATTCCACCGGCACGTCAGGGTTCAGACGCGTGGGAGATACCGGAGGGCGGTTGAGAACGGCATCGAAGATTATGCCCGAGGTGTCACCGCGGAATGGCAATACGCCGGTTGCCATCTCGTACAGCACTGCGCCAAACGAGAAGAGATCAGTGCGGGCGTCCAACTCTTTGCCGCGCACTTGTTCCGGTGACATGTAGGCCACCGTTCCCAGCGCCGTTCCCGGACTGGTCAGATGAGGTTCGTCGGCGGTGCCCGTCATTGTGTTTGCCGCGGCAATCTGGCTGGAAGAACTGGTCGGGCTCGTGACCTTGGCCAGGCCGAAATCGAGAACCTTGGCATGGCCGCGCTTGGTGACGAAGATGTTGGCGGGTTTGATGTCGCGGTGGATGATGCCTTCCGCGTGCGCCGCGTCGAGGGCGTCGGCAATCTCAATGGCAAGGCTGAGCAACACTTCGGACTCGACTGGCTTCCCGGCAATTCGATGCTTCAGCGTCAGTCCATCCAGAAACTCCATGGCGATGAACGCCTGGCCGTGCTGGTCGTCAATTTCGTAGATGGTGCAGATGTTCGGATGATTGAGTGCGGAAGCAGCCTTGGCTTCGCGCTGAAAACGCGCGAGGGCTTGGGGGTCTTTGGCTACATCGTCGGGCAGGAACTTGAGAGCTACGAACCGGCCGAGCTTCACGTCTTCAGCTTTGTAGACGACACCCATCCCGCCGCCGCCCAGCATTTCGACGACGCGATAGTGCGAAATGGTTTGGCCGATCATGGAAGAAGGTTCGCCCGGTGCGCACCATATTAGGGGGCCAACTGTGGCGCGTCAACGCGACTAAGCGGCTTCGCCCTTGACCTGCACTCCTGCCCACTTTTCGAGCAGAGTCAGGGTCGCGGCATAGTCGAGGTCGCGATGGCCGTCTTCGGTGGCCATTTCGTAGATCTCTTCCACGGTTTCGAGAGCGGGCAGCTTTACCCGGGCTTCTTTCGCGGCTTCTAGCGTGAGCAGGATGTCTTTGTGCATGAGGCGTAGAGGGAAATTGGGCGTGAAGTCGCGTTGAAGGACGAAGGGGGCTTTGTATTCCACGACGCCAGAGCGCACCATGGTCGCTTCGATCAGCGAGACCAGCTGTTTCGGGTCCACACCAAGTTTGGTGGCGAGGGTTAGCGCCTCGGCGAAACCCTCGTAAATAAGGGCAATCTGGAGGTTCATCGAAAGCTTGGTGGCCTGGCCCTTGCCGGTTTCGCCCATGCGGAAAATCTTCTTGCCCATAGCCGCGAACAAGGGATTGAGGTGATCGATGGTGGCTGCGTCGCCACCGACCATGAAGATCAGTGTGCCATTGCCGGCGCCGATCTTCGATCCAGTCATGGGAGCGTCGACGTAGGCTACACCGCGGGCGCGAAGCCGCTCGGCAAACTTTACTGTGGCAGAAGGCGAGATGGTGCTGGAATCCGCGATGATCATGCCCTCGGTGAGCGATTGCTCGACGCCTTCGGGGCCAAACAATATCTTCTCAACCGCCGCGGTATCGGAAACGCAAAGCCAGACTACTTCGGCACCTTGTGCGGCCGCCGCTGGTGTTGGAGCCACGCCTGCACCTTCGACGAGTTTGCCCGGGGTGCGATTCCAAACGGTTACTTCGTGGCCAGCCTTAACCAGATTCGTGGCCATGGCGTGGCCCATAATTCCCAAACCCAGGAAAGCGACTCGCATTTATGAGTTTCTCCTCGTGATGAAAGAGCCTTCCGGATTAGATATGAGCGAGAGGATCGAGGTCAAGCAAGCTTTAGAAAAGGCTTTGGATGCTGGCTGGCTATGCGATTGGAGCGGCCGAGGAAAGGTTTCCGGGGAACCGTTGGAATTACGTATTTTGCGTCCCGTCCTGAACTAAAATGGCGCTAGTGATCGGCAGCAGTCATCTAATTGAACAGAGCAGTTTAGGATGATCAAACAGACGCTACGCAACCCGGCGCTTCGCAAGCGGGCTTCGCAATTCGGGCGCCTGGTGCGGCATTCCGCGGTTACACCGCTTTGCGGGGAGACGCACACGCCTCGTCTGGTATCGAACGGCGAGCTGGGTGTCACTTTCATCGGACATTCCAGCTTCTTCGTGCAGCTCGGCGGGCAGAGTGCAATGATCGATCCTAACTTTGCGCTCTGGCTTTTTGTGCTGAAACGGCTGCGGCGTCCGGGGCTGCGAGTGCGCGATTTGCCGGCCATCGATCTGGTGCTGGTGACGCATGCGCACTTTGATCATCTGCACCGGCCGTCGCTGCGCGCCATCGTCCAGAACAATCTGCGAACGCGCGGAACTGCGCCGGCCATCATCATTCCGAGCCACGTGACGGACTTGATCTCCGATCTGGGCTTCTCCGAGATTATCGAACTCGACTGGTGGAACAGTTCGCGGCATGGCAGCCTGGAAGTGACGCATGTTCCTTCGCGGCATTGGGGAGCGCGCATTCTGAAGGATTCGCACCGCGGTTACGGCGGCTATGTGTTGCAGGCAGGGAAGCACTCGGTTTATCACGCCGGCGATACGGCTTATTTCGCGGGGTTCCGCGAGATCGGCCGGCGCTTGTCACCGGAACTGGCGCTGCTTCCGATTGGCGCGTATAACCCTCCGACCTTCCGCAACGTGCATACCAGTCCGGCCGATGCTACCCGCGCCTTCCTCGACCTGAAATCGCGCTGGATGGTGCCGATGCATTACGGAAGCTTCCGGCTGTCGCACGAGCCTGTGGATGAGCCGCTGCAGCTGCTGGAGCAGGAAGCGCGCTCGGCGGGGATTGAGGACCGCGTGGTGGTGATGGAAGAAGGCGTCACCAGATTCTTCTAAGCTAGGTTGTTCTAAACCAGGTTCTTCTAAATCCGGTTCTTCTAAATCAGATTCTTCCAGCCTGTAATACTCCTTTGACCCTGCGGCGGCACTTTTGGTGTAAACTTCGTGGCGCCGGATTCCCTACGAGGAGGACAATTATGACCGTAAAAGCCGTACCTGAGGGTTACCACACCATTACTCCATATATGACTGTTCGCAATGCTGCCCGCGCCATCGAGTTCTATAAACAGGCGTTTGGTGCCGTGGAAAAAGGCGTTATGAAATCACCTGACGGGAAAGTTATGCATGCCGAACTGCGCATTGGCGACTCCGTGTTGATGCTGGGCGATGAGTTCCCGCAAATGGGCGCTCTGTCGCCGCAGAGCACTGGGGGCGCCGGGATGGGGTTGCACATTTATGTCGAAGATGTGGACTCGGCGTTTGAGCGTGCGGTGAAGGCGGGAGCGACCGTCGAGATGCCAGTGGCTGACATGTTCTGGGGCGACCGCTACGGGAAGTTGGCCGATCCGTTTGGCCACAAGTGGTCGATTGGAACTCACAAGCACGATGCGACGATGGAAGAGATGGAAGCAGCCATGAAGCAGATGCCGAAGAGCGCTTGAAGCTTGATCGAGTGAGTGAATTGTAATTCTGTTCGCTGGTGGGCGCGGCTTCGGTCCGCGCCCGCTTTGTTACTTTCCTCTAGTACCTCCGTCCTCTAGTACCTCCGTAATGCCCGCCCATCCTGCTATTACACAAGTATTACAGTGCCTTACCCCGTCTCTTGATACGTTAGATCAGGCGTCAGAGGATTCGAGACCAGCCAAACGGGGAACTACTTTGGAAATGCAACTGGAAAGCCTGGAAAAACGACAAGCGGCAAACGGCGAAATCAACTGGGTGACGGCGATCTTCATGGGCCTGTTTCACGTGGGTGCCGTGGCGGCACTTTTCTTCTTCACATGGAAGGCGTTGTTTGTTGCCATGTTCTTGTGGTGGGTTTCGGGCAGCCTGGGAATCGGCATGGCTTATCATCGCCTGCTCACGCACCGCGGCTACAAGACTCCGAAGTGGGTAGAGTACTTTCTGACGGTCTGCGCCACGCTGGCTCTCGAAGGCGGGCCGATTTTCTGGGTAGCTACGCACCGCATTCATCATCAATATTCGGATCAAGATGGCGATCCGCATTCGCCTATTGAAGGCAAATGGTGGGCGCATATGGGCTGGATTCTCATGGGCAAGTCGATGCACCATGACACGACCACGCTGGCCCGCTACGTTCCTGATCTGGCCAAGGACAAATTTCACGTCTGGATCACGAAGTATCACTATGTTCCTATGATTGTGCTGGGCGTGATCCTGTTTGCGATTGGTGGAATGCCATTTCTGATGTGGGGCATCTTCATGCGGACGGTGGTTGGCCTGCACGCCACCTGGCTGGTGAATTCGGCGACGCACTCCTGGGGTACGCGGCGTTTTACTACGCGCGATCTTTCCACGAACAGCTGGTGGGTTGCTCTGCTGACGTTCGGGGAAGGCTGGCACAACAATCACCACGCGCATCCTACGGCCGCGCAGCATGGGTTTACCTGGTATGAAGTCGATATGAACTGGTACGGGATTTGGGCGCTGAAAACGCTGGGGCTGGCATGGGATGTTAAGCGCGTGCGGTTGGCTGACTTGGAAAACGGGTTGGTTGCTGCGCCGAATGGTCGGTTGGTTACGGCTGGTTTGGCTGAGGGTGCGGCGGCGGGAGACTAAGCAAGCCGACTGCACTATAGGTCATTTGGACTTGAACCCGCCTTTCTGGCGGGTTTTTCTTCTAGGGCGGACGAAGCGGCCCCGCCAACGGCCCACAAAGGCCGGTTTGTGTGAATGCCTGTTGGGTGTTAAACAAGTGAGCCCCATCCGTCGAAATCGCAAGACTGCTCTTTGCCAGCATTGACCATCCATGTCACCCATTGGTCCAGAACTGCAGGCGAAACAGCCGTGTTCTGTGTCCTTCCCTCGACCCGCCACTTGCGGCGCAGAAACGAGCCGCCCGACTCCACCTCTGCCTCGTAATCTGTCTTGTCCCGAAGCAGACCGCACATTCTATCGGCAGCCTCACGGTTTGGTGCGTTATAGGAGAAATCCAAGCGCAACTGGCGACCCTCAGTAACGCCGTGTTTCTGAAGGGCAGCCCACGTCTGGCGATTCATCGCAAGCTGTCTCCCTAGGATGTCTTCGTAATGTGCGTCTTCCATTTGGCGTCCAAGAAATGCAGCGGGTAGATGATAGCCGATTTCCAGGTTGCTGAAAAATCGCGACAGAACGAGTGAAGCTCAACCGTGGCTTGCAAAAAGGGGATGCGTGTCGGGCGTCCTCCTCGTTAGTGTTTTAGTAACCCTCGGCCACGAACGCGGTAAAATCAGCGTGACGCCATGCGCATCACGAGCCGCCGCGGAACTATCGTCTTCTTTGTTTGCCTGGGCATTGGCCTGGTGGCGCTGGCGGTTGCCCTCAACGTTGGATGGATCATCCTTAACTGGCGCGAGGGAGTACTGCTGTTCTTTGGCATCATCTTTTTCGCGCTGATCATCGCGGGCATGATCGTGAATACCAGCTTTCTGGTTCGCGAGCTGCGCCGCAGCGAGCAGCATGACAGCTTCATCAATGCCGTTACCCACGAATTGAAGACACCAGTTGCATCGATCCGATTGCATCTGGAAACTTTGCAGCGGCGTGACTTGCCGGAGGCGCAGAAGCAGGAGTTTTATCGGGTGATGCTCAGCGATACTGATCGGCTAACCGAGACTGTGGAACAGGTGCTGCGCGCAGGGCGCGCCGGGGACAAAAGAGCTGGGCGAGAAAAAGCCGCCGTCGACTTCCGGCAGCTTGTACGCGACTGCATGGACGCTGCGCGAACGCGCCATCATCTGCCGCAGGAGGCGCTCCAGTTTGAAGATGCGCCGAGCAATGGCGCGGGGGTGCGCGTGCTGGGAAGTGAGGAAGACCTCCGCACCGCCGTGTTTAACGTACTCGACAACGCTATTAAGTATTCCGGCGACCATGTGGATGTTCGCGTGCGCCTGGCTGCGCCTGACGAGAAGCGTGTTGTGCTCAGCGTGCAGGATCGCGGGGTCGGCATTCCTTCCGACGATATGAAGAGCATCTTCAGGCGCTTCTATCGCGTCAACCACCGCTCGCTGGCGCATGTGAAAGGGACCGGGCTCGGACTGTTCATCGTGAAGTCGATCGCGCAAAAGCACGGCGGACGCGTGTTCGCGGAAAGCGCGGGCGCTGGCCACGGCACTACGATTACGATGGAACTGCCGAGGTCTTCGTCGTGAGAGCAGCGTCGTGAGGGCGAACGCATGAGCCGAGTTCTGGTGGTGGAAGATGAAGCCCATCTGGCGCAGGGGTTGCGCTTCAACCTGGAGGCTGAGGGGTACTCCGCCGAGGTTGTGGGCGATGGAGAGTCGGCCACGGATCGTTTACTCGACAAGAAAGAGAACTTCGATGCCATCGTGCTCGACATTATGCTGCCGGGCAAGGATGGTTTCAGCGTGGTTTCAGAACTGCGCGCAGCGCGAAATTATGTGCCCGTACTCATGCTCACCGCTCGCGGGCAGCCGGAAGATGTGTTGAAGGGTTTTGCAGCGGGAGCGGACGATTATTTGCCGAAGCCTTTCGATTTGTCCATTCTTTTGGCGCGCTTGCAGGGACTGCTGCGGCGCAGCCAGTGGATGCAGGCGGGCAGGGAGAATCCGGAATCCGCGCCGGCTACATCTGATTCGGGCGGGGCCAGCGACTTCGGAACATTTTCTTTCAGCGGCAGAACCATCGACTTCGGCAAGCTCGAACTGCGCACGGCCGACAACGTCATTCATTTGACACTGATGGAGTCGGAACTGCTGCGCCACCTGGTGCGCAACGACGGGCGCGTGGTCTCCCGGAAGCAGATTCTCGAAGAAGTCTGGGGGCTACACGAAGATACCGACACCCGCGCCATCGACAACTTCATTGTTCGGCTGCGGCGTTACATCGAAGACGATCCCGCGGAGCCTCGTCACTTGCTCACGGTACGCGGCGTGGGCTACCGGTTCCTGGCGAATCCCGAGAAGAAGTGACCAGTGGCCAGTGATCGTTGCCAGTGACCGGTGGGCAGCGAAATTCAGCTGCTCACCGGCACTGGCCACGTCACAGCCCCGGTTTTATTGCTTGTCGTAGACGGAAACGCCTTCGATTTTCATGCCCATCGAATCCATCCCGCTCACAGTGACGGTTCGGCTCTTGCCGTCTGCCGCGATCACGGCCTTACCGGTTATGGTGACCTTGCCGCCCTTCTTGACGGTCAACTGGTAATGATGGTCGTCGACTTGCTTGATCGCCCGGGTGTCCTGAGTCGGATCGCCGGTGACTGGATAGTCTTTGCCGTCGAACTTGCCCGTCCACTCGTTGTGCGTGGGCTGCCCTTTTTCGTCGACACCGTCGATTGTGCCTTTGATGCTGTCGCCGGCGGCCTCGTACTTTACCATCAGATTCTTCGAGGCCCCGGGAGCTATTTTCGACTTGGCTTCGTTGAGCTTCCAAGTTCCCAGGGTTGGGTTTTGAGCGGCGCACATCGCCAAGCCTACAAACAGCATTCCGAGCGTCAATCCTATTGTTCTTGTTTTCATGTTGCCTCTTTTCATGTGACCTCTTAGGGTGAGAAACGGTTGGCTCGCGAGCGAGCACTGCATTCTAGGTCCATGCGACCGTTTGTGCAACTGCCCGAGTGCTTTCAGGATTGGGAATAGAGACTAACTAGGCCCGGCACAACTCAGCCGTCAGAGTTTCCCGACGATCCTGGGCCAAGCCATCCATACGGTTAAGAATCGTGCGGTAAGCGGAGAGTGAAACTCCGGCCAGCGTCAGCAGGATGAACGTCGCGATCCAGATATTACCGTACGTGCGCGCGATCCAGAGCGCTAATGCTCCGACGCCTACGACGAAGACTTGGACTCCAAGGCTGATCAAAACCGTGGTCTGCGAGGCGCGCTGACGGCCGAAGGATGAATAATCCAGTTTCTTCGGAGCATAGATCGACAGCAGGTTTCCGGCGGAGAAGTTCACCGGCGCAGCAAATAGGAGACCGGCGAGCGACGCAACCGTGACATCGAGCGTAGGACGGCCGTAGAGAAAGCGAACCGCAATCCAGGCCAGAAGAACCTCTATGGCCAGGATGCTTGCATGGGCGAAGTTTTTGGCCAGCACAATTTCCCTGAAACTCACGGGAGACGCGTAGAAGAACTGAATGCCGCCAGCGTCGCCGCCGAAGTTGTTGTAAGCGAGATTGGTCAACACCAGCAGGGTGTAGGCAGCGGCCGCTGGAAAAGCCATGTCGGGGGTGCGGGCCAGGAATGCTCCGGAATGGCGCATCTGGTTCATCGCTCCGAAGCGGAAGACCACCAGCACGAAGAGCGGCATGATCAGAGTGAGCAGCATGGGGCCGCTGCGGAGAAGATAGTGGACTTCCTTTTCGAAGACGGCTGCCAGCGGGGCTGAGAACCCGGGCAGATTCCAGCCCAGCCGAAGCGACCGGTCTCTGGGTGAGGCCGCAGACGCAGCGACTTCACTCAAGTTCTCGCCGCGATACTGGGCCAACAGCCGCACATGCAGGCAATAGCCGCTGAGCACGACAAAAGCGCACAACAGGGCCAGCGAACTGAGTCCCGACATGAAACGCGAAAATACTGCTTGCGAGATGGCATCGGCAGCCAGCCCCGGCGGAAGGACGCCCTGCACACGAGCCAGCGGTTCGAGGTATCGTTGCGCGTATAGCTGCGCGCCGGCCGACGCCCCCTTCTGGAAATACCGTGTCAGCGGGCCGATCAACTGAAAGCTCAGCATCAGCAGAA
>Ga0070765_100001683_pt1 | contig 13605 bp, 9 predicted proteins | sample HubBroMetageWFT5_FD_71516 | JGI IMG/M metagenome (GOLD analysis project Ga0070765, IMG submission 71516) | Warmed and freeze-thawed soil microbial communities from the Hubbard Brook experimental Forest, New Hampshire - Hubbard Brook CCASE Soil... | ecosystem: Environmental > Terrestrial > Soil... | reverse complement strand
TTGCTTGGCACTTCGACGAGCCTTTTGCGGACTCTTCGGCGATTCCAACGTATTACGTCTCCAAGATCGCGCGTGGCCAGGTGACCGTTGCGCTTGGCGGCGATGGGGGCGACGAGAATCTTGCCGGCTACCGTCGTTACCGGCTCGACCATAACGAAAACCGATTGCGCCGGCGCGTCCCCGCAGCCATGCGAAGGGCTGTTTTTGGCCCTCTCGGCCGTTGGTATCCGGCACTTGCCTGGGCTCCTCGTGTATTTCGTGCCAAGGCCACGTTTCAAAGCCTATCGCGCTCCCCCTTGGAGGGATATTTCAACTCCATCTCGTATTTTCGTCCTGATGACAAACTCAATTTGTTCACACCCGAGTTGCGGCGGCGTCTTGGCGGATATGATTCTCTGGACGTCTTCCGACATTACTATGACCGCGCTGACACACAAGATCTTCTCTCCAAGATTCAATACGTTGATATAAAAACGTATCTCACCGACGACATTCTTACAAAAGTTGACCGCGCGAGTATGGCCGTCTCGCTGGAGGTACGCGCTCCCATGCTGGACCATAAATTCATGGAGTGTGTAGCGTCCATGCCGAGCAATCTCAAATTGCGCTCCGGGACGGGCAAGTACATCCTGAAAAAAGCGTTGGAGCCGATGCTTCCCCAAAATATTCTTTACCGCCCCAAACAGGGCTTCGCTGTCCCTCTGGACGTTTGGTTTAGGCGCGAGCTCAAGGACATGGCTTATAACATTGTTGTGGAAACCAAAGACGACCTTTTGGACCAAAACTTCCTGAAAAAAATCTGGAACCAGCACCAGAAAAACTATTACGACAGGTCCGCCCTGCTCTGGTCGGTTTTGATGTTTCGCAAGTGGCGACAGGCATTCAGTCTGTAGCTAGAAAAAAGATATGAGCGGAATTTTCGGAATCTGCGAACCGGGGGTTGAACTGAGCAGGGAGGTGTTGTTGCCTATGCTCAGGGCGCATTCCCTTGCCGGCGAGTCTGAACATCAAAGGCATGCTGGTAAATCCTTCGCCATGGGTGTTGCCCGCCGTTGGAACTTCCAGCAACTGGCTGTAATTAACGGCATAACCGTGGTCGCGGATGCAGATTTGGTGGACTTGGCTTCGCTTGCTGGCGTTCTCGCTCTTGAGTCTGGGGCTATTTCCCAGATGTCAGTGGCCGAGCTTCTCGCGCGCCTCTATCTCAAGGACGGCCCGGATTTCCTGAAGCGCCTCAACGGAGCTTTCTCGATCGCCCTTTGGGACGAGAGCACGGAGCGCCTCCTTCTTGCTATCGATCCCATAGGAATCAAGAGTCTCTATTGGCGGCGCGACGGAAGGCGGTTCCTGTTTGCTTCACGATTGGGTGCGATTCGGGAAGTACAGGGCACTTCTTCCGAGGTCAACCCTACCGCAATCCTGCAGTTTCTATTGTTCTCTGCTGTCCCTGCTCCAATGACCAGCGACCGGGGCACGCAAAAACTTCGTCCCGGTACTTCGCTTGTGATTTCGTCCAACCGCGTCCAGGAAGATCAGTATTGGGATCTCGAATACCCGGAAAGCCAGAATCTTAGCGTTGCCCATTGGTCGCAGGAGCTGCGCAATGCGATGCGCGGCGCGGTTCATCGCCACCTGGAGGGTTGCGATCCGCGCCTCACAGGATGTTACTTAAGTGGCGGCACGGACAGCAGTTCGGTGGTAGCCTTTGCCAGCGAAAAGCACAGGCCTGCTCAAACCTTTTCAATCGCATTTCAGGAAGCCAGATACAGTGAAATTGAGTTCGCTCGCACGTCGGCCCGCGCGTTTAACACTAAGCATTATGAGAAATTCCTCGTCCCACAGGATGCCCCGAAAGCGATCGAACAGATAATTGCGCAGTTCGACGAGCCATTTGCCAATTCTTCCGCGATCGGTTCGTACTATTGTGCCCTGCTTGCCTCTGAACAGGGCGTCAATACTCTTTTGGCCGGTGATGGGGGCGATGAACTCTTCGGGGGTAACGAACGCTACCAGCAGGATAAATATTTTTCGATCTATCATCTTCTTCCGTCTTGGCTGCGTTCTGGCTTGATTGAGCCATTGGTCGGCCTTCTGCCCCTAAATGATGGAAAGCTAAGCCTGCCCCGCAAGTACGTCCGCCGGGCCAATATACCGAACCCTCGTCGGATCTTGTCCTACGGGTTCTTTCTAAGTCATCCGTCGGAAGAGATTTTTGCGGAGAGATTTCTCGATAGTATAGGGCGCGACAATTGGCTCTCGGTTCCGGAACAGCACTTCGCTAGTGCTAGAGCCTCTAGCGAGCTGAATCGCATTCTTTACCTGGACATCAAAATGACCTTGGCGGACAACGACCTCAGAAAAGTTTCGGGAACAGCCGAGCTTGCAGGCGTAAACGTACGCTATCCGCTTCTCGATAAGCGGTTGGCCGAACTTTCGGGGTGCATTCCTGCCGCGCTCAAGCTGAAAGGATTTCAGAAGAGATACATCTTTAAGCAGGCGATGAAAGATATCCTTCCTGAGAAGGTGCTGCACAAGAAGAAACACGGGTTTGGAGTCCCTCTCGCGCAGTGGCTTCTCCAAGAGCCCCGTATGAACGATTTGATGAAAGACTTGATGAGCGACTCCCGAACCCGCCAGCGTGGTTACTTTCAGCCGAGATTCTTCGATCAGCTGATGAAACTCCATGTCGAACAACCAAGCTTTTCGGGTGAAATCGTCTGGTATTTGCTGGCGCTGGAACTCTGGCATCGCCGGCACATGGACCACAGCCATGAGAGCGTTCATGCACTCTGACGTTAGCATCAAGGATCCGGGGGAGGGGGCCCGCGCTCGAGTACCTTTCTCGCATCTCTCGTTCCGGCAGAAGTCCAAGCGCCTGCTTGCGGGCGGCCTGTTTCATTCGCGTCTCTTGCGTTTGCTCCGGCGCCTGGAAGGCTCTCACATACTGAGGTTCGTCCCCGGATCTTACGTTCCACAATTTCGAAACTTCATGGGGTCCAAATTCGGAATACTTTGTTACCACAGAGTTGGCATTGAGGGCATGCCGTACCATTCCCGGCTCGAGCCTCGGATCTTCGAAGCTCAAATGAACTATCTCAAGAAACACTACCGACTTGTTCCACTTTCGCGGATGTGCCGGGAACTGGAAGACGGATGCGTTGTACCACCAACAATTGCGATCACTTTTGACGATGGCTATCGCGATTTATATACTCACGCCTTCCCGGTTCTGCGCCGCCTTCAAATCCCGGCGACCATTTATCTGATCGGGGAATGCATGCATTCCGGTACGCCTCCCTGGTACGATCGCATCTTCTCTGCGGTTCACCACGCGCCAGGTCCAAGTTTGGAAGTCAAATTGGACACGGCACGAACCTTCAAAATTGACTCGCCCGCGGATCGCTCTTCCACGGCCTGGGAGCTCGTTTGCTATCTGCGATCTCTGGATGATACGGATCGCCGTGAGTGGTGCATAAATTTTGAGCGATTCAACTCGGTTTGTGAAGACGAACTTCAAAGCCGCATGCTCGATTGGCCGCAAATCCGCGAAATGTCCCAAGCAGGAATCTCGTTTGGGGCTCACACGTGGACGCATCCTTCTGTAAGCCGGTTATCATCTGAGGCTTTGGACCGGGAGCTCGGCGAAACAAAGGCTTTTCTCGAAGCTGCCCTGAGTGCTGAAGTTGCCGATTTCGCGTATCCGTTCGGCAAACCAGAGGACTGCTCCTCTCTGGCCGAAAGGGCGCTATCCAAATTCCAATACCGCTCCGCGGTCACAACATCAGAGGGAATCAACTCTTCGGGCACAAACGTCCTGAAACTCAGACGCTTGCAGATTGCCGAAGATAAATCGTTGCCGCTATTTGCCCTTGCCATCGCGCAAATGTTTTTTGAATCGGTCGAGGATGCTTCAGTTCAAACACGCGACGGTGTGGAGGTAAGAGAGCACATGACTAAGTCGGTGAGGGGGTTGAGCTAGAGAATTGCTATGCGCGACTTTCTGGTAGTGGCCATCATTCTCGGATCAGCCCCATTCTGCTTCGTCAGTCCCTACATTGGCGTTCTGATGTGGTATTGGGTCACCTATTTCAATCCGCATAGATTTACATGGTCATACGCGTACGACTTTCCTGTTGCTCTCGTGGTTGCCGTCCCGACCTTGTTGGGGACGCTATTTGCAAAAAAATCGTATCGGTCACTCCTGGCCGCCGAGAGCCTCCTCCTATTCACGCTCTGGGTTTGGTATGTGACGACATTTTTATATGCCTATGCTACGCCTTACTTCGCGGGACATCTCGATAATGCAAAGTATGAACTCAGCCATATCACGAAAATCCTGCTGATGACTTTCGTTACGATACTGATCGTCAACACAAGGGAGCGCCTGAGAGGCGTTCTCTTGGTGACAGCTTTGAGTCTGGGTCTCCTGGCGCTGAAAGGTTCCATTTTCGGAATTCGTACAAGCGGCGAGTTCCGAGTCTGGGGGCCTCCCGACTCGTTTCTCTCTGACAACAATGCCTTTGGTCTCGCTCTCAACATGAGTCTCCCTCTGCTCTATTTTCTTACCCGAGACGTTCAAAACCGCTGGCTGCGTCGGCTGCTCTATCTTTGCTTCGCTTCAGCAATCTTGTCCGTGATTCTTACGTATTCGCGTGGAGGGTTGCTTAGCTTGTTGGTCGTCATGGTCGCAATTGCATACCGCAGCAAACACAGATTGTTTGGCGCTAGCGTTCTGATTGCGGCCGCTTTCGTGGTCGTCGCTTTCGCCTCGGGTACCTGGATGGACAGAATGGGCCATTTGTTTCACGGTGATCTCGACGCCTCTGCCGAACAGCGTCTTGTGGCATGGGAAACCACCTGGCGATTTTCTCACGATTATCCGATCACTGGAGGTGGGTTTGATACCCTGCCGGACGAAAATGTCTTTCAACGGTATCAGCCCCGACCATTGCCGCTCGGATTTCTTTCCACGGCCCCTCACAGTATTTATTTTCAGTTGCTCGCCGATCAGGGATTTGTCGGTCTGATCCTGTTCCTCCTTCTGATCGGAATCTGCTTTTTGACGCTTTATCGAATTGGACGCGCGGCCCGCAGGATTCCTGACGGGCAGTGGCTGATGTACTACGCTTGGATGATTCAGATTTCCATCCTTGCATTCATGGCCGCCGGCGCGTTTTTGGGCTTTGTTTACCTGGATCTGATCTACGAGATGATCGGTGCCGTGGTTGTGCTGAAAATTCTTTACGCTGGCGAGCTTGCGCGGCAGGCTGAGAAGTCGCTTCCGGAATCGTCCGCGAACGCGATTGTCGTGGTCGAAGAAGATGAACCTGCTCTCGCGTAACGGACAGTATCTTCGAATCGCCTGGTGGAGGCTAGCGATGTGTCGGCTTTTTGCAAGAAGAAGTGCCAACTGGTTGGGGGGAATTTGCATCTGTGTGTTGTTCTTGTTTGACCGCTCAGCCTCTGCACAGACTTGGACTTGGTCGGACAGCTACATTGAATCGGGCGGCGGGCAGTCGTCATCGGTCGTAATCGACCGGCAGAATAATCTCCATGTAGTGTATCGCGTGCCGATAGGCGGATTTCTCCGCTATGCCTTTCGCCCCGCTGGCTCGACGCATTGGTTCAAGATGGACTTGGAAAAGGATCTGGGCAATTTCAGCACGCGAATTGCGTTAGACGCGGAAGATAACCCTCATATCTGCTATACACCCAGAGAGATGAGATACGCAAAGTTTGACGGGCATAAGTGGTTTTCCCAAATCGTTGATCCGGGCGCTGGTACCGTCGACTACGAATGTTCCATACGAGTTACTCCGGACGGCAAGCCCATGCTTGCGTGGTACTGGCCCGGGGGCGGTTTTCACTACGGACATCTTTTGGAAGGGGTCTGGAGGGCGCTCATTATCGATGGCAATGGAAGTGATTATGCGGGTAAGTGGAATTCCATGTTTCTTGACTCTCAGGGTCATCCCCAGATTGCCTACAGCGATTTTCCTGGCGGAGAGCTGCGGTATGCAGTCAATAACGGACAGACCTGGACCCACACAGTTCTCGATTCCCAGACAAATGGTCCGGGGGGGCCAAAGGGCATGGGGGTTGCCCTGGTCTTCGACAGCAATCAGAATCCATGGATTAGCTATTACGATGAGCAGTCCCTTATGGTGATGCACCGCGTCAGCGGGAAATGGATCAAACAGGTGGTCGAGCACCTTCCCCAATTTGGAAACTGGGGATGGAAGCAGTTTCACAGCGACATCGCACTGGACAAAAATGGCAATCCCCATATCGTCTTTGAGAGTTTACGGGGTCTCGAACATGCTTGGTGGAATGGCTCCGAATGGAAAATTCAAATTATCCTTGCTCCCGCCATTATTTCCTCTTATTTCGACAACAGCATGGTTATGGGAGTCGACGACGTCATTTATGTGACTTACACGGACCCGTTGGAGCATTCTCTGAAACTCGCAGTTGGCAAGCTCTCCGGGGACGCGCAGCCTAATGAAAAAGTAGCCAAAGCAGAAAAAAGGCCATGAACAGGCGAGTCCGGGTCTCAAAAGTTCCAATAGTCTCTGAATGACAGCCCGGCAATCCATGAAGGTTAGTTAAGAAATGATTCACACTCTCCTACTGCTGATGTTTTGGATCTCGTTTGATTTGCTTTTTTATGTCTATCTTGGCTTCCCGTTGTTTCTGTTCTTTTTCGCAAAGCAGAGACGAGAGCGGACGTTTCCCGAGCAGCCTTTTCCTTTTGTTACACTATTGATCTCTGCCTACAACGAAAGTGCAGTGATCGGACAAAAACTCGTTAACTCGCTAAATCTTGACTACCCAAGCAAACTCCTGCAAATAATCGTGGTTTCTGACTGCTCAGATGACGGCACAGATGAAATCGTCCAGACTTTCGCTTCAAAGGGGATCCAATTGGTCCGGCAAATGGAACGTCGCGGAAAATCCGCTGGTCTGAATCTCGGGCTCCTGGAAGCGAAGGGCGAGATTCTGGTATTTTCTGACGCCAATGCAATTTATCAATCCGATGCTGTTCGTCGGCTCGTTGCTCATTTTTGCGATCCGGCGACGGGTTACGTAGTCGGAAGTGCGCGCTACGTCGATAGCAAAGACCATGTTTCTTCCGCGGATTCCGAGGGACTGTACTGGAAATTCGAATCATGGGTGAAAAATCGTGAGTCCAATTTTGACTCCGTCGTGGGAGGTGATGGAGCTCTCTATGCAATCCGGCGCCAACTTTATGAACCGCTTCGCCCCACCGATATCAACGATCTCCTGCATCCACTCCAGATCATCGTAAAGGGTTATCGTGGCGTGTACGAGCCGGCGGCTATCTGCTTCGAAACGGCAGGAGACAGCTTTGAGAAGGAGTTTCGTAGAAAAGTTCGCATCGTAAGTCGTAGCTTTAACGCAGTGCGCCGCGCTTGGCGCGTGCTTTTACCATGGAATCGGTTCCCTCATTGGCTGTGTCTCGTATCCCACAAGATTCTTCGTTGGACTGCGTCATTTTTTCTCATTCTTCTTGCTATTTCTTCAATTCTACTGTGGCCAAGTCCGTTCTATCGAGTCATCGCGATTTTGCAGCTTTGCTTCTACATGCTGGCTCTCATCGGATGGTGTACAAAAGGGAGAGGTCCGCGGCTCGTCTATCTTCCGTACTACTTCTGCGTTGTAAATCTCGCATCTTTCCTCGGCCTGTTGAAATCATTTGGTGGTTCGCTCTCGTCCACGTGGCAAACGGTAAGGCATGAAGAAGGTTCATCATCACGAGCCGGTGATCCGCTCGTGAGGCGAGGGTTCTGACATGAAGCCCGCCGCCGCAAGCGATTCTTACGTATCTCCACATTCTCGCATCGAAGATTTGCGAAAGCTTTCGTTTCGCTTTTATGAACGCGTGCAACCCTTCATCGCGCCCGGATTGCGCAACGCCCAATTCGCTTATCGCGACGTGCTTGAACACCATGTCAAACTGGCGGACAGATGGTTGGATATCGGCTGCGGACGCCGCCTATTTCCGGAATGGATGCCGCAGGCCGACGAGCATGAGTCGCGGATCATCCGTTCGGCCCGATCGGTCTTCGGGATTGATCCAGATTTTGCGAGTTTGGTAGACAATCGGATTGTCTCCATGCGGGTGGCGGGAGATGGCAGCAGTCTTCCTTTCGCTGGCGATTCATTCGATCTCTTAACGGCGAATATGGTGGTCGAGCACGTCGCCGATCCAAATGCGCTTCTTCGAGAAGCGCGCCGCATTTTGAAGCCCGGCGGGTTGCTGCTTTTTCATACTCCTAATCTTCATAGCTACGCCACGCTCTTGTCTACGTTCGTACCTGAATCCTGGAAGAAGAAACTTGTTGGTGTGATCGAAGGTCGCAAGGATGTAGATGTATTTCCGGCGCTTTACCGGATGAATCTGCCTTCCCGCATTCAAGCTTTCGCCGCGAAGAATGGCTTCCGCGTCATCCAATTGCGCATGGAGGAGTCATCCGCCCAAGCCGTAGTGCTTGGTCCATTGGTCATATTCGAACTCGTCTGGATTCGAATCCTACGCCTTCGACTTTTTCGCGGATTGCGTAGCAACATCATTGCCGTCTTGCAGAGAGTAAATGATGGTAACTAGGATTCCAAGGCGGGATGTCGATGGTCTCCGTGCCACTTTCTATTTAAACAGGACTGCTGTTTCCGGAGTTTGCTCGCTTTGACTCTGCGTGTCCTTCATGTCCTTGATCATTCTTGGCCAGTGCTCGACGGCTATAGCCAGCGCAGCAGAAGCTTGCTTTTGGCGCAGTCGCAACTTGGTTTTCTTCCGAGCGTGCTGACCAGCCCTCTGCACCAATCGGATGATCCTTCCGCTTCGGAGACCTCGGTAGACGGGATCCCTTATTTCCGAACGTATATTCCAGGAGGTCTCGGCGGAAGCGCGATTCGGAATGGCTGGCCCGTCCTTCGCGAGATCAGTGTCGTGAGCCTCCTCCGTCGTCGCATTCAGATGCTCCTTGATACCGAATCGTTTGATATCGTTCACGCACACTCACCAGCGCTCTGTGGCCTCGCGGCTCAGCAAGCAGCCCGCTCGCGCGGCGTCCCCTTTGTCTACGAACTTCGTTCTTTTTGGGAAGATGCTACCGCTGACCAGCAGAAGACGCGACGAACTACGGTTCGTTATTTGCTCGCGAGGCAACTAGAAACTCTTGTAGTTCGGCGTGCCGACGCCGTTGTCGGTATCTCACGGTCCATTCTGCTGGATCTCGAGGCGCGCGGGATCACGCCTGAGAAGTTTTTCTACGTGCCCAATGGGGTTGATACCTCGCGTTTTGTCCCCCGCGCTAAGGATATTGCGCTTGCGGACAAGTTAGGACTCGATGGAGCTCCGACTCTGGGATTCATAGGAACTCTGTTCCCTTGGGAAGGTATCTCCTGGCTGGTTCGGGCGGCGGTTTCTCTTCGTAAGACGGGCGTGATTTTCAAGATGCTCCTTGTGGGCGACGGTAATGATGCCGATGAGGTTCGAAAGGCTATCCAGGCAAACGCCGCAGAGAGTTATATATCCTTCGTTGGTCGAGTGCCGCACAACCTGATCGAACAATATTATTCCGTGATTGACGTCCTCGTGTACCCGCGTCACAGCATGCGGCTAACGGAGCTCGTTACCCCACTCAAGCCACTCGAGGCCATGGCCCTCGGTAAGGCCGTCTTGGGTAGTAATGTCGGCGGCATCCGCGAACTTATTGATCCAGAAGTTACCGGAGTCCTCTTTAAAGCCGGCGATATGAGTGACTTTGGGAACCAGGCGGCGCGACTCTTGCGTGACCCCGAATTCAGGCATTCTCTCGGTGACCGCGCGCGGCAGAAAATCGCTGCGGAAAAGGACTGGAAGACCCTCGCGCGCACCTATGAGTCCGTCTATGCAACAGCGATTCGGTCGGCAGCCGCACGGCGCTGAAACAGACCTGGTTTTGTTCAAGCATAGTGTGTGAGATTTCGTCGTACCGCCGTCAAGGAGAACGGGTGCGAGTTCTGACTTTCACCAGCCTATTTCCCAACCGCGAGAAACCGTTACAGGGCATCTTCGTTTTTCAACGTATGGCTCATTTCGCAGAGCGGCCGGGAAATCAAATCGAAGTCATCTCCCCTGTACCTTACTTCCCGCGCTGGATTCGCTTCTCGCGATGGAAGAGGGAAGGACAAATACCCAGGGAAGAAAAAATTGGAAACCTGACGATTCATCATCCGCGGTACCTGCTAGTGCCAAAAATCTCGATGCTTTTGCACGGATTATTGATGCTACTGGGGAGCTTGCGCACTGCTCGGCGTCTCCATAAAGAGATGAGCTTTGATTGCATTGATGCGCACTTCGTATACCCTGACGGTTTTGCCGCCATCCTTTTGGGAAAACTTCTGAAGATTCCCGTCGTAGTTTCTGCCAGGGGATCAGACATAAATCTCTATCCGTCCTTCTGGTCGATCCGCCCATTGATTCGGTGGGTCCTGAAGCATGCCGATGGGCTAGTTGCCGTTTCAGCTTCGCTCCGGGAGGTGATGCTTGGACTCGGCGCCCGGCCCGACCGCGTCCGTGTGATTGGCAACGGAATCGACTTGAATCGCTTCAGCCCGACTGACCCTGGCGAGGCGAGAAGTCACCTTGGATTACCAAGCACGGGAAAGATCATCGTAAGCGTAGGGGCGCTAATTCCCCTCAAAGGCTTTCAATTCTTGATCCCTGCGTTTGCGCAAATTGCTTCGCGCTTCCCGGATGCTCACCTATACATCTTGGGCGAGGGTGGCTATCGCTCCAAGCTTTTGGCCATCATTCAGAAATGCAGAGCCGAAGCTCAAGTGACACTTGCTGGAACCATTCCCAATGAACAACTTCGCTTCTGGTTCGGTGCGGCTCATGTGAGCTGCTTGGCGAGCTCGAGAGAGGGCTGGGCAAACGTGCTGCAAGAATCCATGGGCTGCGGCACGCCCGTCGTGGCCACCAGAGTTTGGGGGGCTCCCGAAATCATCGTTTCTTCAGAGTTCGGGCTGCTCGTGCAACAGGATGTGCAAGAAATCGCCACTGCGCTCGAGCTAGCCCTCACCAAGGATTGGAACCGACGGGTTATTGCCCAACACGCTGCGAAACGCACTTGGCAGGTCGTAGCGGCCGAAGTAGAAGCGTTCCTATCTTCAAGCCTATCCGAGGTAAATTCTGCCCGGTCCCGAGAACAATCGTAAATTCTCTTCTTGGAGGATCACTCCATCACAATAGCGATTGCAGCGGACTGAGGACTCTTCAGCCGCGGCTTTGCTTGGCTGAGACATCATGAACTGGCAAAAATCCTGCCACAAAGAGGGAAAGTCTGTCCTCCGGCAAGTGCAGACCACCCGAGGACCAAGCGTAGGTATTTATCTCAATTGTTTTCAATATCTTACAGGGACATATTCACCTGCCCCGAAAGCGTTTGGCAGCCCTCGTGCTCCTAAGCGTACGTGGTGGGTTCCGCTTGGCGAGTGATATCACTTAGACTCTTGAGATGAAAAACGTTCTGACGATCGACTTGGAAGAACAGTATCACGCCACGGCCTTCTCGGCCGGGGGTGGTTCAGCGGCCAATGGTTCGCATCTTAGCCGCGTCGAGAAGAACGCCGAGAGGATACTCGAGGCACTCGCAAAAAACGGCAGTTTTGCCACGTTTTTTGCTGTCGGCTCCATCGCGGAGACATTCCCTGGTTTGATCCAACGTATCGCTCGCGCAGGTCATGAGCTCGCTTGTCATAGCTATGCGCATCGTCAGGTGTTCACGCTCAAGCGCGATCAATTTTACGAAGATACTCTCCGAGCCAAGTCTGCCATTGAAGATGCCGCTGGTACCTCTGTTCTTGGATACCGAGCACCGAGCTTTTCAATTACAAAGGATGCGGAATGGGCCTTTGAGGTTCTAGCTGAATTGGGTTTCTCCTATGACTCAAGCATCTACCCAATAAAACATCTTAACTACGAAATGCAGAACGCACCTCGCAAGCCCTTTATTGTCACGACTCGCGCCGGCTCGATTCTGGAGTTTCCGATGACGACGCTCCAGATTCTCGGCGCACGAGCTCCACTGGCGGGAGGAGCATACTTGCGCCTCGTACCCTATTGGCACACGCGTTGGGGAATTCGATATCTAAACAGATCCGAACGCTTTCCGGCATGTGTTTACATTCATCCTTGGGAACTCGATCCCGATCAACCTCGGATGAAAGGCAGTCTCACGGCGCGCATGCGGCATTACTTCGGATTGCGCGGCGCAGAGGAAAAATTTCAGCGCCTCCTTGAAGATTTCGAATTTCAACCACTGGGTCTCCAAGTGCGAGAACTCCAAAATCATTTGGCACAAAACCCGAACTCACTTTTGCAGCGGATTTGCCCCGCAGAACTCTATTCGCCTGCTAGCCGATTCATCGGTGAAGATGGGGCTCGCGGCGTCCAAGTAGGCCAGCTCTAGAGTTGATGTCCTTTTGTCCTCACGAGTATCTACGGGCGCAACTTTAATTCCCCAAAGGCGTTGTGGGATGATGAGTTCTGTCCGGGCTGGCAGTGAGGCTAACCCATTTAGTTTGCTGAATCTAAGGGGTAACTTACGACTAGTCCGATCTCTGGGTTCTGCAGGGACAAGCAGTGAAAATCTTTGCCTTCGGTGGGAACGAGAAAGGAGCGCATGGAGAGACACAGCTTCTCGTTAGATGTTATCTCTTGTGTATTCAATGGTTTAAGGGGGCAAGCCCTGCGTGTAAACAATGCTTTTGGCATCCCACTTGCTCCAATAACCTCGGCTATGTCCCGAGTTTCACATTCCTCTCCAGGTCTGAGAACTGGCGTGACTGTACCCGGAGTTTTCTGCCGAGAACCTCGCCATGCGGCGCACGCGGACTTAGTTCACCTAACATGACCGCGAGCGATCAAACATGCCTCGTGACTGGTGCAACCAGCGGCATCGGCAGAGCAATTGCCCTCTCACTGGCAGCGGCCGGAATGACTCTAGGATTGGTCGGACGAGATGCAAGCCGACTCGATGCACTCTCGTCTGAAGTTCGTTGCCATTCGGTCCGAGTCGAGTCCTATCGAGCGGATCTTTCTAGCGACGAAGATATTCGTCGGATCTCTTCGGATCTTCGCAGGCAATTAGGGACCTTGGACATTTTGATTCATTCGGCCGGTGCCTTCCGAATGGGACCGATCATGCAAGCGTCAGTCGATGAGTTCGATTTGCTTTATCGAGTCAATGTCCGTGCGCCCTACTTCCTGACACAAGCTCTACTGCCCATGCTTGCTGATCGGCGTGGCCAAGTCGTTTTTATTAACTCCAGCGCGGGACTGACGGCTCGGGCAGGAGTCGGACCATATGCCGCCACCAAGCATGCCCTGAAGGCCATTGCGGACTCTTTGCGGGCGGAAGTGAACGATCTTGGAGTACGCGTGATTACGGTGTATCCCGGACGAACTGCGACGCCCCAACAGGAGAAGATTCACGAGCAAGAGGGCAAACCGTACCGCTCCGAGCGCTTGTTGCAAGCGGAAGATGTTGCGAGAGCTGTATCAGATGCGCTGGCCATGCCACGCACCGCAGAAGT
>Ga0070765_100001682_pt1 | contig 13607 bp, 13 predicted proteins | sample HubBroMetageWFT5_FD_71516 | JGI IMG/M metagenome (GOLD analysis project Ga0070765, IMG submission 71516) | Warmed and freeze-thawed soil microbial communities from the Hubbard Brook experimental Forest, New Hampshire - Hubbard Brook CCASE Soil... | ecosystem: Environmental > Terrestrial > Soil... | reverse complement strand
GACGATGACGCTCCCGATGGACATTCGCCTCGCGTCCGAGAGCGCGCGGATCGGGTTCGTGTTCGTCCGCCGCGGGATCGTGCCCGAGGCGTGCTCGAGCTGGTTCCTGCCACGGCTCGTGGGGATCAGCCGGGCGATGGAGTGGGTCGCCACCGGCCGCGTATTCGACGCCCAAGAGGCGCTCGAGGGCGGTCTCGTCCGGAGCGTCCACCCCGCCGATGAGCTCCTCGACGCGGCGGGCGCGCTCGCGCGGGAGATCGCCGAGAACGCCGCTCCGGTGTCGGTGGCGTTGGCGCGGCAGATGATGTGGCGGATGCTCGGCGCCGAGCATCCGATGGTCGCCCACCGCGCCGACTCACGCGGGATGCTCTACCGCGGCAGGTCCGCCGACGCGGCCGAGGGGATCAGCGCGTTTCTGGAGAAGCGCGAGGCCGTGTTCCCGGATCGCGTCAGCGACGGTCTGCCGGACGTCATGCCGGGTTGGACCGCCCCCGAGTTCGGCTGACGCCACCAAAAACGCGTCATCCGCGTCGCGCCTTTACCGTTTCGTACGCATGCGCGTCCTCGTGTTGGACAACTACGACAGCTTTACCTACAACCTCGTCCAGTACCTGGGCGAGCTCGGCTCGGACGTCGAGGTCGTCCGCAACGACCACGCCACCGTGGATGAACTCCTCGTCCGCGGCTATGACCGCGTGATCGTCTCGCCGGGGCCGTGCACGCCGAACGAGGCCGGGATCTCGCTCGAGGCCGTCCGCCGCTTTCCGGTCGCGAACGTCCCGACGCTGGGTGTGTGCCTGGGTCACCAGGCGCTCGTGCAGGCGTGGGGGGGACGGGTGGTCCAGCATCAGCCCGTGCACGGCAAGACGACCACGATCGAGCACGACGGCAGGACGATCTTCCGCGGTCTGCGGGAGCCGCTCGAGGTCGGGCGCTACCACTCGCTGGTCGTCGATCCGGCGCTTCCGGACTGCTTCGAGTCGAGCGCGACGGGCGGCGACGTCGTGATGGCGGTCAGGCACCGCGAGCTCCCGGCCGAGGGCGTGCAGTTCCACCCCGAGTCGGTGCTGACCGAGCAGGGCCGCGAGCTGCTCGCCAACTTCCTCACCCAAACGCGATGACCAGCGGCCCAGACCTCATCACGAGGGCGATCGACACGCTCGCCGGCGGACACGACCTTACGCTCGAGGACGCGGCCGCGGTGCTGTCCGAGATCATGGCCGGGAACGCCTCGGAGGTGCAGATCGCGGGCTTTCTGATCGCGCTGCGGACCAAGGGGGAGACGGTCGAGGAGCTGGCAGGCCTGGCTCGGACGATGCGGGAGATGGCCGCCCAGGTGACCGTAGCCAGCGACGACCTGCTCGACACCGCGGGGACCGGAGGCGGCCGCCGGACGTTCAACGTCTCCACCACCGCTGCCCTGATCGCCGCCGGCGCGGGGTGCACGGTCGCCAAGCACGGCAACCGGTCGGCCACGGGGCTTTCAGGCTCTGCCGACGTGCTCGAGGCGCTCGGCGCGCGAATCGACCTCTCGCCGGCAGGAGTGGGGCGCTGCATCGAGGAGGTGGGGTTCGGGTTCATGTTCGCCCCGGCCCATCACCAGGCGACCCGGTATGTGGTCCCGGTCCGACGCCAGCTCGCGGTCCGGACGATCTTCAACTTCCTCGGCCCGCTCACCAACCCGGCCGGCGCGACACGCCAGCTGATCGGCGTCTCGGACCCGGCCTACCTCGAGACGATGGCGGGCGCGCTCGCGCTGCTCGGGACCAAGCACGCGCTGCTGGTCGCCAGCGACGACGGCCTCGACGAGCTCAGTATCTCGGCGCCGACGCAGGTGGTCGAGGTGCTCGGCTCCGACCTGGAGCGGTACGCGATCTCCCCGGAGGATGTGGGGCTCGAGCGGTCGCCGGCCGAACAGGTGCCCGGCGGGACGCCGGAACAGAACGCGCAGACGGCCAGGTCGATCTTCGCCGGCGAGCCCGGCGCGGCCCGCGGCCTCGCGCTGCTGAACGCCGGCGCCGCGATCTACGCCGGCGGCGCCGCGGCCACGCTCGAGGAGGGTGTCCGTGCGGCCGAGGCGGCGGTTGACGACGGCTCGGCGCAGGCCGCGCTCGAGCGGTTCGTGGCCCGGACTCGGGAGCTCGCCCCGTGAACCGGCTCGATCCGATTCTGGAGGCGACGCGCGCCGAGGTGGGACGGCGCCGGGAGTCCGTCCCGGTGGCGGTCCTCGAGCGCCCAGCCGGGGACGGCGTCCGGTCGTTCGCCGACGCTGTGGGTCGCCCCGGGCTGTCGGTGATCGCCGAGCACAAGCGCCGCTCGCCCTCGGCCGGCGCGATCCGGGGCGACCTCGTGCTCGAAGACGTGGTGAGCGCCTACGAACGGGGGGGCGCGGCCGCCGTGTCCGTACTCACCGACGGTCCGAGCTTCGGCGGCTCGCTCGCCGATCTGCGCGCCGCTCGCGCCGCCACCGGGCTGCCGGCACTGCGCAAGGACTTCATCGTCGACCCCTACCAGGTGTATGAGTCGTTCGCGGCCGGCGCCGACGCGATCCTGCTGATCGTGGCCGCGCTCGCGCCCGAACAGCTGCACGCGCTCCACACGCAGGCCCGGGAGCTCGGCCTCGCCGCGCTGGTCGAGGTCCACGACGAGCGCGAGCTCGACGCCGCGCTGTCGGTCGGCGCCGGGATCATCGGGATCAACAACCGCGACCTCAAGACCTTACGCGTTGACACCCGCCGCACGTTCGAGCTGCTGCCGCGCGTCGCCGGCCGCGCGCTCGTCGTGTCTGAATCGGGCTTCGTCACTCGGGACCAGCTCGACGAGCTGGAGCGCGCCGGGGTCGACGGCGTCCTGATTGGCGAGGCGCTGATGCGCTCGGCCGACGTGGAAGCCGCCTGCCGCCAGCTGGCCGTGCGCTGACGCGAACTGGCCGGACGGGGTACCCCGGTCCCACGGATGCCGCCGCAGGCGGCCCCACCCTACGATTGTCCCTGTGACAAAGATCAAGTTCTGCGGGATCACGCGCCTCGAGGACGCCGAGCTGGCAGTCGCCAACGGCGCCTGGGCGGTCGGGCTGATCTTCTGGCCGAAGTCGCCCCGCCGCGCCCAGCCGGGCGCTGCGGCCGAGATCGCCGCGGCGGTCAAGCGGCGCGCCGAGGTCGTCGGGGTGTTCGTCAACCCGGCGCTCGACTACGTCGCGGAGATCGCCGACGGGGTCGGCCTGACGATGGTCCAGCTGCACGGGGACGAAGGACCCGCGTATTGCGCCGAGGTGGCGCGCCGCACCGGCTGCAAGGTCATTAAAGCCGCCCGCGTCCGCAGTGGCGCGGACGTCCGGGCGCTGGCGTCCTTCCACACCGACTACCACCTGCTCGACAGCTACACACCCGGGGTTCCCGGCGGAACCGGCGAGTCGTTCTCGTGGGAACTCGCGCGAGGCTATCGCCGGCCCGCCCACCGGGTCCCGGTGATCCTGTCGGGCGGGCTGACGTCGGACAACGTCGCCGATGCGATCGCGGCCGTCCATCCCTACGCCGTCGACGTCGCCAGCGGAGTCGAGCTGACCCCCGGCCGCAAGGACCCCGACAAGCTCGCGGCATTCGCGGCGGCGGTCCGCTCGACGACGCTCGCGGCGGCCGCGCCGTGAGTACGCTCGAGCACCGGTTCGGCCCCTACGGCGGCCAGTACGTCCCCGAAACGCTGATGCCCGCGCTGTGCGAGCTCGAGGAGGCGTGGGACTCGGCACAGGACGATGGGGGGTTCCGGGGCGAGCTCGACGCGCTTTTGCGGGACTTCGTCGGGCGGCCCTCGCCGCTGTACCTGGCCCAGCGCCTGAGCGAGGCCGCCGGCCATCCGATCTGGCTCAAGCGCGAGGACCTCAACCACACGGGCGCGCACAAGATCAACAACGCGCTCGGGCAGGCGCTGCTCGCCAAGCGGATGGGCAAGCGGCGGATCATCGCCGAGACCGGGGCCGGCCAGCACGGCGTCGCCACCGCGACGGCGTGCGCGCTCCTCGATCTGGAGTGCGTCGTCTACATGGGCACCGAGGACATGCGGCGGCAGCGGCCGAACGTCGAGCGGATGGAGCTGCTCGGAGCGGTCGTCGAGCCTGTCGACGTCGGCTCGCGAACCCTGAAGGAGGCGGTCTCGGCCGCGATCCGCGACTGGGTCACGAACGTCGAGACCACGCACTACATCATCGGCTCGTGCGTCGGGCCCGCGCCCTACCCGGCACTCGTTCGCAACCTCCAGCGCGTGATCGGGGACGAGGCCCGCGCCCAGATCCTCGAGCGGACCGGCCGGCTGCCCGAGCGGGTCATCGGCTGCGTCGGTGGGGGCTCGAACTCGATCGGCCTGTTCATCCCGTTCGTCGACGACGCCGAGGTGGAGCTCGTCGGGGTGGAGGCGGCGGGCGAGGGAATCGAGAGCGGCCGGCACGGCGCGCCCCTGACCGTCGGCGGGCTGCCGGGGGTCTTGCACGGCGCGTTCTCGGCGATCATGCAGGACGAGGACGGCCAGATCCTCGAGGCCCACTCGATCTCCGCCGGTCTCGACTACCCCGGCACCGGCCCCGAGCACGCCTGGCTGCGGGACAGCGGACGCGCGCGCTATCTCGCGGTCACCGACCAGGAGGCGCTCGAGGCGTTCGCGCTCACGTCGCGCCTCGAGGGGATCATCCCGGCGCTCGAGAGCTCGCACGCGCTCGCCTGGTCGTTGGCGAACGGGCCCAGCGAGCTCGATCTGATCTGCCTGTCGGGTCGGGGAGACAAGGACCTGGCCGAGGCGCTCGAGCACCTCGGCGGGCGCGGGGCCACCGGAGCGGCCTGAGTTGACCGGGGTCGAGCGGATCGCCGAGGCGTTCGAGTCGGCGCGAGCCAACGGACGCCGGGCGGCGCTCATGCCGTACCTGATGGGCGGCTTCCCGGACCTCGACGCCTCGCGCCGGATCGGCCTCGCCTACGCGGACTCGGGCGCCGATCTCGTCGAGCTGGGCGTCCCGTTCTCGGACCCCCTGGCCGACGGGCCCGTGATCCACGCGGCGGGAACCGTGGCGCTTCGAGCCGGGGTCACGGTCCAGGGCGTGCTCGATGTGGGCCGCGCGATCGCTGAGCGCGTGCCGGTCGTGGTCATGTGTTACGCGAACCCGATCTATGCCCGCGGGGTCGAGCGGTTCGCCGATGCGCTCGTCGATGCCGGCGCCAGCGGGCTGATCGTCCCTGATCTCCCGCTCGAGGAGGCCGCCGCCGCGCTGGCGGCCTGCGACGAGCGCGGGCTAGCGCTCGTGCCGCTGGTCGCTCCGACCACGCCCGAGGAGCGCCTCGCCCGGATCGGGGCTCAGGCTCGCGGGTTTCTCTACACGGTGTCGCTGACCGGCACCACCGGCGAGCGCGCGGGCGCGACCGACGGGTTGGCTGGGGTGGTGGGACGCGCCGCGGCGAACACGAACGTCCCGGTTGCGGTCGGGTTCGGCATCTCGACGGCCGCGCAGGCCGCGGCCGCCGCGGACGCCGGCGCCGAGGGAGTGATCGTCGGGAGTCGCCTGGTTCGAGCCGCCGGCGAGGGCGACGATCCGGTGGCGGCGGTGAGCGCGCTCGTGCGCGAGCTTTCTGAGGGCCTGCTCGGCGGTCGAAAGCCCAATGGGCCTGGCGACTCGCCTCTGAGTTAGCATCCTCCGGACGATGGGCTTGATACTGACTGCCACGGCGGGCTTGTGCCTCTGGATCGTCCTGTGGTCGCTCAACATCAGCGGCCTCGACAGCATCCTGATCGGGATCGTGATGGTGCTGATCGCGCTCGGCGTCCGACAATTGCTGCCGTTCCTGCCCGGCCGGCGGGGCTAGCTTCCCGGCTATGAGGAGCCGGGTGCTCGCATCTGGACGGGCAGCGTGCGCGTGGGCGCTCGTCGCCGCTGGTGTCGCCGGCTGCACGTCATCCGGGTCGGCCAACTCGAGCGTCACCGTCTCCGGCAACCAGCTCACGATCTACGCGAGCGCAGCGACGACCGATCAGCCTCCGGTCGCCCGGGACGTGCTCGCGGCCGAGCAGCTGGCGTTCGCGCAGACCTCGCACCAGGTCGGCACGTTCACGATCCGGATGGAAACGGTGCACGGCGCCACGCTCTCCGACCAGGCGCGCACGGTCATCCAGGACAAGAGCGCGGTCGCGTACCTCGGCGAGATCGTGCCGGGCTCGTCCGCGGCGTCGCTCGGCATCACCAACGCGCTCGACATCCTCCAGGTCACTCCGACCGATACCGCGCTCGAGTTGACCCAGACCAGCCCGGCGGTCGCCAACGCTCCCGATGAGTACTACGAGTCGCTCAGCACCTACGGGCGGACGTTCGCGCGGGTCGTGCCGAACAGCGGCAAGGAGGCCAAGGCGCAGGTCCAGGAGATGCACGCACTCGGCGTCACGAAGCTGTACGTGTCCTCCGACGGCGGCAACTACGGAGCGGCGGTCGCCTACGCGGTCAAGCAGGACGCCGGCAGCGCCGGGCTCACGGTCGTCGGCAGTCCCGCCACCGCCGACGGCGCGTTCTACGGCTCCGCCTCGCCGGCCGTCGCCGCTCGCTTCTTCAACAGCGTTGCGGGGCCGAACCCGTCCGCGAAGCTGTTCGGGCCGTCGGCGTTGGACGCGCCGGCGTTCGTCAGCGCCCTGTCGCCGTCGGTGCGGAACCTCTACATCTCGGTCCCGGGCTTCTTGAAGACGGGCCTGACCGCGGCGGGGAGCACGTTTGTGTCGCAATTCAGCTCCGCCTACGGGCGCGCGCCGGCGCCTCAGGCGATCTTCGGCTACGAGGCGATGTCGGCCGTGCTCTCGGTGCTCAAGCAGGCAGGCACGTCGGCCGGTAATCGCTCGACCATCGTGCACGACTTCTTCGCGATCAAGAACCGTCAATCGGTGCTCGGCACCTACTCGATCGACTCAGACGGCGACACGAGCCTCGCGCCGTTCGTGTTCGCCCGTCTGAAGAGCGGTCAGCTGGTGCCGGTCACCTCCGGTCAGGGGTGAGGCTCGCTACGGCTTCGACGGGGGCGATGGGGCGGGCGGTGACCGTGGCGGCCGCGGTCTCGGCGGTGCTGCTCTCGGCGCTCGTCGTGGCCGGCTGTGGCGCGAGCTCTGGCTCCACGCTCGCGGCCAGCCGGATCCGCGGTAGGACGCTCACGATCTACGTCAGCGCTCCGCTGCTGGGGCGTTCGAGCGTCACCGGGCAGTCGGTCGTGTCGGGCGCGCGGCTCGCGCTCGACCAAGTGGGCGCCCGGATCGGCGAATACCGCATCGCGTTCAAGCCGCTCGACGACGCCACCGCCGCGCGGGGCGGCTGGGATCCAGGGCAGACCACGACCAACGCGCGGATCGCGGTCCTCGATCCGACCACGATCGGCTACGTCGGCGAAGTCGACTCGGGCGCCAGCGCGATCTCGATACCGCCCTTGAACCGTGCCGGCATCCCGCAGGTGAGCCCGACCAGTGCCGCCGTGGGACTGACTTCGGCCGTGCTCGGGGCGTTCCCCGGCGAGCCCCAGAAGTACTACCCGACCGGGATACGCACGTTCGCACGGGTTGCGCCCGACGACAGGGTCCAGGCGATCGCCCAGGTTCGCGTACAGCAGAGCATGGGCTGCAAATCGACGTACGTGCTCAACGATGGTGAGGTCGACGGCGCGGACGCGGCGAGGAGCTTCGAGGTGGCCGCGCAGGCTGCGCATCTGCGTCTCGCGGGTGTTGCGACCTTCGTCCGCAACGCCACCAGCTACAAGTCCCTCGCCGCAGCGGTGGCCCAGGTCGCGCCCGGTTGCGTGCTGATTGCCGCCGACACGGAGTCCGGCGCGGTCCTGCTGACGACGGAGATCGCGGCGGCGATGCCGGAGGTCAGGATCTTCGGGACCGCCGACCTCGCCGAAAGCACATACTCCGACCCCGAGAAGGGGGGGATTCCGCTGTCGGTCGACCCCCGCGTCGTGATCACGGCGCCGACCCTCGGTTTCAGCGACTATCCGCCGTCCGCGCGGGCGTTCAACGCGGCGTACGAGCGCCGGTACGGGCCTCCCCAACTCGCAGCGATCTACGGGTACGAGGCCATGAGCCTGCTCCTGAGCGCGATAGACCGGGCCACCGACCACGGTAGGCGCCCCGCGGTCCGGTCAGAGGTCAGGGCTGCTCTGTTCAGCACCGATGATCGCCGCAGCGCGATCGGCACGTACAGCGTCAATCGCAACGGCGACACCACCCTCCGACGCTATGGCGTGTGGGACATTGTCAACGGCGGGCTGACCTTCTGGCAGGCCATCGACGCCTGATTTATCCGGATCCGGCGGATTGATGTTGGGTTAAGGATTCGCGCCAGGCGCTTGGCAGTCGTCCGAGGACCGGATTACGCTGCGCCGTCACCGGGACGTGGAACGCCCGGGGCCACAGTTTAGAGGAGGTTGTATGAGGTTCTTAGTCGCAAAGGGGCTGGCCGGCTTGTTGGTCCTCGGCTCCGTCGTCGCCGTTGCCGCGTGCGGCAGCAGCGGCAGCAGCAGCAGTGCCAGCAGCAGCAGTACTAGCGGCTCGAGCGGCAGCGCCAGCTCGGGCGGCAAGACAATCGACATCTACTCCGACCTGCCGCTCACTGGAGCCGTGACGGCACAGACGGTCCCAGCACTGAATGGGGAGAAGCTCGCGCTGAAGCAAGCCGGAAATAAGGCCGGGCAGTGGACGGTCAATTTCGTCTCGCTGAACGACGCGACGGCGACCTCGCCGACGAACTACGACCTCAACGTCTGCCAGGCCAACGCCCGGAAGGCGGCCACCGACCCGAAGGCCGTCTACCTCGTCGGTCCGTTCAACTCCGGCTGCGCCGAGGTGGAGATTCCGATCACCAACCAGGGCGGCCTTGCGCAGGTCAGTCCCGCGAACACCTACCCGGGGCTCACGACAAATGACCCGGGTACTTCGCCGGGTGAGCCGGCCAAGTACTACCCGACCGGCAAGCGCACGTACCTGCGAATCGTCCCCCGGGACACCATTCAGGGCCAGGCAGGGCTGGTGGCGATGAAGCAGGAGGGGTGCACCCGCGTCGCGGTGGCCAACGACAAGACGCCGTACGGCGTCGGGCTGGCCACGCAGGTCCAGCTGCACGGGAAGGCCAACGGGATCACGGTCACGGGCGTGACCCCGCTCGACCCGACTTCGCCGAACTTCCGGTCGTACGCGTCGACGATCAAGTCAACTGGGGCGAACTGCGTCTACACCGCGTTCAACCCGCCTGGCGAGGTGGAACTGGTCAAGGACATCAACGCCGCGGTTCCGACCGCCAAGATCTTCGGCGGCGACGGCGTCTGCTCTGGAGGGGAAACGAACCCCAAGATGGGCGGCTTCCCCGCGAGCATCGCGCCGTTGTTCTTCTGCACGGTCGCGACGCAGGGGCTGACCACCTATCCGGGCGGCAAGGCGTTCCTTGCCGCGTACAAGTCGGCCTACGGGGTCTCGGACCCTGACCCGTACTCGATCTATGGGTACGAGGACATGCAGCTCGCGCTGAAGACGATCGCGGGGCTCGGCGCCCAGGGCGACAGCAAGAGCGCCGTGGTGGCCGCGCTGTTCGCGACCAAGAACTACGCGGGCGCGATCGGAACCTACGGCTTCGACGCAAACGGCGACACGACGCTGAAGTCGTACGGCCTGTACAAGGTTGGCCCGGACGGCAACCCGCTGTTCTTCAAGACCATCACGGTCTCCTAACAAGCGAGAAGCGGGAGCGGGGCCGTTGCAACGGCCCCGCTCCACGATTAGGGTGGACCGGGGGTCCATGGAAGCCAGATCGCTCCCCACAAGAACCGCGTCGTCGGGTGGCAAGCGAGCGCTGCTCGCGATTCGGCGCGCCGCCGGCCGGTGGGGTCTGGTGGCCCTGCTGCTGGCGTTCCCCATTTACTTCGGAGCACACGACCTCATCACCGGGTATCCCGGCTACGCGCACGGGCACGGGACGAGGGTCCACGACCTCACCTATCTCGGCACCAACGTCGTCCAGGGCATCTCGAACGGCGCGATCTGGGCGCTGATCGCGATCGGGTACACGCTTGTGTACGGGATCATCGAGCTGATCAACTTCGCCCACGGCGACGTGTTCATGATCGGCTCGATGACCGGCGTCAGCCTCTGGTCGGCAATCGGATTGGGACTGGCCACCTCGACGCTCGGGCTAGTGGTCGGACTGCCGCTGGCGCTGCTCGTGTGCATGCTCGTCTGCGGCGCCCTGAACGTGCTGATCGAACGCGTCGGCTATCGCCCGCTGCGGGGCGCGCCGAGGCTCGCACCGTTGATCACCGCCGTCGGTTTCTCCTTCATCCTCCAAAACGTCGGGTTGTTGTGGCGCGGCGGGTCGACCGTCGGCGTGTCCGACCTCATCCGAGAGAACAAGAGCGTCGTCCAGATATCCGGGGTGGTGGTCCACCGCGCGGACGTGCTCTCGATTGGGGTCACGATCCCGCTCGTGATCCTGCTCGGCTGGTTCGTCAGCCGGACGCGTCAGGGCAAGGCGATGCGCGCCACCGCGCAGGACCCTGAGGCTGCGCGGCTGATGGGGATCAACGTCGACTGGACGATCTCGCTCACGTTCCTCATCGGCGGGGCCCTGGCCGGCGCCGCCGGACTCGTGTACGCGCTTTACGAGACGACGATCTGGTACCTCCAGGGGTTCGAGGCGGGGCTGATCGCGTTCACGGCTGCGGTGATGGGAGGAATCGGGAACCTTCGCGGGGCCGTGCTCGGCGGGTTGATCATCGGCTGCATCCAGCAGACGATCGACGCCCGCGTCGGGCCCCAGTGGACACCGTTCTTCGTGTTCGGTCTGCTGATCATCGTCCTGGTCCTCCGTCCGCAAGGACTGCTCGGCGAGGAGACGAGGGAGGCGGGGTGAACGAGCTCCGCGCGCAGTTGCAGGAATGGCGAGCGGCAATTGAGCGCCGGCTTCCTTCGTGGTGGCCGCGGGCCTTGGCGGTGGCGCTGATCGCGTTCGGCCTGATCCTGCCGCAGCTGTTCTCGGTGACCAGCAACTTCGTCAACACGGAGATCCTGTCCCTGACGTACGTGATGTTCGCGCTCGGGTTGAACATCGTCGTGGGCTTTGCCGGCCTGCTCGACCTCGGCTACGTCGCGTTCTTCGCGCTCGGCTCATACGCGTTCGGCTGGCTCGGCTCCGGCTGGTTCTACAAGGCCCACGTGCACATCCTCGTTCACGCCCCCGCGAGCACGATCCCGGGCATCCACCTGAACTTCGTACTGATCCTGATCTGCGCCGGGATCTTCACCGCCTTAGCGGGCGCGGTCATCGGTGTGCCGACGCTGCGGTTGCGCGGCGACTACATCGCGATCGTGACGCTCGCGTTCGGGGAGATCATCCGAGTGTTCGCGCTGCAGGGACCGTCGCTGAAGATCTTCGGGATGCCGCTGACCGGTGGCGAGCTCGGGATCAGCGGCACCGACGCTCCGTACCTCCCGGGCGTCGGCATGTTCAGCCAGCTGAACATCAGACCCTGGTACTACACGATCTTCGCGCTCGTTCTGATCACGCTGTTCGTGAACCTGCGGGTGCGCGATTCGCGCCTCGGACGGGCGTGGATCGCGCTGCGCGAGGACGAGGTCGCCGCTGTCTCGATGGGCATCCCGCTGGTCCGCACGAAGCTGTTTGCCTACTCGCTGGGCGCGGCGTTCGGGGGCATCGCGGGCGCCTTCCTCGCCGCCTATACGACTCTGATCGACGCCGGAGAGTTCCAGTTCGGCTTCTCCATCTTCGTGCTATCGATGGTTATCCTCGGCGGGCTGGGATCGATCTGGGGAGTCGTGCTGGGGGCGCTGCTCCTCGCCAACATCAACTACTACCTGATCCCGGACGTTTTCAACTCGTTGCCCGGCGACTTGGGTCTCAACTTCAACTTGACCGATCTGCAGGTGAGCATCTTCGGCTTCCTGCTCGTGATAGTCATGGTGCTGCGCCCGCAGGGACTGGTCCCCGAGCGGCGGCGAAAACTCGAGCTCACCAGAGGGCTCGGTGAGACCGAGCTGGAGGAGCCGGGAACGAGCTGGGCCGGCGTTGAGCCCGGAGAGGTCGTGCAATGACCGTCGAGTCTCCGGCGCCCGCCGAGGCCTTCGCGCCGTCGATTCTGAGAGCCGAGGATGTGACCAAGGAGTTCGGCGGGCTCGTCGCCGTCAACCAGGTCTCGATCGACATCCCGCTCGGATCGATCGTCTCGATCATCGGCCCAAACGGCGCGGGGAAGACGACGTTCTTCAACATGCTCACGGGTCTTTACAAGTCGACCAGCGGTCGGATCGTGTTCTCGGGCCGGGACATCACCCACGATCGGCCCGACGTCATCACGAAGCTCGGGGTCGCTCGCACGTTCCAGAACATCCGGCTGTTCGGCGCGATGACCGCGCTCGAGAACGTGATCGTCGGGAGGCACTGCAGGATGCGGGCAGGGTTGTTCGGGTCGATCGTGGGTGCGCCGTGGGTGCGTAACGAGGAGCGAGCGGTGCAGGAGAGGGCGGCCGAGACGCTTTCGTACGTGGGGTTGCGCCCCAGGCAGTTTGGACAGCTCTCGAGCAACCTCTCCTACGGGGATCAGCGCCGAGTGGAAATCGCGCGCGCGCTGGCCTCCGATCCGAAGCTACTCCTGCTCGACGAGCCGACCGCCGGCATGAACCCGCAGGAATCCGCTGCGCTCACCGAGTTCATGCGCAAGCTGCGCGACGATCTCGAGCTGACGATCCTGCTCATCGAGCACGATATGAAGGTCGTAATGGGCGTCTCGGAGCGGATCACCGTGCTCGACCACGGCGAGAAGATCGCCGAGGGCCCACCGGCCGAGGTCCGCGAGAACGAGCGAGTGATCGAGGCGTACCTCGGAAAGCGGGGCTGATGGCACTCCTTGAGGTAGAGAACATCCACACGTTCTACGGCGCGATCGAAGCGCTCCGGGGCGTATCGCTGCGGGTCGAGGACGGCGAGGCGGTCACGATCATCGGCTCCAATGGCGCAGGCAAGTCGACGACGCTCCGCTCGATCTCCGGGCTCACGCCGGCGAGGTCGGGCACGGTCAAGTTCGAGGGAGAGGAGATAGGCCGCCTCCCGGCGCACGAGATCGTCGCATGCGGCATCGCGCTCGCCCCGGAGGGGCGCCACTGCTTCGCGCGGATGACGGTCCGCGAGAACCTCGACCTGGGCGCGTATCGCCGCCGTGACGACGGTATCGCCGACGATCTCGATCGCGTGTTTGAGTTGTTTCCGCGCTTGAAGGAGCGCGAGCGACAGAAGGCGGGGACGATGTCGGGCGGCGAGCAGCAGATGCTGGCGATCGGCCGGGCGCTGATGGCCCGCCCCAAGCTGTTGATGCTGGACGAGCCTTCGATGGGGATCGCGCCGATCCTTGTGGATCGGATCTACGAGACGATTGCTGAGATCAACCGTCAGGGTGTGGCGATCCTGTTGGTCGAGCAGAACGCGAACTACGCGCTCGACGTCTCGAAGCGGGGGTACGTGCTGGAGACGGGAGAGGTGGCGCTGACCAACGATTCGGCACAACTGCGAAACGATCCCGCCGTGCAGCGGGCGTATCTCG
>Ga0070765_100001681_pt1 | contig 13609 bp, 8 predicted proteins | sample HubBroMetageWFT5_FD_71516 | JGI IMG/M metagenome (GOLD analysis project Ga0070765, IMG submission 71516) | Warmed and freeze-thawed soil microbial communities from the Hubbard Brook experimental Forest, New Hampshire - Hubbard Brook CCASE Soil... | ecosystem: Environmental > Terrestrial > Soil... | reverse complement strand
CCTTCATCCGTGCCGAACCACTTAAATCCTTCTTCCGCCGCAATCGCCAGCGCCTGATCCGAAACCGACCCCTCGCTCGGCCACAGTCCCACCGGCTTCACACCAAATGTTTTCTCGTGATATTCCTTCGCGCGTCGCAATTGCTCCCGCGCATCCTCGGGATGCCGGAATGCCCGCCGTGGTAACGGCGTACCCGGATTCGCTACCCGCGCAATATCCGAATCGCAAAGCAGCGGCAAAATCGGATGATAGAAAGGCGTCGTGCTCAGCTCCACTTGCCCCCGCGCCGCCGCTTCCTTATACGCAGGCAGCACCAATCCCATAATCTCAATCTGCTTTGCCCTCAACACCACACTGTCGTTAGCCGTAAAATCCTTCCCTCGATTCGCCAGCCGCGAAACTTCCGGATCCTTGTTCAGCCACTCCTCATCCATCCATGCCAACTGCGACAGCACCTGCAAATCCCGCCAGTCTCGCGGCGTAAACGTCACCAGCGCCTGCGCTCCACCCGCTCCTCGCGACCATTCGTACAACTCCACAAATCGTGGCCAGCGCGACATCAATCGCTCATGATTCAATTGAAACGCACGCGCCAATATCTCGGACTTGTCCTCCCGCGTCAGCTCTTCCGCTTTCTTGAACGCCAGTTGAAACCACGGCTCCTTGAATGTCCCGCTTGCATACTCCTCCAACTGCATGCACAGCGACGGAACCAGGTTGAAGGTCGCATGGAATTTCGGGAACTCCTCCAGCACCTTCACCATCCCCCAATAGTCTTTCGTCGCGTGCAGCCGCGTCCACGGCAGCACATACTGCCCCGTCTCTGGATCCTTGTACTGCGGCTGGTGCATATGCCACAACACCGCCAAATGAATTCGATTCATCCCCCGTCTCTCTCCCGACCCATTCCGTTCTTCCTCTTTCCTTTTGTAGGGGCGGCTTTAGGCCAACCTCTTGGTTTTTCTTTCTCGTGTAGGGACCGCCTTCCGAGGCGGTCCGCCAACTAAAATGTGCGCATCACCAATCCGCTAACCCCTCACCGCCAGAACCGGGTACCCCACTCGCCCTTTCTGCGGGTGGTTCTTGGGTTCCTCTTCCCCGTGCTCTCTGTGCTCTTCCTCCGTGCCCTCTGTGTTAGATCATTCCTTCCCGAACTTTCAACTCTCTTACCACCCCATGTTACACTCCCCTTTTCTCCTCCATGCGCATTCTCGACCGCTATGTTGTTCGCGAAGTTGCTCGCCACGCCCTCCTCGGCCTCCTCATCTTCACTTTCGTTCTCTTCGTACCCAAACTCGTCCGCCTCATGGAACTCTTCGTCCGCCATTCTGGCTCCGGCTCGCAAATCGCCAAACTCTTCGCTTGCATCCTCCCCAGCGTCTTCGTTTTCACCATTCCCATGGCTGTCCTCGTCGGCGTCATGCTCGGCCTCGGCCGCATGTCCATGGATAGCGAAATCATCGCCCTCTCCGCCCTTGGTATCAGCCGCAAGCGGATCCTTCTTCCGGTCGGCGTGATTGCTCTTCTCGGCGCTCTACTTACCCTTCTCATGACCGCTTGGCTAGCCCCGTTTAGTCTCCGCACCTTCCTCAACACCGAAACCGACCTCATCACTTCGCAAATCTCCTTCGCGGTTCAACCGCGCGTCTTTGACGAGCGCTTTCCCCACATGGTCCTCTACATTAACGATGTTTCCGCCAGTGGCACCCATTGGAACGGGGTATTCCTCGCCGAAGCCGGAGCGGAAAGCGGCTCGCAAATCACCCTTGCGGAGAGTGCGATTGTAATTGCCGAGCCCAAACAGGGCAAGCTGGAGCTCCACCTCAATGGCGGCGCCACCCATGAATTTTCCCGCACCGACGCCAACCATTACTCCGTCACCGCCTTTGGCCGCAGCGATTGGCCCATCGAAGTCAACGGGCTAGCTCCGTCCAAGGAACGAGAACCCGGCCTCGCGGAGCAGTTTCTTCCACAGCTCTGGCGTCACACCTCCCTAAACTGGCGAGATGCTCGCGTCGAGCTGCACCAGCGCTTCGCCTTCCCCTTCGCGTGTCTCATCTTCGCGTTCGTTGCCGTTCCTCTCGGTGCGCAACCACGCCGTGGAGGCCGCGCCGCCGGAACGCTCCTCGCCATAATTGTCATCGGCTCCTACTATCTTCTCTTCATCGTCGGTGCCGGGCTCGCTCGTCAAGGAGTCCTTCCTCCCTTCGTCGGCGTTTGGGCTGGCAATTTCATTCTCGGACTCTTCGCCGTCATCCTCTTTCCTCGCATGGAAAGCTATCGCGGCGATTCCGCCACCTACAGTTGGGCCGCGCGTTTCGCCACCTGGTGGCGCCTCTACCGCCGCCGGAAGGCCAAAGCAAAAGCCGCTGTAGCCCGCGCCGAAAACGGCTCCGCTACCGCCGATTCCACCCCTACCTCTACCCCCGCATCTACCATCGACATTCCCACCATCATCGATCTCTATCTTCTCCGCCGTTTTTTCTACTTTTTCTTCGTCATCCTGGGCGCCTTCATTTTTCTCTTCGAAACCTTCAACTTCTTCGAACGCCTCGACGACATCGCCCGCCATCACGTCCCCTTCATCACTGTCGTCAATTATTTCCGCTACCTCATTCCCTATCTCGTCTACCAGCTCTCGCCCCTCGCCGCTCTGGTCGCCGTCTTGGTCACCCTCGGCATCCTCAGCAAGAACAACGAAATCGTCGCCTTCAAAGCCAGCGGTATCAGCCTCTATCGACTCGCCGCGCCACTCCTGCTCGCCGGAGTCGCCATCGCCTCCACCCTGCTCATCCTCGATGAAACCTATCTGCCCTACGCCAACCAGCGTCAGGACGCCCTCTACAACCAGATCAAAGGCCGCCCGCCGCAAACCTACACCCGTCCGCAACGCTGGATTTTTGGGGAAAATTCCAAAGTCTACAATTACGATCTCTTCGATCCCAATGAACAACTGTTCGGTGGCCTCACCGTCATCGAACTCGATCCCTCCACATTTCAAATGAAGCGCCGCATCTTTGCCACTCGTGCCCACTGGCTGGACACGCAAAAAACCTGGGTACTTGAATCGGGTTGGATCCGCGATTTCGCCGATGGCACCGTCACGCGCTACGCGCCCTTCAACGTCACCACCCTGGCCGAACTCGTCGAGCCGCCCTCCTACTTCCACCGCGAAGTCATCCAGGCTTTCCAAATGAGTTGGACCGAACTCCGCAAATACATGGAAAGCCTTCGCCACGCCGGATTTGACGTTTCCACCCTCAACGTCCAGTGGCACAAAAAACTAGCCTACCCGCTCATCGCCCCCATCAGCATGATGCTAGCCATCCCATTCGCCGTCCTAGTAGGCAATCGCGGCGCGATAGGCGGCGTAGCTCTGGGCGTGGCCATCGGCATCTTCTATTGGGCCGTCGCCGCCCTCTTCGAAGCCATGGGCGGCATCGGCCAACTCCCGCCCATCCTCGCCGCCTGGTCCCCTGACCTTATCTTCTTCTTCCTAGGCCTCTACTTCTTCTTCAAAATGCCCACCTAACTTCGTAAGGTGTGAGGCTTGAGCCCCGCACCCACGCTTGCCTCTTCACGTAGTGGCCGGTCTTTAGATCGGCTCTTCATCTTTCTTTTCTCGATCGGGGTGGCCACCCAGTGGAACAATCTCTCTTCGCTTTCTCCGCTCCGAACCTGTCGACTGTAAACTGTCGGCTCTTAACTCTCTTCCCCCACCTTCCACAAAATCTTCCTCATCATCCCCAACAAAACCTCCGCATCCCTCTCGTCCATCACAAATCTCCGCAACATCCTGCGCAACTTCTCCTCTGCCAATCGCTCTCCCCGCTTCCCCACATACCCGCTCTTCCGCAAAGCCTCCAACAAAACCTCCCCAATCCTCTCCACCGTCTCCATCCGCGCCAACTCCGTTTTCTCAGTGCCCTCTGTGCTCGTCCTCTGTGCGCTCTGTGTTAAATCTTTCCCCGTCTCTTTTCTTCTCAGCGAACTCTGCGGCCCCTCTGCTCCCTCTGTGGTAAAGCCTTTCTCTTCCCTTTCAACTTTCAACTCTAAACTTTCAACTCTCCTCACCTCATACAAAACCACCGCTACCGCCTGCCCCAGATTCATCGACCGATGCTCTTCCCGCGTCGGTATCCTCATCAACCAATAGCAATAGCTCAAATCCTCATTCGACAACCCCCGCTTCTCGCTCCCAAACAAAATCGCCACTTTCCCGCGCTTCATCGCATCCCGCAAAGGCTCCCCAGCCTCCTCCAACCCCCGCAAAGGCTGTCGTATCTCCCTATTCCCCACCGCCGTCGTTCCTACCACCAACGAGCAATCCGCGACCGCCTCCCGCACCGACCCAAACTCCTCCGCCCCCTTCAGAATCTTCCCCGCACCCACCGCCGACACCGCTTCCCGAAACGCCTTCTCATAAGGCTTCACCACTCGCAAACGCATCGCCCCAAAATTACTCATCGCCCGCGCCACCGCCCCAATATTCAACGGATTCCGCGTCTCCACCAACACCACCCGCAAATTCTCCATCTCTTCCTCTTTGGCACAGACACTCCTGTCTGTGCTCTTAGCGATCTCCGACCATAACTGAACGTGAGGGTGCCCCATCCTTTGCGCAGTTTGCAAAGGGTGGCCCCTTACGATTCAGCGCTACCCAACTTCCTTTCCCGTCCTATCTTCTCCGCAAACTCCGCGCCCTCTGCGTTATGCCTTCCCGCACATCAACGCACACCACGGCGCCTAGACCGCCCACCACTCTACAACCCTTTATCCTTAGTTGTTTCTATCTATGAGGACAACACAATCAACCGGCCACCTAACGTAGCAGCAACTCCTAACGCATCCTGATCCCTGATCGCTGGTCCCTGATTCCTACCTCTTAACCATGGCCAACCGCCGCATCGGCTTGGCCCCCGAAACCGGAAAATTCATGCTCCAAAAATTCGGCTCTCCCGCAACCATCTCGAACGCCCCATGCAGTTTGCTATCTTTTCCAATGCGCACCGACACAATCCGGCACGCCGCCTTCTTCCTATTAAACTCATTCACCATCTGGAATCCCTGCCCAACTGCCAGCGGCGCTTCCAGCAAAACCACCCCGCCATGCGCGCTCACCGAAACCGTCCTCGACAAAAACCGGAATTTTTCCTTCCGCTCGTCCAGGCCTAACACTTCCACGTGGATCGTCACCACTGCCCGGATCGTCCTTCTCCGCTCAATACTCCGACAATGCAAATTCGCCATTTCGTTTCCTTCGTTCGCCTGTGTAGGTGTGGGGCTTTAGCCCCGCAACCAAATCTGAAGTGGTACCGCCAATCTCTCCATCCTACGCACCCCACCCCACTTCACGAATAGCGTGCCAGTCACATTTCCTCTCCAGTTTCGTAGTACTTTCCTCCCAGCACCCCCGTTTTTCGCCACACCCTTTCCCAGGTGTCTTAGGCGCCGAAGCTCCTTCTTTCCCAAGCGCCGTAGGCCGAAACCCGCCCTGCCCCGGTTCCTCCTTCACCTCAGTAGCCCTTTAGTACAGTTTATTTCGCGTAACCACCTCTCTATCATCCCTTCATGACGCGCAAACCAACTGCCAACCAGATCGCGATCGTCTCTCTTATCGTCCTCGCCTCCGTGATGCTCTTCGTCAATCTCCGCGCCAACCGCGCCGAGGCCTCTGCTCCCGTAATCCCGATGAACGTCACCCTGCAAGCCATCCACGATTACGGCCGCGGCCATCAACCTGCCCATTCTCCAGCCCCCACATCCCTCCCCGACGAAACCGACGCTCAATACAAAGCTCACATCGCAAACGTCCTCGCCCAGGAAGACTTCGCTCAACTCGAGCAACTCGCCCAGCAGCTTCGCGCCGATAAATCCCACGTCAAGGGTGGAACATGGAAGCTTGCCCTTTTCTATGACGGTGTCGGAGAACTGCCCCACGCAAATTCCGAATCCGATTGGGAGTCTCACATCGCAATCCTGAAGACGTGGGTCGCGGCTTCCCCCAAATCGGCAACCGCTCGCATCTCTCTCGCTACTGGTTATCTCAATTACGCATACTTCGCTCGTGGCTCCGGCTATGCCAACGGCGTCTCCGATTCCGCTTGGCAGCGTTTCAATAAACGCGCCGCGTGGGCAAAATCCACGCTACTCGAAGCCGCGCAACTCCAGGAAAAATGTCCTTACTGGTATGAAGCCATGCAGCAGGTCTCGGTAGATGAGAGCTGGGACAAAAAAGACGCTCGGGCTTTACTGGACGAAGCAGCCGCCTTTGAGCCCACCTACTACCATTACTATCGTGAATACGCCAATTTCCTTCTTCCCAAATGGTATGGCGAAGCAGGCGAAACCCAGGCCTTCGCCGAAGAAATTGCCGCCAAGCTTCCGGAGCCCGACGCTTCGATTACCTATTACGAAATCGCCAGCCTCCTCGCTTGTCAGTGTGATAAAGAGCGCGACTCTCTCGAGGGCATGTCCTGGCCTCGTGTCAAGGATGGCTACGAAAACCAGGTACGTCTCTACGGCACCTCGGAACTCAAATCCAATCGCTTCGCCTATATGTCCTACGTCGCGGGAGACAAGGCTGCCGCTCAACAAGCCTTCGCCTCCATTCAACAAGGAAGAAGCCACCTCGTCTGGCGCAGCGAAGCCAACTTCAACTCCGCCCGCGACTGGGCCAATCAACCCTAATCCGCGTATGAATGGCCCCAACCTCTCCGCGAACTCCGCGCTCTTCCTCTGCGGCCTCTGCGTTAATCCTTCTTCCTACTCTTCTCCGAAGCCTAAAACCAATAACCTAAAACTAAAAACTCCCTCACTGCCTCCCCGGCATAACCCCATCCAACGGTTTACTCATCTTCTCCTCCAAATCCGGCCGTGGAATGGCCTTCCTCGGCAGCATCTGATCCCGCATCGCCGCGTTATACACAAAAATCGCCTCCACCAACGCCGCCTGTGCCAGATCCTCCGGCTGCAGCCGCTCGTACACATCCATGTTCGAATGGTGCGTTCGTGATCCGTAGTCCAACGGGTCCTGAATAAACTGGAATCCCGGTATCCCGATCGCGTCATACGATTCGTGATCCGTCCCGCCGGTGTTCTGCATGGAAATCGCCGTCACATCCAAATCCTTCAACGGCGCAATCCACTGCGCAAATATCGGCGCCACTGCCCCGTTCTCCTGCAAATACACGCCGCGAATCTTCCCGCTTCCATTGTCCACATTGAAGTACGCCGAAATCTTTGTGTATTCCGGCTTCGTCTGCACCGCCCCCACATACGGCCGCACAAACTCCGGCAGCTTCATATTCTCCGCATCGCTTGCCCGCGCCGCGGATCCAAAATGCTCCTTCACATATCCTTCCGAACCAAACTCGCCCTCTTCCTCTCCCGTCCACAACCCGATCCGGATCGTCCGCCGCGGCTTCACCTGCAACGCATTCAGGATCCGCATCACCTCCAGCGCCACCACCGATCCCGCCCCATTGTCCGTCGCGCCCGTGCCGGACGCCCACGAATCCAGATGCCCGCCCACCATCACCAATTCGTCTTTTAACTTCGGGTCCGTCCCGGGAATCTCCGCAATGGTGTCAAACCCGTGCTCGTGATCCCCGAAAAACTTCGTGTCCACATTCATTTCCAGCGTCACCGGCACGTTCGCCTTCAACAATCTATAAACCCGTCCATAATTCTCAACCGCCATCGCCACCACCGGCACTGGGTTCGCGTGCTCCCGCTGATACGCCAGCCACCCAAAGCCCGCTCCGCTATCATCGAAAATCGTTCCGCCCGATCCGCCGCCGTTCCTGCCGTCCCGGCTCGGAGAAATCACCGCCACCGCCTGCTCATCTGCCAGAAACTTCCCCACCTTTTGGCGCCAATCCAGCCGCTTCATAAAAGTCTGTATCCAGCTGCGGTCCTCTCCGCCCACCTTCACTGGATAATTCTCAATCTTTTTCAACCCCGCTTCGTCATATCGCTCAAACAATGGTTTATCTACTGGCGGCACCGGCCGCATGTCACCAAACAACACAATCTTCCCGGCCAATTTTCCCTTGTACTTCTCAAAATCTTTCTCATCCTTCAAATCCACCCACACCGCCGCCGCGCTCACCGTACCCTTCGTCGCAGGCGACCACGGTGCTGCCTGCGCAATAAATACCGCCGTATCCGGCGCGCTCATCCGCACCCACGTATTCAACTGCTGCCATCCCATTCCAAACTCGCCCCAATCCTCCAGGTGCGCGTTGCTGCATCCCATCGCCGTCAATTGCGCCTTCGTCCACTCATTCGCCTTCTTCAAATTCGGCGAACCCGTCAGCCGCGGCCCGATCCCGTCCATCAGCCCCGACGCATACTCCATGATATGCGAATGCTTCGTCGCCTCTTCCCGTATGCTCTCGTACATCGTCAAATCCAAATTCTCCACCGCAGGCTGCGGCATCTCATAAGAAGGCTGCGTAGCTGGCGCCTCCTTCCTGTCTTCCTTCTTCGCCTTTTCTTTTTTGTCCGTCTGCTCGGAACGGGTGCCCCACTCGCCGGTGTTGCGGGTGGGTCTTGGGTTTTCTTCCTTCCCACCGCCTACGCTCGCCACTCCGGCGAGCATCACACCCACAACCAACAAACGCCCTCCCACCATCACCAATCCACCCAAACCATTTCGAGAACGCATCCCACTCTCCTTATGATTCGACGCCATAACACAATATGTATGTCTTGGATTCAATCGACACACGCGTGCAACTCACCCTTAGACGCCCAACTTCACAATAAGTCAGTCACACAACGCCGAGCATTGTACCTCACCCCTTAAGGGGTGAGGCCGTCCACAAAAGTCCCTCAAATCTCTCCATCTCCGAGCCCTCGGGTCGCGCTCCCCTTCTCCGCCGGGTGCCCCATCCTTTGCGCTTTCTGCAAAGGGTCGGTCTTGGGGTTCTCTTCCCGGGGTGCCTCACACGCCGCCGTCGCAGGTCGGTCTTGGGTGGCGCTCCTCCGAATGTAGGGACCGCCTTCTGAGGCGGTCCGCCATCGCTCCGACATCTCACAACCTGAATGCGTCCGACCATCCCAGATTCCCAGATTGGGTGCCGCACCCTGCGCGATCGCGTCACTCACCTACGCCGTATCCGCGCCTGGGACTTACTCTCTGCCTCTCAACACGAATACGAATTGCCCCACTCAACCTGTAAATCAAATCCGAATGAATACTTAGAGTGTTCGTGAGACGGAAACAATTGCGCCGAATATACCGGCATAGCAAGCACGGCAAAATATTCGCCCTGCGAAAAAATCATCCGGTCCCTGGATCCCCTGACGTCCTCGCACACAAGCTCCCACCCGCGCGCCTCAAGCTGCTCCTTATAAAACGACTTCGTTTTGTCGTAGTCGATGTCGCTGGTCAGCGTTCGCACCGCTCTTCCACTTCCGTTGTCGTAGTTCGACCACGTCTTGTTTGGCCTGACTCCATCGGTATCGCGAATCGCATCGAGTTCCTTAACAACAAATTTCTGTCGCAGTTTCGCCTTGGGTTCGCGAATTCTCTCAATTCCATAGCCCAACCCGTAATAGCCTCCGCAAATCAATAACGCCGTCAGCGTGACCTTGATCTTTTCGTTCATCTCCAGAACCCCGCTCAACTCCTCAAATGAACACCCACTCACCGGTCCGCGGCTCTTAACTTAAAACTAATAACCTCCTCTACTCCCCCGCCCGCAACACCACCGTCAACGGGGCAATCGTCTCCGGTTTCTTATATCGGTTCACCACAAACCGCTGCCCATCCTTTGTCACGTCATAACTAAACAAATCCGTCGACGAAATCTGCGCCCGTCCCGCAAATGGAAACAATATCCTCGGCATCCCGCTCGAAAATCGCTCGCCACGGCTCACTTCTACCGCCGTCAACATTCCCCGCATCCCCAGATAAAAAACCTCATTCCCGTCCCCGCGCCATCTTGGCTCTGTCCCCCCACCGCGCGAAACCTGCCATTTCCCCGCTGCCGTCGGAAACGTAGTCACATAAATCTCCCAATCCCCCGTTTCATTCGACGCATACGCCACCCACTTCCCATCCGGCGAAATCTGTCCGCTCGTGTAACTCGCCTTTCCATTCACGAACGGGGCCCACTGCCCACCCGCCGACGGCACCGTCCACAGCGCTGCTCCCGCTCCATTCAATTGGCCCGTGCATAAAATCGTCGTGTCGTCCACCGACCACCCGTTCGGTATTCGTTCCTGCGGACTGTCCGTGGCGCTCTCCGTCACCACCCGTTCCGGTTCGAGGCCCCGCACATCCTTAGCCACCACCGTCGCGTGCTTCACGATCGAGCGATATGCAATCTGCTTACCGTCACGCGACCATACTGGATCCACTTCCTCCGCTGGCGAAAATGTGAACCGCGATGCCGTCCCCTTCTTCACGTCTTCAATCCAGATATCCACATTCGCCGCTTTAATATCCGTCCGATCCAACGCCACGAACCTGTCATCCGGCGAAAGGGCCGGATTCGCCATCTCTCCCACCTCTCCCAGCGTCCCTTGCTCCTTCCCGTCGCGGCCATACCAGGTCAATTGAGAAAGCGTCGCGCCCATTCCCGTGTTGTACACCACCGTTGCGTTGTCGCTCACCGTAAACGCCGCCCAATACGTCGATGGCTGGAACCCCACGCCTTCCCCTATCACCTTCGGCGTTCCGTTCAATTTTGCGTCCTCCACATCCAACGCAACCGCCACCAGCGACTTTTCCGCATTCACATAAAAAAGTCTTCCATCTGCGTAGCCGGGATTTGAATGTACCAGCAGCAGTCGCTTTTCCACTCTGCGGCTCAGCGAACTCAAGTAAATCCCACTGTCCTGATCGTCTTCAAGGTTTCGAAAATTTCCCACCCAGTATAGGAAGTGATCGCCGTCCGGCAGAAACGCTGGAAAGCGATGCGAAAAGTCCGCGTCCATGCCCGTCGTCTTTGTTAACTGCGCCGCATTCGTTCCATCGGCATTCACGCGCCACAGCGGCGTCGCCGCATCCGGCGCATAGACAATCACATTCTTTGTTCCCCAGGTCGCTCCTCGTCCGTTCGGCGTGAGCGCCAGCGCTTGCGGAGTGCCTCCGGTTACCGGCACTTTCTTCAACTTTCCATCCGCAAAAAATCCCACGAACAAATTGTCGGGTGACCAGAACGGATAACTCGCGCCCTCCGTCCCGTCCAGCTTGACCGCTGTCCGCGATCCTACCCGCTCCACCTTCAACACGTTCTTCCCGCTCAAGTCGTCCGGTGTCGAGTACACCAGCATCGTTCCATCCGCCGAAATTGCCAGGTGGTTCACCTCGCCCTGCAACGGAATCGCGAACTCCTGCTGCGCCTCGTGTTCTTTCTTCGGCGTGCGCAGCGTGAAATACAGCGCCTGCAAAACCAACAGCGCCGCTAGTCCTCCGACCGCCCACCACCAGTAAGGTCTCTTCGGCTCCTCCACAGCTCGCAACGCCGCCGTCGCTCCCGTTCCCGATAGCGCCGTCAACGCAAACGACAGGTCACGCGCAGATTGAAATCTGTCCGACGGATTTTTCTCCAGGCAGTGCCGCGCGATCCGCTCCAGCCCTGGCGAAATCCGGTTCTGCTCCAGGTCAATCTCTGGCGGCTCGCTCTTCAGGATCGCGTTCATCGTCTCCACCGGCGTGTCGGCTGAGAACGCCCTCTTCCCCGTCATCATTTCGTACAAAATCGCCCCAAAACCGAAAATGTCCGACCGCGAATCCGCCGGCTCGCCGCGGACCTGCTCCGGCGACATATACCCCACCGAGCCCATCACCGTTCCCGGCGCGGTCCCTGCATCTATCGTCAACGTAGATCCCGCCTGCGCCGCATCCATCGCGTATTTCGCCAAGCCGAAATCCAGGATCTTCACGTGCTCGTCTTTGGTGATGAAAATATTTTCCGGCTTCAGATCGCGGTGTACGATTCCCTTGTCATGCGCCGCTGCCAGTCCATTCGCGATTTTTGTGCTGTATTCGATCACCTTGCGCTGCGGCAACGCCCCATCTTGCAGGCGTTCGCGCAAAGTCTGCCCTTCCAGATATTCCGAAACGAGGTACTGCAGCCCGTCTTCGTTCCCAACATCGTAAATCGATAATAGATTCGGATGGTTCAGCGCGCTAAGCACCCGCGCTTCCTGCTCAAATCTCTGCAGCCTGTCCCCATCTTTCGCCAGTGCGCTGGGCAACACCTTGATCGCCACTTCGCGCCCCAGCCGCGAATCCCGCGCGCGATACACTTCTCCCATGCCGCCGGCTCCCAACGGCGCCACAATCTCATACGGCCCTAATTTCGTCCCCGCGCTAATACCCATAGTCGCGCGCGATTATACCCCGTCCCGCTCCTCTTGCCGTTTGCTCAATGCGCCGCGTGCTCTTTCCAATTGTCTCTCTCTGTACTGGTCGATCTTTAGATCGGCTCCTGGGTTATCTCCGGGTGCCGGGTGCCCCATCCGCCGTACCTGCGGGGGGTCTTGGGAACGAGTGGATCTTGGGTTTCTCTTGCTGGGTGCCGCTCCCTGCGTTTTTCAGGGTGCGGGTTTTGACTTTTCTTTCCTGCGCCGTCATTCCAACTGCAATAGCCGGTATTTCCTCGCGCCGTACTTAGGCGCGCACCTTTTCCTCCAAAACTTAAAACCAAAAACTTAAAACTGAAAACTCTTCCTAAAAATGCGGCGTAACCCTCAAATCCGGCTTCGGCGCCCTCGTACCAAACGATTCCTTCATCGTCTGCGCCTGCTCAATAATCGGCACCACCTCCTCAAACGTCCCAACAACTCCTCCCCGTAAGCCCGTTCCGCATTCGTTATCGGATAACTCAATCCTCACCCTTCATCACCAAATCGCAAAATTTCTTTGGCACACTAGCCGGCCCACCACCCGACACGCCAACCGCCCCACCTACTGTTCCATTTGTTCCCAACCTCCCCGCCATCCTTCACCTCCCGCCGCCACTGTTTACTCCACCTAGTAGTATTTCTAAATAGACTTATTCCAATAGATAAGTATCCCAACACGAATCGTCCTAAGCCGTTCCTCCGTGTCCTCTGTGCTCCTCTCTCTGCGCCCTCCGTGTGAACGTCCCTCTTTCCCGCTTCCTCTTCATCCCTCCGAATTCTTCTCTTCTCCGTGACCCTCTGCGACCTCTGCGTACTCCTTCTTTTCTCCCATCCTTCGTCCTATAATCCCGCACCATGAAAACCAAATCCTTCTTCCTCCTAATCCCGATTCTTCTCTTCGCGTCTATCCACGCACTTCCCCAAACCACCAACACCCAACCCGCGAAGCCCATCACCGTCACCGGCAAACTCACCCGCGCCATGGCCATCGGCGGCGAATCCACCGGCTGGACCATCGAACTCGACACGAAACTCACGGTCGACTCCCACCCCACAAAGTCCATCGAAGTCGATGCCCCCGCCGCCAAACTCGAACCTCTCGCCGACAAACACGTCTCCGCCCGCGGCCGCCTCACTACCATCGAATCTCCCGAACGCGGCAAACGCACCATCCTCAAAATCTCCCGCATCCGCGAACTCCCTCTTCCGTAGTGGCCGATCTTTAGATCGGGCCTCTTGGGTT
>Ga0070765_100001679_pt1 | contig 13615 bp, 10 predicted proteins | sample HubBroMetageWFT5_FD_71516 | JGI IMG/M metagenome (GOLD analysis project Ga0070765, IMG submission 71516) | Warmed and freeze-thawed soil microbial communities from the Hubbard Brook experimental Forest, New Hampshire - Hubbard Brook CCASE Soil... | ecosystem: Environmental > Terrestrial > Soil... | reverse complement strand
CTTCCCGTCGAGACTACCTTTCTTGCGGCATTGAATTGGGTACTGCTTGGCCTCCTCGGTGCGCGAATAGTAGTAGTAGTCGCCGCGCCGAACAGGCACGCTCAAGTCTGTTTGTTTGATGTGGGAGAGAATTTCGTTATAAAGCGCATCCTCGAAAGGCTTCAGGGGCTTGGTCATCGCCTCGGTATAGGCGTTCTCCTGCTCGAGGTACTGAATGACCTTGGGATTCGACTTGTCGCGAAGCCAGTAGTAGTTGTCGACCACAATGGTGCCGTGGCGGGTTTCTTTGTGTTCGATGATCGGCGCGACGGGTGGCTGCATCGTTTGCCCGGAGAGTGGAACGGCGGAGAGTAATCCGGTCAGCATAAGACACGTGAGAGGACCGCGAATCGGCGACATGTTTTCACGCTTCCTTCAAGCATGTTGGTAAGGTCACGACATTCTAACAACAAACAACATTGGTGGACTAAGAGTAGGGCGGCTTGGCGGGGATGGTTGTGAAGATCCCTCAGGGACTTAGGAGTTCGCGGGGAAAGAAGTGCCGTCCCTTGCGGGACTTGTTCTTTGTTGTGCCTTGACCCCGGACTTACGTCCGGGGCTAGTGAATGCCGCCCCTGAAGGGGCTGGAAACGGAGTGCTTACGCGGCGCTGAAGCGCCGCTCTTTCACGTTAATGCAGGCCTTTGTGGTGGCCGTGCCTTCTCGAGTCGCGGAGTGGCTGCGGCCCGATACGGCTGTCCCCACAGGCGTTGTGGTGATTGCGGCGAACAGCAGGTTCCTCGCCGGGCTTGCGCCCGGTTCGGAATGACAAGGGGCCGAGAAAGAATGACAAGGGTCCGGAAGAATGACAAAGGTCCGGAAGAATGACAAAGGTCCGAGAGGAATGATAACCGTCCCAGAGGAATGACAAAGGTGTGGGATGGGTGGCTCGCTGCCTTAGAATCTTTTGGCATGGACCATCACACTGTGGCTGCGATCAGCATTGCGGGGACTTGCCTGGATGTGATCGGGAGTCTCTACCTCGCTTACGATTTGCTGGGCGGACAGCATGGGCCGTTGCGGTTGCTTACGCGGGCGGTGACTTACTCCATTGTGTTTGGAGTTGGTTATGGCCTGGGGCTTGGTCTTTTGTTTGGCCTGGTCTCGGGCGTGGCAACTGGAGTGACGCTCGCTATTGAACTGAATCGAGCGGCGCGGGGGCTGGACCACTATTCGATGTGGTGGGAAGGACTTTTTGGCGCGATACGAAGCATCGCTTTCTGCGCTGCTCTATATCCGAGTCTGGGTTTGGAATTTGCCGCTGCTTTTGCGGTGCTGCTTACGGTGGGACAAATTTTTGCTTACTCTCGGGGCATTCGCCCGGCGCTCGACTATGCTGCGACTGGCAGGCCTCGCATCACACGAACGCAGGCTTGGGGAATCCTGCTGCGAACCGTCGGCTACACGGTGACGGCGCTGCTGTGCAGCGCGCTGGTGGAGCACGTCGACCACGTCTGGTGGTTTGCGATTCGCGTTGGACTTGTGATCGGCATTGTGACTGGATTCGGTGGAGCGGTCGTTCCGATGATTGAGTACTACGCCGACAAGCTGCCGGAGCGGCGGCTGGGAGCGTTCGGGATTGTGCTCATTCTTTGCGGATTTGCTTTGCAGTCGTTTCAGTACTGGGTGGCGCTGCTGGATGTGAGGGTGACGTAGCGGGCAGCCGCCGGGTGCTTTTAGTTCCCACAGGCTCTTCTCAGACTCCGCGTTTCAATCTCCGGGTTTCAATCTCCAAGCAAATTATTCGTGGCTGATCCAATCCGGTTTGCGATTCGGTGCGTACTCAGGATGCACGGGAGAGTTGAGCGATCTAGTTAACTCCCTCAAATCAACCAGGAGATTGGACTATGAACCTGAGCAAAGATACGGATGTGGAAGCTGGCAGCCCGGCGGATGAGAATTTGTCTGGCATGTCGCGACGATCATTTTTCAAACGGGCTACGGTTGTCGGAGCCACCAGTGCGGTTGCCATTGGCGGGCTTGTCAGCGTGGCCTCGGCACTCGACAAAGAAGTGAGCCCCATAGACAGCAAGCGCAAAATGAACGGCGCTTGCTTAACTAAAGGAGACCGCGACATTCTGGTGGCTGCGGAAATCGCCGAGGCGCTGGCGGTGACCACTTATTCGAACATCATCAACACCTCGCCGTTCTTTGGCCGGCTGCCTTCGGATGATCAGGGATATTTGGCGGGCGCGCTGCAGGAGGAGATGTCGCACTATCTGCTGGAGCAGCACGCGACCGACCAATTGACGCCCTTCACTTCGTTCTTTTATCCGGTCAACATGTTTGCCGATGCGCAAACGACTTTGAATACGCTGGTCACGCTGGAGGATGCCTTCATCGCCGCTTATCTGGTTGGAGTGCGAAACTTCAGCACTACGGAGTTGCGAGTGACGGCGGCGCGCATTATGGGCATTGAGAGCGACCACCGCACGCTGGCTCGCGTTCTGGGTCCGGATGTGGCGGCACAGGACGGGGGACCGATTATGACGATTACCGGATTTCAGGGAGTCGCGGAGAGTGTTGCACCTCCGAACAACAATGGGTATGAGAGAACTCTTTGCCTGAGCAAGATTGAGCAGGCAGTGCAGGCTCTGTTGCCTTTTGTGGACGTCACGGCCGCTGGGGCCGCGGGGTTTGATACCTCGAAGTCGTTTCCGTTCGAACCGTTTAATGCGACTCTGCCGAATCCGCTGGGGGATTTTATTTCCTTCACGGGATGTTGACGGGGGAGGAGACAGCTTCACTGCCGGTTTTCCGATTGAGGTCGCGAGGTTTGCCTCGCGGCCTTGTCGGAAACTCAACGATGATTTCGAGAACTTTTCGAGCGATGAGTAAGGAGGCTTTTGTGATTGAAGGATTGTTTCAGCCGATGCATCTTATCTTGATTTTTGGTATTGCTTTGCTGGTGTTTGGTCCGAAGAAACTGCCGGAGTTGGGCAAGGGGCTGGGGGATGGGATTCGGGGGTTCAAGGCTGCTATGAACCCGGCGGAGGAAAAGAAGGATGGGCCGGGGGTGTAGGACGGTCGAGGCTGAAGCCGTGCCCTTCCCGGTCGTGCTGCTCCCAAATTCCCCAGAAGGATGGAGGCGTGGAATCCCATGTCTCGCAGAGGACGCGAGACATGGGGCACCCGGGGCGTCGTGGTGGCGGACAGCGGAATGACAAAGAGCTTTACTGTGGCAAGGGTTCTTAGTGGCTTCCCGTCTGTATGGGCGCGGTGGTCAAGCTTGCCTTCTCCGCCGCGCCTGGCAGTTCGTCGCCGCGGAAGAATTTGGCTTTCTCTTTCGATCCCTCTTTTAGGTCGGCGGCTTTCATTTCTGGCATGGCTTCGTAGGGCTTGCTGTAGTCGTTGGCGGCGTTCCAGAACAAGAAGCCTATGCCACCTTTTTCTTTTGCCGTGGCTACCTGCACTTTGATGTATTCGGGGGAATAGGTCTTGGTGCGCCAGCAGAAGGCTTGCAGCCAGGGGCGGATTACCACGCCGCTGCCTTGCGTGATCAGTTCGAAGCGCTGCATGGATTCGCCGATGAAATGTTCGGGGGCGTCGCCGGGGTGCTCGATGTTATCCATGCCGAAGAAGTGTGAAGGATAGATCATGGGCGAGAGCACGTCGCAGTATTTCGCCATGCCGACGATGTCTTGTCCGGTGTGGGAGAGATCGACCTGGCGCTGCCACGCCATTACTCCGAAGACATCGAGCGAGAGGAGGACTCCGGTGGGATGGAGTTCGGCATAGGCCTTTTTCAGGAAGGCTACGATCACGTCGGAGCGCTGCCATTTGGGACTTTCAGTCTGAAATACGAAGCTGGCGTCTTTTTGATCGCCTTCGGCGGGGAAGCGGACGTAGTCGAACTGGATTTCGTCGGCGCCGGATTGCGCTACGAACTTGGCCAGGGCGACGTTGTAATCCTGAACTTTGGGGTTGGAGGAGTCGGTCCAGACCAGCTTGCCGTTTTCGCGCCACGGTTGCTTTGTTCTCTTCGACTGCACGGCTAGTTCCGGATGCTCGACCACCATGCGCTCGTCGCGGAAGATGGCTACGCGGGCGATGGCGTGCATGTTCTCGGAATGCAGGAAATGGATGAACTTCGGCAGGTCGTGAATGTAGACCTGATGCTTGCCGAGCAGCGGGTGCTCGAAGGGAATGGTGACGCTGCCGTCGGAATCTTTGATGTCGAAGACTACGGCGTTGCCGCCTACTTCGCGCCAGTGGCGGATGATGCGGAGTCCGTGATCGCTGGCGGCCATGATGCCGGTGAGGTAGATGGCGCGGACTTCAAAATCTTTGGGAACGGCGATGGTTTTTTCGACGATGGGCGCGGGCAAGATTCCGGGAATGGTGATTTGTTCGCCGTTTTTCAGGATGTTGCCGCTGCGATTCCCATTGAGTTGGCGGATGGCTTCGGCCAGTTCCAAGGAAGTCAGGTAGGCAGTCCGGTGCAAATACTGGTGGGCGATGACGGGAATGCTTTCACCGCGCTTCGCCGTATAGATTTCAGTCGCTGAGGAGGCAGGGGACGGCAACGTAGTTTCTAATGAGAGCTGGAGCCTGGGTTGCGGCGATAAAGATGATGACGCCGGCGAAAGCTGCAGGGTAGAAGTTTGAAGTTGCGCGCCCTGCGCGGATGAGACCGCTGGTTGCGCAGTTTGTGCATGCGCCTCTAAGGCTGAGGGGAAGCGCGGATTCAGCCGCATGGCGGCTATTCCGAATAGAAGAGACGAGACGGCAGCGATGGTTAGAACCGACGAGCGACGCAAAATTTCCTCCGGAAACCGACCTTGATTGGATGCTATCGCGCACGTACCGACCTCGCCAGTTACTTGCGGTCATCTCCCCCTCGTTTAAGGGGTGTTCAAGAGCAAAGGCAAAGGCTTAAACACGGGGGGCACGGGGGAACACGGGGTAGAGCTTGGGCGGTACTGGTCTTTCCTCCTTGCGCAAAGTATTTCTCTTCCACCCTCTTAACTTTCACCTGTCCCCTGGTCTAATATCGACGGCGGCGGGCTAAATCCAGCCAGATTATGGGGTTTTCGCCGCCCTAATCCCTCCATTACTGGTGGCCAGAGGCTTGCTTAATCCAAGGCAGCCCGGACGGGGTATTGGGGCAGGCAGGCGGCTGGTTCCGAATGACAAAATCTGTCACTTGTCGGACGGTGGGGAGTCGCGAGGAAGGCCTGGTGGGTCCGGTGGAAGCTGGAAAAGCATTGGGACAGGACAGGATTAAGACAGGAAAAGATAACGACCTTATGAGACCGAACCTTGCTACCGTGCTCGATCCGAACCGCCGCAGTGCCGATGCTGGAGAGTTTGAAGCTGCGCTGCGCCGCCGCATCGTTGGTCAGGACCAGGCGGTCGAAAAGGTCGCCGAGATTTACCAGATGTTTCTGGCCGGGCTGAACGCCCCGGGTCGTCCTGTGGGCAACCTGCTTTTCCTGGGGCCGACGGGCTCGGGAAAGACGCGGGTGGTGGAAGCCATGGCCGAGGCTTTGTTCGGCGACGCGCATGCCTGCATCAAGATTGACTGCGCGGAGTTTCAGCACTCTCACGAAATTGCGAAGCTGATTGGCTCGCCTCCGGGATACCTGGGGCATCGCGAGACTCATCCTTTGCTGACGCAGGAAGCGCTGAACCAATGGTTTACGGAGAAGCTGAAGCTTTCGATTCTGCTGTTCGACGAGATCGAGAAAGCGAGCGACTCGTTGTGGCAACTGCTGCTTGGAATTCTCGACAAAGCCACGCTGACGCTTGGGGATAATCGCCGCGTCGACCTTTCGCAGTGCATCATCATCCTGACCTCGAACCTGGGCGCCAGCGAGATGACGAATCTGATCGACGGCGGGCTGGGGTTTGCGCCCAAAGTCGTAGAAGTCGACAACAATTTTGACGACAAGATTCAGCGTACTGCGGTAGAGGCGGCGCGGCGAAAGTTCACTCCCGAGTTCATGAACCGCATCGACAAGACAGTGGTCTTCAAGACGCTGCGGGACGAGCATCTGGCACAGATTCTCGACATCGAACTTGGCATGGTGCAGCAGCGAGTGCTCATGGCGGCGGGCAACAACCAGTTTGTGTTCAACTGCACGGCCGGCGCGAAAGAGTTTTTGCTGAAGGAAGGTACGGACCCGCGTTACGGCGCGCGTCACCTGAAGCGGGCCATTGAACGGCATCTGGTTTTTCCGCTGGCGAATCTGGTTGCGACCAGCCAGGTGAAGCTGGGGGACTTTGTGCGCGTCGATATGGCTTCGGAAAATCAGATGATCTTCGTGAAGGAAGCGGAAAACACGATGGCGCCGGTTTTGTTGGAGCGTTACGGAGCCGCGGTTGCCGCTCTGCCCGCGGCGCGCGCAGCGCGGACCGCGGCCAATAACCGCCGCGACTTTGGGGCCAGCCCCATCGCGGAAAGCAAATAAGTTTTGGTAGGTGATAACTCGCTAGACCGCATCTCGCGAGTTCCTCGTGGCGCCGGAACCCTCCGGCGCCTTTTTTCTTTTTGGTTTGATCTATCGATCTTTTGATGGATAGGTCTTCTTTTGGAGCCCAGCGAATAGGAGTGGCAGATGAACGTGGGATCGAGGTCCGAGGTATCCACCCTTCGGGTCCGCTCAGGGCAGGCTCTTTCGAAAACCACGAAAGATGGGGCAGCCTCAGTTGTGGTGCTGCAAGGACGTGCGCCGAACCTCCTGTCCCTACATGAGTTCCTCAGGGGCTGAAGCCCTCATCCTTTTGGAGCTTTAGCGGCACGGCTGAAGCCGTGCCCTTCCCGATCCAACACAGGAAGGCCAGGATTTACTAGGGGCCGAAGGTGAACTTTACGACCTCGATCGTTTCCTTTGGACCGGTCTGGTATTTCCATTGCCTGACGGCGCGTACCAAGGCGTCTGCGAGCAGAGGGTGGCCTCCCAGGATCTTCACTTCTTTGACGGTGCCATCGCGTTTCACCAGCACCGACACCTGCGCGGTTCCAATCAATTTCATTCGCGCCGCGATCTCGGGGTAGTCTGGAAGAACGGAGCGCTCAACCCGCCGTATCCCTTCAACTGGAGTGTTCGTGCCTGCGGTGCTGGCAGACCGATTGCTGGGAGATCCGTTGTTGGGAGATTCGTAGCCAGCCTTGCCGAGGGCAAGAATTTTCGCGCTGAAATGGATCTGCGAACCGTCCAGCGCTTCGGGGTTGATTTCAAAGTGGATGCTTCCGTGCTCGCGCACGAGATTGATCATGCCGCCCTGCCGCAGAAAGGAGTCATCCTCACCCACCAGAAGCAGGCCGGGTTGCGCCAGGCCTTCTACATCGGTGAGAGCATGTTTTCTTTCGGGGGAGCGAAAGAAAACGACGTGGCAGGATTTAGCGTCCTCTTCGGAGTTGACACGTGTGACCACGACCGGGTGGTTTGCGATGATCTTGCCGGCGATGACCGTCTCCAGGAGATCGATGAAGTCGTCATCCGCGCCGCTGACTCCGATTACGAACGATGACGGAGCGTTAGGCAAAGCGCTTTGCGGCCACTGGCCCACTTTTGCGAAGTTGAAAAGATACGCGGCTTTGACCTGGTCCTCGGTGGCGCCCTGCTGACCCTGCGCGAGAACTTGGAACGACAGAAGAGCGAGAATAATCGCCAGAGCAATCAGCTGCGAAAGCCGCGGGGGCGTGATTTTCCGCCGGCTCGGGAACTGTGTGGTGCGCTGGGTTCGCTGCTCCAAATTTGTTGATCCTGCCTCTTGATTCTTTCTGTCCCTTATTCTTCCTGCCCGTTATTCTTCTTGCTGCTTATTCTTCTCGCGCCTTTAGAACTGCCAGGTGAATTTTGCGTACGCGCTGCGCTTGATCAGGGTCGATTGAATGCTTCCGCTGTCATCCACGAATTCCAGATGGCGGTCTTTGACTAAATTTTGGCCAACCAGGCTCATGGCAAGTCCCTCGGTCCAGCGCCATGTCAGTCCGGTATCGAACCGGGTGTAAGAGGGAATCTCTCCACTCCTGAGGCGATCGACAAAATAGGCGGACGCATCCCACCCGACTCTGTGCGCCAGATCGAAGTGCGACCGGAGTTGAGCGCTGTTGACGGGGCTGCCTCCTTCCGCGTCAAGAACCGAAGTTGTGTCCTGGCTGGTGGGATCAAGGTGCATATGAATTTGCTCGAAGCCGTATCCGGGGCTTAACGTCCAGCGGGCGGTTGCGTTCCAGTTAAGGGCCATCTCAAATCCATGGGCTTCGCCGTGCATCAGGTTCGCGTAGGTCACGGGCAAAACCAGATGCGGAGGGGCGGGGGTAGTTTCGAAGACAGGCGCGGCGGGTTCGGTGGTTTCCTGTGAATTGTAGGCGCCGTAATAAGCCGTCAGCTCGATCGAGAGATCGTCGCGAACCGAGGTTCGCCAGCCGGTTTCGTACGCCGTCAGCGCTTCATCGTCGAAGTGAGGGTTCCCGACCAGGGCGGCGAGAATAGGAGTGCCGCCGGGGCCGGGAAATCCAGCGAAATTTGCGCGGCTGCCGGTATCGGTCTCGGCGGGAGTGCGGTTGTTTTGAGAGATTGCAGCCCAAAAGCTCTGCTGCCGGTCGGGGGTCCACGCCACCTGCGCGCCGGGCAGGACGTTGAACCCGGTGTAGTAGTTGTGATCGAGCCTGGCGCCGACCGTCAGGTAAAGTTTGTCGGGAAGCAGGGCAATTTCATCTTGAATAAATGAACTGAACATCTGCATGTTGACATCAGCGGGATGTAAGGCGAAGGACAGGCCACCGTGAGTGTGTGAGTCGGTAACGCTGTAGCTCGCTCCCCAGACCAGGTCCTGGCGTGAGCTGCAGGCGATGTGGTGCTGGAATTCGATATCGAATGTATGGCGGCGCTCCAGGAGTTCATCGTCGCGCTGGTAACGATCGAAGGAAATTCCGAGAGTGGTGTGGGAACTCGGGGAAACAGTGTGCTTCCATACCGACTGAAGAAAACCGCCGGAGAGAGGAACCGCAAGACTATTATCCTGCAGGGCGGGCGATGTGACCGACGGAAGAAACGTGCCGGGATTGCCTTCCTCGCCAGTGTAAACGTCGCCTTGAAGCATCAATTTGTCTTTCGAGGAAAGGCTGCTGTCGGCGCGAAAACCGCCTCGCAAGACGTGCCAGCCGTCGGCCTCGTACTGGCCCGCGAGTCCGGGCATGTGATCCTGGTTGAAGTATTTGGTGTAGACGCGGTAGTCCGTGCTCTTACCGAGGCCGCCGCCGTACTGCACGGTGCTAAATCCCTGATCCAGATTGCCGCCGCCGGCGATTACCATGCCGCCGCGGGTCTCTGCGGCGTTCCTGGTAATGATGTTGATCAGGCCATTCACGGCGTTGGCTCCCCAGATGGTTCCAGCCGGGCCGCGGATCACTTCGATGCGGGCGATGTCTTCGAGCGGGAGATCGAGCACGTCCCAGAAGACTCCGCCGGAAGTTTGGGTGTAGACATTGCGGCCGTCGACCAGCACCAGGAGTTCGTTGCTGAAGCGTCCATTCAATCCGCGAATACTGACAGCCCAGGTGTTGGCGTTGATCTGAGCGACGTCGAGGCCGGGAGCCATGCGCAGCAGGTCAGGAATGTTGGTGGCGCCGGAGCGTTGGATTGCGTCGGCTGTAATCACGAAAATCGCCGCCGCCGTCCGCGAGAGAGACTGGTCCTTTTTTGAAACTGAGGTGACACGGGTGTTCATCAGATCCTCGATGCTTAACTGGGTCAGATCGGTTTGTTGAGCGGCCGCGGGAATAGCGAACAGAAGAAGCAGGAGCAGGCACGGGCCGACGGCGATGCGCGGTCTCGCCCGAGGCAGGAGATGGCATGGCGAGGCTGTGGCCTGGACCGTTCCAGCAGAACCCATGGATCCTCCCTACGGTCATCTTCGGCAGGTTCCTGATTCTTCTCTAGTGGGTAGGAGGGGTTACTTTGGGGTCGACTAAAGGCCTGTAACGCTCAGCGCTTTCCCGGCGCGGAGTGAAAGGGATCGGCTTGCGGTGAATCGGGAGTGTCTTCGGGGGCGTCTTCCGGACTCGGAATATCCAGATTAACGACGATGGGCTCTTGGCCACTGCGAACGATTACGGCTTCTACCGGCTGGTCTTTGCGGGCGTTCAGTTCCTGATGCGGAACGTAGGGAGGAACGTAGACGAAGTCTCCGGGACCGGCTTCGTCGACGAACTCGAGATTGTTTCCCCAACGAAAGCGAGCGCGGCCGCGCACCACGTAGATGACGGTTTCGAGTTCTCCGTGATGATGAGGGCCGGTCTTGGCGTTGGGATGGACGACCACGGTACCGGCCCACAGCTTTTGCGCGCCGACTCGGGCATGGGAGATGGCTTCGGCGCGGGTCATGCCGGGGGTTTGCGCCGTGTTGCTGTCGAGTTCGCCGCTGCGAATGATGCGCAGGCCGTTGGTTTTCCAGTCGGGGGCTTCGTCTCCCGGTCCAACGGAAGGTGAATCGGTCATGGTGTATGTCTCCGGCAGGTGCAGGATAGCTGCCGCGAGGAACGTTGGCAACAATTCACTTGATCTTCTTCGCGCGATATCCCTGTCCATCCGCGGGGGAATACACATGCTCTTCAGTGACTCGGCCGGCTTTGTCTCTGACGAACGTTGAACGGGCCATCGGGCTCACGCCGCCTCCGCGGTCGAAAAACGTATCGGCGCTCTCCGGTAGTAGTTCCGTGGGCGAATCCTCCCAGGACCCCTGGATGTAGAGTTTGTCTCCTTTCCGGGTCACAGTGTCGACGAATTGCGATCCCGCCCAGGCATATTCGCCGGTGAAGTCGTCCAGGGTCGAGCTGTCGATTTTGGCCACGGGAGGGTCGGGCATTACCTCGGCAGACACTGCCAGCAGGGTTACCCACTTGCCTTGACGCTTTTCAAATGTGTCGACCTGACGGAGATTCTCGACGAGAGTAATCCCCGCGAAATGCTCCTTGAATTCGTAAAGGTAGTCCACCAGTGCGATGTTACCTACGAACTGGAAGTGAAATTCCGAAACCAGTCTTTCGATCTTATGGCCGGGAATTACGCGTGCCGCCTGCTGACACTCGTCCATAATCTGTTTTCGTGCGGCGGTAGCGTTGCCTTCGATGTCGCGGAAGTTCGCGTCCACAAATGTTGCCCACGTCTGCGTGTCGCCCGATGCGCAGGCATTAGCCCGAGCCCGAGCCGCGGAGATGATTTGCTGCTCGTCAGCGTTAGTGGAGGCGCCCGTTTGCGCGGAGATGGGCAGGGCGGATTGCGCGGCTGCCTGGAGCGCCGGGAGGAAGATGAATGAACAGAGGGCGAGACTCAGTTTGCCTGGGCTCATGTTCGTCCTTTCAGACGGACCGATGGAACTTGCGCGGATTCTTGAGAAAGCTTGGCCTCACCACACCTCACAGCGCTTGCTCTCCGGGCGCACCATCGCCGAATCGGCCTTGCAGCTCCACACTTTCTGAAACTCGGGCAGGTTCGAGAGTGGGCCGATGACGCGATACTTTGCGACGGGATGCGGGTCGGTCTGCATCATCTTGCGCTGGGTTTCGATGCGAGTTTCATCGCCGCGGAACTGTCCCCATGCAATATAAAATTGTTGCTCCGGAGTGAACCCGTCGATGCCCGCAGGACGGGGCTTTCCCTGGAGCGACTTCTCATAAGCCAGGAATGCAATCTTCGCGCCGCCCAAGTCACCGATGCTCTCGCCCAGCACCAGTTTGCCGTTGTGATGCACGCCGGGCTCAATGAAATAGTTGTCGAACTGATTGGCTACGCAAGCGGCACGGGTCTGGAACTGCTTCAGATCGGCGTCGGTCCACCAGTTGCGCAGGCGGCCCAGGTAGTCGAACTGCGCTCCCTGATCGTCGAAGCCGTGGGAAATCTCGTGGCCGATCACTACTCCGATGGCGCCGTAGTTCACCGCATCCACCGCATTCATATCGAACGCCGGAGGCCGCAGGATGCCCGCAGGAAACACAATCTCATTCATCAGCGGATTGTAGTAAGCATTGGAGGTGGGCGGCGTCATGCCCCAGCGGCCGCGGTCGACCGGCTTGCCGATGGTGAGGCGGTCGTCTTCTTCCACGAACTTTCTTCCCGCAATCACGTCCTCAAAGAAGGCGTCGCGGCGGACCTGCACGTGGCTGTAGTCCTTCCAGTTGTCGGGATATCCGATCTTGGGATTGAAGGTGGCAATCTTGGCCATGGCCTTTTCTTTGGTATCGTCACTCATCCACGGCCGGCTGAGAATGTCGTCGCGCATCGCCGCCAGCAGATTCCTCACCATCTCCTGCATGCGCGCCTTGGCTTCCGGCGGGAAATATTTCTCGACATACTTCTTGCCTAGAGCTTCGCCGAAGAGCTCATCAGTCGATTCCACACAGCGCTTCCAGCGCGGCTTCATCTCGGTGGTCCCGCTCAGATACTTTCCGTTGAAGGCGAAGTCTTCTTCGACGAATGCCGATGAGAGAGAACTGGCGGTCGAGTTCAGCAGATGCCACTTCAAATACACCTTCCAGTCCGCGAGCGGCGCTTCGTGCACCTGCCGGTCGAGTTCCTGCATGAACTTGGGCTGGTCGACATTCATGTCCACATCCTGCGGAAGCTGCCTGCGCTTAAAGTATTCAGCCCAGTCGATATGCGGAGCCATGGCCTGCAGCTGCGCAAACGTAGTGTTGTGGTCGGTGGCTGAGGGATCGCGCAGGGCCACGTTGTCGAGTGAGGCCTCTGCCAACTTGGTCTCCATGCCCATTATTGTCTGGGCCGCGGCAGCCGACGTTTTCTCGTCCCACCCTGCCAGCTTGAACATGGCCGCGATGTGCGCGACATATTTCTCGCGGGCTTCCTTGAAGCGCGCTTCGGGCTTCAGATAATAGTCGCGATCGGGCAAGGCCAGGCCGCTCGCACCAACATCGGCCAGCACCCACGTCGGCTTGTGGGGATCGGTCTGGCTGCCGAGTGCGAACGGATCAGCGACCAGTATGTCGTGCATGTCGGCCATCACCCGCTGCAGTTCTTTCATATCTTTCGCGGAATCGATGCGGCCAACCCAGGGCTTCAGCGGGTCCATGCCGCGGGCATTCACGCGCGACTCATCCATGCAAGCCCCGTAGTAGTCGCCGATGACCTGCTCGTTGCTGCCCTGGGGCGCGTTCTTGTCGGCGACGGCGGTCTCGAGAATCTCTTTCAGCTCATCTTTCGACGACTCGCCGGCCGCCCAGCGCTTGCTCCAGCGATCCATTGAAGCGGGGATCGGATTCTTCGCCCGCCAGGTGCCGTTCGCGAACTCGTAGAAGTCGTTGCAGGGATCGGCCTGGCGATCCAGATCGGTGACGTCGATTCCGTGCAGGGAACTGGCCTGTGAGAATAAAAGTTGCGGAAGCAGCGGTGAAGAAAGAAACAAAACAAGAAGCGAACATCCGAGTTTGCGCATGAGGCCTCGTTCGACGAATTTGGAAGAACCTGCAAGCTGAGTGCGGCTGCCATTCTAGACGAATTGTCGAGTTGGAGATGTGATTTTCTTCTTCTGAAAGATGAATGAAGCGAAAATGAGTTAGCATCCATTCTCATGTATGCGCCCGCTCCCGAGATGACCGCGGACCAGGGCCT
>Ga0070765_100001678_pt1 | contig 13616 bp, 10 predicted proteins | sample HubBroMetageWFT5_FD_71516 | JGI IMG/M metagenome (GOLD analysis project Ga0070765, IMG submission 71516) | Warmed and freeze-thawed soil microbial communities from the Hubbard Brook experimental Forest, New Hampshire - Hubbard Brook CCASE Soil... | ecosystem: Environmental > Terrestrial > Soil... | reverse complement strand
ATAAGGAAACGTCCGCGGCCGTACCGAGTCGCGTGCCGGATTGCCTGTATTATCCGATCGAAGAACAGGAAATACGATTCTCTCGAGGATTCGTTACTGGAGACGAGCTATGAGCACGTATTCGGTCCAACAGGAACATAGGACCCCGGCATTTCGGCGACGATCTTCGTGTCATGGGTTCTGCGGGTGAAGTCGGCAGCCCAGGCGATCAGGCGCGGATCGCCGCTGTGTAGCCACTGGCCGAGTATAACAGTCTCCACGGATGTTTCGGGAGTAACGAGCGGTTCCTGCGCTGGAAGAATGCGGGCAATAACGGCAATAAACACCAGCGCCCACCACAAAGCCTTCACTAGGTCATTTCGCATTTGTTCGCCTCCCGTTGGACCAAGACCCGACAATCTCAACAAGGCCAACTACTTTGAACTCCGATGGTGCACAGGGCGTTGCCCTAGACTAACACTACGCAGCGAGACACTCGGAGCCCCCGATGGTTATTCCGCTACAACAAAACATCCGAGTTTCCGTGATATGCTTGCGACAATCCAGGCATAGCAATCCGAGGCAATATGGCGACGCCCGGCGGTCCTGACGACCGCACCTTAGACCCCTCCGGAAAGCCCCAATCAGAGCCAACAAAAACGAACCCTGCTCCGCTCGACGACGCCGACACCCTGCAAACTTCAGCGTCCTACACCCCAGAGCCGGACCCCACGTTTATCACCCCCGGTCCTATCGGGCCTTATCGCCTGGTGCGCAAACTCGGCGAAGGCGGCATGGGCCAGGTCTGGCTCGCCGAACAAACCGCTCCCCTCCAGCGCGTTGTCGCTATCAAGCTCATCCGCGCCGGCGTCGCCGACAACGTCCTCCTGGAACGCTTCGAGTCCGAACGCCAGGCTCTCGCCCGCATGAACCACCCCGCCATTGCCAAGATCTTCGACGCCGGCACAACTCCCGACGGCACCCCCTACTTCGTCATGGAGTATGTCCGCGGCATCCCCATCACGCTCTATTGCGATCAGAAGCGGCTCTCCATCCGCCAACGCCTGGAGCTTCTCCTCAAAGTATGCGAAGGCGTCCAGCACGCGCACCAGAAAGCCATCCTTCATCGCGATCTAAAACCTGCCAACATCCTCGTCGACGAAATCGACGGCAAGCCCGCTCCGCACATTATTGATTTCGGCATCGCCAAGGCCATCGGCGACCGCGACCCTCTCGCCACCATGTTCACCCGAGCCGGAAACTTCATTGGCACTCCCGTCTACATGAGTCCCGAGCAGGCCAACCCCGAAGTTCGCGATGTGGACACGCGCTCCGACGTTTACTCTTTAGCCGTGATCCTTTATGAACTCCTCACCGGTACCCTGCCCTTCGACCTCTCCCAGTGGGGCAATGAGCTCCGCCAGGAACAATTCCGCAAAATCTACGAACAAGACCCCCAACCTCCCAGCATCCAGTTGCGTAAAGAGACCACCACACAGAACGACACTGCCACCCAAACCGCCAAGCTCCGGTCGACCGAGCCGCAGCAATTAGTCGGCGAACTCAGAGGCGACCTCGACTGGATCACGCTGAAAGCCCTCGAGCGCGATCGCGCCCGCCGCTATGGCACTCCCAGCGAATTTGCCGCCGATATCCAACACTTTCTCAACAACGAACCCGTCGTGGCGCGACCCGCCAGCGCCGCCTATCGTCTGCAAAAATATGCCCGGCGTCACCGCCTTGCCGTCTCCATAGCCGCCGCTGCCTTGCTTGTTCTGGTCGCCTTTTCCGTCATGCAGGCGATTCAGATTCGCCGCATCACCCAGGAGCGCGACCGCACGGTCCGCGAACGCGATCGCGCCAATCGCATTGCCGACTTCATGACGAAGATGTTCAGGGTCTCCGATCCTGGCCAGGCCCGCGGCAACACCATCACCGCTCGCGAAGTCCTCGACAAGGCCTCCAAAGAGATTGACACCGGTCTCGCCAAAGACCCCGAAACGCAGGCCCAGATGATGCACACAATGGGTGAGGTTTATTACAACCTCGGCTTATATAAGGAAGCGGAATCCCTACTCCGCCGAGCCATGGCTATCCGCTCCAAAGTTCCGGGCCCCGAGAGCCGTGAAGCCCTGAGTTCCATGAGTTCTCTCTCGGAAGTCCTGGACGCCGAATCGCAACTCCCCGCAGCCGAAAAGCTGGCGCAGCAGGCCTACGACGCGGCCCGCAGATCTCTGGGGCCCGGCGATACGGACACGCTTCTGAACGGCCTGGCGCTGACCGCTCTGATGCTCGAACAGGGCCGTTTCCAGGGCTGCGAAGCCGTGCTGCACGACCTCGCCGCCAATGTGGACCACGTGTCCGACCCCAAGCTCCGGTCCAGCATCGCCGCGCGCATTCAAACCAATTTCGCCATCACCTATGCCTATCAGGGCAAGAATGCCGATGCCGAGAAATCTTTCCGGGCCGTTTACGATCTCAACTTCAAGCAGTACGGCCCCGATCACCCCGCGACCTTGGACGCTCTGACCAACGTGGCCAGCATCCTTCTCGATGAAAGCAAATATGCCGAAGCGGAAGCCACCTTCAGGCAGGTAATTGCTGCGGACCAGCGCATCCTTGGCCCGGAGCATCCACGCACTCTGCTGATCATGGGCAACCTGGGACTCGCCTATCTCGGTGCGAAACGTTATCCAGAAGCGGAGGCTCTGTATCGCCAACTGCTCGATCGCGAAACGCGGGTGGTCGGCCCGGACAATCGCCAGACGCTGGTGTTTCGAGGGGCGCTCGGCGACGCCTTGTATCACGAGAACAAATTGCCCGAAGCCGAGCGAATTTGTCGGCAGACACTGGACGCAGAGCGCCGCGTACTCGGCCCGGACCAGCAGGACACCCTCGTCACCCAGAACACTTTGGGCCTCATCCTCGAAAAAGAACAACGTTACGCGGACGCGGTAGCCCTGATGCTCGACACTCTGGCGCGGCGCAGCAAAGTCCTCGGCACCAAAGCCCCGGGCACCGCCGAATCCGAATACAATCTCGCCGGTCTCTACGCGCTCAAAGGCAAGAGCGCCGACGCCTTCCTTTATCTCAACCGCAGCCTTGATGACTCGCCGAGGCCGGGCCTCTACGACGATTTGCCCCAGGAATCCGAATTCAGCTCGCTGCACTCCGATCCGCGCTTTGCGGACTTCCTCGCAAGGACCAAGCAACCCCCGCAAGCGCCGGTCCAATAAGCTCTTCCACAAATCCCGAGAAATTTCATGAGGTGCCACTCGCGCGCATTTTGGCCGCCAAACGCAGCAAGCTTCTGTTCATTCGTATCGCAGAGCGACCAAGGGATCGACGCGGGCGGCGCGGCGCGCGGGGATGTAGCAAGCCAGCAAAGCCGAGGCCAGCAGTATGGCCGCAACCGCGCTAAATGCCGTGAAGTCGACTACTGCGACATCGTAAAACAGGCTGTGCATCGTGCGGCCAACCAGATAAGCGCCGCCGAGGCCGAGGGCCAAACCTGTAAAAGCCAGGGCCACGCCTTCCTTCAGAATGAGGGCGAGCACGCGCCCTTGACCGGCGCCGAGCGCCATGCGCAATCCGATTTCGTGGGTTCGCTGTGCTACGGCAAACGACATCACGCCATAAATTCCCAACGCCGCGAGCAAGAGCGCCACGCCGGCGAACCCTCCAAAAAGAAGAGCTGCGAAGCGATCCCCAGCCATGGATTCGTCCTTGATTTGATCCATCGTCTTGACCTCGGCGAGAGGCAGATCGGGATTCATGGACAGGACGATATCCGAAATGCTTTTGCTCAAGTAGGCTGGATCGACGGATGCGCGCACCGCTACGCCGGCGTCTGGCCAGGGGCTCTGCCAGAATGGCACGTCAATCTCGGGGAAGCCCTCTCCCTTTGGACCGCCGTTGTGGACGTTATCGTAGACACCGACGACTTGCCATTCAACCGGAGGACCGAGCTTGGTTACGCCCGGGATCAACTGCTCAACGAGGATGCGCTGCTTCAACGGATCGACGCCGGCAAAATAGCGCTTCGCAAATACCTGGTTCACCACAGCGACGCGAAGACCGCCCGCCAAATCTTGATCGGTGAAGTAACGTCCCTGGTCTACATGGATCCCAAAGGTCTTGAAGAACTCTGGCGTTACCATATTGAATCCGGCGCCCGGACGCTTGGAGGGATCGTCAGTTGTTTTCCCGACAATTTGAAATGGCATGCCGAAATTGGTGCCTCGGAGCGGCATGCCGGTGGATACGGAGGCCGCGGACACGCCGGGGAGAGCAGCGATTCTGTCAAGAAGCTGCCGATAGAAGGCGTTAATTTGTTCTGAGCCAGTGAGCTGTTTCTCCGGAACGGGGAGAACAAAAGTAAGCAGGTGGTCGGTACGAAAGCCGAGATCCACATGCTCGACGTTCCACAGACTGTGAAGCGCGAGTCCGCCGCCTGTCAGCAAAGTAACCGCCAGAGCGAACTCGGCAACAACCAGGATGCGGCGCAGCCCGTGCCGGCCGGTGCCGAGCGTCGATTGGCTGCCCTCCTTAAGCACGTCAATCAGATTGAGCCGCGATGACTGCCACGCCGGAGCGCAACCGAATAGCAAACCAGCCAGCGCAGTGGCTGTGAGAGTGAAGAACAGGACCGGCCCGTTCAAGCGGACATCTGCTTCATACGGAAGAGTGAAAGGAGGCATCGTCGCGATAATCACCTTCAGCAATACCCAGGCCAGCGCGATGCCCGCAATTCCTCCGATCGAGGCCAGGACAAGGCTCTCGACTAAAAATTGTCGAAATACCTGCCCGCGGCTTGCGCCGAGGGATGCTCGGACAGCAACTTCCTTACGGCGTGTCGTCGCCCGAGCGAGCAGCAAGTTGGCCACATTTGCGCAGGCAATGAGAAGTACGAAGCAAACGGCGCCGAGCAGCAGCCACAGGGCTCGAATCACGTCACGGTCCAGGAAATCGTTCTTAAGCAGCTCGACGCTGGCCCCCCAGCCCTTATTCGATTTTGGGTAAACCTCCGCGATGTGTTTCGTTACCGCGTCCATATTGGCGTTCGCCTGCGCAATGGTTACTCCCGGCTTCAGGCGTCCCATGACCAGCAGCCAATGAAAATCGTGGTTGATTTGCTCGGCTTTGAAGGCCAACGGCACGGACAGCTTGTCCCGGCCGCGGTCGGAAACGCCGGGACTGTTAATGCCGACAATCGTGTAAGGCTCTCCGTTCATCTGAACTGTCCGGCCGAGAATCTTTGGGTCCCCTTCGAAACGATCCATCCACAATCGATAGGTAAGGATGGCGACATGGTCCTTGCCCACCTCGCCTTCCTCAGGAAGGAAATCGCGTCCCATTAAAAGCGTATCCCCCATCATCGAGGAAAAACCTGGCGTGACCATGGTCGCTTGCACTCGTTCCGGCCGGCTCGCAGTCCCCAGGTTAAGACTCTCTCCAGTCCACGCTCCCAAGCTCTGAAAAACATTGCTCCCGCGCTTCCAATCCAAGTAGTCGCCGGCCGCAACCACGTTCCGATTGCCTTGGACACTCGACCACACCATCACCAGTTGCTCGGGATGGGGATAAGGTATGGGTGCAAGCAGAGTGGCATAGACGATGCTGTAAATGGCGCTGTTGGCGCCAATGCCCAGCGCTAGCGCCAGAATGGCGACCGAAGCAAATCCAGGATTCTTCCTGAGCAGCCGGAAACCGAAGCGAATGTCCTGTAGCAGCCTTCCCAGGAACCGGGTGTTTTGGGTGTCGCGGACGGTTTCTTTGGTTTGCTCGAGGCCGCCGAGTTTCAGGAGGGCTTGGCGGCGGGCTTCGGCGGGAGACATGCCGGAGCGCATGTTGTCCTCGATTTGCATCTCCAGGTGGCCTGCCAACTCGTCCTGCAATTCGCGATCAATTTTTTCTGTGCGGAACAGATTGCGCACTCGAAGCCATGCACTACCGAGCAGCTTCATGAGGCTCCTTCCTCGGCGTCCTCATTGAGACACCGATCCGGGCCGTCCTTCTTGTCGCACATCGGTCTCCTGTTCAAAGCGAGGATATAGCAGCACATAGGGAAGGCTCCTAACTCCTGATAGACGCGCGAACCGGACAAAATGTTCCCAATCTCTTGTTTCAGAGAATGTGCCGCAGCCGCAAGTTACCGGATGTTTTGGTACACCGACTCCTCGAAGTCACGAAGCGTTCGGATAGCGCCTTCGTCGTAGAACGGCAGAACCTGCATCATCAGGACGACACCGATGTGGAGCACGGGATCGATCCAGAACTCGGTGTTGTAAATACCAGCCCAGCTCATGCTGCCCACGCTGCGGAACTTTGCATACTTCGGGTCGCTGGACGCGATCTGAAAACCGAGGCCGAACTTGTCATTGCCCGCACCTAACGGAAACGGTTTGGCGAGCGAGGGGTCGGCGGCCCGCTGCAACTCCACAAAGATGGAGCCGATGTTGTTCTCGCCCATCATCCTTACCGAGTTCTCGCTCAGGATTTTTGCGGGGCCCAGAAGCCCTCCGTTAAGCAGCATCTGTATGAACTTGCCGTAATCCTGGGCGGTCGAGTATAGGCAGCAATCGCCTCGGAACGGGGCCGTCGGCGTCGCCGGTATCGGTTCCTGCGGCTGTTCTTGCAACACACAGTTTATACGGCTGTGCTCCGTCGCCACGCGCTACTGTTTGGCGAGCGGCACGGCGTAGGACGTATCCACCATGCCCAGCGGTGCGAAGATGTGCTGTTGGAAATATGCCTCGAGCGGCTCGCCGCTGATTTTCTCGACGATTGTACCGAGTACCGCGGTGCTGGGGCCGTAGTTCCATTTGTCGCCAGGATCTTTCAATAGCGGCAGCTCCCACTCGTGCTTTTTTGTCGCCTCCTTAAGCCGGTACACGGTCGGATTGAAAGCCCCGTAGGCGATGCCGGAAGTATGCGTCAGCAAATGGTGGATCGTCATCGGCCGTTTCGCCGGTCGCGTTTCGTAGGTTGCGTCCTTCTCGTTGAACCTGGTAATGACCTGCAAGTTGTCGAAGCCCGTGAGGTATTTCGACACCGGATCGTCAAGTGCGAGCTTGCCCTGTTCCAACAGCATCATGATGGCCACCGAAGTCACCGGCTTGGTCATGGAAGCGATGGAAAAAATGGCGTTCACGGGCATTGCTGGATCGTGCGTCACGTCGAGCCTACCGGCTGCGCCTTCGTAGAGTACGCCGTCGCGGCCGACGATGAGGGCGACCACACCCGGTGCGTCGCCGCGACTGACGGCGTCGCTAATCTGGCGCGACAGCGCGGCCTTGCCCGAGTCTGAAAATCCGTTCGACTCTGTCCGTTCGGCCGGGCGAGAGCGCTGTGTGTTTGTCTGGGCGAGCCCCGAAGAAACCACCGATCCGGTGAGGGCCACGAACGCGCCGAAGTTAATGGCGGTCTTATGCAGTCTCATAGTTCCGTACGATCCGAGTTTCTCCCTTGATGGAGCGGAATGTGATTGAACACGCAAATTGTAACCTATGGCATTGCTGAGCATGGAGCAAGCACGCAAAGAGCTAGAAACCATCCGCCGAAGGCAAAGTAGCGCGGCGCTTAAATCAACGCTCTAGAAAAACCTTAGGCTTTCAAAGGAGATGACCGCTAACACGGGCCACTCGGAAGAAATGGCCTAAGTCCTGGTAAACGCGGTGGTCTCAATAGGTCGACGCAACACTTGCACGAAGTTTACTCGCAGGAGTTCTCCTTGTAAAAATTGATTTTGATTTTTCGGTTCGAGATCGGTCAAGGCATCAACACCCAGGCAAGCCTGCGCCAGACGGGACATCACTGCCCCGAATGGCGATGACTGCAACCCACGTGGTTACGCGAACAGAGTGCTAGTAGTCGAGCCATTGGTTCAATGCCTGGATCTTATCCATTGTGTAAGGAGGATAGACGTGGTCGATGCTTACCTCCGGAGGTGAAATCAATATCGATTTCGCGTGCGTCATGCTGTCAAATCCATATTTTCCGTTGCCGGACCCGATTCCTGATTCTCCGACGCCCCCGAAAGGAATGCTGTCGAGGTACACGTGAATATTGGTCTGATTCACGGCTCCCCCGCCGAAAGAGAAACCGGAAACAAACTCGTCGATTGTGTTCTGGTCCTTACTAAAGATGTAGCCGGCCAGTGGCCTGGGACGAGATTTGATTTGCGCCATTACTTCTTGAAGGCTGGAATATTTCAGGACCGGTAAGATGGGCCCAAAGATCTCACCCTGCATTACTCGGTCCGTCCAGTCGACGGGGTAGAGAATCGTAGGCGCGAAGTAGCGTTCGGCCTCGTCATAGCCTCCTCCCACGATTACCTTTTCCTTATCGACTAGTAGAGCCAGTCGTCTTACCTCATGTGCACTGATGATCCGGGAATAGTCGGGATTCTCTTTTGGATTTTCACCATAGAGTTCAATCACGGCCTTACGGCACTCCGCAACAAACTCATCGGCCACCTTCTCGTGAACATACGCGTACCCGGGTGAGGTGCACCATTGCCCGCCCCAGGCAGTCGCTCCCCACACAAGTTTCTTTGCCGCATCCGGAACGTTCGCGGTTTGATCCACGATAACTGGGTTCTGCCCTCCCAACTCAAGCAGTACCGGCGTTATATTTTCAGCCGCTGCACGGAGGACAATCTTTGCGACACGCGAAGAACCCGTGAAGTAGATGAAATCGAAGGGTAGTCGCAACAACTCAGCGGCCTCTGCAGGGCCTCCCGCAATCGCAACGAGCACTTCGGGAGCGAAGTATTTTGGAACAAGCTTCATCAGCAGTCCGCCGGTATTGGGCGCGTCGGAAACTTTCAGAATGCATGTGTTTCCGGCCGCAAGGGCGGTGATGGCCGGACGCAACAAGCAAAGCAAAGGTCCATTGAACGGTCCCATGATCAACGTAACGCCGTAGGGCTCGCGATACACGACCGCCTTGTGCCCCGAAGCTGCGAGGAATTTTGGTACAGGTGCCTCGATGGGTTGCATCCAAGACTTAAGAAAACTCTTAGTGACCTCGATTGTTCCCAGCGTCGCACCGACCTCAAAGACTTTTTCTGACAAGGCCGTCTTGAAATCCCTGCTCAGCGCCTCGTAGAACTCGTCGGTGTGCTCAGACAGCAGTCGCGCGAGGCGGTCCAGTTGATCAACCCGCCATTCATAAGACTTCGTAATGTTGCTGGCGAAATGAGCCTTCTGACGATTGAAGATCTCCCGGTAAATATTGGCTTGGTTCGCTGCGTGTGTCGGAATTAATGATGTTGCCACTTTGTTGCCTCCTCTGCGCATACGCGCGATTGGTTGGGACAGTTCACTGATTTCGTCCTTACCAATGAATCGAGCATAGTTTGAGAGGCGGCTGGCCGCTTGCACGACCGAATCATCCTGCCATTTCCGTGTTAGAAATTTCGTTGCCCTACATGGGACGGCCTTATGTGAAGGTCCGGAGAATAGTTAACTAACGCCGTACGAATACTTTGCCCCAGTTGGACCATCGCAAAAGATGTGACTTTCGTCGATACTCGACATCTAAATTATGGCGGAAAACTCACCCCAGCCCTACTGCCCAGTCTTCCTGGTTCTTCCATCGAAGGAGATTGATCGTGGAAGTTAGCGCGGCCGAGTCGTTTAGTTCTTTCCTAGCCCGGTTGTCCTCGCAGGCGGCCTCAAGCGAGGCGATGACGAGGGGCTTTGCCATCGAACCTTATTGGGGAGCTGCGGGTGACGGACCGCGAACTCCGTCGGACAAGCAACACATCCTGACGATGTGTGCGACGCGTCCGCACCGGTTCGAAATACATCACGGTGCGAATCATTGGGCCCCATACACCAAGCAACCCGGATCGCTTACTTTGGTACCTGCTGGCGAGTGCCCCGTGTTGCGCGCCGAGACCGCGTTCGACCTTGTCGTGTGTGCGTTCGATTCCAAATTGATGAGCGCGCTCGATTCCGAACTAGAGCGGCGCCCCGAAGGAAGGTTGCATCTGCAGGCGAATGTCCAAGACCCTGCAGCGCAGCAGCTCATGACCCTTCTGAGTGCGGATGCGAACGAGGGCCATCCAACCGAAAGGCTGTACACGGAATACCTTGTCCAAGCCCTGGCCGTGAGGATGCTCTACCTCGGCAGGCGGACCAAGCCTCCGTCCGACAACGGCGGCACACACGGTCTGCCAAAACATCTGCTGCGACGGGTCATCGAGCGCATGCGGTCTTTCGATTCTGATTTGAGCCTGCAGGCTCTCGCGAAAGAGAGCGGCTACAGCCGCGTGCATTTCGTCCGGATGTTTAAGGCAGCGACTGGGTCCAGCCCACACAATTACTTGCTCACTTTGAAGTTGGAACGCGCCCGAGAATTGATGAAAATCCCTTCGATGTCACTCATTGACATCGCTCTCGAGTGCGGCTTTTCGAGCCATTCCCACATGAGCCGTTTATTTCATAGGTTTGTTGGAGTCACTCCGAGTGCCTACCGCCGCACATTCCGGCCTTGAACTCACTGGATTCACAGACGTCGCCGAGATAAAACGATCCAATCGTGACAATAGGCTATCTTCTGACAAGCGCCGCCACCTCCGTTGCCGTACTTTCGAATCAACGTCTGCGCTAGTTGTTCATGCAGACGTGAGATGCGAATTTGCGGAGGACAACGATGCGAATTGGTTTCCTTAGCCTGCCCGTACCTGGCCATCTGAATCCCATGACTGCATTGGCCCGTAAGCTCCAGTCACGCGGCCATGACGTAGTTTTTATTTCCCTTGTCGACGTTGCGCCTTTTGTTGAGGCTGCGGGGCTGCCGTTTGTACCCGTTTCGCAGACGGCATATCCAGCCGGCTCACTCGGTAAGCTTGTGCGCCGCCTCAGTGAGTTGTCAGGTGAAGAAGCCCTGCACTTCACCGTTAATGCGATGATGAAGGGATACACCGCCTCCTTATTTGAATCCCTTCCGGATACTCTCTCCAAGGCTGGAGTGAATGGGCTCGTCCTTGATCAGTATCAGCCCTATGTCGAATTGATTCCGATGCACCTTCGCATTCCCTTCGTCCATGTGTCCAACGCTCTTCACGTTGATTACACGGGACGAACGCCGATCTGTTTCGTGGATTGGCCATTCGAGCCTGGAGCTGATGCTCTGGCCAGAAATCTCGAGGGAGTCCGGGGCGCCCAAAAACTCCTCGAGCCTGTCACGGAAACAGCCCAGGCCTACGCAAAACAGGTGGGGCTCTCCGTTGACTGGAATAATCCACATTCGACTCTTTCTCCTCTCGCCTGGATTACCCAGTGCCCCAGGGAATTCGACTTTGGTCGCGCTCCCGACTTTCCGCAATTCCAATACGCCGGGCCATTCCACGATGGTCGCGGCCGTATGGACTTCGATTTTCCGTGGCAGCATCTTACCGGCAAGCCGATTGTGTACGCTTCGATGGGCACGCTACAGAACGGATTGGTAGACATTTTTCGTTCGATCGCGAAAGCTGCGATTGGTTTGAAGGAATTGCAGTTCGTTCTTGCGGTTGGTGGCCAGCTCGATCCGAAACAGCTCGGAGAGATCCCTGCCGATGTGGTAGCGGTGAGTCACGCACCCCAAATCGAGATCCTCAAACGCAGCTCTCTGTGTATCACTCACGCGGGATTGAACACTGCCCTGGAATCCCTTTCTAGCGGTGTGCCCATGCTTGCGCTACCCATAACCAATGATCAACCGGGTGTCGCAGCAAGGATAGCGAACAAAAAGGTTGGCGCTGTCATGTCCCCGGACCAGTCGTCGCCAGAGAATTTTGTGACAGCGATCAAACGGGTGCTCGAAGATTACACGTTCCGGGATAATGCTCGGAGAGTGCAAGAAGCAATCCGGAGAGCAGACGGCCTTGCGATTGCCGTAGATACTCTTGAAACAGCATTTGGCCTGGAAGAGAGGCGGCAGGGGGCGGCCTAAAAATCGCTTCCAATGCCGGGCAGTTCATTTCAAGTGCCTGATATCATGAGTTGGTACGATTCGAGCAAGGAATTCCCGTTGTCGACTCTTTCTTGCTACGAATGGATAATGTTCTTTGGGAGACAAACTATGCCTTTGGAAATAACTCAGCGTGAGATCAACGGAGTCTACCTATTGGCGCTCAAAGGGCGTCTTGTGCTCGGCGAAGAGAGCAGCGGCTTGCGTACAATGATTGACAATCTTCTCGCATCTGGCGCCACACGGATTGTTGTTAATCTCGAGCACGTCAACTATGTTGACAGCGCCGGCCTCGGCGCCCTCATCGAGACGCATCGAAAGACAAAAACCACAGGCGGGAACCTCAAGCTTTGTAGTCTCAGACCGAACTTGCGCCAAGCGTTGGAAATCGCACGGTTGATGCCGATATTCGAAACGTGTCCGACTGAGATTGATGCTGTTGCAAGTTTCTGAAGTAGCCAAATGTCCCGCAAGCCGATTTCCCGGGGGTTGTCAAAAAGTGAGCGAGAACCTCATTCTTGCTGCATCACCAGTAGAGTTCCGAGCTTAGCCGCGCACGAATGCTTATAGACTTCCCGTTGGGACTACGCCTACACTGCTGCTAGAAATTTTCTAGGACGATTTGTCGAATTCCGGTCCGGGCCATTCGTCTACGCAAGAAGGCAGCGCAATCGCCCTGTCCCAAAACGGTTCCAGGAGAACGATAAATCATGAGAAAAGTTAATGTGCTTGAATTCGTCTCCCTTGACGGAGTCATACAAGCCCCAGGCGGGCCAGAGGAAGACACCACCGGCGGATTCGCCTATGGCGGGTGGATAATTCCACATTCCGACGCTGTTTCTTCAGCGGCCATAAGAAAGGAGATGAACGTGCCGTTTGATTTGTTGCTAGGGCGGAAAACCTTCGACATTTGGGCAAAATTCTGGCCGCAACACAACGACCTTTGGCCGGCTGTCAACACAGCGACTAAGTACGTCGCGTCGAATACCATAACTTCTCACGAATGGCAGCCGTCCGTGTTTTTAAATGGAGATATTGCGGAAAAAATCAGCGGAATTAAGCAACAGGAGGGGCCGGATTTGCACGTCTATGGAAGCGCAAATCTGGTTCAGACGCTCCTCAAGCATGATTTAGTGAATGCGTTCTGGCTGAAGATATTTCCGATCACGTTGGGCAGTGGAAAACGATTGTTTGCCGATGGCACGATTCCGACGGCATTCAAGGTGACGGAAAGCACAGTCACTTCCAATGGCGTCATTATCGTCAATTACGAGCGTGTACCCAAGCAAACGGGGTTTTGGGAGCTCGGTTTAACGCCCAAGTCCTGACTAGCGCGGGCAAGTGGCTCCCGCTACCAGTTACCCGTAACCCGATTTATCAGGCCTCGACCGCCTTCTGGACACTAGCTCAATTACCCCCAACGGGTGTAGCGTTCTGCTGGAGGCAGAGGTCCCCGAGGAATGGTAGGTCGCTTGGTGCAGTTGCGTAAACACAGACCCAAAGAATAGATTTGTGAACAACTTCTCAACTCTTGGTTAACGCGCAATCTCTAGCGACACCGGCCGTGTCAAGAGCGTTTTCTCTTCTTTAGTACTAAACTCGAGCACACTTCTCCGTCGGCGCACGAACTGCGCCTTTTTCTGCTGCTTCTGTTCAGCTGTGTCACCCTAACC
>Ga0070765_100001675_pt1 | contig 13621 bp, 7 predicted proteins | sample HubBroMetageWFT5_FD_71516 | JGI IMG/M metagenome (GOLD analysis project Ga0070765, IMG submission 71516) | Warmed and freeze-thawed soil microbial communities from the Hubbard Brook experimental Forest, New Hampshire - Hubbard Brook CCASE Soil... | ecosystem: Environmental > Terrestrial > Soil... | reverse complement strand
AGATCAAGTTCCGCCGAAACCGAGCTCACAGGAGCCGTTCTGACGACCTCCGCGACCCAACCACGACCAACAACACCCCCCAAAAAGCTATCGCAGGCCCTTGACTTTCATCGGTCGTCCTAACCGGCACTGTCACGCGCCTCGATTAGGCGCTCGTCGGCTATCGCAACCGTCGAGAGCGGCAGTGAGACGATCTCTTGTGAAATGCCGGCGAAGGCGCGTCGTTTCCGGCGCGGAGACCCCGGTCGAGATGACACGCCTGGTCATGGGTCATCTCGGCAGCAGTGACGTCGATATCGCGCTTGGCTTCCGCAACCCTGCGCGAGTAGCACTCGAGCAGCCGGCCCTTGGGACCGCCCGGTGTGTCGCGGCCTCGCCGGCCGAGCATCAGCGCGCGGCGCTAGGTTGCCGCGGGAGCCCTGTCCCTGCGTCAGCAAGCGGTTGCGCGTTGGATGTCCGGGGGCCCTTCTGCTGGTGGTTCGCAGGGACGCGGCCGGCGGAGCGGCGTCGGCGCTGCTTTGCCGGTCGGGCAAGGCTCGTGTCCGCTTCTCACGTCGGCGGCGAGGGGACTGCGGCGTACGGCTGGCGCGTGTCGCTTTTGCTGCTGGCGGTCCCTTGCCGGCCGGCGGTTCTCCGTCCGTGCCAGTCATTCCGCAACCCGCCCGCTGCCGACCGGTGTCGCGCTGGCTCGTGCGTGCTTTCACGCGTGGCGTGCGGTCGGCGTCGCCATAGACTGCCGTGCGGAGATGTCACTGGCCGACGATGCTGTCGGAAGGGCCGCCGTTCAGGCCCCTCCCCATGGGGTGGCCGCGTTGGTTCCTCGGCGCGACCTGTTCGATGTGCTGGGGCGCGCGCGTCGAGTGATCCAGGTGTTGGCGCCTGCTGGGAGTGGGAAGACATCGCTGCTGCGATCTTGGATTGCCGAGGCGGAGCTCACGGACAGCGTCGCGTGGGTTTCGGTGGCGGTGAAGGAGCGCGATCCGCAGCGGTTCTGGCTCGCGGTCCTTGACGCGGTTCGGGTGACGAAGGCTGGGTCTGCGCTGGTTCGTGAGTTGACGCCGGCGCCTGATCTCGACGGTGGGGCGATCGTCGAGCGGCTGTTGGCGGATCTCAGTCCGCTCGATGAACCGATTTGGCTGGTGATCGACGATCTGCACGAGTTGTGCTCGGACGATGCGTTCCGTCAGCTGGAGCTGTTGGTGATGCGTGCGCCGGCCGAGCTCCGCTTCGTACTGTTGAGCCGGCGCGAGTTGCACTTAGGCCTGCATCGCTTGCGTCTCGAAGCACAGCTCACCGAGATCCGCGCGGCGGATCTTCGCTTTTCGATGGATGAATCGCAGGCGCTATTTAAGTCGGCTGGCGTGCAGCTCTCGGAGTCGGCGGTCGCGTTGTTAGCGGAGCGGACCGAGGGTTGGGCGGCAGGGCTGCGGTTGGCGGCGCTTTCGTTGGCCGGACATCACGATCCGGAGCGGTTCGCCGCTGCTTTCGCCGGGAGCGAGCGAACTGTGGCCGAATACCTGGTTGCCGAGGTGCTGGATCGACAGCCCGAACGGGTCAGACGGCTACTCCTACGCACCTCGGTTCTCGACAGGGTGAGCGGACGGCTGGCAGATTTGTTGACGGCAGGGTTTGACGGGCAACGGGTTTTGCAAGAGTTGGAGGAGGCGGGCGCGTTTGTGGTCTCGCTGGACCCGGCCCGATCCTGGTTTCGGTATCACCCCCTGTTCGCTGACCTGCTGCAACTCGAGCTTCGGCGGACCGCAGCGGACGAAGTGCCCGCGTTACACCGTGCGGCCGGCAAGTGGTTTTCCGAGCACGGCTACCCGGTGGAAGCGATCCGCCACGCGCAGGCCGCGGAGGAGTGGACCCTTGCTTGTCGCCTGCTGTCGGACAACTGGTTCGGCCTCATCCTGAGCGGTCAGAGGGCCACGGCGCATCGCCTCCTTGCCGGCTTCCCGCTGAGCGCTGCAGCTGCCGATGCCGAGTTGAGCGCGCTTAGGGCGGCGTACGAGCTGGACCGTGGATCGCCGGAGGAGGCCGAGCGCCATCTCGCGCTCTCGAACCAGGCCGACGGCCGGGGGGCTACAGACCGCGGCGGGCAGGTCCAGCTGGTGCTCGCGATCGTGCGGCTCTCGATCGCGCGCCATCGTGGCGATCTCCCGGCCGTGGTGGAGCAGGCGCAGTGGCTGCTCGCTCCCGCCGAGGGTACGGACGCGGCCCGGCCGGGTCTCAGCGATGACTTGCGCGCGTTCGCGCTGCTGGAGTTCGGCGTCGCGGAACTCTGGACGGGTCGGTTTGACGCGGCAGAGCGACACCTCGAGCAAGCGCGCGCGATGGCGCAGCGCGTCGAGCGGCCGTTTCTTGAGCTCGGCGCCCTCGCCCATCTGGCACAGATCGCGATCTTCGAATCCGTGCCGCGTGGCGCCCGGCGCAGCGAGGAGGCGATCGAGCTCGCTCAGCGCCACGGGTGGGCGGACGATCCCGTCGCCGGCGTAGCGTACGCGATCCACGGTATCGCGCTGGTCGTTCAGGGACGACTCGCCGAGGCGGGATCATGGCTGCAGCGAGCCGAGCGTACGCGGCTCGCGTGGGTCTCACCCGCTGGCGGGCTGATGCTCTACGTGATGCGCGGGCTGCTTGAGGCGGCTAGCGGCGATGAGGCGGAGGCCCTGAAGGCCTTTCGCTCCGCCGAGCGACTGGGCGAGCTGCTCGTCCAACCGCACGTGCTCGCGGCGCGGATCCCCGGCCACCTAATTCGAACGCTCGTGCGGCTGGGTGAGCTCGAGCGCGCCGCGCAGGTCCTCGCCGAGATCGACTATGCCGAGCGCGTGCTCCCGGAGATGCGGATCGCCGGCGCGGCGCTGCGACTCGCCCGCGACGACCCTGAGGGGGCCACGCGCGTGCTCGCGCCTCTGGTACAGGAGCCCGCCCTAGCGATGCGTCCTCGGGTCTGGCCGGTCCAGGCCCTTCTCCTGGAAGCGATCGCCCGCGATGCGCTCGGCGACACCGATCAGGCCGAGTCCGCGCTGGAGCGCTCTCTCGATCTCGCCGAGCCCGAGGGCCTGCTCATCCCGTTTCTCCTCTACCCAGCCGCCGGGCTGCTGGAGCGGCACCGGCGGCGTCGCACCTCGCACGCGGCGCTGATCTCAGAGATTCTCGACCTGCTGGCCGGAAGGACACCGCAGCGGCGACGGGACACCGCGCACCTGCTGAGCGGGCCCCTGACCGAAAGCGAGACGCGCGTTCTGCGTTACCTGCCGACCAATCTGTCGGCGCCCGAGATCGCGGGTGAGCTCTATCTCTCCTTGAACACGATCCGGACCCACATGCGGCACCTCTACTCCAAGCTCGCAGTACACACGCGCGCCGAGGCGGTGGAACGCGCCCGCGCCCTCCGGCTGCTCGCCCCTTCCTCACGGCCCGGCTAACCCGACGAGGCGTGCGGCGCCACCGGCTCGGCGAACGACGTGGCGTCCGAGGCGGACGCCAAATCACATCGATCATGTGATGACAGGTCGCATCGTCGTGCGCCACCCTCCGGCCTCGTCGCTTGACTGAAGTCACTTCAGTCTCGCTTTAGATCGAAATCGTCTAACCGTGGAGGAGCGCGATGCTGTCAGAAGACCAAACCCGCACCCCGCGCGGGGGAACCCGCTTGAGGATGGTGCCCGTTTCGGAGTTCGACCCCGAGCTGCGCGAGCTCGTCGCGGCCGATGATCGGACGCCGCTCGAGCTCGGCCTGCTGCGCGTACACGCCCACCGGCCATCTCACGCCAAGGCGATCGTCGGGCTGCACGCGGCGCTGTGGACAGACCGGCTGCTCCCCGACCGCTTGCTCGAGCTCGTCCGCTTGCGGATTGCGTTCTTCAACCAGTGTCGGACTTGCATGGCGATCCGCTATCCCGGCGCGGTCGCCGACGGGCTCACCGAGGCGCTCGTGTGCTCGCTCGAGAAGCCCCACGTGGCGCCGGACCTGAGCGACGCGGAGCAGGCCGCGATCCGCTACGGCGAGCTACTGGCGACCGATCACCTCGCGATCGACGAGACCGTCTACCAGGACCTCCGCCAGCACTTCACCGAGGAGGAGATCGTGGAGCTCGGCACCTACTGCGCGTTCTGCGTCGGCTTCGGGAGGCTGGGAGCGACCTGGAACATGATCGAGGAGCTCCCGCAGCGCTTCCACGAGGGCCAGATCGCCACCCCTTGGGGCGGCGAGGCGATCACCGTCCGCTGACGCGTCCGACGTCGACGAAGCCAAACCCAGATCCGTGGTCTCCAAGCAGATCGAGTTGCTCGACGCGCTGGTCGGCGCCCACGCGGTCGCGTACGTCACTGACTGGCACGGCGCGGTGGCCAATCCTGCCGTGCCGTGCCGTCTGCGCGAGCTGATGCACCAGCTCGCCGAGCTCCTCTTCGAGCGCGACGGCCGCTACCCGCGGTGGTGGCGCGCCGTTGGCGAGAAGCCTTGATGGGTCTGCTGGACGGCAAAGTCGCGGTTGTCAGCGGCGCGGCGCGAGGTCAGGGTCGCGCCCACGCGGTGCGCCTCGCGCGAGAGGGCGCCGACATCATCGCGATGGACATCTGCGCCGATATCGACACGGTCCACTATCCGCTCGCAAGACCCGAGGATCTCGACGAGACCGTCGCGCGGATCGAGCAGCTCGGCCGCCGCGTCGCCGCTACCCAGACCGACGTTCGCGACGCGACGGCGGTCGCGGCGGCGATCGACGGCGGCGTCGCTGAGCTCGGAGGGCTGGACATCGTGGTCGCGAACGCCGGGATCGCGATGTACGACGCGGCCGACACGATGTCTGAGCAGAGCTGGCGTGACATGATCGACACGAACCTCACCGGTGTGTGGACGGTCTGTCGCGGCGCGATTCCGCACATGATCGACGGCGGGCGCGGTGGCGCCATCGTCCTCATCAGCTCAGTCGCGGCTCATGTCGGGATGCTTCACCTCAGCCACTACTCCGCCGCGAAGGCGGGCGTCGTTGGTTTGATGCGTGCGCTGGCCGTCGAGCTGGCGCCGCACATGATCCGGGTCAACACGATTCATCCGACGAGCGTGAACACCGAGATGATCGTCAACGAGGCGACCTACGATCTGCTCGTCCCGGGCGCTGGGTCGGCCGCCCGTGATGGCGCGGACAAGGTGCCGGCTGAGGTTGCCGAGGCGTTGAAGGGGATCAACGCCATGCCGATCGCGTGGGCTGAGCCGGAGGACATCAGCGCGGCGGTCATCTTCTTGGTCTCCGACAGTGGCCGATACGTCACCGGTACCCAGCTCAGCGTCGACGCCGGCGCCGCCGCCAAATAGCTCTCTGTATCTCTCTGACGATCCGCGTCTCGCGAACGTGGTCGCGCTGTCGACTCGCCCGAGGGTAGGTGCGCACGCGGCCTCCCGTTGCGACTTCGTAACGTCAGCCGCGAAGAACACGCGGGCTGGGTGTGACCCGCGTGCGATGCGGATCGACGGTCGTGCTCACAGGCACGATCTAGCGAGGGGCTCCCGCCCGGCCGGCGCTTCGGATCAGGTTTCGGACCTCCCGCAGCGCTACCGGCAGCGTGGTCGTGTTGTAGCTGTGGGAGGCCTTGATGCTGTCGAGGATGGCGAGGCATCGCTCGAGCGCTCGCTCATTGCGTTGCTCCCAGGCCGCGATCGCCGCCCCACAATCACAGCCAAGACCGCCAGCCTCGAGCACCTCCTGGGTGAGCACCCGGTGCAGGCTGTACAGGTCGTCGCGCATGGCGGCCCGCGCCAGCGCCTCCCAGCGATCGGCGCGGGGAAGGTCGATTATCCGGTCGCGCAGCCAGTTGAGCTCGATCCGCGACGCGAGCCGGAAGTAGACCGTCATGACCTCAGCCGGCTCCCGGTCGCTGGTGCGCGCGGCTTCGACGATGTCGAACAGAGCGATCATGGACGGCATCTCCGCGACGCGGGCAGTCAGAGGCGGCGGCACGCCTGCGGTCTGGAGCTCGTTGGCCCACCTCTCGTACGCCGAGCGGTCGGCGCCGTCGAGGATGTCCGGGAGCGCCGCCCGGAGCATCCCCGCTCCTTGCTTGAAGTAACCGATCATTCGAGCGATGTCGATCTGGTCGGGGTAGGTGGTGACCAGCCAACGGGTGTCGCGTTCCACCAGTCGACGACCCTCAATCAGCATCTTGAGCTGTGTCTGCGCGGCGACCTGGTTGTCGAGCGCTTCCACCGCGGACCAGAACGAGGGCATATCGAGGATCTCGCGCGCCGCCGCGTAGGCCCGGGCCAGAAGCGCGGGCGACGCGCCCGTTTCCTCGCTGAGCCGGAAGACGAACGTCGTACCCGCGCGGTCAACGAGCTGGTTAGCGACGACGGTCGCGATGATCTCGCGGCGGAGCCTGTGCGCCCGCATGTGCTCTGCGTGGCGCTCCGGCAGCGGCGCCGGGAAGTAGCGCTCCAAGTCGTGGCTCAGGTACTCGTCCTCCGGCAGGTCCGAATCCACCAAACGGGCGTAGAGGTGGATCTTGCAGTGCGCCATTAGCACCGCGAGTTCCGGCGCGACGAGTCCCTGTCGGAGGACTTTGCGGTCGTTGATCACCTCGTCGGTGGGCAGGAACTCGATCTCCCGGTCCAGACCCCCGCTCTGCTCGAGATGGGTGATCAGCCGAGCGTGGACGTCGACCATTGATGCTGCCTGCGCAAGAGCGAGGCTCAACGCCTGGGTCTGCGTGTAGCTCCCGTACCGCACCTGCTCGGCGACCGCATCGGTCATCGCGACCAGCAGCTGGTTGCGCTGCTTCTGGGTGACGTCGCCGGCGGCGACGACCGCATCGAGCAGGATCTTGATGTTGACCTCATGGTCAGAGCAGTTCACCCCAGCCACGTTGTCGATCGCGTCGGTGTTGATCCGGCCGCCCGCGAGCGCGTACTCGATCCGGCCGCGCTGCGTGAACCCGAGGTTGCCTCCCTCGCCAACCACCCGGCAGCGCAGGCGCCGCGCGTCCTGCCTGACAGCGTCGTTGGCTTTGTCGCCCACGTCCGCGTGGGTCTCGGCGGACGCCTTGACATAGGTGCCGATACCACCGTTCCAGAGCAGGTCGACGGGCGCTGTCAGGATCTCCCGGATCAGGTCGCTGGGGGGTAGGTCGTCGGCGTCGATTCCGAGCGTCTCCTTGACCCGCTTTGAGAGGCGGATCGACTTCGCGGTTCTCGGGTAGACCCCACCGCCCTCGGAGATCAGCGACCGGTCATAGTCGCTCCAGGATGACCGTGGCAGCGCGAACAGGCGCTGGCGCTCGGCGAAGCTGGTTTCGGGATCGGGATCGGGATCGAGGAACACGTGCGCGTGATTGAACGCGGCGAGCAGCTTGACGTGCCGGGAGAGCAGCATCCCGTTCCCGAATACGTCGCCGGACATGTCGCCGATCCCGACCGCGGTGAAGTGAGTGGTCTGGACATCGATTCCCAGCTCTCGGAAATGCCGTTTAACCGATTCCCACGCCCCGCGCGCCGTGATTCCCATCCGCTTGTGGTCGTAGCCGTTGGAGCCGCCCGATGCGAACGCGTCGCCGAGCCAGAAGCGAGAGCGCGCCGAAACGTCGTTGGCGATGTCCGAGAACGAGGCGGTTCCTTTGTCCGCGGCGACAACTAGGTATGGATCACCGTCGTCGTAGGAAACGACCCGCTCGGGTGCCACGAGCTCTCCTCCGGTGATGTTGTCGGTGACGTCGAGCAGCCCGGACAGGAACTCCTCGTAGCAGCCGATGGCCTCTTCCAGTAGGGCCTCCCTCCCGCCCTCGGTCGGCGGTCGCTTGACCACGAAGCCACCCTTCGCGCCGACCGGGACGATCAGCGCGTTCTTGACCATCTGCGCCTTCATCAACCCGAGGATCTCGGTCCGAAAGTCCTCCGGACGGTCAGACCAGCGAAGACCGCCGCGCGCGACCTTGCCGCCGCGGAGGTGAATTCCCTCCACCCGCGGCGAGCAGACGAAGATCTCGAATCGCGGCCGCGGGAGCGGTAGCAGCGGCACGCCCGAAGGGTCGAGCTTGATCGAGAAATACGGCGGCGGGCGTCCGTCGCCGTCAACCCGGAAGAAGTTCGTGCGGAGTACCGCCCTGACCACGTTCAGGAAGCTGCGCAGAATCCGGTCCTCGTCGAGGCTTTCGACCGCGTCGATCGCCTGCTCGATCTCCTCGCTAATGTGATCCGCGGTCAACTCGTCGCGCCGATCAGGATCGAACCGCGCGACGAACAACTCGAGGAGCATCGTCGCGATATCGGGATGTGCGAGCAGCGTCCGCACCATATACGCGGCGGAGAACGGGATTCCAGCCTGTCGCAGGTATTTGCCTATCGCGCGGATCAGCGTGATCTCACGGCCGGTGAGCCCGGCCGCCAGCACGAGGCCGTTAAGTCCGTCGTCCTCGAGCTCTCCACGCCAAATGCCGAGGAACGCGTCCTGGAACTTGTCCCGCACCCGGTCGGCGTCGGGCACCCCGACCTGCATACTGAAGTCGTAGATCCACGCCCGCGCCCGATCGCGGGGCGAGATCTCATACGGCCGCTCATCGACAACGTGGGCGCCCATGTGCTCGAATGTCGGCAGCACATTCGATAGCGATACGCCGCTCGAACTGAACAACTTGCATCGCACCAACCCCACCGGCGCCTCCAACCGGCGGTACAGGTTGGGAATCGGCTCGTGCCCTGACAGCTGTTCGATGCGGGCGACGTCAGCGACCGCGGAGCGGGCATCCCAATCCGAGCGGTACCCGGGCGGAAACGCCTCCTCGTAGCGCTTATACAGATCGGACCCGTGCTCTTCTCCGTACTCGTCGAACAGCGCATCGCGGAGATCATCGCTCCACGCGCGCGTCGCCTTGATCAGCCGAGCCTCGATCTCGGCGAGCTCAACGGCGGCCGGGATCCCGTCCGGGCAGCGCACCCGGTAGTACACGCGGACCAGCACCGACTCGGTGAGTTGCGCCCGCCAGTCGAGGAGGACGCCGCTGAAGGCCTCGAGCAGGATCTTCAGAACCCGTTCGCGGTTGTCGGTGTGGTACCGATCGCGAGGAATCGTGACCAGGCAGTCGACGAACCGGTCCAGGCGATCGCGGCACACGAACAGGCGAACGCGGTGGCGCTCGCCGAGCCCCAGAACGCCCATCGCCAGGGCGAATAGCTCGTCCGCCTTGACCTGGAACAGCGAGTCGCGCGGATAGGACTCGAGGATCTCGATCAGCGCCGTCTCTTCGTGGCTACCCGGGGGAAACGCTGCACGGGTTATCACGGCCCGGACCTTGCTGCTCAGCCCTGGGATGTCCCAGATGCTCTCCTTGTATGCCGCCGCGGTGTAAAGACCCAGGAACCGACTTTCACCTGTGACGACACCGTCCGGTCCGAAGCGCTTGACGCCGACGTAGTCGAGAAACGCCGGACGGTGCACAGTGGCACGCGAGTTGGCCTTGGTCAGCACAAGCGGGTGCCGCCCCCGCGCGATCTCGAGCGCCTTCGGACGCAGCGTCGTGTTCGCCTGCGCCGGTGTCCCCCGTAACATCCCCAGACCGGAGTCGGGAACCGCCTTCAGCCTCGCCCCGCCGTCCCCGAGAACGAGGTCGTACTCGCGAGCGCCGAGGAACGTGAAGTGGTCGTTCGCGAGCCAGACGAGGAAAGCCTTCACCGCCTCGCGCTCGATCGTGTCCACCGGCGGGGGGTGCCGGTCGAGATCGTCGATCAAACCGACGGCGCGTCCGCGCATCGCCGCCGAGTCTTCGACCACCCGGCGCACATCATCGAGCACGCGCTCGATGCCCTCACCTAGCTCGCGGAGCCGATCAGGGTCGGTCTCGCGCACGACCTCGCCGTGCATGATCCACTCAGGAATTGCGCCTTCGCCGGCGGCGAAGTGCTCGAGAACGTCCGTCAGCGCGCCGTGCGCACCTCGGCGCACCCGGATCACCGGATGGATCATCAGGTCGATCGAGTAGCCCTGGCGGCTCAGCTCCATCGTCACCGAGTCGACCAGGAACGGCATATCGTCGCTGACGATCTCGATCACCGTGTGCCGGGACCGCCAGCCATGCTGCTCGAAATCAGGGTTGTGGACGCGGACCCTTGCCTGCCCCGGCGCGCGCCGCCGCGCGAGATTCCAATGGGCCACAGCAGCCCCGTATAGGTCGAGCGGATCACGCGTGACAAGATCCTCAGCGGGGACCCGCTGGTAGTACTGACGGACGAACGATTCACACGGACCGCCCTGCTCACCCGGCAGCCGCTCGTGGACGAGCGAGCACACCGTGTCGATCAGCTCCGCCTCCGCGTGGGCCACCCTCACAGCCAACTCGACACCGCCTTCTCAACCTTCCTCGAAGCGACTAGCCTACATCGACCCGACTCCTACGGGGAACACAGCGCCCGTCGCGACCCGGCGCGGCGCGTCGGCCGGAGAGAGTCGTCGTTCGCCGTGACAAAGCGGGCGTCTAGGCCATGAGTGCCGCTTCGGACGATTTCCACAACTCTCGGTCGCGTGCCTGGCGACCGTCGCGACACTGGTGGAAGTCGTCCTTAACGGAAGCGGCCCCTCGTTTGCGGACAGGCGGCGAAAACGCGATCAGTTAGCACCGCGGTCGGCGATGGTCGGCTTCCGCTCTGCCTCTCAAACGAGCAGCCACGCAGGCACGACACAGGATCACTCGTGGAAATCGTCCGTTGGGGAAGAGACCGACGCCGTAGTTTCAGACGCGATCCGCATGTAGGAATCGCACACCTCGCGCAGTCTGTGGCGGCGGATTGCGCCGTCCTCGAGCTGGACTTCTGCAACCGTTACGAGGAGAAGCCGACCTACAGCTCGGTCTAGTTCCCCAGCTCGTCCAACCGAGTAGAGATTCGAGGGCTCGGTCGGCCGCCTGCTCGGTCTATGAGAGCGACAGTGCCGGACCGCTTGCCGACCGGCGCGAGTCAGGCGATCGGCAAGCACCTTCGCGACCGTAGTGCCGGGCCAGCGTCAACACCTGCGTTCATGCCAAAGCGCCACTCCGAGCTGAGCGGCAACCGCCGTCGGAGACTCGACAACGCGGTGCGTCCCGAGATTGGCTATTTGTGGGTGCCGGGGCTGGGTGCGGCGCGCGTGGCGCTATAGCTCGACGCGTCCTGCGTGATCGACGAATTCCTGTCGTTGGCCGCGGGGCTGTAGAACTAACGCATGATGGGATCGGGGGCATCCCCTGGGAGCCGCGCGGCGGCCGGTCCCGCTGTGCGTTCGGGCGAGTTGTTCGCCGCGTTGTCGCTCGCGACGGATCTGGGTACCGGTCAGGCTGCTGAGCACGGGCTGCGTACCTGTCTGCTGGCGCTCGAGCTCGCCGAGCGCGCCGGCCTCGACGGCGAGCAGCTCGAGGATGCGTATTACCTCGGGTTGCTGCATTCGATCGGTTGCACCGCGGACGCGCCGGTGACCGCGCGGGCATTCGGCGATGACCGGGCGCACAAGGCGGCGTACACGCTGATCGATGCGGGGAGGCCACCAGAGATCGCCTCCTATCTCTGGCGCAACGTGTATCCGACGGCGCCGACGCCCCAACGGGTGCGTGCGTTCATGAGTGCGGTGGCGGCGGGCCCCGGGTTCGCCCGGGTTAATCTCCGCAGCCATTGTGAGGCCGGCGAGCGACTCGGGCAGCGGCTGCGGTTGCCTGAACGCTCTTGCGAGGGGTTGTGGTTCGTGTTCGAGCGGTGGGATGGGAAGGGCATGCCTGCTGGCGCGGCCGGTGAGCGGATACCGGTCGCGGCGCGGATCCTGCACGCCGCCCGTGACGCAGCCGCATTCGCGGCTGCGGGCGGCGCGGAGATGGTCGTTGCGATGGCCGAGCGCGCGGGCGGGTCGAGTCTCGATCCGCGGTTTGCTGGATTGCTTGGCGAGCATGCGCCGGCGCTGCTGGAGCGCGTCGGTGCGCTTGATGCTTGGGAGCGGGTGGTGGCGGCGGAGCCACGGCCGAGATTGTTCACGGGTGAGGATCTCGATCAGGCTTGCCAGGTGATCGCCGACTACGCCGACCTGAAGTCGTACGGCACCCTTGGGCATTCGCGCGCGGTTGCGGAGGTTGCTGAGGCTGCAGGCTGGCGCCTTGGGCTGACGCCTGAGGAGATCGGCGAGCTGCGAAGGGCGGGATGGCTGCACGACATGGGGCGCGCGGGCGTGTCGGCCGCGGTGTGGGAGAAGCCAGGACCGTTGACGAGCGGCGAGTGGGAGCAGGTACGGCTTCACAGCTACCACACCGAGCGGCTGCTCGCCCGAATCCTGTCGTTGAGCGAGCTCGCTCGCACGGCCGCGTCGGACCACGAACGACTCGATGGTTCCGGCTATCACCGCGGGGTCGGCGCCGCGCAGCTGTCGTCAGTCGCGCGGCTGCTCGCTGCGGCCGATGTGTGGTGCGCGATGACCGAGCCGCGCGCCTATCGGCCGGCGCGGACCGGGAGCGACGCGGCGCGGGAGCTGCGTGAGCAGGCTGACGCCGGCAAGCTGGGCGGTGAGGCGGTCGACGCGGTGTTGGCGGCGGTCGGCGAGCGGGTGCGCCCCCCGGCAGAGCCGCCGGCTGGGCTCACGGCTCGCGAGGTCGAAGTGCTGCGGCTGCTCGCACGCGGGCTCACGAACAAGCAAGCTGCCCAGCGGCTGGCGATCTCGCCCAAGACCGTCGGGCGCCACGTCGAGTCGATCTACTCCAAGATCGGCGCCTCGACGCGCGCCGCGGCGGCGCTGTTCGCCGTCGAGCACGACCTGCTCCGGCCGTAGACCCGCTCGTGTCCATGGGGCGTTCGCCCCATGCCCGCCAACCGACTGGTGATTATCGTCGCCTTCGTCAATGACCGAGGAGGATCCGATGCCGAGCGCCGCAAGCCAAGACCAAACCAGCCCGCGCCCGAGCGCCGACGAGGATCTCGCGTTCGCCGGCGTCGCCCGGCTGGGCGAGCTGCTCGAGACCGGTCAGGTGACACCGCGGGAGCTGACGGAGTTCTACCTGGCGCGGATCGAGCGGCTGAACCCAGCGCTCCGTGCGTTCATCTCCGTGCGGGCCGAATCGGCACTCGAGGAGGCTGATGCTGCGCTGAAGCGCCTCCAGGAGGGAGAGCGGACTCCACTGCTGGGCATGCCGATCGCGGTCAAGGACAACGTCGACGTTACCGGCGAGCTCACCACCCACGGCGCCGGCGGTCAGCCAGCGGCAGCGACCGCTGACTCCAACGTCGTCCGGCGCCTGCGCACCGCCGGAGCGGTGATCCTCGGCAAGACCGCGCTGTGCGAGCTCGCGGCCTACGGCCACTTCACAAGCTCCGCCGCGCACGGTGTGACCCGCAACCCGTGGAACCTCGAGCGCTCACCGGGCGGCTCCTCCGGCGGCAGCGCCGCAGCCGTGGCCGCGGGCATGGTGCCGGTCGCCCTCGGTTCGGACGGCGGCGGCTCGATCCGGATCCCATCGGCGTTCTGCGGTCTATTCGGGCTGAAGCCCCAGCGCGGCCGGGTGCCGCTCGCCCCGCTTGCCGACCACTGGTATGGGTGCACCGTCCTGGGCGGGATCGGACGGAGCGTCCTCGACGTCGCCATCTTCGACGACGCGGTCAGCGCCGCATCGAACTCTAAGGCAGAGCACG
>Ga0070765_100001673_pt1 | contig 13639 bp, 12 predicted proteins | sample HubBroMetageWFT5_FD_71516 | JGI IMG/M metagenome (GOLD analysis project Ga0070765, IMG submission 71516) | Warmed and freeze-thawed soil microbial communities from the Hubbard Brook experimental Forest, New Hampshire - Hubbard Brook CCASE Soil... | ecosystem: Environmental > Terrestrial > Soil... | reverse complement strand
GAGGGATTTCGCAAGGCAGGCTTCGAAGTGCTAAATGACGTCGTGATCAACCAGGTGCTGGTTTCCTTCGGTAGCGCAGAGGCCACCCAGAAAGTAATTCGCGCCGTTCAAGAGGACGGCACATGCTGGTGCGGCGGAACGGTGTGGCAGGGAAAATCCGCAATGAGAGTCAGCGTCTCTTCCTGGGCAACGACGGAAGCCGATGTGGAGCTCAGCCTTGAAGCTATCTTGCGCATCGCGCGGGAATCCGGCGCCTAAATAGTTCTCCCAGAAAATAGATGCCTTGCCAAAGGCTTCAGCGGCTGTGAGCTACGTGAGTGGCATCGATGTCGGCAAATGCTGGAGCGGGACAAAGATACGTGCGGGACAAACGATCGTGCCACGTCAAGGCATCTTCGTCCCACATGGCCCACAAAAACCCCATGAAAAAGGTACCCGCGGATAGCATATAGCCCACGCTGCGCCAAAGCATCTGTCGCGGCGTGGGAGGTTCGCCGGAAAAGCTGACGACTTGCAAACCGCGCAGCATCATGCCTGGAGTTGTGCCGCCGAAAACCGTGAAGAGCGCAAAATATTGCAAGTAAACAATAACGAAAGTTGCGACACACATAACTGCGTTTAACTTGCTGAACGTAAACTGTCCGCCGAGGGAACCGAAAAGTGTGAGGAAGCCGCCATACGCGAAGAGCAGGCAGCCGACGTCTATCAACCCGGCAATGCGGCGTTCCTCAATCGACGCCACTGGATACAAGCCGGTCTGTTCCGAGCGTACTTCTATTGCGGGTCCTCCCTCCGAATCCTGCTCCGAATCAGGAGGAAGGGATACGTCGATGACCATCCGCGAGTCTTCACGAGTCGCGGCGTTGCGACCGATGGCGATCGTAAATGAGAAATCATCATCGGCTGCGGGCGAAGCCACAGCGACACCCACAGAATCGTGAGATGCCTGTTCTACCACCGGCTCCTCGAACGGAAGCTTTGTTTGAGCGAGATTAGGCGCAAGCTTCCGCCTACGGGCGCGATAGGTCTGGAGACGCTGTGTGAGTTCACCTCGCCAGGGGGAATCCGGATCAGCACTGGGAGCTGTCTCCGGGTGGTTCCGAATAATTTGCGGACGAGGCTTTTCCTGCGAAGCCGACGCAAAATTAGCCGCCTGGGAAGAGAAATCCAGCGATAGGGATGAATCACAAAAATTGCAGACGCGTACACTCGAAGGCAGTACCGCGCCACACTGCAGACATGTTTTTGTCACCGGTCGTTTTTGCGCTGCGGACGCGTCCACTCCGGTGAGGAGGGAACGAGGTCAGAATAACACGAAGCCGGGAAAGTCAAGCCTAGATTGAGAAGGGAAGGTGGCTAATCAGTCAGCGGCTAAGGCTGACCGGAATTGCCGACAACAACTTGAAGCTAACCTTCGAGTTGCTGGGCGAACATGTCCCTGCTGAAGGCAATGCGGCGCTCGAGGGTCACTGCCGCGAAATAAGTGCACTGTCCCCGCTCGGTCTCCGTCCAGGCAAGCAACGAAGGAACGAGCCGCGCCACGCTGGAACGCACAAAGCCCAAAAGCCCAAAATAGGCCCCTATGGCCTGGATCCCACTGCGATCTTCCGGGCGGTCTGGGCAGAGATGCAGGAGCTGAACGACCCGGGCAAAATCCTCACCCTTAGCCGAGGTCTTAATACCCGTGACGTCTTGCACTTCAGCCGAAAGAGGATGCTTGATGGAAGCCGCGATCAGGGATCGGCTATAAGACACGAAGAATTGGAGCAAGAAAACTACTGAACAAACGAGAATGATTGCGGCCATCATCGGGGGATCACCGCAAGGCGCGAAGGCACCAGCCTGGCTTCTTCAGGCAAGCGCCAGAAAGCGTATGCCCAAGCCAGAGGGAGGAATGTCCCAAAAATCTGGACGAGAGGGATAAACACAGAGCTCAGCGATGGATACAAGTTCCGGATCGCGTAGTTGGCGGCCAACAGGCTGAAATAAACTCCCAGCGAGAGCACGAGCTGGATGAGCCGAGTACGCGTCTCGCGCAACTTCAGGATGGCACCCCAAAGAACATAGGTTAGAACGACTCCAACAAAGTAAAGGTTTTGGGAGAGCTCAGCAGCGAAATGAGTGACGAGCTTGGCAGTAGATTGCTGAACCACGGCATAAGTGAAGATAGCTGTCCCGCCAAGGAGCAGGAGTGCGCCCATTTTCACGTAGCGCTCCGCGTTCATTTCACTGAAGACATGCGAGTAGAGGGTGCAAAGTGCGAAGTAAAGGAAGATCGTGAGGATTGCGTCCGAGTAATAATAGAAATACAGATACTGCGTGGAACCCTGGCCGTATTCGCTTAGGATTTTGTAGCGCCCCAGGTCAACAGCTATCAGCCCGGCCATATACAGATTCAGTAGGAGATACCGCCGAAAAGCGCCCTTCTTGAGCGCGCACACCAAGACGGCGGCTTGACATAGGAAGCCAATGAACCAAATGAAGCATGCAAATGGACCAGGCACGTAATTCCTGCCTATCTACGCCCCTGATCCCGATCCGCAGAAGAGCTAGTTAGACTCTGCGGTAATGCCCGGCAACCAGTGGGGCGTTATTGGTGCCAGGGCGTTATCGGAGCTGGCGCGCTGCCATTCTTCCAGGGCGTAATAGGTGCTGGCGCGCTGCCATTTCTCCACGGCGTGATCGGTGCTGGCGCAGAACCATTCGCCATGATCGAACTACCGTCACCGTGCGCCGTAACAACGGTTTTCAAGCCCATAGCTCCCACCAAAACGAGCATGGCGAGAAATACCACTGCGAGTTTCCTGGACATTTTTGCCTCCGGGGAATGAAAGACACCCGGAGACACTCTATCCCTAACTACAGGGATGTCAAGTAGCTCGCGTTATGGACTTGTACCGTATTGGTACATACGGACCTAGCTCACCCCTTCGCCAAGCTTTCGCTGGGGGAGATGGGAGCGCCAGTTCCGTACTCGGTGAGGATAGGTTTCAGGACTGCTAGGGTCAACGGTACCGTAGTACTAAGAACAATGGGACTCTCGGGAAGTCGGCTTCTCGTCAAGTTTGAGCAGTAAGATAGGGATTGTTCGGAAATTCGCCGAGCGCCAACATCCACATGCCTCTGGCAATCCCGAGTAAAGGTGAGTTGGGAGAGTTGAATTGGGCGCGACCGACCAGCTAAGTTTGTGGTCCAAGTGTCATGTATGTGTGTATGGCAGGGGATCCCCCCCTGTTTTGCGTAAGTGTTCATTCTAAACATAGATCAAGTGCTTTGTTTTGACACACTTTTGTAAGTGTTGATTCTAAATAACTTATTTGCACCAAAATTGTGCAACCTGGCGTGCGCTTCGCAAGTGTTGGGGAGAAAAAGACTTAGGCTGACTGGAGGCCTCCAGAAAGAAAAAACCAGCAAGATGCTGGCGCTATGGAGACAAGGTACAATGTTACCCACAAACTACTATACGCCTGAGGTAAGCATTTGTCAAGTAAAAAGCGGAGTTTGGGCGACCTGGCGTTCCATTTCGGGTTCCTTGTCGCCAAAATATCTGAAACTAAGGACTGACGCCTCCGCAGGAATGCTTGACACGTTTGCGACAGACTCCGTAGCATTGAGAATTGTCTTTGTGCCGGCGTAGCTCAGTGGTAGAGCGAGGGTCTCATAATCCCTAGGCCGTGGGTTCGATTCCCTCCGCCGGCACCACTTATTCCCATCCCCTTTCTTGTTGGAGGTTCTCGTGGCGCTCGACCGAAGCGGCAAGGTTTACGTCGCACTGCTGATGGTTCTGTGTTGGAGTTCGGCGGCACGCGCACAACAACCGGACGCAGACGAGGATGGCCAGTTTCGCTTCCGCTTTGTTGGTCCGCGCGTGGGAAACCGCATTGCATCGGTTGCGGGCGTGCCAGGAGATCCGAACACTTACTACGCTGGAGCCGCCTCCGGAGGTGTGTGGAAATCGAGCGACGGTGGCAATCGCTGGTCACCTGTTTTCGATAAGCAGCCGGCTGCGGCCATTGGCGCTCTTGCTGTTGCGCCAACAGATCCGAGTGTCGTGTGGGCGGGGACCGGCGAGGCCTGGGTAATTCGCGACAGCGATGTTATCGGCAATGGAATCTATAAATCTACTGACGCCGGGAAAACCTGGACGAATATGGGGTTGCAGGAAACTGGCCGCATTGGACGGATTATTGTGCACCCCTCGAATCCCGACATTGTTTTTGCCTGTGCGCTTGGACGCGCGACTGGCCCGCAACAGGAACGCGGCGTCTTCCGCACTGTGGATGGGGGCCAGCACTGGGAACGCGTACTTTTTGCCGGAGACAACATCGGGTGCTCCGGCCTTTCCATGGATCCGCACAATCCGCGCGTGCTCTTCGCTGGAATGTGGCAGTTGGAAATGCACACCTGGGGCGAGTTTAGCGGCGGCCCCGGGAGCGGAGTGTACGTCTCGCGCGATGGTGGAACGAAGTGGACGCGCATTGAAGAGCATGGCTTGCCATATTCGCCACTGGGCAAAATAGATGTGGCCGTTGCACCGACAAATTCCAACCGCGTTTTTGCCTTGATTCAGACGAAAGACCAAGGCTCCGTCTGGAGATCGGACGATGCGGGCACGCATTGGAAAGCCGTCAACTACCAGCGAGCTTTGATTGGGCGAGCTGGTTACTACATCCGAATCGCGGTATCAACGGGAAATGACAACGAGGTCCTGATCGCGAACAGCTCGTTCCATCAATCGCTGGATGGCGGACAAAATTTTCAAGAGGTTCGCTGGGGCGGAGATACTCACGATATTTGGATTGACCCCGCAAATCCTGATCGATTTGTGATCACGGATGACGCGGGAATGATCATTACGACGGTACACGGACGTGGATTTCACCGCGTCACTCTGCCGATCGGGCAGATGTATCACGTGGACGTCGACAACCAGACGCCGTACTACTTTTATAGCAACATGCAGGATGACGGGAACATGCGTGGGCCCAGCGTGCCCATCGATTCGCAGGAGACGGGATGGGATCGTCACATGGGCGGCTGTGAGTCGGGCTTCACCATTCCCGACCCGGGAGATCCCAACGTCGTGTGGGCTACTTGCTATGGAGATGAGGTGACCCGGTGGGATGCGCGAACCAAGACGGCGCGCTCTGTGAGCCCATATCTTCATACTCTCGATTCACCGCCAACCGACATCAAATATAGATGCCACTGGACTTCGCCGCTTGCGGTCGATCCCTTCGACCACAACGTCGTCTACTATGGCTGCCAGGTTATTTTCAAAACGACAAATGGCGGCCAAAGTTGGACGGTCACGAGTCCAGACCTCTCGACGCAGGACTCCACCCGCATCGTTTCCTCAGGCGGAATCGTCGGCGACAACCTGGGACAGTTTTACGGAGAAGTGGTTTTCGCCATCGCCCCCTCCAAAATACAAAAAGGATTGATCTGGGCGGGCACGAACGACGGTCAGCTGTGGTACACGAAGGACGGCGCGGTAAACTGGACGAACGTCACCAAGAACATTTCTGGATTGCCTCCCTGGGGAACTATCACCAGCATTGCTCCTTCGACGTTTGATCCTGGCACAGCGTATATCGCTGTCGATTTTCACTTGATGGATAACCGGGATCCTTTCCTTTACAAGACAACGGATTTTGGCAAAACGTGGAAACCCATCAGCAGCAATTTGCCAAAGCATCCACTAGCGTACGTGCGGGCCATCACCGAAGATCCGAACTGTGCGGGTTTGTTGTTTGCAGGTACGGGGAACGGTCTTTACTACTCTCTGGATGATGGGGGGCATTGGACGGCGTTGCAGACCGGTCTGCCCCACGCACCGGTGACTTGGGCTGTAGTGCAGAAAGATTTCCACGACTTGGTGATTTCAACCTATGGTAGAGGTCTGTACATTTTTGATGACATTACTCCGCTCGAACAGCTGGCCAAGAACCATGCTGATGTTCCTGCCGTTCTTTTCGAGCCTCGTCCTGCGCGCCGATTTGCGCATGGCGGTGCGGCCATGGTCAATTTTTCGCTGAAATCAGCACCCAAAGAGCAGGTGGAAATCGAAATTCTGGATCCGGAAGGCAAAACGATTCGAAAGCTCAAGGCGAAGGCCCATGCGGGAATCAATCGCGTGAAGTGGGACATGCACTACGAGTCACCTCGATTGATTGCGCTGCGTACGGCGACTTCCGATAACCCTCATATTTGGCAAGAGCCGCGCTTCCGCGACGCCGACTCTCGGCCCATCACACATTGGGGAATTAGCCCGGCCGAAGTCGGTCCGATGGCCGCGCCCGGCAAGTATTCCGTTCGTCTTACTGTGGCTGGACAGACGTCGACCCAACCTCTGACCATATTGCCCGATCCGCGCATTTCGGCTTCGGAGGCGGACATTGAATCGTCCGTGAAGACGCAGCTTCGAATCCGCGACGACATCACCCGCGCTTCCGATACTTTCAATCAGATCGAGTGGTTGCGGAAGCAAATCGAGGTCCTTGAAATGATGCTTCGGCCGCCAAAGAAAAAGGAAAAGGAAAAGCCGCCATTCGCCGAACCTGACGACTTCGAGGAACCTGAACCAGCTCCGGCGGAAGATGAAGCACAATCAAAACGCAAAGCTGAGCTGCTGAAGACCGTCGAGGTGATGGATAAGAAACTCCAATCCGTGGAGCTCAGGCTCGTAACGCCGTCGCAGATCAACAGCGACGACAAATATTTCGTTGAGGCCGACAAGGTTTATCTCAACCTGATTTGGCTCAACGCCGAAGTTGGTCCCGGCGGCGGAGACGTCGCCGGCGGAGCCGACTTTGCCCCGACGGACACAGCTTTAGACTTACTTCAGACAGTAGAAACGGAACTTACGGGAGTGGTCGCGGACTATCAGAAGCTCATCGAGAAGGACCTTCCTGCGTTCAACCATGCCCTTACGGAAAATAACCTGGCAGCCATAACCGCCGCGGCGACGACTCCAAGTGAGGCTCAGAAGTAAAGGCCCGGGTGATTCCTCCGTGCCACCCATCTCGCGTGGCCACGCGAGCGCCTGCCCCGCGTTTTGATTGACAGGCGTGCAATGAGTTGGGCAGCATGGCAATCCAGTGGCCGACTCCAAATCCATTTGCTCTCTATTGCCGGCAGTGGTGTTCGTAAATCCAACCGCAGGCAGCGGACGCGCCGTCTCCTATCTCCCGCAAATTCGGTCGGCGTTCGACGCGGCATCCGTTCCCGCAGAATTTATTTTCGTTGGGAATGGTAAGGAGCTTGAATTGTCAGCAGTCGCGGCGATCAAGAATGGCAAACGGATTTTGTTTGCTCTTGGGGGCGATGGCACCTTTCAAGGATTGGTGAACGCCGCGTACGGCGCTGACGTTATTTTGGGTGTTCTCCCCGCCGGCGGAGGGAATGACTTTGCCGCGGGTCTGAAGTTGCCCGAGAACCCGGTTGCGGCTACGCAGGCGGTTCTCCGGGGTCAAGCGAGGCGAGTGGACCTTGCACGGGCGCGCACAGCGGACGGTCGAGCCCGCCTGTATTTGGGCGGAGGAGGACTAGGAATCGATGCGGAAGCAGCGCGGCTTGCAAACGGAGCGTTCCGCCGTTTGCCTGGCAGAGCCCGCTACGTCGCGTCTGCGCTGGGAGCTTATTGCGGCCATAGCCCCATAGGCGTGAGAGCGGAATTCCCCCAAGGTGAGTCCCCGCCAATAGAAGCGAAGGCACTTCTGGCTGCCGTTCTGAATACACCAAGCTACGGAGCGGGGATAAGGCTCGCGCCCGAAGCGCGCTTGGATGATGGATGGCTCGATGTTGTGATTGTGGGAAGCCTAAGTGTGTTGCAAGTTTTGGCGTTATTGCCACGACTGCTGAAGAGCGGCAAGCTTCGAACGCCACACATCAAACGGCTCCGGGTGCGGGCTGTGAAGTTCACGACAGACCGTCCCTGCCTATTCCACGGAGACGGCGAGATTTTGGGACCGACGCCCGTGGAGATCGAGGTAGTTGCGGGGGCGGTGCGCGTCCTTGAGCCTCAGCAATGTTGAACGCGAATTGGAATACGACGTTCTACCCACGGCGGACCGAAGCATGAAGCCTGGAAAAAAGTTCGCTATCAGGGATGGCGAAAGACTGGAGCGCGATGCGCTTCGCTCAATCCTTCTTTTTGTCGGTTTTCAGATTTAGTGTGATGTCCTTGCGGCTGTCTAAGCTCGTGATGGTGTGAGTTGCTGATTGGGAGCCGTCTTTTTCCGCATGGATTTCGTAGTCTGCGTTTGGATCAAGACCGCTAAAGCGGTATTTGCCGGTGTTGTCGGTGTAGGAGCTGCGCACCACATTTGTCCGGGTGTTCTTCAAGAAAACCACGCTTTCCGAGACGAGGTTTTCGGATTTGTCCAGCACGATTCCGTGGACCGTGCGGAGCTGGGCTTCACGCTTGGCGTCCTGCGCGAAGGCCGTTACGCTCGCCAATATTAGAATCGCGGCCATAGAAAGAAATCGTTTTGGCGCATTCATTTCTTCTCTCCCCCTGCGGATTCCATACGAAACACTATACGTGCTTCGCTCACGCCTGTCTTGGCATCCAGAGCACGCGTTTGATCGGCGAATCCTTTTGCGCGAATCACCATTTCGTAGTCCGTACCTTGGGGCACGCGCACGGCAAATTCGCCCCGTGAATTTGTGTAGCTCTCCCAGCGATATTTTTTCTCATTGCTGCGTCGAACCCGGAGCTTTGCGCCTGGAAAGGCATACCCCTTGGGGTCGAATACCGTCCCGGTAATCAGAAAATCGTTAGCGTGGCTGTATCTCTGTTTCTGCGGTTTTTCGGAAGCCGGAGGAGCCTGGGGAGCCGGAGGCGCGGGCTCTTGGCCCCTGCAGATGGATGGATGAAAGCAAATAGACATCGCTGCCATTCCGGCGAGGATGACCCACCCGGGACTCCGCATAAGTCCGCTCCTGTCTTATTAGATGCCTGCGCTGAGTAAAGGGGATACTGGACGGGCCGGGCGAAGCCGGTTACTCCTCGTCGTCTTCTTCTTCGTCGTCTTCCTCGTCCTCTTCGGCGAGGTCGCCGTTTTCAGCGGGTTCGTCTTCTTCATCCTCTTCTTCTTCATCGAGGTCGTCGGAGATGAGGTTCAGATGCACGGGATGCGTCTGCGAAACCTCGAGCTCGGATTCGCACTCGGGACAACTCAAGATTTCACCCTCTTCAACTTCGTCTTCATCCACGTCGATTTCGGTGGAACATTCAGGGCAACGGATCACGGCTCCATCCTCCGTAGAAATGTTCGCAGGGCGGGGCCCCACAGATTGTGCCGCCGCCACCATGGCGTATTATATACCGCGTTGTCCTAAGTCAACTCTAATGCGCGGGGCGGCTCCTTCGATTGTAAACCGCACCGGGGCAGAATTCCTAAAGTGACCTCCAGCCGCGAATATCCCGAGCGCCCCGTCGTCGGTGTCGGCGGCGTGATCATCGACAACGGCCGCGCTCTGCTGATTCGCCGCGGCAGCGAACCTCTCCGCGGCGAATGGTCGATACCAGGCGGGACACTGGAGCTCGGGGAATCGCTCCAAGAGGGCGTTGCGCGCGAACTGCGCGAAGAAACTGGCCTTGAGGTGCGCGTCCTCGACCTCATTGAAGTCTTTGACCGGATATTTCCGGATGACGCACCTCGGGCTTCTGAGAGAAAACCGCAGCCCCGCTTTCATTTCGTCATTGTGGATTATTTGTGTGAGCGCATCGGCGGAGAACCGCGCGCTGGAAGCGATGTGACCCACGTGGCTTTCGCCACTGAGGACCAACTTAGTCAGTACCACCTAACCGAAACCGCGACTCGCGTTCTAAAGAAGGCTTTCGCTATGGCTCTTGCGCGAGGTTCGTTGCGTTGATCCGCGCCCCGGTCCATCCGAAGGCCCGCAGCCAGACCCACTCCCCATCAAGGCGCCTTGGCGATTTCGATGCTTCCGTTCGAATCGGTCAGCTGCAACTGGCAGCCTCCCCCAGCGATTGTCCCATTCAGGGAATCTCCACCGATGTTTCCTGTCGCGGTGACCGGCAATTCGGAAGAAACTCTGCCGAAGGAGGTCCGGGCTGACACGTTGTAGCCTACGCCGTCAGGGATGCGAACGTGGATGGACGAGAAAGACGTTTTCAGCGAAATGTCTCTGCAGCCACTGGAGGGACGTACTGCGGTCACGGCGATTGCTCCATTTTGATTGTCCACGCGGATGCGGCCTCCTATGGATTCCAGCGTCACACCGGAAAAAGAAGTAGTCACGGTGGCGTCGCCTTTCACATTTCTTGCGGTAACCGAGCCGTTGCTGTCTTCCGCAGTCAAATTGCCGTTGATGCGTTCGGCCAGAATGCTGCCAAAGCTGGTTTTTGCGTAAGCGTCAGCTCCTATGTCGGTTAGCGTGATCGCTCCATTTCCAGTGACGGCGCGAATGCCCTTCGGGATGTTCGTCGCTTCAATGGCTCCAAAGGAGGACTTGAGCGTGACGGCCCCGCGGATGTCGCGAATCGTGATTTTTCCGTTGGATGTATCCGCGTCGAGAGCGCCGTTGATATTCTCCAGTTCGAGGTTTCCGAAGGAATCGCGGATGGTCACGGAAGTTCCCGTCAGCGCGCTGGCCTTGACCCGGCCATTGTTGGTGGTGCAGTTTACGCGGCCCTTCACATCGGTGAATGTCACGTTTCCGAAGCTGTCGCTGACATCCAGCGAGCCAGCGATGGCTGAAATATCCACGTTTCCGTTGTTGTCGTGGACGGACAAATCGCCACGGATGTTTCGGGTGTCCACGTTGCCGAAGGAAGTTGTGACGCTGGCCGAAGCAGCACCGTCGACGGTGATCGCTCCATTGCCTCCCGTGATGGTTGCGCTGCCTTGAATGTTGTGCACCGTGACGCTGCCAAAGCGGTCTTGCACGTCGAGAGTGCCCTTCACATCAGAAACCTGAACCGAGCTGTTCTTGTTGTTGACGACGGCATTGCCCGCCGCGCCGGTCAGCTCAATGCTGCCGAAGGAATTGGTCAGACGCACCGGGCCGGCTTCCTGCACGGTGAGCGAACCGTAGCCGTTTTCGACGTCCACGGCGCCATGAACGCGAGCTACGTTGACGCTTCCGAAGCTGTTGCGAATATTCAGCCGAGCATCCGACGGTACAGCGATGTCGTAGTTCACGGACCATGAGGAATGCTTGCTGATATGAAACCATTTGTTCTCTTCGGGCGGATAAATCGTGCGAATACTGACGCCCTCGCCGGTTTGTTGCACTTCAATTTGAATTTTTTGCGCGAAGGACTCGGCCTCCTCATGCGAGCTGGCCTGCGCGCGGATAACCGCGGAAATTTTGACTTCGCGCCCGGATTCGCCGTGGACTTTGACCTCGCCAAATTTGTGCTCGACGCGAACCGACTGGCCCGCGCCTAGAGTCAAAGTCTTGTCAAAATTGCGCGTGACTTCATCCTGTGCGCGGCTCCCAGCCGACAACACAGGAGACGCCGTAAGGAGAAGGACGGCCACAACGCCCCCCGCCAGGCGCGCGCCGCGCAAACGCTTTTTAATCCCATTCGACACAAACAACTTCATCTTTTTTCCTCCAAAATGTCTTCCAGCGTTTGCTGTTTCTCCTGATACATCGCCAGCAGTTGCTGGCGAAGGTGAGCATTGGACGGATTCATTCCGGCCTGCGCACGAAGATCGTTGATGGCGCTATCCAGCACGAGAAGCTTCTCGCGGTAGCTCGCTTGCAGAGGGGTAGCGGGATTCTCAAGCTCCGTTTTTGCGTCTGCAGCCAGTTTGTCGATGGCCTGCTCATAGGCGGCCTGCGTACGCTCCACGTTGGCGAGAGCCGAACTCTTCAGAAGCGATTGGTCCCCGCCGGGTACAGGCCCAATGCGATGGAAATAAATCCAGCCCGCAGAAACTGTCAAGACCAGCACCAGAGCAGCAGCCGCGGCGGTTTGCCATCCAAGAGAAAGACCGAATCCAAGTGAGAGCCAGCCCCATCGTTCTGCGCGTTGTTTCTTGGCGGCGGCCTCTTCGGTGAGCGCGCTCTCGATGCTTGGCCATAGCGATGGCGTATCGGAGTAGTCACGCAGTTCCTTTGCTGTAACGCTAAGTGCCTTCCAGCTTCGGAGTTCTTCGGCGCAGGAGGCGCAATTGGCGCTGTGCGCCTCGAAGGCAGCCCATTCGGCTGGGGTGCCATCTTCAAAAATGCCGTCTCGGTCTTTACATGCAATGTTCATCGTCGTTCACCGTGCCCCGCTGCACTGTTGCCCCTCGGAGGCTCAAGTACCTGGCGAAGGTTTCGCTTCGCCTGAAAGAGTGTGTTCTTCGAAGCCGTCTCCGTAATCTCCAGCATCCCGGCAATTTCCGCATGATGGAAGCCTTCGACTTCGTAGAGCAAAAAAACGTCCCGCTGGTGCTTCGTCAAACCGGCCAGTGCCCGCTCCAACGCCATCCGCAGCGAAGGATGAGCTCCTGGAGCACGCGGCTCCGGCCGGGGTGAATCCTCGCTGTCGTCGTTCGCCACTTCTTTCTTCCGCACCCGGCTCCGTCGCGCGTCGTAGCAAGTGTTGATAAGAATCCGGTACGTCCAGGTAACAAAGCTGGATTGCCCACGAAAGCCGGAGATGCTTCGCTGCACTTTCAAAAATGTTTCTTGCACTGCGTCTTCAGCGTCGATCGGGTTGCCCAGCAGATTGCGCGCCACGTTCTTCATGCGTGCGCCATGCAGCGCATAAAGACGCTCGTATCCGCCCAAATCGCCGGTTCGGCAGCGCTCCGCCATCTCGGCGTCTTCAGAGGTTGCCGCGGTCGTAGCAACAGGCGCCGCAGTCTTGCTGGGGCGGCCTGTTAGGTCTTCGGAAGGTTCCACTCGCATCTCCCGTTCGCGCGGCACGGAAGAGATTCTAGTCTCCCAGGGCAGCGCAAGTCCCATAGTTCCCATTCCTCGCTCCTGGAATATAGACGACTGGCGGACACAAAACGTCAGGGGTGTGGGCAGGAAAATCGCTTCGGCGGGTTTACTTGCCAGGAGCTAACGGGCTGATTTCACGGGTGATACTTGGGGCGAAGTCGAGGCTGAGATAAATCTTCCTATGCAACAGGCTGTTTTCGTGGCCGATGATTAGAACAGTCTCCGGGTCGTCCTCGGTGATTAGAAGGCGCAGGCCGGAGGCGTCTTTGGGCACATCGAAGACAAGATCCTTTGCGAAGGATTGGCCGGGGCGTAATGGCTGTCTCAGAGACCCCGCATCGCGATTCACACGTGCGAGCTTGGCTTCTCCTTCGGGAGACTGCGCGTACGCGCGGCCGTTTGCGTCAACGAGCACGACGCGGCGAGCGTTGGGGGTGAGCGGCCCGTCGCCGCGGTTCGGAGAAATGGTGTGCTCGTCGAACCAGACCTTTAGTCGAACGATGACAAATTGACCGTGGGCGGAAGTCTGTCCCATCTCTGGGCCGATTGCGCCAGTTATCTCGACTCCGGAGACGGAATAGCCAATATGACAATCGATCTCGCAAAAGTATTTCCACCCTCCAGCTGGCAAGACCTTTTCGCTACTCGCCAGCGAGACGCCGCAAAGCAGAAGCAAATAGCACGCAACAATCGTCAACAAGGCGCCGCCGCCGATACGCGCGTA
>Ga0070765_100001672_pt1 | contig 13641 bp, 10 predicted proteins | sample HubBroMetageWFT5_FD_71516 | JGI IMG/M metagenome (GOLD analysis project Ga0070765, IMG submission 71516) | Warmed and freeze-thawed soil microbial communities from the Hubbard Brook experimental Forest, New Hampshire - Hubbard Brook CCASE Soil... | ecosystem: Environmental > Terrestrial > Soil... | reverse complement strand
GTTGCCCGCCCTTGCTGCTAGGACTCTTCGAATCCGGCTCTCCGTAGAGTTGCAGGATCTGCGCCGTCAAGTCCGTCAATCGCAGTCCGAGCCCTGTTTTCCACGTACTCAGCGGCATCTTGGAACAGTCTGCCGTCGAACCATCCCACGGAGCGACCCGAATCTCCCGAATTCTTTTTCCGGCACCGCTATCGATCGTCAACGACGCATTTCTGCACTCATCGAACCATACTGATTCGCCATCTTGCGACTTCTTGTTGTTCCTGAACTGCCGGTAAAGATTCGCCGCGCGTTCAACATTATCTTTCCCCGGTCGCAAGCCGGCTAGCGTCAGCTCGTTCGCCTTGTGCTGCGTCGTTTTCCTAGGCGCAGCCTTCGGCGTTTGGGCTGCTGCCAGACCGCTCAGGATAAGCGCCAACGCGCTACCGCTGACCCAGAATCGCATCCAGCCGCGCTTCAAAGTTTTCCTCTCCCTCGCTCGAAAGCTCGCTGCGCTCCACCGGGAGCGCAGCTTCCACCGCTTCTACCCAGCGGAACAGCGTTTGGATATTCTCTTTCGTTTTCTGGTGGTATTCCTTCAGGTTACTGCCGCTGCCCATCCAAGCGCGGAACGTCTTCTCTAAGGGGTGGTCGGAGCTGTCAAATGGATTCGATGCCGCTCCCGGCGCCAGCAATCCCGCATGGCCGGTGAACAAATGCTCGAATCCTAGCTCCGCCTGAAAATGCCCGCTCGTCGTTGCTTCGCCGTTGTCGTACCCTTTGCCCATGCAGATCAGCGTTAGCGGCTTCGGCCCGAAGGTCCACTTCAGCGACTCCATGTCGAAGCTCCACAAATCCCACTTCGCATTTACGAAGTACGCCGTGTCCGCTGCCAATTGCTGCGCCGCCAGAGCCGCGATCTCCGCGGGGCCAAATTTCCCGTCCTTCAGATCCCATTCCACGATTGGAGTTTCCGTTAGGTCTACGGCTTGGATCGTCAAACTCTCGTACGGTTTCTCCGCCGCGGAAATGGGGGCAGCGGTCAGAAACCGCGCAAACTCCGGAATCATCGTCTCTAGCGAAAAATCCCGTGTCCAAACGCGCAAATACGCTCGATTAGCCATCCCAATTCGATGAAGTATACCGTCCCCAGGTAACACCGCGCCAATAGCGTGCCAAACTCCCTCGTTCTCTGTAGGTGAAGGCAATCCACAAATGAACTTGAGGGTGCCCCATCCTTCGCGCCGTTTGCGAAGGGTGGGCTCTGACGATCAAATGCCGCAACTCCTCCTCTCTTAACTCGCGTTTCCGTCTGTAGGGGTGCAGCATTGCACCCCATGTCCGCAAGATCGCTGGATCTTGCCGCACTAAGACACACCACGGCAACTACCATGAGTGTCGTCGTTCTATTTACTGGATGTTCCGGAGGAACTGCGTCTTCGCTTAACTCTTCGCACCCGGCCGGTCAAACCCGGCGGCAATCTGTTGCAATCGCTCCCGCAGGGTATCGCCAAACTTCGCGAAAACTTCGGCTGACGCTTCCCGCAACCGCTCTTCTGCGGTCGCCGCAATCTTTGCAATTACGTCTCGCGATTGATGGTCCAGGGTCGCCACGGTCGCCACCATCCAGGAATTGGAGATATTTTCCAGCCGTCCCCGGTACTGTTCCGCCGATTCATCGCTGATCTTGCCAAATCCGCCGCGCAATTCCGTCAATTTCTCCTCGCTCAAGGCCTTCCAGCTATCCAGTACGTTCCCGAACGACGATTGCACCTTGGCCTGCGCCTCATTCAATCCTATGCCAACCGCTTCGGTCATCGTTCCCTGGAAACGCCGCAAGAACTCTTCCTGCTCGGTGGTCACTCGGTGATTCAATTCCGCGCGCGCCGCATCCATCTGTTCGCGCGATTGCTCCAGCGCCTTCTGGATCAGCTCGTTGAACCCGTCCAATTCCATCCGTGCATTCCGCTGAATTTCATCCGTGAACGCCGCCGACGTCGTATCCGCCGCTTCCGCAAATAGCATCCGCACACGCTCAAAAGCGTCCCGCACGGATTCTTGGAGTTGCTCGTGACTCTGCGTCACATAGCTGCTGCTGGCGTGGCTCAGTTCGGTTGCAAATAAACTGGAAACTTCCCCAGCCTTTTCCCGCAATTGCGCGCTGGTCTGCTCGACGATCTTCTCGGTCAGGTGCTGCACCTGCGATTGCGTCTTCTTCTCGTACCACTCCGCGGACTTGAACATCTCCTCCATCGTCGAATGCTTCAGGTCCACCGCCTTTGCTTCCAGCTCTTCCAGATTCCGGGCGGTGATTGTTTGCGCCGAGTCGTTCAGCAACTGCTCCACAGTGCCCAGGTTGTCTCGGAAGCGTCCCATGGCATCCGCAAACGCCTCGTCTGCTGTGTTCCGCACGCGATCTTGCTGCATGGTCATCGCCGCATCCAGCAGCGAGCGCCCGCCTGCGAGCCGGTGAACCGCCTCTTCCGCCTGCGTGATGTGCGGCGTCACCATGGATTTCACTTGCTCGTCAAACTTCGCCAGGGCATCGCTGTTGGCCGTTTCAAAGCTGCTGCGAATTCGCGAGTGAATCTCTTCGAACAGGTTCTCCGAGCGCCGGTGTAGCTCGTTCCGGTGAAGCGTCAACACATCATCTAGTTGACTCTGGAACCCGCCAAGCGCCTGCTGTTGCACCGTCTCAATGCGCGGCGCAATCTGCTCCAGGCGTTCCGTGGCTTCCTTCGCACGCCCCAGCGTTTCTTCCAGATGCTTTGCCTGTTCTGCCAACGACTCGCGCAGCGCGGCATTCTGCTTCGCGCCTTCGTCCAGAAATTCCGTACGCAAGTTCTTCGCTTGCTCCAGCAACGCTGCTGTCGCCTGCTCTTGTGCACTCCGCACCGTGGACTCGACCGATGCCTGCAGCGCCGCATTCTGCTTGGCGCTCTCTTCTTGAATTACCGCACGTAGACCGTTCGCCTGCTCCAGCAACGCCGCAGTGGCTTGCTCCTGCGCCGTGCGCAAGCTGTTCTCCACCGTGCCTTGCACCGCCGCATGTTGCTTGGAGCTTTCTTCCTGAATTTCCGTGCGCAAGCTCTTCGCCTGCTCCAACAATGCCGACGCCTGCTCCTGCGCGGCGCGCACCGTGGTTTCTACCGTCTCGTGCAGTCGAGCCTGTGCGGCCTCGATCTCGCGGGCAGTCTGCTCCTTCAATGAGTTCTGGGCTTCACCAAGCACCAAGGCGACGCGTTGCTGCACTTCCTCCGCCGACGCCGCCAAATTCTGATGTTGCGTTCCCGCGGATTGTTCCAGTTGCCGCCTTTCTTCCTCGGCCTTGCGTTTAGCTTCTTCCAGGCGCGCGGCCACCTGCGCTTCTAGTGACTCCGCCTGCGTCCGCAGCTTCGATCCGCTCTCGTCGGCCTGTGTGAAAAGTGCCTGCAGCGCTTCTTGCGCGCTGGAAAGTTGTCTCTCGTGCTGCTCCCGCTGCGCCGAACCTTCGCGCGCCAGATGGGCCATCAGCTCATGCGTTAATTGCTCCAATTGCGGTGCCAGCCAGCGTGGCAATTCGTTCTTCAGCGATTCCGCCGCAGAGGCTTGCGCCGTGCGCGCACGAGTCTCCGATTCTTCCTGGATATGCCCAATCGCCTGCGCCGTCTCGCGCGCTACGTCGTCGCGGAATCCGCTGTACTTCCGCTCCCACTCTTCAAACGCCAGCCGGCGCTCATTGGCCACGGCTTGCGCAGCCGCGTCGTGTGCCGCCGCTTGAATCTGTTGTTTTGCCTCCGCCAGCAATCGTGCCACCTGCCGCGCCAATTGCAGGGAAGCATCCGTCGCGCTCGCCGGGGCAGGGAATACGCGCACGTTGTCCGGCGTGGCCACTCCAGGCTCCACTTCCACCAGCGGCAGCGGCGCTTCGTGCGGGAAACTCGATCCAAGTGCAGCAGGCAAATCGCCAGGCGAAGCCGGATTCGCCGCGCTAACTTCCGGATACGTGAACCAATCGTCCGGTGGAAAGCCGATACCCCATGCGTTTCCAGCCGTCTCCAATTCAAGGGCCACCTGAAAGAGCTGCCGAACCGTCCGCGGCCGCTGTATCCAGGCCACCTTGCCGCGGACTTGCCGCGGCGGATGCCCTGGCTCCGGGTGCGGCACTTCCAGGTTCACCCACATGTTTTTCAGAACGTAATGCTTGGATTGGTAGCGGCATCCGTGGCAATTAATGATGAGCGTCGAAGTGCGCTCGGCAAACGGCCGGCCCAGCGCGTCCACGCCGGTGACCACAAGCGGGACGGCTTGTACAATCCGCGTGCTGCGTCGCTTCCTTAACTCTGACCCTGTGTGCACTGCACTTTCGCTGGACATTTGGCTGGTGTCTTCCGTCAAGTCGTGGCCCTGGGGATCGTTATCCATACTTGCCTAACTTGAAATAAGTCAACTATTTTCAACGTGTTAAGACTTCTCGGCGGGTTCTGTTTGCGCTCCCGCTGTGTGCCGCGCTCCGGTCAGGAACTCCCAGATCTCCTTGGCGACCCAGATCGGCCCTACCAGAAGATAGATCGGTCCCTGAAAAAACGCCGGCTTGTTTCCTTCTATTCGATGACCCAGAAACAGGAAAAGCCATCCTCCCACGAACGCTGCCACTCCCCACCGCCACCGCATCATGGCCAGCAGGACTAACCCGGCAAAAATCAGTGGGATTCCGATTCCGTGCAATACCTTGTTCCATCCTGAATGATGTTCGTGGTCATACTGCGTCATGTAGTGCGCCAGACCCGGCATTAGCGCAACTCCTACTCTGGTCGGCTCGAACCAGTTCGATGGTGGGGACCTCCACCGCGGAACCGAACTTTATCCTGATTTCTTCTGCTTGCCTAGAGGGAGAAACATCCTGTACGTACTGGCGCTTTCGTTTTCAGACTGGGGATTACCACAGTACTCTAGCTTTCCAAAATTTCAATCCCACTCAATCCCGCATCTGTGCAAAACGTGGACCAAGAAGCAATCAGCAACCAGCGACCAGGGATCAGGAATTAGCGAGCGGTCATCAGGTTTGCGCGGTCTCTTTCTTATGTAGGGACCGCCTTCCGAGGCGGTCCGCCAACGATCTAACAAGCCAATCTCACCAGGCAAAAAATCAACATCACGCAAGGGCGCCCGGGTTCGGTTTCGGAACCTGGGACTTGGGTACGCTTCGCTCGTTCCTCAATCCAAAATCCACGCTCTTTCTTTCGCTTCCTGATCTCTGTTCGCTGTTCCCCTGATCGCCTCCGCCTACAGCTCCCGTCGCCCTTCCATCGCCTTCAACATCGTCACTTCATCCGCGTACTCCAAATCCGCGCCAACAGGAATCCCCACGCCGATCCGCGTCACTCGCACGCCCAACGGCTTCAACAGCTTGGACATATACACCGCCGTCGCTTCGCCTTCCGCCGTGGGATTCGTCGCGATAATAATTTCCTCCACCGTTCCACCCTTCAACCGTTCGATCAACGTCTTCAGGTGTAACTGATCCGGCCCGCGTCCCTGCAGCGGGGAAAGCGACCCGCCCAGCACGTGATACATCCCGCTATACGTCCGGGTCTTTTCCACCGCCATGATGTTGTGCGCCTCTTCCACCACGCAAATCGTGCGCTTGTTACGGTTCGCTCCGGTGCAATACAGGCAAGGATCGGTATCCGTAATGTTGTGGCATACCGAACACGCGCGAACCTTCTCTTTTGCGTCGCGAATTGCATCCGCCAGCGCCAGCGCGTTCTCCGGCGCCGCGCGCAACAAGTAAAACGCCAGTCTCTGGGCTGTTTTTTGGCCAATTCCCGGCAGGTGCTTTAATTCATCGATCAATCGTTCAACAGGAGCAGCAAAATCAGGCATCCCCATTCATTAACACAACCCTACGCACTCCGCAAATTCTCCTCGCAAGGTTCAGTTTCCGGTTACCGACTAACCAGGTACAACATCAAATTGTGCTAGATTTCAATCGGCATACTCGCTTTCGGGAATCCATGCCATGACCCTGGCGAACTGGTCGAGTCATCCTTGGCAAACGCGGGTAGCCGAGGTTCCTTCATTCTTTCCAAAAGACATCGCGCTTGGTGCGGATGATTCAAAAACGCTTGCGGCATTGATTCGGAATCTGAGCTTTTGCCAGATGTCCACGGAAGAACAGATTATTAGCACCGATGGTGAAGAGTGGATTATTGAAGGCGTTTCTCAAGGCGAATAACACGTAGTTGTGCGGTTTTGTGCAGCTTCTTATGACCCCCGAAAACGGAAACTGACTGCATTTCTTGCTTTTGTGCAAATTCTTAGTGGACAAATCCACTCTTGCAGACAGACCAAAAAACAAGGCCACAAACTTATTTGACTGATTATGTGGAGCTGCGAAGAATAAAATGAAAATAACCCGATGAGATCTTTTGGCAACAACGAGCAGTTTGGCCGCTGAATCCGCGCTCGATCCCAACCGGAGCGGCAAAATCAGGCATCCCCATTCATTAACACGTCGCCTCGCTCTCCGCGTCACGCATAACTCTCGGCGAATCACTAAGACATGCTAGCTGAGCAGTACATGGAATCTTGGATCGGATCGCAGAGCGTCGAGATCCGAATCCTTCGCCGCCCAGTTTTTGTAGAAGGTTCCGTGCTCCATCACTTTTCCCAGGCAGACCAGAGCTTCCTCGATGCGGCCCAGAAGCGAGTACACGCAGGCCACGTTATAGAGGATGGAAGTTTCTTCCGGATCGATGGCTAGCGCGCGGCGAGCCCAGTCAACGCTCTTTTCACGTTCTCCAATGCGAGCGAGAATTCCCGCACCCAGGTACAACGCGCGAGGATCGTCCGGGTGAGTATCAATGTGCTTCTCGGTCAAATACAGCGCGCGCCGCTCGGTAGCCGCGGCTTGTTCAACTTGGCCCAAGCCGTAGTAAACGCCCGCGAGCAGACTCACCGACTGGTAGTCATCGGGGTTCAGTCTCGATGCCTCTTCGTAGAGTGCCGCGGCCTTCGCCAGGTCACCTCGCTGGAAAGTAGTGCGCGCGTAGAAATAGTAGGCTTCGTAAAGTTTGGGATCGAGCCGGATCGCGGCCTCGAATTCCTGCTCCGCTTGAGCGAAGTTCTTCTTGAGGGCGAAAGCCAGACCGCCCGCCGCATGAGCTTCGGCCAACTCCGGATCCAGCTGCAGAGCTTTGCGGCTCGCAGCCTCTGCTTCGTTCAGATTGTCCTCGCTACTGTCCCAATACATGTAAAGAAACGAGCAGCAATCCGCCACGCCGGCGTACGCGCGAGCATACTGCGGGTCAATCACGATCGCGCGGGCGAACAGCTGCCTGGCGTAGTCGAATCCCTTGCGGCGAAACAGATAGAAATATTGGCGTCCTTTCAAATAATAGTCGTAGGCCTGGGGGTTTTCGGTTTGCTTGCGGGCAATGGCCTTTTCTTCCTGGGGGGAGAGTTTGATACGCAAGGCCTGGCTGATGCTGCGAGCGATTTCGTCCTGCACCTCGAAGACATCCTTTAGCTCGCGATCGTAGCGCTCTGCCCAGATGGAATGGCCGGTTTGCGCACGAATCAGCTGCGCGGTGATCCGCAAGCGATTCCCGGCTCGCCGCAAGCTTCCGCTAAGCACGCAAGCCGCGTTGAGTTCGCGCCCGACCTGCGGCCCGGTAACCGGCTTGTCTCGATAGGACAACACCGCGGCCCGCGGAAACACTTGAAGCTCCTTGATCTTCGACAATTCAGTGATGATGTCTTCCGTCATTCCATCGCGGAAGTATTCGTCGTCCTTGCTCCCGCTGAGGTTTTCGAAATACAGAACCGCAACCGATTTGTCCGGGGTGGGCGCGGGCGCTTGCTCGCCGCTGACCGTTTGCCTTTTTGTTTCGCTCACTCGGCCGGAAGAATCGCGATCGCGTTTCAATCGCTTCAGGTCGGTCTTGATCTCGGAAGCGGTCTGGTAACGAAGGTCGCGGTCTTTCTCAAGCGCCTTGTTGATGATTTGCTCCAGCTCTCCAGGGAATGCCGTGTTCAGCACGGCAACTGGCTTCGGAGTTCCGTGGAGAATGGAATCAAATATCGCCGCGGAGGTGTCGCCGCCAAAGGCGAGTTTGCCCGTAGCCATTTCGTAGAGCACGCTGCCAAAAGAAAATAGGTCGGTGCGCGCGTCAAGATCTTTGCCCAGCGCCTGCTCCGGCGACATATACGCCATCGTTCCTAGAGCCGTTCCCGGGCTAGTCAGAAATTCCGGATCGCCAGCCATGGTCTCCTGAGCGGAAACCTCGCGCGCGCCCACTTGCACCTTTCTGGGCGCCATCTTTGCGAGGCCAAAATCCAGAATCTTGGTTTGACCGCGTTGGGTGATGAATATGTTTGCGGGTTTAATGTCTCTGTGGACGATGCCCCGGAGGTGCGCCGCCGCGAGGGCATCGGCAATTTCCGTGCCGATGTCGAGGATCGTGTCAATTTCCAGGGCCTTGCCGCTGATGCGGTGCTTCAACGTCTGGCCTTCGAGCAACTCCATCACGATAAAAGGGCGGCGCTCATACTCACCAACGTCATGAATAGTGCAGATATTCGGATGGTTCAGCGCCGAAGCTGCCCGCGCCTCTCGCTGGAATCGTTCCAGCGTCTGCGTGTCCGTTGGAGTGTCGTCGGGAAGGAACTTCAGGGCTACGCTTCGGTCGAGCCGGGTGTCTTCGGCTCGATAAACCACACCCATGCCGCCGCCACCCAACTTTTCTTGAATACGATAATGAGAAATTATCTGACCGGTAAGGGACCGAGCTTCCGCCATGGCTCGGCCATATTAGGGGCCTGGCCAACCCAAGTCAATGTACGTGGTTTGGGGAAGTACAGTTCCTAGCCGAAACTTGACGGCGCCCCACAATCCGCTCTCTACTTCGCCGCCGTTTGCTTTTTCTCGGCGCGGCTCACCAAATACCATTCCGCCGTCGGCGCGCGCAGATATTTCATCCGGCTCCGTGCTTCCTCGGCGTTCCCGGTGTTCCCTAGCTTCTCCTGCGCCTCCACGTATGTCTTCAGGACCAGCGGTGCATGGGGATCGGCACTCAAGCCATCCGCGGCTGTTGCGTAGTCGCCGTTTGCGAAGAATGCGTATCCGCGCGCGGACTCATAGGAGGTTGCAACCACGGCATCTCTCGTCCTGCTCGCAAGTTCTTCCAGTTCGCGAATGCTGCGTCCCACTACGTCGGCGTTGTGCAACGTTCCCGCGATCCGTATCTCTTCGCGTAGGGTTGAGGCCAGATAAGCATTCCGGTCCCGCTCGGTCATGCCCTCTTGTGGCTTTTGCAGCCACCCTTCGAGTTCCCCAAACGCCTGCAATTGCTGTGTGGCGTCCGACAACAGTAGCGCCTTGCCAAATCCGATCTCGAATTTCGCGTATGGTTCCTTCTTTTGCTTTGCTTTTATCGCCAGCGCATCCAGTGTGGTCAATCCAGTGGTCGGGTTTCCTTCCCAGAAATAAGAAAGCGCCTTCTGATACTCCACGTGCAGCGCGTCGCGTCCATTGGTGGCCATTCGCAGCGACTTATCATATTCCTGCCGCGCCCGCGCGGTATTTCCCATCAGAACGTAGGTGTCTCCCAAGCCGGTCTGCGATGAAATATAGTTCGGGATTATTTTCAGAGAGGCCGAATAGTGTTGTAGCGCCTCTTTATCGTCACCCGCCATGCGCGAGACCTCAGCCAGCGAATCTTGCGGATTTGCCAGCCGCGGTTGAGCGGCTGCGTAACGGTGCAACATCTCCAGCGCCTTTTGAGGATTCGGTGACTTGCCTTGGATGTAGCTGTACCCCAGCAAATTCATGACCGGCGCGAAGTTCGGATCGATTGTCAAAACACTCTCCGCTAAATCTTGCGCTCGATCGTAATCGCCTTGCCCATAGGTCCACTCCGCCATGAGGTACAACACATGCTTTTGCTTTGGGTAGCGCGCCAGCAGATCGTTCATCGCCGCGATGGCCGGCACAGCATCGTTCTCTTGCACGCCGGTCATCCAGCGCACCATCAGTTGTTCTTCTGCCGTCGCTTTTGGAGCGAGTGATTGCGCCTTGTGCAGCGCGTCCATGGACGGCTGCTCCAGCCTTCCCGCGAATGACCATACCGCGTACGCTAGTGCGAAGTGGGAATCCTCCACGGTCGCTTTGTGCGCGAACGCGACCGCTTCATCTATTTGATAGTTCTCGTACTTCTCCAGCGCAATTTCTACGAACTGTCGCGCGGCATCCGACTTGGTCGACACCGGAATCGCGCCAAAGAGGCGGTCTTTAGCGATGGGTGCAATCGCGGGCGCCGTCGCGTCACTCTTCGCGCGCGTTGTCTCCAGTCGCGCCTCGGGAGTCTGTGCCTCTGCTCCCGCTGTCAATGTCACGAGCCCGAGCACTGGCAATGCAATCCATCGAGCGCCAAATGAGTTCATGGCTATTTCACTCCCTTTATCCGCGGTCTTGTATGGTTGGCCTGTCATCCAAATTAGCGTTCCTCTCCGCGCGGGGAATACTGGTCCCATGGACAGGTGTGCCCCGCTGTAACTTTTTCTCAATTTGCTGTTAATCGTTTCGCCCCATGGAAGGGGGGCATATGGTTGGACACATGTGCTCACGCGCTACTTGTGCGGTGTTCGGGCAGTGCGGATACTGCAAGTACTCTGTTCGAAAGGTTTGTGAATATGAGCGCGTGCGTGGATCGTTTCCGGGCCTCGATGATCGCTCTGGTGTTTTCTGTGATCGCCTTGGCGATAGCGCTGCCAATGTTGGCTACGACAGTTCGCAATTGGGCGGTTGTCACCGCGGCAGGCAGCAAGCTTCAGGATGTTCCGCTGGCCGATCTTTCCAAACTTTGTAAGGGCACACAAAAAGCCTGGCCCGACGGCAAATCCTTTGTCTTGGTCATGAAGGACCCGGAATCCCCGGAAATGCGCGTGGCCGTCGAAAAACTTCTAGGCGTCGAGCCCGCGGAAGCCAAAGCAGCCATCGCCAAGCTCAATGAAACGCACGCTCTGGTCAAAATCGTTGCCAACGACGCCGAACTTCTGCACACCGTCGAAGCCACGCCCGGCGCGGTTGGTGTCGTGGACGTCTACGCCATCAACAGTTCCGTGAAGGTTCTCCGCATCGACGGCAAGCTACCCTTCGACATCGGCTACGCTCTCAAAGTCAATTAACACACAGGCGCAAAACTCTCCGCGTCCTCTGCGGCCGCTCTGCGAACTCTGCGGTAATCTTTTTGTCCGCACAACGCAGCAATTCCAACCGTGCGAGAAAACACGCATCGATTTCACATCAAATTTTGTTTTGGATTTTATGAGTGTGCTTAAAACAATCCCGGAATTTTCAAACCCGCCATGCCCGGAATCCCGCTCGTCAAACTCTTCATCTGGTTCGCCAATTCGTCATCCACGCGCCGCGACGCTTCGTTCACCGCCGCCCTCACCAGGTCTTGCAACATCTCCTGGTCCTTGCTCGCAAAAACTTCCGCTTCAATCTTCAGGTCCAGCACTTGCTTCTGGCCGTTCATCTTCACGGTGACCATGCCGCCGCCGGCCGACGCCTCGACCGTCACGGCATTCACCTGCCGCTGCAGGTCTTCCTGCATCTGCCGGAATCTCGAAAGCATTTGTTGGAGTGCGCCGACTTCCATGTTCATCGCAAGCCTCACTTTCCGTGTGGCTCTATTCCCCGGTCTGCTTTCGCACTTCGGAAATTCTTCCTCCAAAGCGCTCCAGCATGGACTTCACCATCGGATCGTTCTCGAATTGCGCACGCATTTCCTGCGTGCTCCCTGTTTTCGAACCCGTCTGCGATGAAATCCCGCGCGGAGATTTTTCTTTCCCCGCACCACTTTCGAGTCTAGCACAGACGCGAACCGTGCGCCCTAGTACCTTGCCCGATGCGGCACGGATTTTCTCCAGCGTCTCGCGGCCTTCAATCAAACCCGCGAACGTACTCTTCTCCGGAGCAAAATAAATTCGCAGCTCGCTTCCTTCCAGCTCCCAACGCGAGCTGTGCTCCAGCAATTCTCCAATAAATTTCTGTTGCACCTGAATTATCGTCTTAATTTCTGCAACTTGCTCCGCGGTAATTCCGCTCACTGCCGCGCCGTTTGTGTAACGGCCGCTTTCCGCTTGCCCCGACGAAGGAAGGGAAGCGGGCGCATTTTGGATCAGCGCCGCTTCTGCCGGTTCGCTCAACGAGCCATCGTCGCCATTTGCGGATACGCCGTTCTCCAATCCTTGTAGGTGCGATTCAGTGGCCACGCGCGCCGGCGCCACACCAGCGGCCGTTCCGCTCCCTGAACCAAACACACGCGTGCTTGTCTCGTTCGTGTAGCGGCCGCTTTCGAAAGCGGGCGCCTTTTGTGGCACAGGCACGTTTGCTTGTGCGCTCACGTTTGCCTGTGCACTGGCTCCCACCGCCCTAGAAGGGAACTGCGAACTCGAAGCCACCGCCGACGTTGCCCGCACCGGCGTTTTTCCTCCACCGCCGCCGGAGCCGCCGTTACTGCCACGCGTTTCCGCCAATAACTCTTCCAGCGGCGCAAGTCGCGCTGCATTTACCAGCCGCAACAGCCCCATCTCGAGATGCACTCGCGGATCCATCTTTCGCCGCACATCGTCATCCGTTTGCAGCAAAATCTGGAAGTACCGCGTCAAATCCTCTTCAGAAAACAGCGCCGCGGCCCGCGCAATCTCCGGCCGTTGATCTGGCGTGGCTGCCACCAGTTCCGAGTCCGCTCCGCAAACCCGCGCGATCAATAAATTGCGGATATGTCGAATCGCCTCCCGACAAAAATGCTGCAGGTTGCGCCCTTCTTTCTGAAAGCGGTGCACCAATCCCAAGGCGCGGTCCGCGGAACCCTCCGCGATCGCATCCACTAATTCCTTCAACGCATCTTCTGGCACCACACCCAGCAATTCCCGCACATCCTTGTCGCGGATATCGTCGCCGCAATACGCGCGCGCCTGTTCCAGCAACGAGAGCGCATCACGCATGCTTCCTTCCGCCATCCGCGCGATCACGCTCAGCGCGCCATCGTCAATTTTCAATTCTTCCTGTTCGGCGATGTACTTCAGCCGGTTGGTGATCTCGTTGAAGGTCAGCGCGCGAAAATGAAAATGCTGCGATCGAGACCGAATCGTATCTTCCAGATCCTCGGGTTGCGTTGTCGCCATCACAAAAATCACGCGATCCGGCGGCTCCTCCAGCGTCTTGAGCAGGGCATTGGAAGCCTCTCCGGTCAGCATGTGCGCTTCGTCCAGAATCACCACTTTGCTTCGCGATGCCGCCGGCGCGTATCGCACCATCTCGCGCAGCTCACGAATCTGATCGATGCCGCGATTCGATGCCGCGTCAATTTCAATCACGTCCAGCGAAGATCCCGCAGCAATTTCTTTGCACGAATCGCAAACGCCGCAAGGCTCGGCCGTCGGCCCTTGCACACAATTCAGTCCTTTCGCCAGTATCCGCGCAGCGGTGGTCTTTCCCACGCCGCGCGCCCCGGAAAAAATGTATGCATGTGCAACGCGATTATTCTTGATTGCGTTCGCCAGCGTTTCGGTTACGTGTTCTTGTCCAACGAGGTCCGCGAACTTCTGCGGGCGCCACTTTCGCGCAATCACTTGGTAGGCCATATCTGCTTTGCATTCTCAACGCCCGCA
>Ga0070765_100001671_pt1 | contig 13642 bp, 16 predicted proteins | sample HubBroMetageWFT5_FD_71516 | JGI IMG/M metagenome (GOLD analysis project Ga0070765, IMG submission 71516) | Warmed and freeze-thawed soil microbial communities from the Hubbard Brook experimental Forest, New Hampshire - Hubbard Brook CCASE Soil... | ecosystem: Environmental > Terrestrial > Soil... | reverse complement strand
AAGAGTGCGAAGCAACAAAAGCGGAAGGAAAAAAGCGCCCAGCTCATTATTCTCCCCAGGTCGTGAATCGGCGAAGTTGCTCTGCCGTTCCGAAAAGCACACACGCGTTTATGAAATCGGGCAGACGACCCAACGTGGAGACCGTCTGCCTGGCGGAGGACTGTCTCATGGCTCAAAAAGAGAGCTTCAGGGCCAGCTGAATCGAGCGCGGTCCTCCCACTTGATACAGCGAGCTAAAGGAGCCGCCTCCAAGAGAGGATCCACTGAGGTATTGGCCCAGTGTTGCTGTGGAAACGCCAAAAGTGGGATCGGACAAGACACCGTCCGGCTGCCCGAAGTTGGGGTGGTTCAGGACGTTGAACATCTCCGCCCGGAACTGCAGCTTAACGGATTCGTGGATTGGAAAATCGCGGTGCACGGCAAAATCCCATTGCGCCATCCCGAATCCCCGCATCGTATTTCTTCCCAAATCGCCTTGCCGTGTGGGCAAACCGGTGCCGGGATCGATCGGCGGCGACGTGAACGCGGCGATATTGAAAGCCCTTCCCCCAGGGTACTGAGGACCGTGCAGATACAGGGGCTTCCCGGGAACTATGTCGGGAAGATAGTAAAGAAAATATCCGCCGGCGCTGAAAGCCACCACGCCATTTGGAAAGACGACGCTGTTCACGGTGACCGGTGCAGCGGAACGCGCCTGAATGATGTTGTCGAGCGACCACCCGTGAAGTACGGCATTGGCAAACGCATTGCCTTTCGGGGCCGGGATGTCATAGGTCAATGCAGTGGAAAAGGAGTGCCGGATGTCAAAATCGGAATTTCCCCGGTTGGGAAGCGTTCCGCCCAGTGCGTTCGCTTGATTGCCCACGGAACCGGCGGAGGCGTCATCAAGCGAGTGCGAAAAAGTGTACGAGGCCAGAGCTTGGAGGCCACGCGACAGCCGGCGTTGAAACTGTACCTGCATCGCGTCATAGTCCGAAGTCCCCACGTTTGTCACCAATTGCACGACCCGCAGCCCCGCTTCCGGACCAATCGCCTGGCCCGTCCGCAGGAGCCGCCGGCCCGCCGCTCCAACGTACGAAAAGGAAAGACTCTGTTGTTTTCCCACGCCTTGCTCGAGGGCTACGTTCCACTGGAGCGTGTACGGCAATTTGAGATGCGGATCAAAGGCCGTCAGAGCGCCAAAAGGATTGCTTGGGTCGGGTGGCACAATTGGTGGAGCATTTCCCGCCGGGGCGCTAAATGGGAAGGTCGCGAAGACCTCATTCTGGGAGCCGTACGGGTAGCTCAGTCCAAGTTGATTCCCAAACTCCGAAGTTGCCATATCATAAAAAACTCCGAACCCGCCCCTTAGGACGGTCTGCCAGTCTGCATTTCGGGAGAGTTGATAGGCCACGCCCAACCGGGGCGCAAAACTACCGTAGCTCGTGTGGTAGGGAGCAGTTCCGCTTGGCGCGAGTGCCAGATGTGACAAATCCTGCAAATTAAATCCCGTTACGGCCGGGAAGGGCGGTCCCTCGAGCGATCGCGGTACGAATTCAATGTCCCAGCGCAGGCCGTAGGTCACGGTTAAACGGGAGTTGAGTCTCCAGGTGTCCTGCCCGTAGAGCCCAAGATCCCGGAATAGGAATGTCGCACCTTGACTCGCCGTCAGCAGGCCCTGGGCACCGGCTCCCGTCTGGAACGAATTGATGGGCGGAGTCCCCGGTGCCGGGAAAAACGCCACATCTTCGAAGAGCGAAAACGGATCATAGATGGGCGAGAGGCGGCGGTAGTCCACTCCGAACTTGAGGCTGTGGGGACCTTTTTGCAGCGACAGACCATCCACGATGTTGATTTGCCGCTGGATGCTGCGCTGATTTTTCCCCAGAGAAAGGCTGCCCTGCTGCAGCGCAAACACCTGAATGAACAGCTGTGAATTTTGGAGCGTCAACGAGGGATCCAGGAACGGCGACGTAGTCAGTGGAGAAGCGCCGCCAAAATTATCCAGGTAAGTGCGGCTGTCGCTGTTTGTCCTGCTGTAATTGAAACGCAGATCGTTGGTGATTGCGGGAGACGACAGCCAAGTTGCGCCCACGGTGCCTGTTTGTGTGGTGGTGCTCGCATATTTGATCGAACTCAACGAGGTGCCCGTCGGACCTCCGCCCGATCCTCGTTGCGAAATATGGGAAGGCGAGTAGTTGTAGCGCCCGAAAATGGTCAGCTTTTCGAACAGCTTATGGTCGACGCGCAGGCTATAGGCATCGAGCGAGGCGGGATTGGAATAACTCGCGTTGTATTGTGCGATACCATTCCCGAGGTCGGGCTGTTTGGGGTCAAGGGGAAATGCGTTGAGATAGGGCTGCATGGCCGGGACGGCGGCGGTGCGGGCGGCTTGATCGGGAACCGTCGTCTGGGAGGTCTGCGGCAGGCGGAGTCTGAGTCCCTCGTAGGAAAAGAAAAAGAAGGTTCGATTCTCTATGATCGGCCCACTGAAGGTTCCACCGAAATCGTTCTGCCTCTCTTGCGCTTTCGGCAGTGGCGGATTGTTCTGAAATCCGTTGAACCAGTTGTTTGCATCCAGCTTGTCGTTTCTCAAGTAGTCGAACGCCGTCCCGTGGAATCCATTCGTTCCGGATCGCGTAAGGATCGAAATCTGGGCTCCGGGAGTCCTTCCAAATTCCGGCGCGTACGTGGAGGTCTGGATGCGGAACTCCTGCATGGCGTCCACAGAAACGAGACTGTTTGTTCCACCTAACACGCTGAAGGAACCCAGCGACCCGCTGATTCCGTTTCCCGGCGTGCTGCCGGAACCCATACCGATATTGGCGCTCACTCCGTCCACCATCCAGTAGTTGGAGGCGGCGCGCTGCCCGTTGACGCTGAATTGCCCGCTGTCGGCGTAGTTTCCGGGCGTTAGCACGACTCCCGGCGTGAGCTGAATCAAGGTTTGGAAGCTTCTGCCGTTCAAGGGCAAGTTCTCCACGAATTGCCGGTCAACGACGGTACTGACCGTTCCGTCGGTGGTGTTCAACGTCAACTGATCTGCCAGCACTGTCACCGACTCGGACATCGAGCCCACTTGCAAGGAAAAATTTTCCGCAGCGATGTCCTGAACGTGCAGCACCAACCCGGTTTTCACAATCTCCTTGAACCCGTCTTTCAATACCAGGATTCGATACGCGCCGGGGCGAACGTCCGGGAGTACGTACAAGCCTTCGGAATTCGTCTTGGTTGACTGCACCAGGTTGGTTTCCGTGTTCACCAACTGGATCTTGACATCCGGAACCACTTGGCCCAGCGCATCCGTCACTCGGCCGGAAACCGTGGCCGTCTCCGACTGGGCGCACGCAGGCGCGGCTAGAAATACTGGGACTCCTGCAAGTAGAAATAAAAACACCACTCCGGCAAGAATTCGCATGGATGAGGACTCCCCCTTACTGGAGTATGCCGGGGAAGCATGTGTTTTGTGCCGAAGTAACGTAACGCAAAATTTCGCATGGAAGAAGCGAAAGGAACGAACGATGCGAGGAAGTTAAGAAACTCCTAATTTTGCGGAAGTACCGGGGGATCGCCACGTAACGCAGAGGTGACTCTCAGTTTCAATTAGTTGCAAGGCTCAGGGATGGTTCGGCTCACCCACGATGAACGCGTACAGAAGTTTTTTCCCCTTGGGCGTGCCGACATCGCCGGCGACTTCAGCGGTGACAAAAACGGAATCGATGCCCTTCAACTGTTGAGGATCGTTTACCTTCAAAACCCAGCGCCGCTGGTCGCGATCATCCACCGAAAACGTTCCGAGGTTTCGAACCGAGTGGGAGACGGATTCCTTTTGCGCCCAGGCTTGAAACGTATACTTCGCGGCGCTCAACTTTCCGCTCGGCAGGTCGAAGGCGTAGAAAATGAGGGATTGTCCCTCCGCGTAAAAGACCCGCCCAAACGCTTTCGCGGAATTTCCAGCGCCATCGGTATCGTGTACATCCATAATGTGCAGGTTGCGCGCGCCCATAAGTTGCCGGACATCCTTGCTGGCAACCATCAGCTGGCGCTCGCGTTCAAAATTCATCGCTTGCTGCTGGAGAGACTCGTTGAGTTCGCGCATTTGGGCTTCCAGCAGAACCCGCGCGGTGAGCTGTTCCACATTGTCGCGCCGCAGTTTTTCGTTTTTCGCGTTCAGATCAGCAATTGCGACATCCTTCTGGTGACTTTCTCCGGCCAGTCCGGCCTGGCTTGCTTCTAGTTCTCGAAATTGGGCGCTAAGAGCGCCGGATTGTTCACGCGATTTCTCAAGTTCTTCCTGGAGGTGCTGCAGGGCGCGCCCGGAAGTCCATTTCTCCCGGTTGGCTGCTTCCAGCCCGGCGGATTCCTGTTCAATATTCTGCTGAATTGCCGCGAGCTGCGCGCGCAGAGTCTGGTTCTGCTGGGCCATGCGCGCTTCGCTCTCACCGCGATTCGCCAGGGCCTTGCGCTCTTGCAAACGCGACGTGGCCATGCCTGTCAGGGCCATCACCGCAACGGCAGCCGCTGCGACCGCAATGTGCCACCGCCAGCTCGACCAGTAAAAAGGGCGCCGCTTCGGATGAAAACTGTGCGAGACTTCCCCGGAAAATTCCACACCTTCGACGCGAGCCCTGGCCAGGAAACGGTCCCGCAGGTCGAGATCGGTCGCGGATTTGGGAAGAAGCCCCTTGGTGCGCCAGCGGATTGGGTCGGCTTTGGGAAGTTGATGCTCGACAACGTGGGCGTATTCGGCGCTGGCCTCGCGGCAACTGGGGCAATCGTAAAGATGCTGAGTCAGTTCCCTATTTTCATTGGAAGAAAGCTGACCAATCGCGGCCAGCGCGCAAAGCTCCCGAAAATACTCATGGTCCGACATGGGGCACCCTCTCTCCGCTTCCTAGAGACGGCTTCGGGTGCTCACAAAGAAGCGATCGGAGTTTTTCTATTCCACGGTAATAATTGTGTCGCACAGAATCAAACGACTCCCCGGTTTTTTCTGAGATCTCGCGCATGGTCAAGCCTTCGTAAAAGGCCAGCTCCAGAATTCTTCTTTGCGCCCCTTTCAATGAGCCAAGCGCTTGCCTTACCAGATGCGACGATTCCATCATGGCGGATGAACTTGCGCCGTCGCTGGCGGAGGTCGCCATGGCATCCCTGTGCGACTCCCCCTCATTGTAGAGTCCGCGTAGGGCCAGGTGGTGCCTGCGATTGAAACTCCGGTGATACGCGAACTGGAGCAGCCACACTTTAGTACTGCCTTTGGCCGGGTCGAATTGTGCCGAGCAGCGGAAAATTTCCAGGAACACGGATTGCATGAGGTCTTCGGCTTCACCTGCGTCTCGCAAAATGCGTAGGGCGATATTCACCACCAGGCGGTTGTACCGGTCGAAAAGCACCGCCAGGGCATCGGCGTGGCCGAGCTGGAGGTGCAACATGAGCTCAGCGTCGTCCAGCTTCGTGAGCTGCGAGTACCTGAGAGGAGGCGTCGTTTCGGGCGCGTTCATTCGGAGAACCGTCAGACTCCCTGGGGGACGTATATCACACGTTGCCGCCAGGTCGAGAGAATTTTGCGAAGGAAAATTTGCATGCGCTGCGGCACATTTTTGACTTGTCAGCGGCAACTCGATTTTTCAAGTGGGATGACAGTTTGTGAGAGCTAGTCTTTGGCCCGGTCGATCCGTTTGTCGCCCGCGCCTTGAACCGCGCAGTACAGCGCGTTCTGATCCGATGATCCAACGTGGAGGTGTTTGAAATAAGGGTCGGGGCGAAAGGATTTGAACCTTCGACCTCCTGGTCCCGAACCAGATAAGCCCCTAACCTAAGTCGCTGTCCTGGCGTCACTTGTGGTTTTTCGGGCCGCTCTCAGATGGACAAGTTGGACAAGTTTCGGATCACAAAAGAATTCATCCTGCTACTAGTACCCACTTCTCCGGTTAGCGCGTTAATCGGGACTTCACGGGCAGTGTGTGGCGGCCACGCTTTACGCCATGCTCTACTGTCGGTATGCTTAGCCGCAGGAGTTATGCTCCAGCCTTATGCGTAAATGGTTCCTCGTTTTTTACCTAATCTACCCACTAGCGACCACCGCTCAAAAGGACAAAGAACTTGCTATAACCCACGTAACCGTCATCGATTGCACAGGGGCAGCGTCCCAGCCAAACTCGACCGTCATTATCGGCAATGGTCATATCAGCGCGGTTGGCCCTAGTGATCGCGTCACAATTCGGGCTGGCGTTCGCGTGATCGATGGCGGCGGGAAATTTCTGATCCCTGGACTCTGGGATATGCACGGTCACCTGACCGATGCGACGGAAGACGCTTTCCCATTGCTGATCATGAATGGGGTGACGGGCGTGCGCGACATGGGCGGAGATCTAGCCCAAATCGATCGCTGGCGCTCTGAGATTGATAAGGATTTGCGCGTCGGGCCGCACATCATCCGCGCTGGTCCTTTCGTGGACGGCCCCAAAGAAGGAGTTTCGAACCGGCTCACCGTGCGCACGCCTGGAGAAGCGCGGCAGGCAGTTCACAACCTAAAGGCGAAGGGGGTTGATTTCATCAAGGTCCACAATGCGCTCCCGCCTGAGGCGTTCTTTGCATTGATGGATGAGGCTCGCAAGGAACACATACCCGTGGCTGTCCACTTGCCCAAGGGTGTGAGTTCCGCCGAGGCATCGGACACCGGCGCAGCCAGCCTCGAACATATAGAAACCATCAATGAGAACGCTCTCTGGCGCAAAGGAGCAACGGCCAAAACCGTTGAGCAAGCGGTGGACGAGAATTTAGGTCCCGCCGGACAGGAACTATTCCAGCGCTTCGCCAAAAATGGAACCTGGTACGTGCCGACTTTAGTCGCCTATGAACGAGGTTTCGTGCTTTGGAGTGATGATCCGGAGTCACTGAAACCGCGATTGGATGTTCACGAAAAACAAATCGAGCTCGTCCGGAAGATGCACAAAGCCGGCGTTCCGATCATGGCAGGGTCGGACTTCTCCGATTGGGCCTTGGTGCCGGGCGTCGATCTTCACAATGAGTTAGCTCTACTGGTGGAAGCTGGCTTCAGTCCGATGGAGGCGTTACAGGCCGCGACGTTGAACCCTGCAAAGTTCTTGGGCAAGACAGACACTTTTGGAACGATACAGGTGGGGCGTGTGGCTGATCTGATTTTACTGAGCGCGAATCCGCTCGAAGATATCAGCCACACGCGGAAAATCAATGCTGTCGTGTTTGGTGGGAACTTCTACCCGCTGGCAGCTATCCGAGCGCAATCCCTCACCTCCCGTTAAGTCGGGTGCATTCGATAGGTCGATGCAACACCTGTGGTTCGCCAAAACCTGAGCCGAGACCAGAGACGCGGCGGTTCTTAGTAGAGTAGTCCTGAATACGATTATCGCCTCGATACAGCCTGAAGACTGCGGAGGACACGAACCCGAGTGCGCGTGGAGCGCACATATATATAAGGACCAGCGGAAAGTCGATCCGGACTAGGCCGCTCGATTGTAACGATGGTGCAGTCCGCCGAGTCGTTCCTCAGAAAGGACCCGACCCGATGCTCCGGAACGAATCCTGCCGTCCGGTGTTCCCTTCTCAAGTCCGAGATGCGTGCGGTCCTCATGATGGTAACGAATATAGTCGGAGAGCAATCGCTTCAGATGACGTTCATTCAGCGCAACAATGTGGTCCAGGAGGTCTCGCCTGCAGCTTCCCACCCATCGCTCCGCGATGCCATTCTGCCAGGGGCTCCGGAATGACGTTCGCTTGGGAATAATCCGGGTGGCTTTCACCGCTGCGATCACCTCGAACCCAAACTTCTGATCGCGATCGAGGATCAAGTATTTGTGAGAGGCTTCATATGGAAACGCCTCGCGCAACTGCTGGATGATCCAAGCGCTCGTCGGATGCTTCGTGACGTTAACGTGCAGGATGCGCCGCCGATCATGACTGATAACAAAGAAGCCGTAGAGCACGCCAAACGTAATCGTTGGCACAGTGAAGAAATCCATCGCTGCAATCGCTTCCCGATGGTTTCGAAGGAAGGCCAGCCAGCGCTTGGCCCGGTCAGGATCTTTCGGCGCCCGTTTCATCCAACGAGAGATGGTTCTCTCGGAAAGGTCATAGCCGAGCATGCGGAGTTCCCCATGTATCCGTGGGGCTCCCCACGTGGGGTTTTCAGCGACCATACGGAAGATCAATTCCCGAACCTCCTTCGGTGTTGGTCTTCTTCCGGCCTGCCTCTGGACTCTGGAGATCAGCCGCCAGTACATAGAAAAACCAAGTCCGGTGCCAGCGGACGATGGTTTCGGGCGTGACGATGATGAGGGACTGCTTCCAAGCTGACCAGACGCGCCGAGCGATTACCCAGAAGAGCTTATCGAAGAGGTCGAGGCTCGGGCGAGGATGTCGACGCTTCAGGGCGACGAGTTGTTGACGCAAAGCAAGATTCTCAAGAAGGAGCCCTCGCCGCCGGCGAAAGAGGCGAACCAGCATTCCGAAGAAAAGCCCTACGAAACCAAACATGATGAGGATTTATAACAGAACGGTAGTGGGGCGGCAGCAAGCTATGTTATTGATTTTACGGTCGGCTGGAGTTTTGGCGAACCACAGCGGCGAGAGCCACTCTCGCAGCATTAGTCGGCCCCTTAACAGCCGCGTCTTTACCGCAGGGACGCTTAGTCCCAACTGCCGGGCAACCTCTTCATTAAAGTATCTTGCGTAACGTCCTCCGCGTCTTCCTTGTTCGCAAGCAGAGGAAACACTGTGGCGTAGACCATCCGCTCGTGGGGACGAACGAGGTCCATGAATAGCTCTTTGTGTCCGGAGAGGACGCGGTCAATTAATGCTTGTTCCGCCGCCTGGGCCGAACTTTCCTGGCCAGGCGAGGGCAAGCCATTCGGGAAGCCGGAGAAGCTATTGGTGCAATTCTCGAGGCATCTGACCCTTCTGGCACAAGCGTAACAGCTTTCTTTGACGGTTGTCCCCATTTGCCCCCAATCGCCGAGAATCGACCTGAAAATCGGGTTCCCGACCCTGCAAAGAGTTTCAGGCTGGGCGAGAAAGAAACGCATCAGAAGCGCAGAATGAGGCCGCCGCTTGCCACGACGTTGTGCTGGGTGCTCGAATTCAACTTTGCGTTCAGGCCGGGATTGCCAGAGAGGAAATCACGCACTTCTGCCCGCAAGCCAATGAAACGAAAAAGCCTGAAATCCAATCCACCGCCGTAATCGAAGACGCCGCGGTTCAGGAACTTATCCGTCTCATTTTGGCCATTGGAGAGTTTCGCGGACTGCTGATACAAGGCGTAGCCTCCTCCTACAGCGCCCCATGGGGAAAGGCGCGAAGAGCGAAAGAATTTCAAGCGCAATCCAGGAGCGAGGTAGAGCGATGCATAACTCTGCGGCACGATGGCAGTTGCCGAGGTCACGCTTCGGTTAGGAATCGCCACGAATTCAATTTCGCCGTAGAGAGCAGCGATCTTCGCATCCAGGAAACGATGGCCATAGTTGATTCCAAAGCTGCGATCCGAGAAAATTTGTGCGCCACCGGCAGAGCCTTGGAACGTGCGCGCTTGACTAGGGATGCCGCCGAGCGAAAAGGTAAGTTCCTGATTCTGGCCACGAGCTGGGCCCGCAATAATTGTGGTCGCCAAAAGAAGCAGTCCGAACCAGCGAATCCTTATGGCCCTTACAAGTAATGTTTTCATTAAGAATGTCCCCCAATTTTGAATTGTTGGTACCGCGGAATAACTACCGTGCGACACATGGCTCCTGTTGCTGGGAAAAGTTCCGTTAGACACTGACGGCGAATCCTGGCAACTTGCGGCTCTGCGGGTAGCTCAAGACTCCACGCTCAAAAACGCGCACAAAGCAGTGAGATTGGCTTGTCGGCGAAAGGTTTCCGGAATCCAGCGCATGAGAATAGATATAGAAGCGGTGGGACAGTTGTCGGAACTTGAGAGGAGGATGGCGATAATTTTGATTCAGCCTGAAACCTTTCCCTTGCTCAAGACTCACATTAGGCCGGGAGTCTTTGATGTCCACGAGGGGACTACCTCCGACCTTCGTTGGGGTAGTCAGTCCCAAGAACCGACGGGTGTCAAAGGGCAGTTTGTGAAGTGAATCCTGTTTTGCTAGGAGCACAGAATGGCAGACGTGAAACTTATACTGATCTATCCGCGCCCAAAGGATGTTGATGCTTTCGAGAAGGTCTACCAGGAAGAGCATGTGCCGTTGGCTGTTGCGAAATTGGGCGGGAAAACAAAGATGGTGGCAACCAAGATACTCGGCTCGCCGCAAGGCGTAGCACCTTTCTACCGGATTGCGGAAGCCCTCTTCCCGTCGATGCAAGCCCTGGAAGCATGCGCGGCGTCCGAAGGAGGCCAGGAGGCACTAGCTCACGCGGTGAAGATTTCGTCGGGTGGTGCGCCGATTTTCCTGGTGGCCGAGGAAGAGACTTTCACGTTCACGAAAAAGGTAAACGCATAGCCGGTCCATTCACCTTTCAACTCAATTCGTTCATAACGGTGAAAGAAACGCGACTGAATCCGGAGCAAAAATGAAAATTGCGGTTGCTGTTCTCTTTGTCGTGGTATCGTCTGCGTTTGCGGGTGGTCAAGAACACCTCGCCACGAATCACGGCCCGGCTTCGTCCGTTGGCTTGGAGATCGGTCAGCAAGCGCCGGCTTTTGCGCTACCGGATCAGTTCGGCCACGAACACACCAACGAGACGCTCAAAGGGCCAAAGGGCACCGTAATCCTGTTCTTCCGCTCCGCCGACTGGTGACCCTTCTGCAAGGCGCAGCTCGTGCAGCTGCAAGGGGCAAAGAAGGGATTTGAGGCGCAAGGACTTAAGCTGGCGGCAATCAGCTATGATAGTCCGGCTATCCTGAAGGATTTCTCAGAGCGGCACGGCATAGACTTTCCCCTTTTGGCTGACCCGAAATCCGGAGTCATTCGCAGTTTTAAGGTGCTTAACGCGGAAGCGAAAGGAATGGCGAAGGGCATGGCCTACCCGGGATTCTTCTACATAGATGAGAGCGGCGTGATTCGCGAAAAATACTTCGAAGCGAAATACACCAACCGGTTCACGGCGAACAACATCATTGGGAAGCTTTTCCCAGAACTGACCGAGGAAGTGAGCCAAACGGTGGAAGCGCCTCATCTGCGGCTCAGCTTCACACAATCCGATCGCGCTGTGGCGCCGGGCAGCCGCGTCACCCTGGCTGCTGAAATCGAGCTGCCGCCGGGTGCCCATGTTTATTCTCCGGGCGTAAAGGGCTACAAGCCGATTCAGTTGGAACTGCATCCACGCTCGGGAATCGAACTCTCTCAGGTGACTTACCCGAACTCCAAAATCCTCTATTTGGAAGCGATCCGGGAACGTGTAGCGGTTTTTGAGGGCAAGTTCCGCATCACCCAGGATGTTACTGTGATTCCTTCCGAGGCTCGCGATGTCGTCCGCTCGCTCGTCTCAGCTCAGAAAACAATTTCCATTACCGGGGAGTTAAAATATCAGGCCTGTGACAAGGCGATCTGCCATCCGCCTACGTCGGTGCCGGTGAGTTGGCAATTGCAAATACTCCCCCTCGACCTCAAACGGTCTCCGAACGCTATCCGGCACAACTGATCATTCGGAGTTGGATCGAATCGATTATGCTGGAAGGAGAAATTTATGGCTGATGTCGTTTATGTTTCCAAATCTCGAATCGAGCGCCGGCAGGGCCCCCTTCGCATCGCGCATCTGCCAGGCGAGTCCCAGCCGGTGATCTACAGCGTCCACGGGGCGATCGCCCAACACTACAAAGTTGACCCGGCAAAGTTGAAGGAATCCCATTCCTCAACCATTGACTATGTCATTTCCGCGACCGCCGGTTGAATGGTGGGCACCTTTGGAGGCGCGCTGGAAGCGCGCCAAATCGATGCCAGCAACGGAAAATTGACCGCGGATGTGACCGGAGAGGTGGAAACAGAGGAGGGCGTACTCGTCATTCGCCGCATTCACGTGGCTATGCGTCTGGAAGCGCCGGAAATGGCAAGGGAGACAGTCGAGCGTACGCACGGCATTTACGCCATGCGCTGCCCTCTGTACCGGACGCTGCACAAAACGATTCAACTCACATCATCTTTCGAGTTGAGGACTCCGCCGCCCAACTCGTGACGTAAGAAAGGCAATGGAGACAACGCTCAGATCGCGGGCACTGGTGACAGTACACATGAAATGTTGGAAAAAAATGGTGTCCGACGAGCTCGGAGCTGGTCTGTTCGCTTACTGCTGCGAGGAAATGAGCATCTTGCCAGACTTCCTGCCGACGGTCTACAGGATACGCAATGCGGATACTCAACGACGCCAAGGCGCACGATGACTAACGGAGGCTAGAAATGCCGTCATTCGGGAGCGGCACCTCCCGGCTGTTAGCCGCAAAGGCGCTCTGCGCCTACCCACAGTTGAGCCAGATCTCTGAGGTTGGCCTTGTATGTACGCGTCACCAAGTATTCTTCCCCGCCTTTTACACGCAGCCTGTACTCTCCCGTCGGTAAAGGTTGGATCTCCTCCACGGCCGAAATATTCACAACGACCGAGCGGTGGATGCGAACAAAACCGTAGGGTTTAAGCTTCTCCGCCATGGACGAGAGGGACTCGTGGACCAAATAGGGATTAGGACGGTGTTGCAACGAAACGTAATTACCTTCGGCTTGCACTGCCACGACCTCGGCTAGATCCAAAAATAGGATTCTACCCTTTGCCTTAAATGCGATTCGTGGCGCCCGGGTGCTCATAACGGAACCCCTCGCATCGCTCTCTCGTTTCGACTTCCAGCTACACGAAGCGAGACTGACGATTGCACTGCTTCTAAATGAAATGGTCCTACATAACTGGAGCAGCCGATCCGTCTGATTTATTCATCAAAAAACCCACCACCTGGATCAGCCGGCCCATACGTTACTTCTGCCCAGTGCTTACTGCTGACGGAAAGCTGGATTGTGCTCCGAAATAACACTCAATAGATTCCAACTGTCCGTTCTTGATGCGGAGATACTCCACGTTCCGGAAAGATTTGCCGTTCTTCGTGTGGCAAAGATACTTCACAAAAGCATCCTCCGCGCCAGTGGTGACTCGCTCGAGGTCAAAGTGTCCAATGAAATCAACCTGTGTGTCCCAGCATTGCGTTTTGAAAGTGCTCTTGCTGATGTGGTCGTCGCCGGCCGCGCTCGTAAAGGTGAAGTTGTCGGCGAGCAGCATATTGAACGTGCCCAAATCCTTCTTTTCCCACGCAGCGTACCACTTACGGATGATCTCCTCATTCGTTAAGTCAGGCCCTCCCAATGCGCTGGCCCTTGCCGGTCCTGGTAGGGTTACCGCGCCGACCAGCGCGCAGGCTCCCGTTGCGAGCAGATTCCTGCGCGGCATTGTGATCCTTGTCATTGTTCGTTCTCCTTTCATGATGTAGTTTGAAACGCTCAGCCCGATCGCGATGCGGTCAGCCCCGCTTGTAGTTGTCCGGCGGCCGAAGAGACCTCAGCCATCCCACGACATTTCTGATTCCCGCTTTCCACACCTTCGCATCTTGAGCATTCTTTGCTAACGTGGCGTAGCCCTCGACCGTTGCGATCAAAAAGCTGGCAGCCTCGGCTGGATTCAGGTCGCGGCGAACTGTTCCTTGGGATTTGCC
>Ga0070765_100001669_pt1 | contig 13646 bp, 16 predicted proteins | sample HubBroMetageWFT5_FD_71516 | JGI IMG/M metagenome (GOLD analysis project Ga0070765, IMG submission 71516) | Warmed and freeze-thawed soil microbial communities from the Hubbard Brook experimental Forest, New Hampshire - Hubbard Brook CCASE Soil... | ecosystem: Environmental > Terrestrial > Soil... | reverse complement strand
TCACTTTTTTCCGAATTCAACGATGCAAATTACAACCATTCTGACAGCTTGAATAGGAGGCTGTATGTATAAGTGGTTTGCAAATGGTGCGGACCGAACCCGGAAATCCTGGGTACGTCCTTTGGTCACCTGCGCGCTACTGATGCTGGCGATTGTGATCGGCGATTTCCGGACAGCGAGTGCTCTGCCGACTGGCAAAGTAATGGCGATTCCAGCTTTCGCGCGCAAATACGGGTTGCCTTGCTCTGCGTGCCACACGGCATGGCCGGAGTTGAATAACTTTGGCATGGTTTTCCGCGACAACGGCTACCAGTTGATGAACGATCGCGACTCACTGATCTGGCAAAACCCATCCTACTTTCCGATAAGCTTCCGGATTACACCAAATTGGCATCGCGAGAGCACGAGCGATCAACCGGTTGACTCGATTCCGGGCGGCGGCACGGGGTCCACTTTAATTTCGCGCAATGTGACCCAGGCGGGATTCGATCTCTCCGGAATGGATCTGTGGTCGGCGGGAACGATCTACAAAAATATTTCGTTTATATTGCTCCCATCTTCGGATCCGACTGCCGTATGGCACTTTGAGAGCGCCTGGATCCGCTTCGACAACCTATGGGGAAACTCATGGTTGAATTTAAAGTTCGGCCGCTTTGAGCTCGACAACCTAATTTCCGAAAAGCGGTTCCTGTTCCTCTCGGGCAATGGCGGGCTCTACCAGGTTTATCACTTCAACGTTCCGGGTAGTTCTAACAACTTCGGGATTGGCGACAACCAGATCGGAGTTGAACTGGCCGGGCACGACTCGAACAGTTATACGCGCTACTCTGTCGCTCTGCTCAGCAGCAACGAAGGCGGAGTGAATTTGACGAACTCGGTTACGCCGCTTCCACCTGGTAATCCAGCAAGTCGGAGCTTTGACGGTTATATGGCCTTCACCAAGGCTTTCAACGCCGGAAGCTGGGGTTACGAGGAATTTCAAGCGTATGCCTATGTCGGTCAAAGGCCGACCTACTATCAGACTTCACAAGGCGTTCAGCTAGTCGGCTTAGGCAATGAGCCGTTCTATCGCGTTGGTTTCGCGGGTCAGCTGCATTTCAAAAATCTAGAGTTGCTGCCGTTCTTTATGCATGGACACGACAGCGCGTATCTCGGTACCTCCACTGCTGACAACGGATCCTTGCCGTTAGGTGCTCATGCACCGTCTTTTAACGGCGGATTTATCGAAGGTCAGTATTTCGTCAACCCCCAGCTCGTGTTTTTCGGCCGCTACGAAAAGGTAGACGTGGGTCAGCAGGCATTCTCGTCGTCGGTATCAGGTCTTCCTGGCGACTACGGCAATGTGACCGCGTACTCCGTCGGTTACCGGTGGTATCCCATCATGTTTAGCCGCGGCGGCGTCGCATGGCACAACGAGTATTCCATCTCCAAATCAATCGGTATCGTTCCTGAAAGCGGTGATGGGACTGGCCTACCTCCTCTTTTGCCGACCAACGGTGTGTGGAGCAGCAGCGTATTTATCGGATTTGACTTCGACTTCTAGGGACGAGGCCCAAAATGACACTAAAAAACTTTGCTGTGACATTTGTTTTGGGGTCGATGGCTCTGGTAACAGTCGGAGCCACATCCATGCGTGCGCAGTCGCACGTCAACTCACCTGATCCCGCACTTGGAGCACCCAGCGTTGCCTCGGAGGAAAGCCACGTGAACGGTCTGACGGGGCACGCGGGTGAAGGTAAGGTGCTCTATCGACGTTATTGCATCGGCTGCCATGGGCCGGATGGTAACGGCGAGGGCATGAACGCACAGTGGATCGATCCCAAGCCGCGGGATTTTACCGAGGGTACGTTCAAGTGCCGTTCAACTCCCACGGGAACATTGCCGACGGACGACGATCTCTACAACGCGATCACGCGTGGTTTCGTAACAACGAATATGCCGGCGTGGAGGCCTTTGACGCCGCAACAGCGGGCCGACTTGGTGGCCTTCGTGAAAACTTGGTCGCCACGTTGGGCCAAAGAGAAATCAGGGACACCGCTGGCTATTCCGCCGGAGACGCCGATCACCATTGATAGCATCCTGCGTGGACGACAAACCTTTCAGCGACTGGAATGCTGGAAGTGCCACGGTCCGCAAGGGCATGGCGACGGTCCTTCCGCTTCGACACTCACGGATGATAAGGGCAATCCAATTCGACCTTATGACTTCTCTTCGGGCTCGCGCTTCATGTGCGGTTCGACGAATCAAGACTTGTACCGCATCTTTATGACCGGTCTCGACGGATCGCCGATGCCGTCTTTCGCGGATGTCGTGAAGCCGGATGAAGCCTGGGACCTGGTCCACTTTCTGAGGACGTTGCAACCACTGAAGACGCAGGAAGCTTCGCTATGGCAAACATATAAGGCTGCGCACGGTGCCGACATCAAGCCTATCGGGCCTGATGCCGCAGCGGGCGCGCAGTAATTTTCATTCCTGGAGGACTCTTTATGCGAATCAAGTATTTTCTCGCTCTGACGATTGCTGTTTTGATGGGTGGCGGAATGCTGCTTTTTGCAAATCCGCCGGCAGGCTCCGGTTCGATCAGCGGAAAAATCACCTACTCCGGGACGCCTCCGAAGATGAAACCGATTGATATGTCAAAGGAACCGACCTGTGCAAAGCAGCATACGACGCCGGTTCTGACGGAAAACGTCGCAACGGGACCCGGGAACGCACTCCAATGGGTCGTAGTGTACATCTCGGCAGGCGATCAGGAGTCTTCAGCCCCGTCCCAGGCTGTGCGCTACGATCAAAAAGGCTGTCAGTACATCCCCCACGTTCTGCCGATGGTGGCGTCGCAACAGCTTCAAATTTACAATGACGATCAGACCTCGCACAACATCCACCCGCTAGCAAAGGTTAACTCCGAGTGGAATAAGTCGCAGCCGCCAGGTTCGCCCCCGATCGATACGAAGTGGGAGAAGCCGGAATTCATTTCGGTAAAGTGCAATATTCACCCGTGGATGCATGGATTTTTCGTCGTACTAAAAACCCCGCACTATGCAGTTTCCAGCGAGGATGGTTCCTTCGAGATCAAGGGCCTGCCTGCTGGAAAATACACTGTCACAGCCTGGCAAGAACAATACCCATCCCAAAGTCAGGATGTTGTTATCAGCGGAAGCGAAAACAAAACGGCTAACTTTACGTTCAAAGTACTGCCGTATTAACCGAAAGCTTGAAAAGCGGCGCCTGATTCCGCGTGGGGAGTCAGGCACTTGGCTTGACGTGTCGCAACCAGCGCGCTCTTTCCATGGCGGAGGTAACTCAGATGGGCAAGGTGTTTGCCGTCGTATTAGTAATAATCACGCTCGTTTCCGTTTATCCGATAATTGCCCACACATGGTGGCCGCCTCCAACAATTTCGACGACCGGTCCGAGTGTTGATCACCAGATGGACGAAACCTTGGTCGGCACCGGAATCCTCTTTATCTCTTCCCAACTTATTCTGGCGGGGTTCGTGTGGGCCTTCAGTGGAAACGGAAAGATCAAATTCTGGCCCGGTGGCGCCGGGCCGGTAGTGGCCTTTGGAATTGTTATCGTGGGCCTTGAGATTCTGAGCCTCACATTCGTAGGTTCGAAGGTTTGGGCGGCTATGTACATGGCTCCCGCAAACGAGCACGCGTTGCATGTCGATGTCCAGGCTGAGCAGTTTGCTTTCTTTTTCCGATATCCCGGCCCCGATGGGGTGTTTGGACCAATCCATGCAGACAAGATCAGTGACGGGAGCGGCAACTATTTCGGGTTGGATCCCGCGAACGATGTTTCCGCTAGAGATGATGTTGTCGTCGGCAGTTTGACGATTCCGGTCAACACTGCGGTCCTGCTTACGCTGCACTCCAAGGACATGATTCACAATTTCTACGTTCCGGAACTGCGCCTGCAGCAGGATATTGTCCCCGGGCTCGATATTCCGCTTCACTTCACGGCAACAAAAATAGGCAGGTATGAAATCGTTTGTACGCAGCTTTGTGGACTGGGGCATTACTCCATGCGGGCCTTTATGGACGTGATGTCGCAATCGGATTACGACAGCTGGCTGAAGCAACAATCGGGCGATTGATGTCCAACTGAACTGGGCAGGTAAGCAGAGCCGAAAGGTTCCTTGGGAGGCAAGATCGATGAGTGATGCGCCAGCACAACCAGAGATTCACCACCTCACGCCGCCCACAGGCTTCATTCGCAAGCACGTCTTCAGCTTAGACCACAAGGTCATCGGCCTGCAGTACTACGGGCTTGCGCTAGCAGCCGTTTTTATCGGCATGGTTTTGTCGTGGCTGTTCCGCATCCATTTGGGTTGGGCAACGGCCGCCATTCCCGGCCTGCAGTTTCTCTCGCCGAACGGAGCGCCGGGCGGGGTGATGACGCCCGAATACTACCTCTCGCTGCTTACCATGCACGGCACCATCATGGTTTTCTTCGTGCTGACCAATGCGCCATTCGCGGGTTTCGGAAACTATTTCCTCCCGATTCAGATTGGCGCGGAAGACATGGCTTTCCCGAGATTTAACATGATGTCCTTCTGGACGACCTTCGTTGCGTTCCTGGTGATGATGGCAGCTTTCTTTGTCCATGATGGTCCTCCGATTTCCGGCTGGACCGCGTACGCGACGCTAAGTTCTGTGGGTAAGGACGCAGGGCCGGGCGAAGCGATGGGGCAGAATCTTTGGGCGGTTTCGATCGCCCTTTTCTGTATCGGGCAGTTGCTCGGCTCGTTGAACTTCATCGCCACTACGCTGGACCTGCGGACGAAGGGGATGTCCCTGGCGCGAATGCCGTTCTCGACCTGGGCTTGGTTTATCACGGCCTGCATCGGCTTGCTGGCCTTCGCAGACCTGCTACCAGCCTGCATCCTCCTCATCCTTGATCGCACGGCCGGCACGAGCTTCTTCAATCCTGCTGGATTAGTGGTTAGTGACAACCTGCAACCGCACTCCGGGGGGTCGCCACTCCTGTGGCAGCACCTGTTTTGGTTCTTTGGCCACCCTGAAGTTTACATTGCCATTATTCCCGCCTTCGGAATCGTTGCGCACATTCTGCCCGCGTTTATACGCAAGCCGTTGCTAGGCGGAGTGCGCGTGTTAGTTGGTTGCTTAATCGCGGCCGGTTTTCTGAGTTATATGGTGTGGGGCCACCACATGTTCGTAAGCGGCATGAATCCGTTTTCGGCGCTCCTATTTTCGGTGCCGACGCTGATCATCACGATTCCCTTCACCGTTTCAACTCTGATGTTTCTGGGGTCAATCTATGGGGCCCGTTTGCGATTCACTTCCGCGTCATTGTTCTGCCTCGGATTCATCTCGGTGTTCATCAGCGGCGGTATCAGTGGATTCTTTCTGGCCCAGCCCAGCCTCGACACTTACCTGCACGCAACGTATTTCGTGGTTGCTCACTTCCACTTCGTTATGGCTGTGGCCGCAATCTTTGGAATATTTGCGGGGACCTATTTCTGGATGCCCAAGATGATCGGCCGCATGATGAACGAAACTCTTGGGAAGATACATTTCTGGCTTACCTTCATCGGTGTCTATTGCATTTTCATGCCTATGCACTATCTGGGCCTGGCCGGCAACGTCCGTCGATATTCTGCGTTCACGGACAACTATTTGATCCCGTTGATTCCGGTGCACAAATTTATTACCGTGGCCGCGCTGCTGACAGGCGCCGCGCAATTTGTTTTCTTCTATAACCTTTTTCATACTCGGTTTTGGGGTCCCAAAGCTCCGGACAACCCGTGGGAGGCGACCTCGCTCGAGTGGTCCACAACTTCTCCGCCGCCCTTTGATAATTTCGGGGGGCGCCACATGATCGTTCGCCAGGATGCTTACGAATACGGCGTAGAAGGAGCCGCGACGGACTACAGCATGCAGACAGCAACAGACACCATTGTTGAACACTGATCAGCCTAACGAGGACATCCATGTCAACGACAACCTACGTTCCCGCCCAAACACCCGGCAGTCGTACCCGGATCGAAACACCGGTAGTCCCTGCGGCGAAGGGAATTGCTTCGAACACCGGCGTATGGGTGGCGGTCTCTGCCATCGCGATGTCGTTCGCAGCGCTAACCAGTGCTTTGATTGTGCGACAAGGCTCAGGCTCCGATTGGCAGCGATTCGTGCTTCCTCGTATCTTGTACCTCGATACGGTCATCCTAATCGCCAGCAGTTACACCCTCGAACTGTCCCGAAAGCGATTTGCGGCAGCCTCAAGCTCACGCGCGGTGGCGGCTAAGCCGACGCTTGCCGATACGGCAGCGCTGCGGTCCAGCGGGCTTTACTGGCTGAACATGACTCTGACGCTGGGGTTGTTGTTCGTGGTGGGCCAATTCCTGGCTTGGCGCGGCCTGGCTTCACAGGGCCTGTTTCTCGCGACGAGTCCGAGCAGCTCTTTTTTTTACGTTTTAACGGCGATGCATGGCCTGCATCTGTTGGGAGGTGTACTTGGACTGATCTACGTGGGCTATCGGTTGCGCCGGAACAGACGGAATGCCCAAACGAGTTTGGGGACTGCGGCGGTGTACTGGCACTTCGTGGATCTGTTATGGGTGTATCTCTTGATGGTGATCGCGATTCGCATGTGAACAATTTACGGGAGGCGTTGTGAGTGATTCGGAGTTGACAATAGGAACGGGACACGGCGCCCTGTTGGAAGCGTCCCCTTACGGATTGCAGTCCAAAAAGCTGGCGATGTGGTTGTTCATCGCCTCCGACGCTGTAACCTTTGCCGCCATCCTGGTGGTGTATGGCTTTCTTCGTATCGGGAGTCCGGACTGGCCCAGGCCGTTCGAGTGGCCGAGCATCGCAAACGGCTTGGTAATGACTTTCGTGCTGCTTTCAAGCAGTCTTACGATGCTGGTTGCGGTGCGGGCCGCAAAAGCCGGCCAGAAATCCAAAGCCATCCAATGGCTTGTTTTCACAATGCTTCTGGGAATTATTTTCGCGGCACTCCACCTTCGCGAATGGTTCCATATGTTTGGCGAAGGCTGGGGGCTGCACAAGAATCCGATGGGCGGACCGCTCGATTTCGGCGCCGCCTTCTTCAGCATCACCGGACTGCATCTTTTGCATGTGATCTCCGGAGTTGTGGCCCTGCTTGTAATAACCCTTGGCTATAAGTCAAATTGGCTGGATGACAACCATGTCGAAACAACCAGTTTGTACTGGCACTTCGTCGATATCGTTTGGATGTTCGTGTTCCCGCTAATGTACTTGATGAACGCTCGCTGAGCGGACTGAACGGGAGGAATCGAGAAATGGCAACCGATCAGGGCCCTAGTATGACAACCTATGTTGGCATCTGGGTGGGACTGCTCATCATCGTAGGTATTGAGGTAGCAGTCACCTACCAGCATCCTGCGACAAAGGACTTGTTAGCTGTCCTGCTGATTCTGGCGTTTATCGAGGCGGCGATTGGTCTGCTGTTTTTCATGCACATGAGATACGAGCGTAAAATTCTCTTCTGGACCGTGGTGCCAATTACTCTATTCGTTCTATTCATGATGGATCATTTTTGGGCGGACGCATTCCGCATGTTCAACCTGCGACTGACCCAATAAAATTGCAGGGAGATCTTCAGTCGCATCAGAATAACCGGAACATCAGACAGATGATATGATTTGCAACATGACCACAACGGCCCTGAAACGAGCGGGCGTCGCGATTGCGGCCCTCCTGAGCCCATCGGCGTTGTGCGCACAGGGTTGCGCGATGTGCTACCAGAGCGCGGCAAGCTCGGGCCCGCGGTTTATTCAAGCTCTTCGACACGGAATCCTAGTTATGTTTTTCCCCCCGATTATCTTCATGGCCGCGATCGTCTATTCTGCTTACCGCAAGCGGAACCAGTTTAACGTCAGCAGTGGTATGGCAACTGATGGCGAAGAGACTTTGCCCGCGTGGACTCTCCAGGACGAGGCGTATCTTCGCAAGCTGGTAGAGGACGAGACATAGGCGAGTGCAAGGCCAGCAGTAACGAAAACGGAATAAATTCAACGAAGTTTAGTCTCCGCCACTCCTGGTTCCTCGAACGAGAAATTCTCGAGTGTCGGAATTCGCCTAGGAAAATTGAGAACGACTTTGCCGATTGGTCTCTAAGGGCCTCAGCTCAAAGTTTCAACGAGATTCTTTTCCGCCATGTCCGCTTTGAGTAGCTGGGCGAACTGCTGCGGAGGAATCGGGCGGCTGAAGTAGTATCCCTGGGCTTCTTCACATTGATGAGCCTTAAGGAAGTCCAGCTCTTGTTGAGTGTCCAGGCCTTCGGCAACCACGCGTAACTTGAGGCTGCCTCCCATGCCGATCATGGCCGTCACGATGGTTGTGTCAGGTCGATTTTGATGGCATCGATTGAGGACTTTCTGAGGCAGCTCAAACTGGAACAACCTTCGCAGATTTCCAAAAGAGGACTCAATTTACGCGATCGTCTTTTTGCTATCGCGCTCATTCTCAAGATGATAGGTGAGTTCGTTTTGCATTTTGAGCTACGCCGCCCGGGGTATGTGCGTAGGTAGGTTTTTAACAGTAACATTTGCGTTTTGCCCGAGCAGGCGCAGGATGAGTATCAAAGACGTCTCGGAGATCGGACGTCTCGGAGATCGGGAACGATATTCAATTACATCTATTTGACATCTTAGAAATCGCCCTCTAGTAACGAAGTTACTATATTATGAGTCAGCCTAAATCGACCTTGATTGTAGGCGGTGGCGGATAACCACGGCGGGCACGTTGACCCCTCTCCAGCAGATTCATTTCTCGTTCGATTTCCCTGGTCAAATGGCTCTCGCACCGTATAATCCGATCCAGATAGGGCTGAGGAGGAAGCAGAGCAGCATGCGAATTGAAGACCACCTCAGTGGCCTCGTACCTTCTCAAGAGCTCATAAAGACGGGAAGCTTCTCGGTCCATCAGATCGCATAAGTCCGCGATACTTTTCTTTGAGATCTTTTCTCCCGCTCGTAAATTGTAACGGGACGCGCGCGTCATGAGTTCGCCGAAGTCTGCGCAAAACCCTTCATCGCAAACGGAATGGCCGTATATATCCCCAACAGCCCCCACATCTTTGTCCGGCAATTCGAACTTATCATTATGCCGTCGTCAATCTACTCCGCATTGCGCTATTTGTTGTATGATCTTGGCCCGTACCTTGCCGAATCTTGGTGCGGATTCCGAGATAAGTCTTGCGGATGCATTAGTACCCAACCGACTGCCACCATACCTTCGATAAGGCTTAGCCCATGAGCACACTACGAGGAAAGATTCACAGTATTCAACGTGAAGAAGCGAAGATCATTGGGCCAAGTATTGAAGAGCGCATGAACAAAGGAAAAGCTCTGCGGGAAAAAGTCCCGCGGAGTTCCCATGCCGAGTGGGTCACTCCAGCTGGCCGCCCTGATCCCATTGATGTCCTGCGCCGATCTGACCATGGGCGTCTCCCCGAGCTTTTGCCTGTGCGGTACGGTCGGATGCAACAATCGCCTTTCGCATTTTTCCGCGGTTCGGCGGCTGTGATGGCGTGGGATTTATCGAAAACCCCCAGCACCGGGATTCGCGTCCAAGCTTGCGGCGATTGCCACGCATCGAATTTCGGCGGCTTCGCCAGCCCCGAGCGGCAGCTGCTGTTCGACATTAATGATTTCGATGAAACGCTTCCGGCACCTTGGGAATGGGACGTGAAGCGCCTGGGCGCTAGCATTCTCCTAGCGTCGCGTGAGCTCGCCCTTAGCGGCGGGGGCTGCGAAAATGCTGTGATTACGATGGCACAATCGTATCGCGAGCACGTTCGCCAGTACGCGCGCATGCGGAACCTGGAGGTGTGGTATTCGCGCATGGACGCCGAAGTGTTCACTAAAGAAGCGAAGACCAGCGCGGCGAAAAAGCGTTGGAAGCAAATCGAGAACAAAGCCCGGCTCCAGACCGCCGAGCACATTTTTCCGAAGATCGCGGACGTGGTAAACGGCCGCACCCGGATCGTCGATCATCCTCCGCTCGTGTATCACCCGCGTGAAAGCGACGTCGAAGTGAAATACGTGATTCAGAAGTTCCGCGCCTATCGCGAAACCCTCCCCGCGGAGCGCCGCGTGATCCTGGACCGTTATCACATTCTTGATGTTGCCCGAAAAGTAGTGGGCGTAGGCAGCGTAGGAACGCGCTGCGCCGTGGCGTTGTTGATGGCTGGTGAACACGACCCTATGCTGCTGCAAATTAAAGAGGCGCTTCCCTCGGTGCTCGAACCCTACGCGGGCAAGAGCCGCTTTACCAATCACGGCGAGCGAGTCGTTGTGGGACAACGCATGCTGCAATCGGCCAGCGACGTATTCCTCGGGTGGACGCGCGACGAGAACGGCCGTAGCTATTATTTCCGGCAGCTCCGCGACATGAAAATGAAAATCGACCTGGAAAACATGAGCAAAGCCGACTGGCTTGAGTACGTCGAGATCTGCGGCTGGACGCTTGCCCGCGCACACGCTCGAACCGGAGACGCAGCCATCATTGGCGGCTATCTCGGCAAGAACGATACCTTCGATTCCGCTCTGGCGAAATTTTCAGCATCCTATGCTGACCAAGCCGACCGCGACTATGCCGATCTGCTGAAAGCGATTCGCGCCGGGCGGCTGAAGGCGCAACGCACCGCCGTCGCGTAACTGCGAATTACTTCACTTCTCTCGTAAGCGCGCAAAGAATGGGATTATTCAGGCTGCTCGCTCAAAGGTCGCTTGCCTTTATTAACTGTTCAGCGAACAGGGGCGATTGCAGTTAGAAAAACTCGCATTAGCTCCTTGGGCCAGTCGACGGCGGCAAGAGTTGTTGGAGTTGAAGGATCGCATGAATGCGAGGATTGAAGATTTAACCGCGGCCGTCGAGCAGGAAACCAGCAAACGGCCCGAAGTGTTGCGGCTCATGACGCATCCCGGCGTGGGACCGCTTAGGGCACTCGCCTATATGTTGATCATTGGAACTCCGGCTCGGTTTCAACGCGGCAAGCAGATCGGGACGCATTGTTAGAGATGTCCGGTTATCTGACTTTGCCCAGGCACGTGAAATTCATTGGGAAAATGCAAGATGCAGCCAACGGGGAAGCCCGCGATTTCTTGACTCGAGATCAGTCCGGCAGGAAATGAGTTAAAACGGGCGCTAAATCTTGCGCGAAAGCCATCATGGCTGGAAACGAGTGATTGTCGCTAGAAGTACGAACAGCCGTGAGTCGAATAAGCGCTCCGTCCGTGCGGCCTCTCTTGATCCCGTCCCAAACAAGATAAATTTTGCCGAGGTATTCGCTGGCGTACTTGCGCCCATGGGCCTGATACCAGTATAGGGCGTCCTGTTGGACTCCATCCTTCTCGATTACATAGCGATTAGCCGGGAAATGCGCCTCGGGAGCCGCTGGGTCAGGAATCTTCTCCACGTCGGATAGGACTGGCTCCCACCCCGCACCGGGAAAACAATTTTTCGGAGAATGAATGGTATCGCCACTTTCTTGGGACTGGTAGTAAACAATCCACAGGTCCACTTGCGCATCGGAGACCTGGCTGTGATAACGCCGCCAGAGATAATTGTCAGCGCGAAGAACGCCTTTCACTTGCGAATCTGGCTCGGGCAGATCTGTTCCGGACCACTTCCCCACCTGAGCCGGAAACGATTTGAAATCGCTGCGAAGCGGGATCGGTCGCCCGCGCGCAACTACACGCAAACCCGTTGTGCTGACGAGCAGCAGAAATGTCACGCAGCCGAAGCGAAGCCCATCTTTCACGCGATGACTCACAAAGATTTTTCGAAGTCTCATCCACAACTAAAATCTGGAACCCGGCTATCTTACGCCGGAAGGGTGGCCAGCCCAAGAGGTTCGTGTCAAAACGCAGGATCGAAGAAGGCTCCGACGTGGGGGTCGATGCGACATTTAACTTGATTGCATAACAATGTCGGCCCCTAGACTCGAGTGATCTTCGATTGATAGGCTCGGGAAGACGGAGTCGGAATTCGGTTCGTACGCGGGACCGCTCGGTACCGGACATGGCGCGCACTAAAGCGTCGTGCACTGGAATGGGCATCCCGCTCCCTGGGGCGAGGGAGTTCGAATAACCAATCCTGAGTTTACGATCGAAGAGATGTACGGGTCGGACTGAAGCCGGCCGCTAGATTACGAACGAGCCGAAGTGGTCCAGGCTTAGAAAAACCAAGTCAGGAAGAGGAATCAAAAACTCTTATAAGTAAAGTTTGATCAACGATTATTCGCCAGAGCCCATAACGGGCAAGTTGGTTGGTCCATGGGAATGCACGGGAAATGGTCTCTGGATTTGAAAGGCAGGTCTGGTCTAGCCGATTTTTCGGCAGAGATGACCAGCGCGCGCACGGCACTGGTGAATGCGGCACGCGGGTTGACGAAATCCTCTGGCGCGCGACTGCCGCAATGCGGGAGCGAGCAAATGGATCGGGAGAGGGCCCAGGGACTGAGCCCCGAGTTGCGGGACGCGTTGGACCCGCTGCTAGCAGAAATCGAATCGCTCAACGCACGCATCGCGGAATACGACCGGCGGATCGAGCGAATCGCCCAGGAAGTGCATCCGGAGGTCGCACTGCTGCGACAAGTGAAGGGAGTAGGACCATTGATTTCGTTGACCTTCGTTCTGACTTTGGACGATCCATACCGCTTTCGCCGCAGCCGGGACGTGGGATGTTTTCTGGGGTTGCGTCCTGGGCGCCGGAACTCTGGCAGGAGCGAACCACAATTACACATCAGCAAAGAAGGAGACCGTTACCTAAGAACGTTGCTGGTGCAGGGGGCGCACTACATTCTGGGTCCCTTCGGAGAAGACCGTGATCTGCGGCGCTGGGGACGGAAGCTCGCCGAGCGTGGAGGAAAAAATGCCAAGAAACGGGCGGTGGTGGCCGTAGCGCGGAAGTTGGCCGTACTGCTGCACAAGTTGTGGGTCAGCGGAGAAGTCTATGAACCACTGAGGAACAACCGCAAGTTGGTGGCCTCCGTAGCCTAGGAGAGTGTAGATTTTAATAGCCGAGCTCATCCGCCGAGATCAGGTGACTGCGCCTAAGTCCTGGCCCAACTGCGGTCGAAGAGATCGGAGCCGAGGTCGCTAATCAGGTCACAGCACCTGCTGAATTGAGGACGCCCACCTTGCAGCGAGCGACCATCGCTCATAAAAGACTGCGGATGGAAGGATGGCGACAGAGGCGGCCCGGCTAAAACGCAAGGATCCACAGGACTGACTCACACCGGCCTTCTCATGGAAGGACTTTCGGGTATTCTCGGGCAACGGGCTCATAACTTTAAGGACCAATCTCGGTGTTGATAGACACTCGGTATTTATCTGAAGGGTTGGTGGTAACGATTCGTCCCGTCGCCTAAGACGCTCGCGATTTCTGTCACCGTCAGATATCTCAACGGGGCGAATTCCTCGACTCGCTGTACGATTTGCATGAGACCTATCAGCGTTGCGTACTCTGCGCTGTTTATCTTTTTGTTGACGACCACTCCGCGGCCTTCGATGACAGCGTAAGTCGGATCTTCAGCTTCGCCATCAGAGTATTCTGCGAACCGGGACAAAGGAACGGGGAACGGCAACATCGGGATTCTCGGTCCTAAAAAAATCGCCTGGCATGGAT
>Ga0070765_100001666_pt1 | contig 13673 bp, 14 predicted proteins | sample HubBroMetageWFT5_FD_71516 | JGI IMG/M metagenome (GOLD analysis project Ga0070765, IMG submission 71516) | Warmed and freeze-thawed soil microbial communities from the Hubbard Brook experimental Forest, New Hampshire - Hubbard Brook CCASE Soil... | ecosystem: Environmental > Terrestrial > Soil... | reverse complement strand
TCGCGCCAGCGCACCACCACCAGCCGGTGCGTCAGGGACAGATACGGAGCCGGGGTCATCGCCGCTCGAAACAGGCCGAATCGCGTCGGATAGGGCAGCGACACGAGATCGAAGGTGCCGATCCAATCGGGCATCCCGGTCGTTCGGAACCACGCTCGAAACTCAGGAGCCGCCTTCCGGATCAGGTCGAGCTGGCGACCGGGCTGGGGCTCGCGGGCAGCTGTCGCGAAATGCGAGATCGCGCTGATCTCCCCGACCGGGGGCGGGACGTGCGTTGCCATCGCGGTCCTCGGGAGTCTACGCGGTGGCGAAACCGCGGGTCGATATACTCGATCGCGGTGATCGAAGGAGCATCACGGTGAGGCGCTGGGGGCACTTTGTCTACCGCCGCCGCAAAGCAGTCCTCGCAGTATCACTCGTTTTTTTCGCGCTCTCCATCGTCGGCCTGCTCACCGGCGGCCAGCCGATCAACGCGAGCAACTACGATGTCGAGTCGGTGCGCGCCGCCAACCTCGAGGGGGCGCAACTCCCGTCGACCACGGGTTCGTCGTTCACGCTGATCCTCAGCAGCGCGCAGTCCACCTTCGGTGAGCCCGCGTTCGAAACGGCGGTGAATTTGGCAATCGCGCCGCTCCGCAACGACTCCCGCGTGAGCGCGCTCGCAACACCGTTCACCGCCAGCGCCGCTGCAGTGCCGCTCATGGTCTCCACCGACAAGCACAGCGTGCTCGTCCAGGTGGGGATGAAGATCGATTTCTCACAGGCACGTACGCAGTACGGACAGATTCGCGGCGAGGTGCGGTCCCCGTCGCTCAGCATCACCGCAACCGGCGACGTTCCCCTCGCCTACGACTTCGACACGTATCTCGCGAGCGATCTGAGCCGGTCGGAGGTGGTGTCACTCCCGCTCGCACTCATCCTGCTCGTGATCGTGTTCACCACCGGCGTGGCCGCGCTGCTGTGCCTCGGCGTCGGCGTCTTCGCGGTGCTCGGCGGCGTGGGCGCGGCGCTGGCCCTCGCCCATGCCATCGATGTCTCGACGTATGCGGTGAATGTTGTGACGCTGGTCGGGCTCGGCATCGCGATCGACTACTCGCTCTTCATCGTCACACGGTTCCGAGAGGAGCTCGGCTCGGGCCACAGCGTCGAGCAAGCGCTCGGCACCACCATGGCCACCGCGGGGCGAGCGATCATGTTCAGCGGCCTCACCGTCGCAATCGGACTCTCGGGCCTGCTCTTCTACACCGGCACCGCGCTGGTGTCGATGGGCATCGCCGGCGCGATCGTGGTGGCGGTCTCGGTGCTCTACGGGGTCACCCTGCTCCCTGCGATGCTGGCAATCCTCGGACCACGCATCAACAGCATCCGGGTGCCCATCCTGCAACCAAAGCCGTTCGGTGAGGGTGCATGGCATCGCCTCGCGACCTGGGTCATGCGCCGGCCCTGGACGGTGCTGATCCCGACGATCGCGATTCTCCTGATTGCGGGATCGCCGTTTCTCGACCTGCAGCTCGCCAACAGCGATGTCAACCAGCTGCCGACGTCGGCCGAAGCACGCAAGGGTGCTGACCTGCTCCAGGCGCAGTTTCCGCAGGTGGGTCAGAACACCATCGCGGTCGTCATGGATTTCCAGCACGGACGACCGACTGCTCCGACCAATGTGTCCTCGGCGTACCAGCTCGCGCAGCGGCTGGCGACGCTCAAGGGGGTCACGGGGGTCCGCAGCTACGTCACCGTCGACCCGACCTTCAGCCTGACGTCGTACCAGACGCTGTACGCGCAACCAAAGACCTCGCTCCCCGCTGCGGTTCAACCGCTCCTCACCAACCTGACCGGATCGAGCATCGCCGTCCTCGACGTTGCCACGCCCTATTTCGTCACCAGCGACCAGGCCCACAACCTCGTGCATGACGTCCGCGCCATCGATGCGGTGCCGGGTGCGACGGTTCAGGTCACGGGTGACAGCGCCTTCGACATCGACCTCGTCAACTACATGATCGATCACACACCGCTCGCCATCGGCTTCGTGCTCATCACCACTCTGATCGTGCTCACCGTCCTGCTGCGCTCGCTGGTACTCCCGTTCAAGGCGGTGCTCATGAACGCGCTCTCGTTGAGCGCGGCGTTCGGAGCGCTGGTCTGGATCTTCGATCAGGGCCACCTCTCGTCGATCCTCGGCTTCACCGCCGGTCCCCTCGATCCCACCATCCCGGTGCTGCTGTTCTGTGTCGTCTTCGGGCTGTCGATGGACTACGAGGTGTTCCTGCTCACGCGGATGCAGGAGGAATGGCATCGGTCCGGCAATAATCGCAAGGCGGTCGCGGACGGCCTCGAACGCAGCGGCCGCCTCGTCACCGGTGCCGCCGCGATCATGGCGTGCGTCTTTCTCGCGTTCGCGCTCGCGAGCGTGGTCACCATCAAATCGATCGGTGTCGGCATGGCGGTCGCAGTGATCGTCGACGCCACCCTGGTGCGCGCGCTCGTGGTCCCCGCGCTGATGAGGCTGCTGGGCAGGGCGAACTGGTGGGGACCCCGCTGGCTGCAGCGTCCCGGTCCCCAAACCCAGGAGATCGCTCCCGCTGCCTGACACAACCTTGACCGCCGCGCCCCCCCGCCCATCGCTGCGCGGGTGGACTCATCTGGCCACCGTGCCACCTGCGATCGCCGGCGCCATCGTCCTCGTGGCAATCAGCGGCGGCAACGTCGCGCGCCAGATCTCCCTTGGCGTGTATGGCGTTTCCATCGTGCTTCTCTTCGCGGTCAGCGCTTCGTATCATCGCGGGCCCTGGTCGCCCCGGACGCGCCGCGTCTGGCGGCGCCTGGACCACGCGACCATCTTCGTCGCCATCGCCGGCACGTACACACCGGTTGTCGTCAACGTTCTCCAGGGGTGGCCATCGATCGTGTTGCTGGTCGCGATCTGGGTGCTCGCGATCAGCGGGGTGGTCGTCGCCACCACGGGGGTGCCACTGCCTCGGTGGGTGACCGTGGTGCTGTACATCGCGGTTGCGTGCACGGTCGTGTTCTTCCTCCCGGCGCTCGCCGACCGCATCCATGCAAGCGGGGTGATCATCCTGCTCACCGGAGGCGCTCTGTATTCAGCGGGAGCCGTGGTCTACGCCGTGAAATGGCCTCGCCTCTGGCCCAGGGTCTTCGGCTACCACGAGGTGTTCCACATCTTCGTCATCGCCGCCACCGCCGTCTACTTTGTGTTCATCACAGCCACGGTCGCAGTGCCGCGGTAGTCACAGCTCGCGCGGGGCGGCGCGCCGAAGGGCAGCTCTTGCCTGGCTTCGAGCGAGACACGTCTCGCCTGTGCGGGTGGCGCCGATCCCGAAGGTCCTACTCTTCTCCGATGGACGATCAGCAGTCCCTTATAGAGAAGCGTGCCGCGATGCCAAGCCCACTCGTTCGATGGCAACGCTTCACGTCTCGCCTCGCGACACGCCCCTACGGACCCTGGCCGGACGACTACAGCTTCGAACTCACCTGGCGCGCGCGTCTCCAGGAGTCGCTCAATTCGGAGCTCGATGAAGGACTAGCGCGCGAGGTTGCCGAGGCCGACTCAGTCTTTCTCAACGCTACTTTCGAGTGGAAGCCCTCGCCCCTGCGCCGGTACTGCGGGATCACGGACGACTGGTGGTGGTTCCGAATTCCGAAGCTAGGCGACTTGGCAGCCCGTTTGCGGAGCGACGAAGAGCAATACCGCGCGGATTGACCACGAGTCCTCGAAGGGGCGACCCGTCGATCAAGGGACATTGGCGAATGCTGGCGTGCACCACGGTGTTCTCGTGCGACCGCGAACGCCTTAGAACGAGTGATGGCCGGGCGGCGTGGCATCCTCGTCCAGAGCCACCAGTCTCGCCTCCAGAACCGGGTGAGATGAGAATCTGGTCATGAGGTCGGTCGGACCACCGATGCAAGTCCAATCGTCGTCCCAGAGCCTGGAGACGAGCCATGAGCGGTCGGCAGGGAACATGAGGTCGGGCAAGGAGCGCCCCGCAGAGGTCTCCAGACGGCGCCGCCTCCACGTGGCAGCCTGGTGGGGCCCTGCCTCCACGACGACGTAAGGCCACCCGGCGTACAAGGTCACCTTAGGCGCGTCGGGAAAAACGGTGTCATCGGCTCCGGTCTCGATATAGCCAAGCCACCAGGGCTGGTGCGCCGATTGCTCGCTGAGCAGGGCGAGTATGGCCTGATCATGGCTCTCACGCCTCTTAGCGGTATCCGGGATCACTATGGTGGCGTAGGCGTCGAAGACGGGCGGGATGGCGGAGGTAACGGTCAGGCCGCTCGTCGTTCCGCCAACGATCCACAGGACCTCGGCGTCTGTCCCCATGCGCCAGGCACGGTCACCCCTCGGCAAGCTGACCACGCCGCCAGCATAGGGCGCCTCGGCCCGACGAGTCCCTGGCGGGTCTCAGCTAACGCTAACCGCAGTGACGTACCCAGCGGCGTCGCAACGTCGTCGCGTTGCCCGAGGTACATTTACCGGACCCTCGCCTGGGCAAGGGCGATACGTGCTGGTTATCCGATCTCGCACCCGCCGGGATTGGACAAGGATCCGCCGGCCTCCCGCATGAAGGCAATGTCGTTGCCATTGGCGCCTGGCTCGACGACCACGTCCTGAGACGGCAGCTGCGCTGTTGCCTCGGTATCCAGAAGCACATGGCCGCTCGTTTCAAGGACGACCACGACATGCCAGGGAAGATCGGGAGCCCCCTTTATGCCCGCATGCAGGGTCACTGACTGCTGACACTCGAGCGTCGTCTTCGGCCCACCTGACCAGGGCTGCACGACCACGGCTTGGGAAGTCAGATTCTCAACGTTCAGCTGCCATGAACTCGGGGTCCCGCAACTAGTGCAAAGGGCGACGGCTACGAGAAGAAGGAGACCGCCTCCAAGCCGCATCATGGATTTCCCCATTCGAACGTCTTGGAGCCTAGCCACACCGACAGTCATATTCCACATCGAGAGGCAGAGATTGCGAATGCAGAATCCGTGACCTAGGGGTTGCAGCGTTGTCGCCACCTCTGGCGACATTGGCGGATGCTCGCCTGTACGAGGGTGCTCGAGGCTGAACCTGTGACTAACGTGGCGCAGGGCGATTGGTAGCGTTCGAATACAACTCGTAGACGCGAAACCGTCGACTAATGAGGACGTGGAGGTCACCAGGTCCACCGCGCGGCGGCCGAAGCGAGGCAGACGGTCCTGCGCCAATGGCCCGAGGCAGCGGATGTGTGCCGACGTGGACGCAAGATCGCGGAGAACCCACGAGACCTATGCGCTCGTGGCAAGTTGCCGGACCCCAGCTCGAAGGAGGTCTTCCTCCGTGTCTTCGGAGAGATCGGATGGTCGTCCGAATACCAGGCTTGTGGTCGGGACTACCAAAATCGCGGCGACCGGGTATGTGGCGATGTGGAGATGCAGGGCTGGTGGGCGCGGGCGCATTGCCCGGAACTCCTCGTAGAGGCGCTGGCGGCGCTCGAAGCGCTGCTCGACGGACGCATCGAGATCGAGTGGGATAGTCGGCGATGTAATTGCCCGCCAGCGGTCGAGACAGGTGGCGAGAGCGACAAGAGTCCGAGCCTCGCCGGGCCACGCGGCAAGAATGTCTCCTGCTTGTCCGTGCTGTCGGAGTGCTGCCTGAACTCGAGGATCGGCGAAGGTGGGGAGCGCGGGTAACCGATATTCTCGGAACGTCTGGAAAAGCGACGCCTCAGCCTGAGCGTGCCGCGCGACGAGCTCCAGGAGCCACGCGTGCCATGTGTCTCTGTCTAACCCCGCCGCTCGGAGGCTGCCGTTACCTTCGGGATGCTCTACAAACGGCTCAATGCGAAGGCCGTCATCGAGCAAAGTCCACACCGCGAAGGCGACAGGCCCACTATCCCATTCCTCCCAAGTCCATTGGTCCGGATCCCTGGCGGAGAACACGCCGTCAGTTTGGAGGTTCGCGGATGCTCGCGTGTCCTCAAGAGACGTTTGCGGATGCTGGCCTGAGCGAGGGTCTTCCATTCAGGACCCTCCGGCACACTTCCGACGCCACCCAATGGCCTCGCCGCTCTCTCCGATACCTTTGCATCACGAAAGCAGGCTGGAGGATCACATGGCAACTGAGAACGACCGGCTCGCGCTTCTGCGGCGTGCGCTTGATCAAACCGGCGAGCTCATCGCAGGGACGCGTCGCGAGCAAGCAGACCAGCCAACACCTTGCCGGTCATGGACGGTGGGCGATCTCATCGGACACCTCGTCATCGACCTGGACAATTTTTCGGCGCGCGTGACAGGCTCCGCGCCGGATTGGAGTAGGGCCGCCGAGGTTGGCGATGACTGGGTCGGCGCGTTCGCGTCCGGCCGCGAGCTGCTCGACGCCGCCTGGGCCAGCGCGGATCTGCAATCCGAGCTGCCCGCCATGGGTGGCGGGACGGCCCCGGTGCTGTCCAGGGCGGATCAACAGATCGCCGAGCTGGCGGTGCACGGGTGGGACCTCGCCCGCGCCACCGGGCAGAGTGAGGACCTCGACGCTGCGGTCGGGGAGCACGGGCTGCGCTGGGCAAAGCAGAACCTCAGCACGCAATTCCGAGGATCGGAGGACGAGGGCAAGGTATTCGGCGAGGAGGTGCCTGTACCGGACGGTGCTCCCGTCTACGAGCGACTTGCCGGGTGGTTCGGGCGCGATCCAGCATGGTCGCGAGACGCTGCGTAATCCGTCCTTTCTTGGCGCGAGGCCTGGGCACCCTTGCGAAGTGTCAGTCGCGACGCCGGCCAAGAAGGCAGAACTCGTTGCCCTCCGGGTCGGCAAGCACCACCCATGAGACGTCACCCTGGCCGATATCGACGCGCCTGGCGCCAAGCGCGATGAGCCGCTCAGTCTCCTCGGCCTGATCGGAGCCGGACGGGCTGATGTCGATATGCACCCGGTTCTTGACGGTCTTCAGTTCGGGGACCTTCGCGAATACGAGGATCAGGCCGCCGTCCGTCGGATCTCCGGACTCCGACATCCAGAGGAAGTCATCCTTCCGCTGCACTTGCCAGCCGAGAACATCCGACCAGAACTGCGCGACGCGTTCGGTGTTCGTGCAGTCGATGTTGATCTCGGTGATGACGCTTCCCACACGACGGCAGTGTAAGGAGCCGTGGAATCGAGCGTCATCGGGGCGCTGCGGCAGGGTTGGCGACAAGCCTGTAGCCCCTCCGTCACAGATCGACGCTCGTGGCTCCAACCCTCGGAATCTGGGCTATGGACATCGGTGCGATTAGTCTGCGAGCACCTAGATCGGAGAAACCCATGAAGCGACTCACCGGGGGACTTGTCATGCTCGTCTTACTAACCGCATGTGACTCGGCGGCGGCGTGGCACAACGTCCGTAATGGCCAGGTCGAATTCACCAACACTCGCAACACGCAGTACCTGAAGGCGGGGAGGTATGCCGTTGCGGTATCAGACGATTGCGGCACGCGGGTTCAGACTGTCGCAGGTCAGATCACCGGGCAAGGCTGGTCCGCTCCCCTGCTGGCCGGAACTCCGCTGAGCATTCCGACGTCTGGTGCCTACACCGTCGTGGATCCAATTGGCTCGGACCTGATGGTCAACACACCTCAGTGCCGTCTGGCTTTGACGGTCGGGTTGACACCATTGACCCACTGATCCCAGCCACTCAGCGACCATGCCGACTCCAAAACCGATTCGACTGCGCCCCGAGGGCGCTGCGAGACGGTTCGCCAATGAATGCGGAGAACCCACCAAAGCGGCGCATGCGCGCTCCCACGAGGCGCGGGGATGCCTGGCCTCCAAAAGCATTGCTGCGCCTGAGGTGTAGCGTTTCCCTTCTCCGTTGCGTTACGGCTGTTGAAGCAACCAGTCAGCGAAGGGGTGGTCATGAGCCGCACCGGGGTCGCCTGGGTTCTCGTGGGGGCGCAAAAGGCGTTTCTCATGCTGCCGCTGCTCCTGGCTGCCGGATGCAGCCCGGGATCACCGGGACCGGCCATGTCGAGCAGTCCTCCCGTTTCGGCCCCGAGCGGCGTCGTATCTGCCACCCCTTCAGCCTCGGCACCTGCCTCGACTGCTACGCCCCCGCCCTACGCGTGTCCGGCAACGCCGACTCCTTCGCATAACTCCATCGACAGCTTGACGATGCTCACCGCAGATACCGGGTGGGCGCGGCGGAGCGTTGATGGCGCGGTTCTGCACACAACCGAAGGCGTTCAGCACTGGCTGGTCGCTACCCCGCACGTCCCAGACGGACAGCAGATCGTGGCCGTCGCGTTTGTCAGCGCCGGCAGTGCCCGTGTCCTCACCGCCGGCGGGCTTTCGTGCAACGCCGACGCACCACCGGTGAGCATGACATTCACCTCATGGGCGACCGGCGACGGAGGAGCGCTCTGGTCTCGGGGCGGGGCATTCAGCGTCGTGCAAGACCCGGGTCTGTCGTGGGCAGGGGCTCTCGATTTCGTCAACCTGGACGACGGCTGGTTCTCGGCGAACCAGATCGACACGGATGTGAGCCTTGGAACGACGCTGTTCCGCACCGTCGACGGGGGCGCTCGCTGGGAGGAGGTGGCTCTTCTCAAGCCCGGCCCAGGGTCGCCGGGTTCGATGCCCTGTTACGCACAGCCTACCGCGACTTTCATCAACACCACCACCGGGTGGCTCACCGGCGGAGGCTGTGCCACAGCCCAGTTCGAGGTCTCGCATAACGGTGGCGCGACGTGGTCTTCCCAGCCGCTTCCGCTGCTCAGCACTCCGTACATGGGGTTGGGGAGCCCCACCTTCATCACCGGCCAGGAGGGAGTGATGCTGGGGACTCCGGCCTCCGAGCAGCCAGGCGTCGTCGCTTATGTGACTCTCAACGCGGGCCGGAATTGGACTGCGCACGGCGCACCGGGCATCTCGCCCCACGCCGTGGACTTCATCAACGCGTACGATGGGTGGCTCCTCAGTTCGGACACCATGAACGCCGGCTTTGCGGCCGGCCTCTACGTCACCCACGACGGCGGGAAGATCTGGAGCACCCTGCAACCGCTCGACAACGGGCCGCCACGACCGGGAGGACACGACTTCAACGGGTCGATCCTGGACTTCGTCAGCTCCACACTGGGGTGGACCGATACCTTCACCGGCGATAACGACGCCCTACTGCAGACGACGGATGGCGGCCATACATGGAAGCTGGTGACGGTGCAGATCGCGGGCTCCACCGGGTAACCCGTGCCAGAAGGCCACCGGGCTTCGCGGTTGACAGAACGCGCCCGAATCAGGCCGGATCGCGGCACTCGCCTCGTCGCCTCTCGTCCGGCCACCAACGCTCCTGCGCATTCGCCGGACCGCGCAGCTTTTTCATCAGGGTGGCGGGTCTACGACGGCGGTTCCGTCAGTGATGCGAATACGCCAACCCTGCTCGTGCACCGCACGGTGGTGCGGGCGGCAGAGAGAAACCAAGTTCTCGAGTTCGGTGGGACCGCCGTCGGACCAGTGGATCACGTGGTGGCCATCGGTCCACGCGGGTGGGCGGTCGCACCCTGGGAAGCGGCAACCATGGTCGCGCAGGTGGAGCGCGGTGCGGATGTGCGCCGGGACCGTGCGGGTGGCCCGCCCGACCGAGAGCGGCTGTGCACTCGCACTCTGGGCTGTCGAGGCTGAGCCGTCCGAAAGCCGCGCAAGCATCACCACCGTCCGCGCCGCGTCGCAGGCGATGCGACGCGCGGTCTCCGGGTGGATCGGCCCCACGCCACCCAACTCGGCCGGCGTTGCATCCGCGCCCGAGCGCAGGGTCTCCGCGCCCACCGTGACCGTGAGATGGGGCCGCTGCCCGTGCACGTCGCGGTGGTCGCCGCAGCGCAGCTGTAGAGCGGCAAGATCGACCAACGCGTCGGCACGTCGCTGCGAGGCGGACCGGGTTTCTCCACGACTCATCCCGTGACTGAGCGCATCGATCGCGGTCTTCACCAGCGCGCCGCCCTCCGCATCGAGCTCGCCACGCAGGACGAAGACGCCGCCATAGGTCTGGTCGCACTCGAACCAGCGGCGCTCGTGGGCGTGGTTGGCATCGGCGAGCACGCCGTCGGGATCCAGGCGTAGCCGGGTGGCCTGGGTGAGGGTGCGCATGGCACCGGGCTCGAACGTCTCCGCGGCACTCACCAGGATGCTTTCGAACGGCGCCACCTGCTCGACGCCGACGTCCTCGGCGAGGTGGGCGATCATGGTGACGTTGCTGAAGGAGGCGCGCCCGGCCCGGGCGCTGCCGAGCGTGGTCGGCAGCTCGCCCAGGGTCCGCGCCAGATGCACGCGGTACGCGGATGCCTTCACGGTCATGCGGCAGAATGCCCGTACCCACGACACCGAGCTCACCCCGCCTGCGGCGACCGCTCCATGCGCGCGATCAAAGCGGTGCAAGCGACGGATGAATTCTGCTTCGAGCCGATCGATGGCGCGCCGGATGTCGATCAGATCCTCACCCAGTGCGTGGGTCGAGAACTCGTCGATCGACTCGTCGACGAGTGCATCGACGGCGTCATCGAGACGGTCGCGCGCATCTGGCAAGGCCAAGGCTTCCATTCACAGATTATACCAAACATCTGTTCGTTGGGGCCGCCACTACAAGGTCCTCCGCTCCCGTTAAGGACATCTCCGGCAATAACACAGCAGCCGCTGGCCAGGATGCCCGAACCAGGCTACTCGACTCTCGCGGCAGCCTCCACGGCGCCTTACGACCACATCCATGCGACCGGCGTGATCACCCTTCTCATCGGAGGCGCGCTGTACTCAGCGGGAGTCGTCGTCTATCCCGTGAAATGGCCTGGTGTCTGGTCCAGGGGTAGTCGGTTACCCGCGAGCCGCTCCACGTCTTCGTCAGCGCAGCCACCGCTGTCCATCACGGCGACCGTCGCAGCGCCCCCGCTACCGTCCGTCATGTCGCGCCAATGCCATGCCGTGCGCGCCGTTTTAGGGCACGGTACTCGTCCCATCTCGCTCGCGCCGCGGCGAAGTCAATTCGATCACCACCCACCGACACTCCCTCGGCACGAAGCCGCTCGACTTGCGGCAATCCCAGTGCCGCAGTCCCATCTGCCCGAATGACCCGATGCCACGGGACGTTCGCGTAATTCATTGCGAGGACGCGCCCGACGGCCCGCGGGGCGCGCGGATCGATATCGCCGTAGGTGCAGACCAGCCCACGCGGAATCGCGCGAACCCGCGAGATGATCGTCGCGGCGTAGGACCCGGGGCGTGGCTCACCGATACGCGGACGCATCGATCTGGACCGGATAGCCGGCGCGCAGCACGGCAACCGTCGAGGGCGGTGTGATGACGTCTGCTTTTCCACGCATCGGACGCGCGAATCCACGTGCGTATCCCTGGAGCGTCCACTCCACGAGACGATCGCCGAGCACCACGGCGGGTGATGCACCGAGCTGGACGAAGGCTCCGTCAGGCAGATCTGCCCACGATATCTGGTGAAGACGCCGGCGATGCGTCCCCGCGACGATCCGCTCGCCATGCAGCCGCCGGTTCACCTGTCTCGCTGACGGCTCGTCGACTCCAAGGCCTTCCGCCCAGGCGGCGCGATAGGCGTCATAGCTGTCGCGCCGGCACTCCGCGCACGGCCGATGTCCGGCGGCGAAGGAGACGGCCTCGTCATGGAAGTACAGGAACGTGTAGTGACCCGGCTGCCACTGCTCCTGCCGTCGTCCCCGAAACTCGAGGGCGCAGGTGATCCAAAGGTCGCTCGCGTGGAAGCGGACGATCTCGTGACCGGAATGGAGGATGCCGCGATTGCCCGTCCACGCACCGCGGAGTGGGATAGCGGTGATGTCACCCATCGGCGTCACACGATTTCGCGCCGGACTCACGTGCCTCTCCTGATCCCGATGCATGGCGCCAACAGAAGAGCGCATCGGCGTGATCATCCTGCTCCCGGGGTGCCCGCTACTCGGCGGGAGCAGCAGCGTACGCCGTGATCGTTCTGTGATACTGTACAACCAGATGGTTGTAAGTCAGGCGTCCAAGGCTGCCGTCGACCGCATCTTTCACGCACTCGCTGACGGCACCCGGCGCGACATCCTCGCCCTCGCCGTCGAGGGAACGTACAGCGTGTCGGCCTTGGCGAAGCGCTACCCGATGAGCTTCGCCGCCGTGCAAAAGCACGTCGCCGTGCTCGAAGGTGCCGGGCTCATCACAAAGGAGCAGCGGGGGTGCGAGCGGCTCGTGCACACCGATGTCGACACCGTCCAGAGGGCCCGGATGATCCTGAACGGCATCGAGGAGCTGTGGCGGGGACGGGTGGACCGGATCGACGACCTTCTGGCAACCGAGAAGCGAATCAATGGAGGCAAGCGATGAGCGTGACCAGCGTTGTAAAGGACCCCGAATCGCTGACCATGACGGTCTCGGCGGATCTCGACGCCACCGTCGAACAGGCTTGGCAGCTGTGGGCCGACCCCCGCCAGTTCGAGCGGTGGTGGGGGCCCCCTGGGTACCCGGTCACCGTGGTCGAACACGACCTGCGCGCCGGAGGACGGATCACGTTCCTTATGGCCGGGGCCGAGGGCGAGCGCCACGACAGCACGTGGGATGTCATCGCCGCTGACCCGCCGCGTTATCTCGAGCTGCGGGACGGCGACCTCGATGATGACGGCCGCCCGAACGACGGGAACGCGATGACGGCTTTCATCATCACCTTCGACGAGCGCGATGGCGGTGGCGCGGTGATGGCGATCCGCACGCACTTCGACTCCCTGGCGGGCATGGAGAAGGTGCTCGCAACGGGAGTTGAAGAAGGCATGCGCATTGTCTTCTCACAAATCGACGCGGTCCTCGCCGGCACCCCTGCGTGACGGGCTGACACGGTGGCGCGGGCGGCGAGGTCCACTGAAGCGCGCCGAGGGCGGCAGGTCAGAATCGGTCCTCGGTAAGGGCTCGCTGGGTTATCCGACCCTGGCTACTCGGCCCCCGCAGCAGCCTCCACCGGTGCGTGGACCCCGTTGGCACCCTCGGCCTCTCGCACCTGGGCGAGGTACTCGTCCACGAGCTGGCGTCCCCGCTCCGGGTCGGTCACGCTCGCAACCACGTGATACGCCGGCTCATCGGGATCCGGACGGACGAGCACGAAGCCGTCGTCGACATAGACCTTGATCCCGTCGACGAGATCCACGGAGTCGGTGCGATGACGATCGAGCAGGATGCGCATCACCCGGCCCTTCGCCTCCCAGGGACAGAACTCGGTGGCGGTCACGTATGCGACCTGCGGCAGCGCCTCGCGCGCCCTGCTGAGCGGGATGCCGATCTTCGCGCGCAGCTCCAGCAACTTGACGAGCGTGTACATGGCGTCAAATGCGCCCAGGTGTCCCGGCCAGGCGAAACCGCCCTCGCCGTCCGAGGCGATGCTGGTCCCCGCCAGCGCCGATGCGCGGAGCACCGATGCGGGGTCTCCCGGCGTCGCGCTCAACGTGCCGCCCTCCTTGCGCACGAGGTCGCCGATCCACATCGGGGTGGCGGCGGGCGCGAGCACAGTGCCAGGGTTGGAGCGCACCCACCAGGTGGCGAGTATTGCGAGGCACTCGTGCGGGGTGAGCACCACGCCCTTCTCATCGATGATGGTGATGCGTTCGCCTGTCGGGCTGATCATGCATCCGACATCGGCTCTCACCGTCTTGCTGATCAGCGCCGTCTCGTC
>Ga0070765_100001665_pt1 | contig 13683 bp, 11 predicted proteins | sample HubBroMetageWFT5_FD_71516 | JGI IMG/M metagenome (GOLD analysis project Ga0070765, IMG submission 71516) | Warmed and freeze-thawed soil microbial communities from the Hubbard Brook experimental Forest, New Hampshire - Hubbard Brook CCASE Soil... | ecosystem: Environmental > Terrestrial > Soil... | reverse complement strand
GCATCTGCCACGCGGCGAGCCTCCCAATCGAGACCGACGGGATCGAGCTGACGGTCACGGTCAGCGTCGGGATCGCGATGGTCGCCGACCCGACGGTCGCCGCCGAGACGATCATCCGTGAGGCCGACGCCGCGATGTACCGGGCCAAGGAACGCGGCCGGTCGCGCTTCGAGCTGTTCGACGAGGAGTCGCGGCTGCGGGGGATCGCCAGGATCGAGCTCGAGGCCGCGATCCGGCAGGCGGTCGACCGCGGCCAGCTTCGCCTCCACTACCAGCGGAGAATCGCGCTGGGCGAATTCAGACACGTGCCATGGGTCAACGCGCAGGTGCACTGGCACCATCCCCGCCGGGGTCTGCTCGGCCCCGCGGAGTTCATGCCGCTGGCCGAGGAAACCGGCATGGCCGTTCCGATCGGGCAGTTCGCGCTCGAACATGCCGTTGCCCAGCTCGCCAGCTGGCGCGCTTCCAGGCCCGGCACGCGACTGTCGCTCGGCATCTCGTCGCGCCAGGCTCGCGACGCCAACCTCGCGTCCGTGGTGCGAGAGGTGATCCGGGCGCACGAGATCGAACCGTCCGCGATTTCCATCGAGATCCCCGAGTCCGCGGTCAGCGAGGATCCCGATGCGGCGATCGCCACGTTCGAGGCGCTCAAGGCGACCGGCGTAAACATCGCGCTCGGCGACTTCGGGCGAGGTGGGTCGTCGCTGTCGCACCTGACGAAGCTGCCGATCGACGCGCTCAAGATCCACGAGAGCTTCATCCGCGCGCTCGGCGACTCCGACGAGGCGGCCTCGGTCGTGCTCGCGCTGATCGAGCTCGGGCACGCGCTCGGGCTTGGGGTCGTCGCCGACGGCGTCCAGACCGCAGCGCAACTCAAGCAGCTCCGCGAGCTCCGGTGCGACGCCGCCCAAGGGGATCTGATCGGACCGCCGGTGACCGAGGAGCAGGTCGAGGCCCTGCTCGTCGCCGAGGTCGCTTAGCAGCCGCATCACGCCCGGAGCGTGAAGCCGCTCCCCCGGACCGTCTTGATCAGCGGCGGCGTCCCGAGCTTTCGCCGCAGCCGGGTGACGTACCGATCGACGACGTTCGCCTCGGCGCCGTCGTCCCAGATCTCCTCGATCGCACGCTCGCGGGTCACGACCCGGCCGGGTTCGCGCAACAGCAGTTCGAGCAGATCCACCTCGCGCGCCGTGAGGTCGATCGGACGGCCGCCGCGCACAGCCTTCCTCGCGTCGACATCCAGAGTCAGATCCCCGTAGGAACGCAACACGCCGGCATGCCCATCACTGCCCCGCCGCGTCAGCGCACGCAGCCGCGCGATCAGTTCCTGGATCGCGAACGGCTTGACCAGGTAATCGTCGGCGCCGGCCTCGAGCCCGGCGACGCGGTCGGGCACGGCGTCCCGCGCGGTCAGCATCAGGATCGGGGTCGGAAGGCCCTTGCTCCGCAGTCGCCGGCACACCGCCAGCCCGTCGAGCGCGGGCATGGCCACGTCGAGCACGATCACGTCGGGCGCGGCTCGTTCCGCCTCGAGCAGCGCCGCCCCGCCGTCGGCGGCGACGGTTACGTCGTACCCCTCGGCGGCCAGCGTGCGGGCGAGCATCCGCCGGAGCGGCGGATCGTCATCGACGACCAGGACGCGGTCGCGATCAGCCACCGGCCACGACGAGGACTCGGTCGCGATCAGCCACCGGCAACGTCGCGGCGGAGGAACACGAGGAACGCCGTGCCGAGCGCCGGCACGGCGTACATCGCGCACACCCACGCGGCGCGGACGATCGGCGACCAATCGATCGGCTGTCGGAGCAGTCCCTGCCAGGCGTTGAACTGGGTGCTCAGTAGGTAAGGCTGGAGCGCGCCGAGGCCGGGCAGGACGCCGATCAGCTGGAACAGCAGCGAGATCATCAACGTCCCGACCACCGCCGCCGCGCTGTTGCGCGTGACCGTGGAAAGCAGCAGGCCTATGCACACGACCGTCGCGATCGGGATCAGATACACGAGCAGGCTGAGATACACCAGCTCGAGACCCTTGGAAGCGGACACGATCGTCCCCGACAGGGTCTGCACCGAGTTGAAGCCGGACTCGATGCTGCCGGCGATCACCGCCACCGTTCCGGTGAGCGCGATGGCCACGATCGCGTAGGTGAGCGCGGTCAGCCCCTTCCCGACGAAGATCTGCCACCGCTCGAGCGACCGGGTCAGAACGGTCTTGAGCGTGCCGTTGTGGTCCTCGGACGCAAAGATGTCGCCGGCCACCAGCGCCGTGATCAGGGGAAACAGCCACACGGCTCCGAACAGGAGGATCACGAGCGGGAAGACCAGCCCGCTCTTGGTCAGGTAGGACGCGAACGCGAAGTCGCCGCCATTGTCGCGGTGGTGGCGGAAGTGAACGGCCACCACGAACAGGATCGGGACGATGATCGCCGCGCCGAGACCGAGGTAGGTGCGCTTCTGGAAGCGGAGCTTCAACAGCTCCCACCGGTACACGGTCCAGACGCCCGGCCGCGACCGCGGTTGCGCGGTTACGCGCCGACCCGGTGCCGCCTCGATAGCGCTCATCGCGATGCCTCCGCCGGCGCCGGCTGTCCCACGGGCGTGTCCCCGTTGACGACGCCGTCGCCCTCGGTCAGCGAGAAGAACAGATCCTCGAGCGTGACCGTCTCGGGCGCCAGCGAATGGATCAGCGCACCCGCTTCGACCAGCGCCTGCGACAGAACCGCCACGGCCGCGTCGTCCCCGGTGAAGCTGATCTTCCCGTGAACGGTCCGCACGTCGCCGATGCCCGGCTGGGCCTGGCACACCGCGAGCGCCCGCCCGTCGTTGGTCGTCGATAGCCGATAGGTCGCGCCGGCGCCGCGCTTGAGGTCCGCGATCGCGCCCTCGTACACGATCTTGCCGGTACGGACGATCGCCACGCGGTTGCAGAGCTCCTCGACCTCGGCCAGCAGGTGGCTCGAGAGCAGAACGGTCATCCCTTGATCGGCCAGCCGCCGGATCAGGAGCCGCATGTCGCGCATCCCGGCCGGGTCGAGGCCGGTCGCCGGCTCGTCCAGCAGCAGCAGCTTCGGATCGCGGAGCAGCGCCGCGGCGATCCCGATCCGCTGGCGCATCCCGTGCGAGTACCCGCCAATCCGGTCTCGCGCCCGGTCGGTGAGCTCGACCGTCTCGAGCGCCTCATCGATCCGGTCGGAGGCGTCGCCGCCGTCGAACGCGGCCAGCAGCTCGAGGTTCCGCCGACCGCTCAGGTACGGGTAGAAGGTCGGCGCCTCGACAAACCCGGCGACGTCGTCGAGCGCCGCGACCGTCTGGAGGGGATCGCGGCCGAACAGCCTGACCGTGCCCTCCGTCGGGCGGATCAGGCCGAGCATCATCCGCAGGCACGTCGTCTTGCCGGCGCCGTTGGGACCGAGGTATCCATAGACGTCGCCCGCATTGACCGTCAGATCCACGCCGGCAACCGCCTCGAGCTCGCCGTACCGCTTGACGAGCCCGCGGACCTCAACGGGCGGAGGAGCGCCCGTTGCCGGGCGCTCCTCAGGGGCCGGGGGGTGCGTCACGTGAGTCAGGGCACCAACTGCGTCGCGGCCAGCTCCGCGGCCTTCGGGGGCACCGCCCCGAGCAGAGTGAACTCGACGGATCCGTTCGAGACGCGGAGCACCGTCCCGAGCGCGGTTGGGAGCTCCTGGGCGGTGTGATTGTTGATCGAGACTGTCGGGAGGCTCAGGCCTTGCTTACCGCCGTTGCTCGAGCCTGGGGACGACGTCTGGCTCGAGGCGGTCTGCTCGATCACCGCGATCCCGCCGAGGCCGTCGCCGTAGGTGATGAGCGCCGCCGGGCTGCCACCCCAGTCGAGCAGCTGCACCGACTGCTGGCCCAGACCATCGAGCGAGGCCGGCGCGACCAGCGTGAACGGGAGCTTCGCCTGGACCGCGGACGCGCCGGTGATGTCGGTGTGGGTCTTGGCGCCCTTGGTGGCGTGCTTGCCGCGCTTGTGAGCCTTGGCTGCGGCGGAGTGGCCCGCCGGCGTCGAGATCTTGACCACCTTCGCCCCGGCGGGGGCGGCGATCTTGAAAACGCTCGCCGGCTGGGCGCCGTAGGAGATGTCGGTCGCCTTGAGCTCGAGCACCGGCGTGCTGCTGCTCGTCGAGTAGATCGCGATGCCGAGCGGGATGCCGTGCGCGGCGTCCCAGGCGAGCTGGACGTCACCCAAGAGGCCGCCCGAGTGCTTGGGCGAGAGTTTGATCTTGTAGGCCGGCTGGCCCGCGACGTTGCGAGGCAGCGGGCCGGCCACGTCGACGTTCTGCATCAACTGGCCCAGCCCGGACTGGATCTGAGCGACCGTCGGGATCGTGTCGGTCCCCGCCTTGCCGCTCGAGCCGTTCGCGCCGCTCCCCGCGGTCTGCGAGGGCAAGGTCCCCTTGTAGACGGTGTTCGACAGCGGGTCGTAGATCGAGAAGGCCCCGTTCTTGACGACGACGGACGCATCGCCGTTGTCGCCCTGGAGCTCGAGCCGCAGCTCGTGCGCGCTCGGGGACAGCCACAGCCGGCCGGTGGCGCCGGTCAGGATCGGATCGCTCCCCTGGATGTCGGTGGAGTCGATCAGGTGGTTGGTGAAGCTGATCCGCGCGTAGATCCCGTTGACGGAGGGCGCCGCAGCCGCCTGATGGAGGGCCTTGGCGAGCGATTCCTTCGGCGGGCGGGCGCCGCCTCCGGCGGCCGCGAACGCGATCGCGGTGCCACCGGCGACGGCGATCACGACCCCGGCGATGATCGCCAGAAGACGCTGGGTGGAGACTGTGCGCAGAAGCTTCATCACGGCATGACCTTTCTCGTGTCCTGCGATCACGATAGGGCACGACTTTGAAATTACATTGACAGTCGCTGCGATAAGGTCGCTGGCGTGTGCCGCCTGTTCGGCATGAGTGGCGGGCGCGAACCGGTCCGCGCCACCTTCTGGCTGCTCGAGGCCCCCGATTCGCTCGCCCAGCAGAGCCGCCGTGAGCCGGACGGCACCGGCCTCGGATGGTTCGAGCACGGGCGACCGGTCGTCGCCAAGCAGGCGCTCGCGGCGTACGAGGATCAGGCGTTTGGCCGCGAGGCCCGCGAGGTCACCTCGCGGACGTTCATCGCGCACGTCCGGTATGCGTCGACCGGCGCGGTAAGCCCCGAGAACACGCATCCGTTCGAGCAGCGCGACCGGCTGTTCGCGCACAACGGCGTGATCGAGGACCTCGACCGCCTCGAGCAGCAGCTTGGCGACGCCGGGTCGCTCGTGCAGGGCGAGACCGACTCCGAGCGGTATTTCGCGCTGATCACGCGCGAGATCGAGCGCGACGGCGACACCAACGGCGATGTGAGCGGTGCGATCGTACGCGCCGCGTCCTGGATCGCCGAGAACCTTCCGGTGTTCGCGCTCAACATGATCCTGATCACGGAGTCCGAGCTGTGGGCGCTGCGGTACCCCGACGTGCACGAGCTGTACGTGCTCGAGCGGGCCGCCGGCGGACCGAGCGGCCATCGGCATCTGGAGCACGCGAGCGCGCGGGGCTCGGTGCGCGTCCGCTCTGGCGACCTGGCCTCGCGTCGGTGCGTGGTCGTCGCCAGCGAGCCGATGGACGAGGACGCGGGGTGGCGCCCGCTCTACTCCGGCGAGCTCCTCCGCGTCGACGCCGACCTGAACGTCACGGTCACCCGGCCCCTCACCGAGCCGCCGGCGCATCAGCTGACGCTCGCCGACCTCGGCGACAAGGCCGCAGCGTCCCAGGCGCCCGCCCAGCAGCACGGGTGAGCACGAGCCTCAAGCGGCACGGGTGAGCACGAGCCTCGTCTACCGCAGCTCCGTCGGCTACGAGCTGCTGATGCGTGTCCTCTACGGCCGCCATTACGACGACCGCATGCGAGCGGTTGCCGCCGAGGTGCCCGACGGCGCGTCGGTGCTCGAGCTGTGCTGCGGGCCGGGCACCCTGTATCTGCGATACCTGCGAGCGCGGACGAGCGCGTATACCGGAGTCGACCTCAACCCCCGCTTCGTCAAGCAGCTGCGGGAGCGCGGCGTCGACGCCCGCCTGCTTGACCTCGCCTCAGGCGCGGGCGAGCCGCTGCCGACCGCCGACGTGGTCGTCCTCCAAGCCAGCCTGTACCACTTCCTGCCGGCGCCCGAGCGGATCCTCGATCGGATGGTGGCGGCGGCGCACGACCGGGTGATCGTGTCCGAGCCGGTCCGCAACCTGGCGTCGAGTGACCTCCCACTCGTCGGTCGGATCGGCCGCCGCGCCGCCGACCCCGGGGTCGGCGGCCACGCTCACCGGTTCACTGAGAAGACGCTCGCGGACGTGATGGCGGGCTACGAGGACCGGCTTCTGAAGTCGTTTCTGATTCCGGGCGGTCGCGAGCAGGTGTACGTGCTCGGGGCAGGCTCGGGTCGCCGCCCTCTGTCTGTTGGTCGATCAGGAACAGCGGCCGGTTCTTGACCTGCTCGAAGATCCTCCCGACGTACAGGCCGACGACGCCGACGCTGACGATGATGAACCCGGCCAGGACGAGCAACAGCACGATCAGGCTGGTGTACCCGGGAACGGTCTTCTCGGGCTCGAGGAAGTAGTCGCCGACCTCGAACGCCGCCACCACGATGCCGGCGAACGCCACCACGAACCCGAGCAGCACGACCAACCGCAGCAGGACGGTGCTCCGGAAGAACATCCCGTCGAGGGCGACCCGGACCAGTCGTCCGACGGTGTAGCCGCTCTTGCCGGCGTGCCGCTCGTGGTGCTCGATCTCGATCTGGGTGGAGTCGAACCCGAGCCAGTCGAGCGCGATCATGTATTCGCGGTCGCGGTCCTTGAGCCGCAGGAAGGCATCGACGACGCGCCGGGACAGCAGGCTGAGGTTGCTGTAGTCCGGGCGAACGTCGGTCTCGAGCGTGAGGCGGCGGTAAGCGCGGCTGGTCGTGCGCCTGAACGCGGAATGGCGCCAGCCGCGACGGACTGTACGCACGATGTCGTAGCCCTCGCCGGCGGCCGCCCACAGCCGCGGGATGTCCTCGGGCGCCTCCTGCAGATCGCAGTCCATGACCACCGTCCAGTCACCCCTGGCCTGGGTGAGGCCGGCCGTGATCGCAGCGTCCTGCCCGAAGTTCCGGCTGAGCCGATACGCCCGCACGTGCGGGTCTTCGCGCGCAAGCCTGACCAGCACCGCCCAGCCGTCGTCGACGCTGCGGTCGTCGACAAACACGAACTCGTAGCGGTCGGTGATCTGCTTGACGCTGTCGGTCAGGCGAGTGTTGAGCGCGACCAGGCAGTCCGCGCATCCGTAGACCGGCACGACCACGCTGAGGAGGACGCCGTCGGTCATCGACCCGGTGGCTGGAAGAACACGAGCATCGCGTTGGGCGTGCGGTGGAAGTAGCGCGGGGCGAGCGCGAGCAGCTGTTTGACGCTCAACCGCTGCGGCCGGTCCAGCACGAACCGCCCGATGATCCAGCTCTGCACGACGAACCGATCAACCAGCGTGGCGCCCGTCGGCGAGACCACGCCCGGCGTGGGAGCCCCATGCGGCGTGAACCATCTCAGGCGTCCGTTGCGAACGACGCGCAAGGGCCTCAGTGGCAGCTGCTTCCTGGCTCCCACGATGTCGATCTCTCGAACGAGAACCCTCTGCGACTGCGGCTGAACCCACTTGACGCCCGCGAGATAGATCTTCAGCGGGATCGCGGTCTGTCCGTTCGCGGCGAGGATCGCGCGCGAGACCATGGCCGGGCCGAGCGCGTGGGCCACCGCGCGCCAGTCGGGGCGCTGCAGGTACGGCTTTGTCTGGACCTGGATCGCGGCGTACGCGAACGTCGCCAGCAGCGCCAGCGCAAGCGCCGCGCCGAGCAACCGCGCCCGGGGCGCGACGCACACCGCGCCGAGCACGACCGCCAGCGGGACAACCGCGGGGATCACGTTGCGCGACAGGAAGTAGTCGTGGCCGAGGTATCCGAGCACCAGCGGCGCCACCCACACGAAGCCGCCGATCGCGGCGGCCACGGCGGCGCCGCGCCGGGTGCGGCGGGTGCCGCCGACGGCGAGGAGCACGGCCGCGATCACGATCAGCGCCGCGCCGGCGAGCAGTCCCTCGTTCACGGTCGTGCGGCGATACAGGATGCTGACGCCCCACTCGGATATCGCCTGGGCGACCCGGACCCTTCGCGGCGCGTGCCCGATCCACCCGACGCCGTGCCCAGTGTCGATCAGCGCAAACGGGAACATCGCCACCTGCACGAGCGCGACCACGGCGACGGCGGCCGCCGCCAGCCTGGATCGGGCGACCCACAGCAGCCACAACGCCTCGGGGGCGACGAGAAAGCCCGCGAAGAAGTGCGTCATCACCGCGAGCGACGACCACAGTGCCCACCAGCCGAGATTGCCGACGCTCGGGTCGTCGCGCGCGCGGACGAAGCACAGGAACGACGCACCGCACAGCGCCGCGAGCAGCATGTAGGCGCGCGCCTCCTGCGAATACCAGATCAGGAACGGGTTGAACGTGACGAGCGCCGCGGAGACGACGCCGGCGCGCGGGGACACGAGGTCCCGTCCGGCCAGGTAGGAGATCGGGACGAGCGCGACGCCCGCCAGCAGCGACACCGACCGGAGCGCCACCTCGCCGTTGCCGAAGATGTGGGCCCAGGCCCAGATCAGCACGAAGTAGAGCGGGGGCGTCGTCTCGACGTGGACGACCGTGTTGATCATCGCCCCGAACGGCAGCTGCGCCTCGTACGCGGTCAGCGCCTCGTCCTGCCAGAAGCTCTGGTTGTCGAGCAGGATGATCCGGATCGCCGCCGCGATCACGACGAGCGCGCCGGTGATCCACACCTCGGCCGGGATCGCGCGCACGCGGTCCGCGTCCCTGAGCCAGAGTGGCGACCTCCGGGCCGAGTAGTCCGACGTGCTCATCCGAGCAGCTCCACCAGCGCGGTCACGACATCGTCCTGGTCGGCGTCCGATACCTTGGGGCTGAGCGGCAGGCTCAACGTCCCCTCGGAGATCGCGGTCGCGACCGGGAGCTGCTCGGGCTCCAGGAGATACCGGTCGCGGTAATAAGGGTGCAGGTGGACGCCGCGGTAGTGCACCCCGGTGCCGATCCGGCGCTCGGTCAGCGCGTCGAGGAGCTCGTCCCGTGCGAGCGGCGCGTCAGGATCGAGCGTCACCTGGTAGAGGTGACGGGCGTGCCTGGTGTTGGGGTCGGAAGGCTGCGGAGTCTGGAGCGGCAGGCCGGCAAGGAGCCAGTCGTAGCGTGCCCACAGCTCGGCGCGGCGATCAATCCACCGGCCGAGCAGCGGCAGCTGGTGCAGCCCGAGCGCCGCCTGAACATCTGTCATGTTGAACTTGAAGCCCGGCTCGACCACCTCGTAGTGACGGAAGCCGGCGTCCGAAAAGCGCTGCCAGGCGCCCAGGCTCAGCCCGTGGAGCGCGAGCCGCTCGACCCGGGCCGCCAGCTCGGAGTCCTCGCTGACCAGTGCGCCACCCTCGATCGTCGTGACGTTCTTCGTGACGTAGAACGAGAACGCGGTCAGATTTCCGAACGCCCCGATCTTCCGGCCGTGCCACTCCGCCCCGAGGGCGTGCGCCGCGTCCTCGATCACGAGCAGGTCGTGCTCGTCGCGGATCGCGGTCAGGCGGTCCATGTCGACCGGACGGCCGGCGAGGTGGACGGGCATGATCGCCCGGGTACGCGGCGTGATCGCCGCCTCCGCGGCGTCGAGATCGATCAGCCCGGTGCCGTCGGGCGCGGAGTCGACCAGCACCGGCGTCGCGCCTGCGTGCTCGACGGCGTTGGCCGAGGCGACGAACGTCATCGCCGGGATCAGAACCTCGTCGCCGGGTCCGATCCCCAGCACTCGCAGCGACAGGATCAGCGCCGCCGTGCACGACGACACGCACCGGCAGTGGGCGGCGCCGAGGTACTCGGACAGCATGCCCTCGAACCGCTGCACCTTGGGACCCGTCCCGATCCATCCCGAGCGCAGCGAGTCGACGACTTCGGCGATTTCGGCCTCGCCGATCATCGGGCTACCGAAGACCAGGAAATCTTCTCGCATTTGCTCCCTGTTTTGACTCCCGCCGGGGCAGGGGCAAGCCCGGCCGGCCCGGCATGCCGACGTCCCGTGGAGGCTAGGGATGCCCGCGTTAGCGTTGTGCAACGATCGCGTGTGAAGATGGCCACCGTTCGAAGCCTTCCTCCGGGTCCCCGTCTCCCCCGCGCCGTCCAAACGATCGGCTTCATGTTCTTCGGGCCGCGCTTCATCGACGCCTGCCGGCGTCGGTACGGCGACGCGGTGACGTTCGGGACCCTGTTCGACCAGCGCTTCGTGATGGTGTTCCATCCGGCCCTGATCAAGGAGGTGTTCCAGGGGCCCCCCGAGCAGCTCCGCGCCGGCGAGGCGAACGTGATGCTGGGACCGATCGTCGGCGAGCGCTCGGTGCTGCTCCTTGACGGAGCGCCACACCTGCGCCACCGCCGCCTGTTGGGAGCGCCGTTCCACGGCCGGCGGATGCAGGCGTTCGCGGACACGATGGTGGAGTCGACGGACCTGGAGATTGACTCGTGGCCCGTGGGCGAGCCGTTCTCGCTGCTGCCGACCATGCAGTCGCTGACACTGCGGGTGATCCTTCGCGCCGTGTTCGGGTACGGGCCGGGGGCCGAGGAGGAGGATCTCCGCCGGCGCCTGCGGGCGATGCTCGAGCCGCTGTCGAGACCCCGGGGGATGATGCTGCTGGCGGCCATGCCGTTCATCCGCGGCGACCGAGCGGCGGTGACGGCGCGGTTCGAAGCCGCGCGCCGCTCGGTTGACGAGGTGCTGTATGCCGAGATCGCGCGCCGGCGCGCCGACCCCGACGCGCTCGAGGGGCGCGACGACATCTTCTCGGCGCTGCTGCTCGCCGAGGACGAGGACGGCCAGCAGCTGTCCGACCGCGACGTCCGCGACGAGCTCGTGACCCTCCTGCTGGCGGGCCACGAGACGACCGCCACCGGTCTCGCGTGGTGCCTCGACCTCCTGCTCCACCATCCGGCCGTGCTCCAGCGCGCGCGGGAAGGCGATGAGCGGTATCTCGACGCGGTGGTCAAGGAGTCGCTGCGGCTTCGACCGGTGATCCCCGGCGTCGGCCGGGTCGTCCGCGGCGAGCCGTTCCGACTGAACGGCTACGAGATTCCACCGGGCATCGAGATCAACCCATCGATCCGGCTGATGCATCGTCGCGAGGATCTCTACCCAGATGCGAGCGCGTTCCGCCCGGAGCGTTTCCTGGTCGAGGACCCGCCCGATACCTACACGTGGATCCCGTTCGGTGGCGGGACGCGGCGCTGCCTGGGGGCGAGCTTCGCGCTGATGGAGATGCGGATCGTCATCGCTCGCCTGCTGGAGCGCGCCGGCGGACTCCGGGCCGCCGATCCGAAGCCCGCGAAGGTTCAGTTCCGCGGGATCACGCTGGCGCCGCGAGACGGGGTGCGAGTCGTGCTGGAGGGGCCGCCGGAGCGCATCGCCCAACGCGCTTGGGAAGAAACGTCGGTATAGCGGTAGTTTCTTCCCAAAGGCTCACGCCGGCGCCAGCGGCCACCGCGTCCGCGCGAATGTAAAGCCAAATTCCGGAGTGTGGCGAGCTCTTCTCAGAGTTCACAAATTGGCCACAATGGGTCTAAACTTCACGAAGCGGCGCAACGTCGCGGTCGGGTCATCGCTGAGGGGCAACGAAGATGACGAGGGGCGGAAGTTCATTGGTAGCCGGCAACCGCGACAGCGTCGAGCGGTTCGATCTTGGCGTCCGGCTCGAGGAGGGCGGTGATCTCGCCACCGCCGAACGCGCATATCGGCAGGCAGATGCGCTGGGCCATGCCGCCGCGGCTGTCAATCTCGGGATCCTCCTCGAACAGCGCGGAGATCTGGACGAGGCGAGGTCCTGCTATGAGCGCGCAGGAGAGCGTGGCGACGCGAACGGCACGTTCAACCTCGGCGGCCTGCTCGAGGGTCGCGGTGACTTGGCGGGGGCCGAACGTGCCTACGAACTCGCCGACGTAGCCGGCCATCCGGCTGCTGCGTTCCGCCTCGGCATCCTCCTCGCGACCCGCAAGGATCTCGTCGGTGCCACCACGGCGGTGGAGCGCGCGGGCTGGCGCGGCGATCCTGACGCGGTCCTCCGACTCGAAGCCCTGTTCGAGGCCGAAGGTGACTTCGAGACTGCGCGCGCTTTCAGGCAGCGCGTGGAGCAAGATCCCGGGCAGCTCGCCCGCGGTCAGCGCCGGCGTTCGAGAAGGGTGGCCGCGGCCTTCCTCGCAGTGCCGGCGATCGTCGTCGCCGGCACCGCGGCCTTGGTTCTGATCTCACCGTCCGGCACTTCCTCGAAGCAGCCAGTCCGCGCTTCCGCGCTCGCCGCCGCACCGAATCAGCCGGTGACGCCGGCCAGCCCATCCTCGCGTGCGGCTTCGCACAGGGTTGCGGCTACACGCGGAGCGCTCGCGGCGTCCAAGCCGAGGCAGAAGTCGGTACGGACCGCTTCATCGGCGCGCCTGAGGCAGACGAGACGAGTCTCTTCGGGCACTGCGCGAGCTACCCACGTGAGCGCGCCCCATATCTCCAGCCCGAGGAGCTCCGGCTCAATCGTCTCGCCGACCCGCACGGTCTCGCCGACGCGAACCGTGGCGCCCCCGGCCCCCGTTACGTCTTCACACCCGGTTTCGACTCCACACCCGGTCTCGACTCCGCACCCGGTTTCGACTCCGCACCCGGTTTCGACTCCACACCCGGTTTCGACTCCACACCCGGTTTCGTCCGGCTCCACGCAATCGGGCACCGGCATCTCGAGCGGAGGCGGATCCGGCGGATCCGGTGGCGGCGGCGGCAGCGGCGTCGTCAGCGGCGGCGGCGGAAGCGCATCCGGGGGCGGCGGCGGCAGCGGCACCGCCAGTGGCGGCGGCGGAAGCGCATCCGGGGGCGGCGGCGGCAGCGGCACCGCCAGTGGCGGCAGCGGAAGCGCATCCGGGGGCGGCGGCGGCAGCGGCACCGCCAGCGGCGGCAGCGGAAGCGCATCCGGGGGCGGCGGCAGCAGCGGCACCGCCGGTAGCGGCGGCTAAGCCGACGCTCTCGCGGTTGCCATCAACTGCCGACCGCGCTGGCTGGACGTAGGCTGAGCATCGGGCTCAGTGCCATACGCAACTGCTCGGGTTCGTGCAAAGCGGGGTCGGTGCGACTGCACAGTGCGCGTGACATGGACTCGGCGCCGTTCCCTGCCAGCTCAGCGGGATCGAACTTGAGTGTCGCCGACTCGTCATGGAGTACGGCGTCAACGCGGACGCCATGCATTCGCAGCACCAGGAGATGTTCGATGGCGGTCAGATTCGACGCGTCGAGCGGGTCAGGCTCCAGGTTCGCGATCCACACCACACGGGCAGACGTGCTCGTTAGGGCGGCAGACACATCCGGGACTGCGGCGGTTGGCAACACGCTTCGGTAGAGCGCGCCTGGAGCCAGCAGCACCCAGTCCGCCTCCTCGATCGCCGCGATCGCCGCGTCGGGAGACCGCGCCCGCTCGCCGGCGAACCGCAGCTTCCGGACTCTGGGTCTACGTCCCCGTGATGGCTTGAACATCGCGACCTGATCGACGACCTTGATCTTCGGCCGCGTTGGCTCGATCGTCGCAGGCAGCACGGCAC
>Ga0070765_100001664_pt1 | contig 13695 bp, 12 predicted proteins | sample HubBroMetageWFT5_FD_71516 | JGI IMG/M metagenome (GOLD analysis project Ga0070765, IMG submission 71516) | Warmed and freeze-thawed soil microbial communities from the Hubbard Brook experimental Forest, New Hampshire - Hubbard Brook CCASE Soil... | ecosystem: Environmental > Terrestrial > Soil... | reverse complement strand
CGGGGGAGTCCTTCCGTACCATTGACGATGTTACTAGCCGCTACGGAAACTGAGAACAGTATGGCCCGCTACTCAGCCTTTCTTGGGCGCAGGGTTGAAGTCCAATACCGCGCCGGAGACATACTTTTGCCTGCGTCCGGCACGTTTGTGGCGGATTCGGGCCGCTCCATCTTTCTGGAGCAGCATTTCGAGCAGCGCGGGTCGCAAAAGCACTTCCGTTGGGAGATTCCCTACCAATACATTGTGCGGCTCGAGGAGAAGCCTGAGCCGCCTGCGGGTTCAGATGCTGCGCAGGGCTCCAGTCTGGCAGCTCCTGCAAGCTCACAGGCGCCGGTATCCTCGGCCGATACCAGGGCGCAGAACCCAGCCAATGCCGCACCTTCCTCTGGTGGTGGTGCCCCGGCCATCCTACCCCTGCAAAATCGTCCCAAGACCGCCTAACGTTCTGCGCCTTCACCGACCCTTGGCGCGACTCTTTCTCGGTGATTCGGTTACAATCGACGCGCCATAAACCCTACATTTTCGCTGCCGGGACCTGTTTCAGGGGCCGCCGTGCGCGGGAGGCTTCTCGTGACTTCAGGTGACCGCACCAAAACCAGCATCGGCCCAGGCTCAAAAGTCGGATTGATCGGCCTCGGATTGATGGGGCGGCCCATGGGTTTGAATCTCTTAAAGGCTGGGTACGCTTTGACAGTTTGGAACCGCACCGCTTCGCGCGCCGAATCGCTCGTGGCCGCTGGAGCCAAGCTGGCTAGTTCCCCTCAAGATGTCGCCGTCGCCTCCGATGTGCTTATTACCATAGTGAGCGATCCGCCTGCTCTGGAGGGGGTCCTGTGGGGCGGTTCTGGCTCAGGCCAAGGATCTGGCGCACTGGCATCTCTCCGGCCCGGCAGCATTTACATTGACTCGAGCACGGTTTCGCCGGTCCTAGCCCGCAAGATTGCGGCGGCTTGTTCGGAGCGCCAGATTTCGTTCCTGGACGCTCCCGTTACGGGCGGGACGTGGGGCGCAGAAAAAGGGGAGTTGGTCTTTATGGTAGGCGGAGACGCTCAGGTGCTTAAAGAGGCCGAGCCAGTCTTTCAAGTTATGGGAAAGCGGTGGTTTCACCTCGGCCCGAATGGGGCTGGACAGACTATTAAACTGGCAATGAACCTCATCCTGGCGCTCCAGGTGGACGCGTTGGCAGAGGCGCTCGCGTTGGTAACGGCTGCCGGGCTCCAAGGGGAGAAGCTCGTTGAGGTCATGCAATCCAGCATGGCGCGGGCTGCTGTCCTGGACGTAAAGGCTCCTCTGCTGCTCAAGGGAGAATACCCGCCTAGCTTCCCGTTGCGGCTCATGCACAAAGATATGGGTCTTGCTCTGGATCTGGCCAAGCAGACTGGGGTTGCGCTCCCTGCAGCCGCCGCAGCCTATTCCACTTATTCCGCCGTCAAAGAAGCCGCGAAGGAAGACCTGGACTACGCCGCAGTGATGAAGTTCTGGCAGAGCTGAGACTTTTGCGGGGATTTCCGCGCGTTCCTGGAGTTTGCCGAAGCCACGAGGCTTCAGTCCTCGCGAGTAAATTGCCCAAGTTTCTAAACATCAAAATGTTGTGAGGCTGGTGAGGGAAGGAGAGGGAAAATCAAGATGCCAGGCAGAGTGTGACCCGTCTTTTCTAGGCGGAACGAACTGCCGCTCTCTCGTCAAGATCGAGTGCCAGGTTTTGGTCGAGAACCACGGCGACATAGCGCGAACAGGTCTTCATCTCCGAAGCTGCCCAGGCAGATACGGCTGGCTGGATCGACCGGAAGCTTTTCTCCACTTTTGCCACAACGCTGTAGTAGCTCTTCACTTCACGTAGCCAAGGTGTGCCCTTTTTCAAGCGGGGAGACATTTCGTCGCAAAGCCCCAAGAGCTTGCCGAAATCGTTGGGGCCGATAGTTTCGGCGGCGATGCCGGTTGCGGCGCACAGGGAGTCCGAAAGAGGCTGGTTGGCGGTGGTCAGCCAAATCATACGCCACTGGCTAATAGCGAATTGCACGAGAGCCAGTACGGAGAAGACGAGTATGAGGACGGCGGTCATGGTGTTTGCTTGCTCGACTATTCTGGCGATGGACAATGCAGCTCACCATAGGACGCCCGTACCACTGTACAGGTACCGTTCGGGCGGACAGGAGGGGCTGTTTTCGTCACAGCGGTAAGCGCCAGACCCCCAGGCTTACTACTTCCTCGTTCGAGCAAAGTCGTTAACCCGTAAGTAACTTCTCTGCTGCAATTCCCGCAAATACCATTGACCGCTGGGCGGGCTCACTTTAGGGTTGAGCATAACGAGCCTTACGCCGGCTGCCCAGCTCATGGACATCCAAAAGAATCTGCACAATCTGCCACTCGAGACCACCAGCGATCAAGAGATCGCCGCGAACCTGCGCCGAATTGAGAAGCGGGATTGGTGGATCTGGGCCAACTCGATCTTTGTCATGCTGCTCCTAACCGGGGCGCTGATTTCATTTACGCTGCCTTCACTTTCGCCGGGAGCGACACCCCTTTTCAGGATCAAGGTGACGGAGGCCATTTTTGGGCTGGTGGCTCTCGTTGTTCTGTTCAACGTGTACACCATCTACCAGCAAGTGCTTATCAAGCGCCTGCGGCGCCAGCTTGCGGAGAAGCAACACCATTCGATGATCCTGCGCGACCTCGCCATGATCGACGCGTTGACAGGTCTTTATAACCGCAGGTTTGCCGAGCAGCGGTTGGTTGACGAGGTTGCACGCTCGGCCCGCAAGGGCCATCCGCTCACCGTGGTCCTGCTGGACCTGGATGAGTTCAAGCACATTAACGATACGTATGGCCATCCCGCTGGCGATTTGGTGCTGCAGGAATTTGCTGCTGCGCTGAATCGCGCCATACGAAGAGGGGATCTCGCCGTGCGCATGGGGGGCGATGAGTTCCTGCTGATTCTTCCTGAATGCAATCACGAGCAATTGCAGCTTGTTCTGGACCGACTGGGCCCTATTGAACTTGCGTGGGAGGGCCGTAAGTTTCCCGTCAAGTATTCGGCCGGCTGGAGAGAATATGCGTCAGGGGATCAGCCGGAAAGCATGCTCGTGGCTGCCGATCAAGCCTTGTACGCGAACAAGCGCGCTGCGAAAAATACTACTGTTCCCGCTGGCGTCCCTGCCTAGTCTCCCCAACAAGAATCGCTGAATTTCTTGCAGTGCATTCCCGAGTGAGCGACACCCAGCTGCCTATAGAGATGTTCGCGGACTCGCCATTCGTTGTCGCGAGTTTGATGTAATATGCTTCCGCGCTGCAGCTGTTGCGGCAAGCGATTCTTGGATCGGGGACTGTGAAAATGATTTGTAGAAAGAGATTGCCCCATATTGCGTGCGCGCTCTCGATCGCTATGGTGCTCGGTGTGACGGTGGCTTTGCCGCAAACGAGCAGCTTGGGAATCTTCACGAATGAAGGAAGCGTGGGACAAACGCCGGCGGGCGTTAAAGCCCAGTACGATGCGGTCAAAGGCGAATACCGGATTACCGGAGGAGGCGCCAATATGTGGGGCGCTACGGACGCGTTTTATTTTGTCTGGAAGAAAGTCTCTGGGGACGTGAGCCTTACCGCGGATATCCAGTGGGTCGGGACGAGCGCCGCTGAGCACCGCAAGGCTGTATTGATTGTGCGACAGAGTCTCGATCCTGGCTCGCCCTATAGCGATGCGGTATCTCACGGAAACGGGCTTACTTCCCTGCAATTTCGCGGCGCGACAGGCGAACAGACGTATCAAATTGTCGCGGCGGAAGATGGACCATCGCGGTTGCGAATCGTCAAGAAGGGCAGCCGATTCACGATGTACTTTGGCAAGCCGGGCGAGGAATTGAAGACCTCCGGCCCCGTTGAATTTGTGACTGTACAAGAACCTTTTTACGTGGGGCTGGGCGTGTGCTCGCATGTTGCCACAACGCTCGAAACGGCGATCTTTTCCAACGTAAAGCTGGAAGAAAGCAATCCTAAAAAATAGATTCCGCTTAGCCCGCGGTTCGGAGGTATGGCGATGAGAATTTCAAGAGCGAACTTCACGGTGCTTTTGATCTTTTGCACTTTGGTGGGCACATGTATTTCCGCCGGGGAGACAAACGGTTCTCCCGTACTGGGGGCGGATATGCCGCTTTACCCTTCCCTGGCGCGGGTAGCAAGAATCATGGGCAAAGTTGAGATTCAAGCCGTAACAGATGCGGACGGAAAGGTGATTTCGGCCCAGCTGAAGAGCGGCCATCCAGTGCTGGGACGCGCAGCTCTGGACAACGTGAAAACGTGGCGATTCGCAGGGGCCGGCGAAAGAACAATTACCTACGAGTTTAAGATCGAAGAACGAAAACCGAACGCTTTCGACGATTTTTACAATTACGGAAGAATTATTTTCCAACCGCCGAATTCGGTGGTGGTCATTTTTCCTCCCGTAGTCGTCTCAGCTAACTAATGGAAGGGTTAATATATGCTTACTGTCGCTTCCATCATGGCCGAATTGAAAAAGAAGGGGAAGGAGAGCACGCGGAAAATTTATGCGCGGCACGGCATGGTCACCGACAATATGTACGGCGTGAGCGTGGCCGACCTCAAAGTGATCGCGAAAACAATCAAAGGACAGCAGGCTCTTGCGTGCGAGCTTTACGCGACGGGGAATATGGACGCCATGTATCTCGCTGGAATGGTCGCCGACGGCTCCCAGATGACTCCGAAACAATTGAACGCGTGGGCTGAGGGCGCGGCAAACTTGCAGATGATTGCGGAGTATACGGTGCCCTGGGTGACGGTGGAAAACCCGCAGGCTCGCGAACTGGCGCTGCAATGGATGAAATCGAAAAAGGAGCGCGTTGCATGTAGTGGTTGGTGTACGTATACGGGGCTCGTCGGCATAAAACCGGACGACGCGCTGGACCTGACAGAAATCGAAAGATTGCTCGGCCTGGTCGTCAAGGAAATCAAGGGTGCGCAGAACCGCGTCCGTTACACGATGAACGGGTTTGTGATTGCGGTGGGGAGTTGCGTGAAGCCGTTATTCAAACAAGCTAAAGCTGCGGCACGGCAAATCGGTATTGTTTCAGTGGACCTGGGCGAGACCGCTTGCAATGTCCCGGTTGCGACCGCGTACATTGAGAAGATTGAGGCCGCGGGGAGCGTTGGGAAGAAACGAAAAACTATTCGTTGCTAGTGTGTGGCCTCGAACGGCTTTGCTGGAATTCTGGCTCATAGTTGGGCGCGCGGGCGGGGCAAGCCCCGCCCCTACAAATGGGGCTGAAAGCGCGCGCGGGTTTGAGCAGACTTAATTTCCCGGATGATATTCCTTCGTCGTGTGCCCCTTGAGTTGCGAGCGGTAAAAATACACTTCGCGCAGATCTCCTGTGCTGTAACGCTGGGCTTCGTCGTTGAAATGGGGTGACGCTGGATTGCCGCTCTCGCCGCCGGCCGTCACGGCTCGCGCGCGGACTTTTTCTCCGAACTCGACGACCGCGACAAAACTGTTGCCGCTCGTGCCATACCACTTCTTCGTTCCCGGATACGGCCGCGCTCCGAAAGAGGCGAGTGATCCCCACACCGCAGACGTGAAACCAACCGGAATGCTCGGCCCCGCGTCGTTGAATGGCTGGACGATATCACCGGTCAGACGCTGGAATCGGTTGATGTCGCCCCACGGCGTCTTCCAACTCCCGAAATCCGCTGCGAGTTTGTCCGAGGTATCCGAGAGCGATTGCAGCAGCAAATCCGGTGGCGCTTTTGTGCAGATGTAGTCGCTCATGTAGAGGCCCGCTTTTCTGGCATCGGCGCCTACGCGCTTCTGGATGTCCTCGCCCCAAAACACCGCTAAGGAAGTCGGCACGGACGTCGCTCCCCAGCGCAAATCCCATCCGCGGAGGGCGGCGATCTGCTCGGCCAATTTTATTTTTTGTGGATTGTCGGACGCGGCGTCGTCCCACGCCTTTGCCAGACAGGGGATCGGTTTCTCAAACCACGTCAGATAGCTGTCGTAAGCGGCGGCAATTAGCGAATCGACAGTAAAATCTTTCTTGTCCTGCAAAACGCGGATCGCGTGCAGCCCTCGCGCGGATTCTCCGCCGGTCTCGACATAAACAGGAAAATCTTCCTTCTTCGGGCTGCTGGGCCCTGCCGCGGACCACGGCCAATTATTTGAGTTGTACAGCCAGCCGCTTTTCGGATTGAGCAGGTGCGGCGTCTCGTCGATAGAAAGGAGTCCCTTCCAGTCTGTCGCCGGATTGCTTCCATCGACCGGCTTGGTCCAATCAAAACTTGTGTCGCGCCGCGGGATGAAATTTCCGTGGAAATACACGATATCACCGTAGGCGTCCGCGAAGATCGTGTTGTTGGACGAGTTGGTGTGCAGCTCCATGCTCTGCCGGAACGATTTATAGTCCTTCGCTTTCGTACGCGTGTAGGACTGCGTCAGTGCCTTGACGGGCTCCTGCATCAGGCGGATGCTCATCCACTTTCCGTCCATCTCCGCGATGATTGGTCCGTGCAGGGTGCGGTATACCGTGAACTTTTTTTCCGCCATTCCGCCCGCGGTTTTATACGGCACCGTGATCTCTTTCGCCTCGACCGTCCGTTCCTCTTTCCCATACTTGTAATAAAACTTCTCGCCTTTTTTCTCGACCGTTTCGAGATACCAGCTGATGGCGTTAACTCCGCTTGACGTATGCATCCAACCCGTGTGTTCGTTGAAGCCTTGATAGACGAAGAACTGCCCCCATGTCACTGCGCCGTACGCATTCAAACCCTCTTCGCTTGCCATCTGCAATTCGGAGCGAAAGAAAAAAGACGTGTGCGGATTGATCAGCAGCAGAGCGTGGTGATCGGAAGTGTTGGAAGGCGCGATGGCGATGCCGTTTGAACCCCGTGGTTCTTCCACTTCATCGTCATCCGCGGAGGGGAGCGCGCTCACGGCAACTTTCCCGTAGAACGCCTCAAGCTGTGCCAGGCTCACGCGCTCGATGTCGCCGCCGATGCTGCCCTCGGTGAAGCTCAACGCCATCCATGGTTCGAATCGCTTGACGACCCGCGGCTTCACTTCGGGATGTTTTGATAGGTAGTAGTTCAATCCATCCGCGAACGCATTCATCAATTTCTTCAACCACTCCGGGCTCGTGGCGTACTCTTTTTTCAGCGCCTCGGGATCGATAAAAAGCTTCATCCGCAAGTCCTGGTAAATTTTCCCCTCGCCCTCGGCCTCCGCCAGGCGCCCCATCGCGTTGATGTAGTTCGTTTCCACGCGGTTGAAGTCGTCTTCCGCTTGCGCATAGATCATGCCGAAAACTGCGTCGGCGTCTGTTTTTCCGTAAACGTGAGCGATGCCCCAATCATCCCGCGTGATCGTCACGCTCGCGGCCTCACGCTCCCATCGGGCCGTTTCAGGGCTATTCGCTGTTTTCGAAGGGGCTGCCGGAGACGCAATCGCCTGAGCCGCGGCTGTGCGAGATAGGAGTGAACATGTCGCCGTCGCAAGAATAAAAACAAAAATGAATTTCTTCATGATTGCCTCAGAAGGAAAAAGACCACTCATTGCCAAATCATTCGACCGTTCGCGCATCTCACGCAACCGCGCCAGCGTAGCATCATACTCTGCTCCACAGAGCACCGCGCCACTCAGTTCTTTTCCGACGCGCGCTCATGGTGTAGATTTCTTCCCGTCATGCGCACAATTCCTCTAATGGCGCTAATTCTTTTCGCGCTAGCTTCAGCAATTTCCTACGCCGCTACAGCGAAAAATCAATCCGAGCCGCCGAATACTCAAACAGCAGCGCAGCAGCGCGATACCTCCGCGGACGTTGACGCAATTAAGCGCATCATTGCCAAGTATGCGAAATCCATTGATGCCGCAGACACAGCACTCGCATCGCAAATCTGGTGGGATTCGCCAGAAGTTTCATTCATCCACCCGCTAGGGCACGAACACGGTTTCGACCAAATCAAGGCGAACGTCTACACGCGCCTGATGGGAGAAACTTTCTCGGAACGTACGCTCACCCCGCGCGACATCACCATTCATGTCTACGGGGACGCAGCCTGGTCTGAGTTTTATTGGGATTTCAATGCGAAATTCCGAAAAGACGGCCAACCGATCACCACGCACGGCCGCGAAACTCAAATCTACCGCAAGCTGTCATCTGGTTGGCGCATTGTCCATGTCCACTATTCTGGTATGCCCGCAACGCAACCCGGCCAAGGATTCTAAACGAAGAAGATCATTTAACGGGTTTTGGAGGCGAAGCTCGCCTCCTCCACAAGTGACGAGCTAATCGTGACGGCTTTTCTTCACGGCCTCGCGTTGGGCGAGAAGAATCCGATCGGCAGGTCGCGAGCTGTTCGCAAGCCCGCTGGAGCATCCAGAATCACTGGGATCGAGTTCACTACCACCGAGGCGGTCGCGATATCTCCATGCGTTCCGCCGGGAATCACGAGACTTATGTTTGGGTGGCCCTTCAAGGCGATGGTGTCGGCGGGTTCTTTTGCGCCAACATACATTTGCAGCTCGAGGTACACGAGTTCTTTTCCCCCACCCACGCCGCGCGCGATTTGGTGCACGCCAGCCGCTTGTCCTGCTTCGACGGTCAAATATTCCGTCTGCACGCGCTCGGGGGCGATTTTCGGCTCGATTGTTTCGGTGATTTCATCAACAGGCAGGTTCAAGCTGTCCGCGATCATCGCCACGGACTCCGGCAAACCCACATGTTTGATTACACCGGCTTTCACCTGCGCGCGAAATTCTTCTTCCGTCATGCCTGCGCCGATTTTCTTTTGCAGCGGAAGACGCCGCTTGCCACCATCGACAATGCGAACGGCTTTCGCGTGCTCAATCCGCTGTGAAACCGCCGCGAGCGTAATTAACAATTTGTCCATTACGAAGCCTGGGTTCACACCGGTTCCCACGAGAGCGACGCCCCAATCCTTTGCCGCCTTATCCAGCTGCGCGGACAGCTCAGGATACGTCCGCAGCGGATAGGACAGCTCCTCGCACGTCGAAACGATGCAAGCTTCTGCTTCGAGGCACGCGAGCAACTGATCCATCACTTTCGGCAGTGAAGATGACGTCGAGTGGATCACTACGTCCGCGGCCTGCTCCAAAACTTCTTTGGCGTCGGCGGAAACCTTCACGCCCCACGGAGCATCCGTAGCGCCCGTTACTTCGCCCAGATCGCGGCCAACTTTTGCGGGGTCCGTATCGATGGCGCCGATAATTTCAATGGCCTGCTTTTCCCGCATAAGCCGAGCGATGGATGCGCCGATCGGCCCAATGCCGTATTGGATCACTCGAATTTTCTTCTTCACGATTTCCCCCGTCGATCTGCAGCGCGCGGCGCACACCGCGCATTTTTGCCGCAAAAGAAACCTCTACAGTAATGGAATTCGAGCGGGCATTCAACGGCAAGCACACGCCAGGCGAATAGAAGCCGGCGTAATCTTGCCGATGCCCACCGCGCGGCACATAATGGAGCCGCCCCTTACACGCGCTTTTGGAGGTTCACATCATGCCAGCAAAAAAATTGACGGATGCCGAAATACAGGCACTCCTTCGCAAATTACCGGGCTGGAGACTCGTCAACGGCAAGCTGCATCAGGAATACGAATGCAAGGATTTCGTCGCGGCCTTTGGGAACATGACTCGAGTCGCTCTGGTTGCGGAAGCGATGAACCACCATCCCGAATGGTTCAACGTCTGGAACAAAGTGGTGATCGATCTCACCACGCACAGCGTGAAAGGGATCAGTGACTACGATTTCGTACTCGCGGAGAAAATCGACGAAATTTTTGTTCCCGCCCCTTCGATTCTTTCCGGCACGTCAAGATAATGCACGCCGGGCTTCAGAGCTCGCGAAGTGCCAGGCAAAATATCGCGGACCGGCTGGCAGTGGCTCTTCCGTGTTCCCTTGGGTAAGGTCTATTGACTCTTCCAGCGGATGCGCGAGAATAGCCCTATCCCCTTCATAGAAGTCCACCGTGTGGAAGTTTGCGTTGCCGAAGGCTGTCCTCTCCAGTCTCGCCAAAAATCGTCTTGCCAAGAAGAATCCCATTAGGCGAATTTTTGCCGGATTCGGCGGGCCGACACTTTTTTCCGTGCCCGGCGCGGGGAATCCGCCCAGGGGAGGATTCACGCATGAGTGCAAAGAAATTTCGCGTATTGCTGGCCGAAGGTGCTCCAGGAGAGGCTGCGGAGTCTTTGCGCGCGCTTTATCCGGGAACTGACAGCGCACTGGAACTGAGCATCGTCTCGACGCTGCCAACGCTGCTCGCCACGATAGAGCTGGCCTTACCGGAAACCATTTTTCTTGATCTTTCTCTAGGGAAGCCCGACCCGCTGGAGGCAGTGCGCCGCGTACACCGCGCCGCCCCGGGTATTCCGCTCATTGTTTTTGCCGATATCGCCGATAAGAGCTATGCCGCGCGGAGCATCTCCGAGGGGGCGATTGACTATCTCCTGAAAGGGTTCATGGACACCCGCGCCCTCGAACGGGTACTGCGCGCCGCACTCGAGCGCAACACATTGGAAGGCCTTGCTGATCTTCTCCGAGACCCTCTCACCGGTTTGTATAACCGCGATGGATTCACCACGCTGGGTACGCGCTCGATGGACACGGCGATGCGCTCGGGCGGCACCCTGGTACTTCTTTGCGCGCTTATCGAGAATTATTCCACGCTGCTTGAAGAGCTAGGTTCCGTCAGGTGCGAACAATCAGTTCGCGAGGCGGCAGAGTTGGTCGGCAACTGCTTCCGGCGCAGCGATTATCTTGGGCGGCTTGGCGATGCACAGTTTGCGGCGCTGGCGGTGGATGCGGCGGAACCCAGCGCCACGGTGTTGCGCCAACGAGTGGAATCGCGGCTGGCGATATACAGCCAGAACCGTCAACCGTTTGGTCCGCTGGAGTTGCGTCTAAGCGCGGGGTATTGGGGCGCAAACGACCCGAGGTCTTTCCCTGAATTTCTGGATGCCGTGGAATCCGACTTGCGGCAGCCCGAAGCGGTATTGAGCCAGGCGAGCACGCATCAAGAAAGCACTAGGGAGCGCCACTAAATTTTTATGATGAGAGCAGCGAAGGTCCGAGTAGGGGTGCTTCGAGCGAAAAGCGGAGTCCACCCAACGCAACCGGCTTTCGCATGTCCCCGCATGTCCATTACGAGGAGATCATGAAATCGATACTTCTCGACGAGATGCAGCGCTCGAAGAGCACGACGCCGCTGCATTTGCTCCTTCTTGAAAACGAAGCGCAGGATGCCGAGTTAACGCTTGTGGAGCTGAGAGCCTCCGGCTTGGAAGTGGAGTGCACACTCGCCCAAGACCGGGAAGAATTTTTGGCGGCGCTGCAAAGCGGCCAATACGACGCCGTCCTGGCCGACTATCGTTTACCAAACTGGACGGGGCTCGACGCTCTGAAAGAACTGCGCGCCAGCGGGAAGGATACTCCGTTCCTGCTGGTGACGGGCACGCTCGGCGAGGAGGCCGCCGTCGAATGCATTAAACAAGGCGCTAGTGACTACATCCTGAAGGACCACTTGCCGCGTCTTCCCTCGGCGCTTAAGCGCGCGTTGGAGGAGAAGACTCTACGAGACGAAAACGCGCGCGCTAGCCTGGCGCTTGCCGAAAGCGAAGCACGTGTCCGCGAGCAATTTGCGGAGCTCGAACAAATCTATCGCACTGCGCCTATTGGTCTCGCTATTTATGGCCCCGACCTGCGGTACCTCCGAGTGAATGAGCAACTGGCACGGATAAACGGCGTCCCAGCGGAAAAACATAGAGGGCAGATGACGCGGGACGTAAATCCCGACATAGCCAAATCCATCGAGCCGTATTTGAGGCGGGTGTTTTCCCACGGCGAGTCGATTCAAAACGTTGAGATAGAGGGGACCGCGAAATCGCAAGCGGGAGCCGTGCGTGCGTGGCTGGTCGGTTTTCACCCGCTTCGGGGAGCCACCGGCGTGATCTTCGCGATCAGCGTCGTGGTCTTGGAAATCACGGAGCGCAAACACGCCGAACAGGCGCTGGCTCTTTCCGAAGCCCGCAATCGCCAGCTGGTAGAGAACTCCGTTTACGGAATTTTTCGCATTTCGCCCGAAGGCAATTTTCTTGATCCCAATCCTGCGCTGCTTCGCATTCTAGGGTGTGAGTCCGCAAAAGATTTGAGCCCTCCCGCTCTCGTGAGCGAAATTTTTCGCTATCCGGCGCATTACGTGGAGTGCATGGCGGCCTGCCGGCGGGAGGGTCAGGTCCACAGCGCAGAGACGGAATGGCGCAGGCGCGATGGCGGGATGGTCGTTGTGCGCCTTCATCTGCGGGGGCTCTCCGCCGCAGATTTGACGGCTTCTGTCGAAGTGTTTGCCGAGGACATAACCGCGATTCGTTCCATGGAGCGCCAGCTGCATCAATCCCAGAAGTTCGAGGCCATTGGCCAACTTGCCGGCGGGATCGCGCACGATTTCAACAATGTGGTCGGCGCGATTCTGGGGTGGGCGGAGCTGGGGTTTGACCAGGCCCGGAGCCATCCACAGATTGCGGAACGCTTCGCGCGTATTCGCGAGCAGGCAGAGCGCGCCGCTGCGCTAACGCGAGAGCTGCTCGCCTTTGCGCGCCGCCAGATTCTGCAGCCACGGAGCGTGGACCTGAACGCAGTAGCCAGTGACCTGGCTAGCTTCCTGGACAAGGTGATTCGCAAGGATATCGAGCTCAAAGTGATCAACGCTCCGCTCGATTCTCTCAAGGCTGATCCTGCCCAGATCGAGCAGGTGCTGCTGAATCTTTGTCTGCACGCGCGGGACGCCATGCCCCACGGAGGCAGGCTGCTGATCGAAACTGAGATGGTGGATATCGACGAAACGTACTGCCGGTTTTACCCCTACGTCACGCCCGGGCGGTACGCCGTTCTATCCGTCTCCGATACGGGCGCAGGAATGGACGCGGAAATGCGAGAACACATCTTCGAACCGTTTTTCTCAGCCAGGGAACACGGAAAAAACGGCGGGATGGGACTGGCCACGGCTTATGGAATCGTCAAACAGCATGGCGGGTTCATCCACGTATACAGCGAAGTGGGACAGGGCACACTCTTCCGGGCCTATCTCCCCGTTACGCCTGCTCACCCTTCCGAGCGGTCGCCGGCCCGGGCGCGGGCGGCTGCGGTGGCGGAGGCGCGCGGTACGGAGACCTTGCTGCTCGCGGAAGATCACGACTCGATCCGGGAGATGGCGAGGCAAACGCTCGTGAATTTGGGCTATCGGGTTCTTTGTGCCATGGATGGAGAAGAAGCGCTGCGGCTTTGCGAAATTGAGGCGCCCGCGCTGGCCATTCTGGACCTGGTCATGCCCAAACTAGGAGGCCAGGAAACGGCGGCGAGGCTTGCGGAACGGTTCGAAAAGTTGCCGATACTATTCACGAGCGGCTACTCGCAGGAATCGAAAGGGTTGGAAGCCACCGGGCGGTATCTGCAGAAGCCGTATAGTCCGTTGAGCCTCAGTCGAATAGTTCGGGAGATTCTGGATCAGGTAAAACTCGCATCGCCCCCAAGCTGATTTCCGAGTACAGCAATCTTCGAGGAACCGATTGCTTTTGGCGTTGACACCCGCGCGGAGCAGTGCTACAAAACCCCCAAGGTAAGCCCTTTGGTGGTGAGTCTCCTAGCGCATCTGAATCAGCGAGTGAGGCCGCAGACCTGCCTG
>Ga0070765_100001663_pt1 | contig 13695 bp, 11 predicted proteins | sample HubBroMetageWFT5_FD_71516 | JGI IMG/M metagenome (GOLD analysis project Ga0070765, IMG submission 71516) | Warmed and freeze-thawed soil microbial communities from the Hubbard Brook experimental Forest, New Hampshire - Hubbard Brook CCASE Soil... | ecosystem: Environmental > Terrestrial > Soil... | reverse complement strand
CGCCGGAGTTCCCGAAGATGTGTTTCAGGTGATCGTCGGCGACGGCACCACCGGCGCAGCCCTGCTGCAATCCCCAATCGACAAGTTGGTCTTCACCGGCAGCGTGGCCACGGGCAAGCGCATCGCCGCGGCCGCCTCCGAACGCCTGTTGCCGGTCGTGCTCGAACTCGGAGGAAAGGATCCCATGCTGGTGCTCGATGATGCCGACCTCGACGTGGCTTCGAGCGCCGCCGTGTGGGGAGCATTCGTCAACGCCGGCCAGGCCTGCCTTTCGGTCGAGCGCTGTTACGTGCATCGCAGTCTGTACGATGAATTTCTGAAGCGCTGCGCGGAGAAGACGAAAAAACTGCGCGTCGGCGACGGGCAGGCTCCTGAAACCGACGTTGGCCCGCTGATCCACGAGCGCCAACTCCGGATTGTGGAGTCGCACGTTGAAGACGCGAAGTCGCGCGGGGCGAGGCTTCTGGCGGGAGGAATCCGTCTGCCCGGGCTGGGCGCAAATTTCTACGCGCCCACATTGCTAGCCGACGTGACCCCCGAGATGCGCATCCTGCGCGAAGAAACCTTCGGCCCCGTCCTCCCGGTGGTGGCCTTCGACAACGACGACGAAGCCATCCGCCTGGCCAACGATTCCGAATATGGCCTCGCAGCCAGCGTCTTCACCCGCGACCGCGCCCGCGGCGAGCGCCTGGCGCGCCGCATTCACGCCGGCACAGTCATGGTCAACGACGTGATCTCGTGCTTCGGCATCAGCGAAGCTCCGCACGGCGGATGGAAGTCAAGCGGCGTTGGCCGCACCCATGGCCGCTTCGGCCTCGAAGAAATGGTGCGCCTGAAATATCTCGACGTCGACCGCGTCCCCGGCATGAAAAAAGTCTGGTGGTACGGCTACGGCAACCGCTTCGCCCAGCAAATGGAAGGATTTCTGGATCTGCAGTTTGCGCGCTCACTCCGCGCACGCCTGCGCGGAGCGCTGCGCTCCGCAGGCGTAGTGCGCCAGAAAAAACTCTAGCCCGTCGTTATCCAACCAAACCCCAGGTTCCATTTGAGCGGTAGCCCTTGTACATTGTGACTCTATGAAGACGGTTCCTCTGGCCAGCGCCCCGCCAATCATTCGCGTCATTCTCTACGTGAAAGACATCCCCCGGGTTGCCGCGTTCTACGAGCGCTTCTTTGGCATGCGTCCCATCCCCGGTGCAACGGACGGTTGGCTGGAATTGGCCAGCCCCGCAGGCGGTTGTACCATCGCCCTGCACAAGGCAAGCGTAGCGCAGAAGAGCGGGGCGGCCATGAAACTTGTTTTTGCGGTCGCCGACGTCGAGGCCTTCAAAAACGCAAAAGAGACAGAGGGATTAAAGTTCGGCGCGGTTCACGAAGTAACCGACGAAGCGGGCGGCTTCGAATTTTCGAACGCCAAAGATCCTGCCGGCAACTCGATCAGCATTTCCAGCCGTGGGTTTCCGAAGAAATGACTTCCAAAGAAATAAGGCGAGTTAATCGTCCACCCGGTCGCCATGACTGCGCGGATGCGAAATCACCAGCAACCGCACCGGGCTCGACGACGGATTCCGAATCTGGTGCCGCTGTCCTGGCATAATGCGAATCCCGCTCCCAGCCGCCAGCAGCGTAGTTTCGCCCTCCAATTCCATCAGAACTTCGCCCGATAGAATGTAAAAAAACTGCTGCGCACTCTTGTGATGATGACGAATCTCAGCCGCGCCCGGCGGCATGAATTCCTCGATCACGCTGAGTTGATCATCGTTCACCAGGTACCACGCGTCGCAATCGTCTCCCCAGCGATAGTGCTCCGCATTTTCGCGGCTCACCGAAGCCGGCCGCGTCCCGCCATTTTTTCCAGAGCCCGACCGCGCAGCAGAGGGGTTGGCCTTCCTTGCCATACTTTTCGTCTCCTCGCGCTCCAGTGTAATCTTGTGGCCATGCCGAAGACTACGAATTCCAGACAATCCGACTCCGATTCTCAGCGCGAACTGTTACGCCACACCGTAGCCACGCTGGCCTATCGCGGCGAGAAGGCGATTCGCCAGGTGCCGCCTGGATTTGCCGACTTCAACGCGGGCAAGGGATTGCGCACGCCCAGGCAGATTCTGGCCCACATGGGAGACCTGATGGATTGGGCCCTGTCGACCTCCAGAGGCCAGCAGAAGTGGGTCAACTCCGAGCCTCTTCCCTGGGATCGGGAGGAGCAAAGATTTTTCGGCTCGCTGGAAAGCTTTGACGACTTCCTGGCGTCCGCCGAACCCCTGCAAGCGCCGGCCGAGAGATTGTTTCAGGGACCGATCGCGGACGCGCTAACCCACGTCGGCCAGATCGCGATGCTGCGGCACATCGCCGGGGAAGTCCTGAAGGCCGAAAACTATTATGTCGCCGAAATCGAGATCGGCCGAGTAGGCGCCGACCAACCCCAGCCCAAGTACGAGTTCTGATCGCTTCGGCGGGGGTTGTCTCAGGCGGTGTCAGCAACGCGTTCACCGCTAGTACGGCCCCAAGCCGCAAAGTGGCGAAAGAATAAAGCCCACAGCGCAGGCCGTGGGACAAAAGCCGGCGGTGGAACAAGCCCCGAAGGGGCGAAAGACAAGGGAACCGAGACAACGCCGGCCAAGGACCACGAGCGGGAAGGGCACGACTTGAGTCGTGCCGTAAAAGATCAAAAACGCACACCGCTTTAGCGCCTGAGGTATGCTTTCGCGTCCCGCGACAACCGGACCTACCCTTTCCCCCGGTTCCGGTAAAGCGACCCATCCACCTGCTGCACCATCGCGTCCAAATCCAACGCCATCCCCAGAAACTCCGCCAACCGCGCCGCAATTTCCCTGGGCAGCGTCAGCGCCTCATGGTAAGGAACCCGCAGCGCCTTCACATAACTCTTGCCATCGAGCCACGCATAAACATCGCGCAGATGCTTTTCAAACGCCGCCGAAATCGCACCAGTGTTCGCACCTTCTTTAAAAGTCCCTCGCCGCTTGAGCATCTGATCCTGCGACACCAAAACCTCCGCCAAAGGCCGCTGCATAAAAACGACGCGGTACTCATGCCCCGCCGGCAGCGCCAGCAGCAACTGCGAAATCACCTTCACCACCTTGCCCTCGCCCTCGGCAATGCAGCCCGGATCCTTCGGCAAAGTCTTGATCCGCTCCCACTCCAGATACCCGCGCGGATTGTCGACATCCGCCGCGCGCTCCCCGTCCGAGAGCGCCGGAATCCCCCCCGCGACCAGCATCTGCATCATCAAAGAAGTCCCCGACCGCGGCAATCCAGAAACGATAGTGATCATGAGCCCTGTTTTCCCCGTTCGAAAGCGCAACCCTGAAAAACGAACGCTACAGACTACCAGAGCCGTGTAAGCAACTTCCGTCTTCGAATCCGCTCGTGTAGGGGCGGACGCCCCCGTCCGCCCTCGAGCGCAGCGAGACAGCTTTTCCCCGCCACCCATCCCGTCAGTTACAATACCCGCGTAACACCGAATCCAGCGGGCATGCATCCGCGCGAACGAGGGTAATAGCTTTGGCGACCAGCGAAGCGACCACGCACAGTGCTCCGCAGCTTCCCCACCACAAAGTCAAAATCAAAAAGGCCGGACAGCGCGCCTGCAACGAGAAAAATGAAAAAGGAAAATTCTGCGGCGGCCACTTGAAGCTCTGGTCCTACATGACCGACGTGATCGAGCGCGAATGCGGCGACGTAGCCAAAGCCTGGGGACCGAAAGCCGAAGTCTACCGCTGTGAACATTGCAAAACGTTATACCTGCCCTCGCCCGCGGAAGAAAAAGTAAACGTAGCCGGCCAGGGCATGATCTCAGTCTTCGGCCTGACCCTGCCGCCAAAAGAGAAGCCGCCGAGTTCGTAGCTTCTAAGCTGCTAGCTCCTAACTTCTAGCCAAACCGCTCCAGCCCCAGAGGGGCGAAATAATTTAGCCCAAGACGAAGTCCTGGGTCAGCGCGTTAGGCAAGCAACAAGTCCCGCAGGGACGGCACAATTTCTCGCGTGCAAAATCGCGCCGTCCCCCGAAACGATGTTTAGCTAGAAGCTAGAAGCTAGAAGCTGGTTTACCAAGGAGTTGGAAGCTGACCTCCGACCTCATCTACGACTGGAACCAAAACCATCCCGGCCAAGGCCCCACCGGCCCCGTGATGCTCAACGACGAAACCCTCCGCGACGGCCTGCAATCGCCCTCCGTCCGCGACCCGTCGATCGCCGAAAAAATCGAAATCCTTCATCTCATGGACGCCCTCGGCATCGACGCGCTCGATCTTGGCCTGCCCGGCGCCGGACCGCGCGCCGTCGAAGCGGTCACCGCGCTGGCCCGCGAAATCGCCACGCAGAAATTAAAAATCAAGGCCAACTGCGCCGCCCGCACCCACGAAAACGATATTCGCCCCATCGCCGAAATCGTCCAGAAAACCGGACTGCCCATCGAAGCCGCCACCTTCATCGGCTCCAGCCCGATCCGCCGCTTCACCGAAGGCTGGACCGACGACTTCCTGCTCGAGACCACCGAAAAGGCCATCAAGTACGCCGTCTCGCTCGGCCTCGATTCGATGTACGTCACCGAAGACACCAGTCGCTGTGATCCCGAAACCGTCAAGCGCCTCTACTCCACCGCGATCAGCTGCGGCGCGCGCGCAATCTGCATCTGTGACACCTCGGGCCACGCCACGCCGCCGGGCGCGCTGGCGCTGGTGCAATTCGTAATCGAAGAAGTGGTGAAGCCCTCGGGAGAAAAAATTCGCGTGGACTGGCACGGCCACAACGATCGCGGACTCGCCATCGCGAATTCCATCGCTGCCATCATCGCCGGCGCAAACTGCGTCCACGGATGCGCCATCGGCCTCGGCGAACGCGTCGGCAACACGCAGACCGACCAGATGCTGGTCAACCTGAAGCTCATGGGCGTCGCTCCCTGGGATAAACAAGACCTGTCCAAGCTGAAAGATTATTGCCAGACCGTGTCGCGCGCGACGGGCGTGCCCATCCCGAAAAATTATCCCGTGGTCGGAGAAGACGCGTTCCGCACCGCGACCGGCGTACATGCCGCGGCGATCATCAAGGCCTATCGCAAAAACGACATGGTACTCGCGAACACGGTATATTCCGGCGTCCCGTCGCACATCTTCGGCATGGAGCAGGTCATCGACATCGGCCCCATGAGCGGAAAATCGAACGTGCTGTTCTGGCTGGAGCGCCGCGGCCTCCCCGCCTTCGACGATGTAGTCGACCGCATCTATCAGCGAGCCAAAGGCAGCGACCACACCTTGACCGAAGAAGAAATTCTGTCCTGCGTCCCAGCAGCCACCAAGAAAAACTGAACATGGTCCATCGAAGCCCCGGACGCCCCGTCCGGGGTTGCGCGCGGCGCAATGACGCCGCCAGCCAGAGCGGCCGAACCCGTTGGAGAGATCCTGCCAGTTCCTGCGCCGCCCCACGCCGTCACACGCGGAGCTCGCTCCGCGGGGCGGACCCTTCGCCTTCGCTCACGGCAAGCTGCGTCCGCCCCTGCACGTTGTAAACTGACGCCAGCACCATGAACCAACTCAACCACGCCGTCCTCGGAGCCGGCGGCATCGGCGGACTAATAGGAGCATGCCTCGCCCGCTCCGGCGACCCCGTCACGCTGATCGTAAGACGCGAGTCATTGTCGCAATATCCCAAACAACTGCGCCTCGACAGCCCCTTCGGCAACGTCGTCGTCGATGTTTCCACTGCCGCCGAAGTCCCGCCCGTCGACGTGCTCTGGATCACCGTCAAGGCCACACAACTCGAGCCATCTCTCGCAGCGATCACCAACCCGGCCGCAGTCAAAGCGATCGTCCCTCTGCTGAACGGAGTCGACCATCTCCCGCTGCTGCGCGCGAAATACGGAAACGAGAAAATCATCGCTGCGACCATCGCCGTCGAATCCGAACGCGTCGCCCCCGGACACATCGTTCACCGCTCGCCCTTCGCCCGCCTGAACATCTCCTCCGCCGGACGCGCCCTACTCGAGGGCACCGTCGCTCAACTCCAGCGAACAGGATTCGAGTGCCTCTTCATCGACCATGAGCCCACCTTGATGTGGAGCAAGCTGGTCTTTCTGGCCGCCTTCGCGTTGAGCACGACAGCCGCCGATAAAACGACCGGCGAAATCCTCGCCGACCCCAAATGGCGCGATCTGGGCTTCTCCGTAATTCGCGAAGCCAGCGCCGTAGCCAACGCCGAAGGCGCAAAAATAGACGCCGAAGCCGTGATCGCCGGCGTCCTCAAAATGCCCGGCAACATGCGCAGTTCCATGCAAAAAGACGTCGAGCAAGGCAAGACCCCCGAACTCGACGCCATCGCCGGCCCCATAATCCGCGGCGCCAAGCGCCACGGCATCGAAGTCCCGGCGACAACGAAGCTGGTAGCCGCAGTCGAGCAGAAAGCCGGAGTCACGCTCCGCCCGCCGGCGTCGCAGTGAGTGGCATTCTCCCAGAGAACTCCTCGACACGCCGCATCCGCCCAAGCCTAAGGGATCCTTCGACTCCGCGTGTGGTTCGCTTCGCGAACCGCGCGCTCCTCTCAGGATGACAAGGGACACGCCCAAGGTGCTACGCCCCCCGTCCGAATCCCGGCCCACCTTCCGTAACTCCCTATGCCCACATTAGCCAATCCCAATCCTTTCCCCTGCGTTGTAAACTGAGCTAACTCCAATGAGCCCAATTCCCCCGCATGCGGACATGCCGGCTCTCGCTCCTGCCGTCCAGCAGGAGGTCGCGAAACTCGCGGCTGCGCCCGAAGTGCGCTCGGCCTTCAACTGGTTCCGCGTGCAGGAGCCGCAACTGGCCCAGTGGCAGCAAGAGATGGCCCGCATTCCCGCCCCGCCGTTTGGCGAGTCGGCGCGCGCAGCCTGGCTGGCCGAACGCTTTCGCGAGGTCGGACTCGACGATGTCCGCATCGACGACGTGGGCAACGTTTTCGGCACGCATCCCGGCTTCGGACGCCGCTATGTCGCGCTGAGCGCGCACATCGACACCGTATTTCCGCCGAACACGCCGCTGAATATTCGCCAGCAGGGAAGCCGCATTTACGGCCCTGGAGTTTCCGACAACGGCGCGGGCGTGGTCGCCATGCTCGGCATCGCCGCGCTGTTGCGCGCGGTGCGTCTGCGCCACGCGCTGCCGTTTGTCTTCATCGGGAATGTTGGAGAAGAAGGCGAAGGCGATCTGCGCGGCATGCGGCACATTTTTTCGACGCCGCGCTGGAAGGATTCAATCGCCTACAGCCTGGTGCTCGACGGCGCCGGCGCCGACACCATCGTCGCCGAGGCCCTCGGCAGCCGCCGCTTTGAAGTGATCGTGCGCGGCCCCGGTGGCCACTCCTGGAGCGATTTCGGAGCGCCCAATCCCATCGTGATTTTGGCCGAGGCCATTCGCACGTTTACCGCAACCCCGGTCCCGACCGCGCCGAAGACCACTTTCAACATCGGAGTAATTCGCGGCGGCACGTCGGTCAACTCGATTCCCGAGTCGGCCAGTATGAAGGTCGATATCCGATCGACTTCAATGGCCGAAATGGAGCGCCTCGAGCAGGCGCTGCGCCTAGCACTAAACCGCGCCATCGAAGATGAAACCATGGCCGCCGAGATGCGTTCTTCAGCGCAGAAGCGGCCGTCGGGAGTGAGTTGCGAAGTGGTCGTGATCGGCAATCGTCCCGCGGGCGAACTGCCGCCCGGCGCGCGCATTCTGCAAGTCGTCCGCGCCGTCGATGCGCAACTGGGCAACGCAGCGCAGGTGCAGCGTGCCTCGACCGACGCGAATATCCCGCTCTCGCTGGGCCAGGAAGCGATCGCCATCGGCGGCGGCGGCTCCGGCGGCGGAGCCCACACGCTGCAGGAGTGGTTCGATTCCAGCGGCCGTGAGCTGGGCCTGAAACGAATCCTGCTCACCATGCTCGCCCTTTCGGGGGTGACCGAATGAAGAAGCACGGAATGAAGACGAGCGGAATCAAGACGAACCGGATGAAGCCACACGCTAGGATCGCGATTGTCCTGTGCTCGCTCGCCGCGTGGTGCATCCCCTTCGCCGCGCAAACCGCCGAGCCGCCTGCTTCAACGCCGGACGTCATGCCCAGTCCGGTGAAAAGTTCCGCGCAGCAGCCGAAGAAAGCCGAGCCCGCCACGGTTTTCCCCGGCCCCGCGCAAGACACTCGCCCCCGCGCCGACATCATCTTTACCCACGCCAACGTCTACACCGGCGTGCCCGACAACACTCCGTTCGCCTCCATCGACCGCGAGGAAGCCATCGCCGTTCGCGGCGACCGCATCCAGGCCGTCGGCAAAACTATCGACATTTTCAGACTCAAAGGCCCGCAAACGCAGATCGTCGATCTCGACGGACACTTCGTCATGGCCGGATTCAACGACGCGCACCTGCATCTCGACGATGGCGGCAGCACCAAGATGAGCGTCGACGTGACCGGCGTGAAGTCGCTCGACGAACTGCGCCAGCGCCTCGCGAAACGAGTCGAAGACTCCAAGGCCGGTGAGTGGATCATCGGCGCCGGCTGGGATGAAACTCTCTGGCCGGTGAAAGTCACGCCCACGCGCTGGGATCTCGATGAAGTTTCCGATGGTCATCCCGTATTTCTGGTGCGCATCGACGGCCACATCGCTGTCGCCAACACGCGCGCCCTGCAGCTCGGCAGCGTCAACCTGGCCAGCCGCGATCCGCAGGGCGGCCACATCGACCGCAACGAAACTGGCGAGCCCACCGGAATCCTGCGCGAGACGGCTCAGGGAGCCGTGACCAACGTCATCCCCAAGCCCAGCCATGATCTCCGCCGGCAGGGAATCGAGCTGGCCCTTGCCGACCTGGCTTCACACGGTGTCACCTCGGCGCAGGATTACTCGCCCAACTGGGAAGCTTTTGAAATCTACGAAGAGCTGGAAAAAGAAGGCAAGCTCACCGCCCGCATCAGCGAGTGGCTACCCTTTGACGATCCGCTGGAAGAGTTGAGCCGCAAGCGCAATGCGCATCCCGGTGACGATCTGATGCTGCACACCGGCATGCTCAAGGGATTCATGGACGGCTCGCTCGGCTCCCACACCGCAGCCATGCTGCAGCCTTACGCGGATGACCCCAAGAACTCAGGCCTGCCGCGATACGACGCAACCAAGCTCAACGACATGACCCGCGAGCGCATGGAAGCCGGCTTCCAGATTGGCTTTCACGCCATCGGCGACAAAGGCGTGCAAATGGCGCTCGATGCCTTCGCCGAAGGCGAAAAAGCCGTCCGCGAAGATCACGTGAAGGGGCCGACGGGCGGCGACGAATTTCGTCTGCGCATCGAACATGCGCAGGTCACCACGCCGCAACAGATCGCACAATTCAAAACTCTGAAAGTGATCGCGTCCATGCAGCCCAGCCACGTCCTCACCGATATGCGCTGGGCGCAGGATCGCCTCGGCCCGGTGCGCGCGGCCACGTCCTACGCCTGGCTCGGATTCCTGACGAAAGGCGTGCCCCTGGCATTTGGCACGGACTATCCGGTCGAGCCCGTGTCGCCGTTCCGCGGCCTCTACGCCGCGGTCACACGCCGCAGCGAAGACGGCAAACAGGAATATTTTCCCGCCCAGCGCCTCACCATCGATCAGGCGATCGCCGCCTACACGATAGGTTCCGCGTACGCCGAGTTTGAAGAAAAAGAAAAAGGCAAGCTGGTCGAGGGAATGCTCGCAGACTTCATAGTCCTGGACCGCGACCCCACCGCATCGTCGCCCGAAAAGCTGCTAGGCGCCAAAGTTCTGCGCACAGTAGTAGGAGCAAAAACAGTCTACGAAGCAAAGTAAGTTTTCAGTCACAGGCAACGTGGGGATGTGGAGTTCTTGAATGTGGGGACAGCCGCCCTCGGCTGTCCAGTCGAGCGTAGCTCGACCGGCCTTTGATGGAAACTATCCCAGGGTTATCAGACGGAATGTGCGGGCATCGGGCCTTCGGCCCGAGGACAGCCGAGGGCGGCTGTCCCCACATTAGATCGATCCTGATTGCGTCGATGAAACGCGAAAGAATTCCTTCATTCCAGTAACGATTGACCAGTTCCCCGCGTCTAAGCCTGCAAGGCGTCGCTGCGATCGCGCCCTTCTAAACGGCTCAGGCCGCATCATACTTAACGGGTATACTATAAAGGGTTTGCGAGTAAACCGGAGGGAAGTAGACATATGGATTCGCGCGCAATGTGGATGCGCATGAGGGCTCATCGCTGGGCTTACACCCTGAGCATTCTGGCAACGCTGTCGGTCGGCATTCTGATCGGGACGGTCATCTCCTACGGAGTCAAGGGGAAAGAAGGTCAGAAAAGCGATGCGACGCCTTTGACCCTGCCCTCGCCGGTGCAGATGTCCAACACTTTTTCGCAGATCGCGAAGCAGCTCGAGCCGAGCGTGGTCAACGTGAATACCGAGTCGACCATCAAGAATGTTCGCAAACGCCGCGGCAGTGGCGGCCAGGGCGATGACGACGACAGCGGAGGCATGGACGACTTCTTCAATCACTTCTTCGGCGCCCCCGGCGGTCAGGGCGGCCAAGGCTCCGGCGACGGTTCCATCCGCGAACGCTCCCTCGGTTCCGGCGTAATCGTTGACTCCAAGGGATACATCATTACGAACCGGCACGTAGTCGAAAAGGCGGACCGGATTCGCGTGCGCTTTGAAGACGATCCGCCGGGCGTGCAGCACGACGCCAAAGTTATCGGCACCGATCAGGAAACCGATCTGGCCGTGATCAAGGTCGATATTGATCGCGCGCTTCCCGCCGCCAAGCTGGGCAATTCCGACAGCATGCAGGTCGGCGACTGGGTTCTGGCCGTGGGCAGTCCGTTTGGATTGTCGGAGACCGTGACCGCGGGAATTATTTCCGCCAAGGGCCGCGACATCGTCCCTGGCCGCCAGTTTCAGACTTTCATTCAGACCGACGCGGCCATTAACCCCGGCAACTCCGGCGGACCGCTGGTCAACATGAGCGGCGAAGTGATCGGCATCAATACCGCAATTCTGAGCGAGACCAATGCCTACGCCGGCGTGGGTTTTGCGCTGCCTTCAAAGACCGTGGTCGACGTTTACAACCAGCTCACCGGCCCCGAGCACAAGGTTTCGCGCGGCTCCATCGGAATCATGTTTGACCAGGTGGAAAATCCCGCGATCATGCGCGTGTACGGCGCAGGAACGGGCGTTACGATTTCGAGCGTGGTGGCGGGAAGTCCCGCCGACCAGGCTGGACTGAAAGTCGGCGACACCATCACCAGTGTTGACGGCAAGAAAGTCAGCAAGGGCAACGAACTGGTGGCTGACATTGCCTCGCGCAAGGCGGGATCGAAAGCCGCTCTCGGCTTCCTGCGCAACGGCAAGACACAGGAGACTACGGTCACCATCGCCGACCGCGCCAAGCTGTTTGCCGCGCGTCTGGGCGACGATCAGGAGAATGACGACGAGAGTACTCCGGCGCCCAGCAAGTTCGGCGTAACCGTGCGCAAAGTCACTCCGGAAATGGCCGATCGCCTCGACATGCCGGCGGGCAAAGGCGTGATCGTGCAGGACGTGAAGCCGGGATCGTTTGCCGAGGATATCAACCTGGGCCGCGGCGATATCATCCTCGAGATCAACAAGCAACCGGTGAACAGCGAAGATGAATTCGCCCACATCGAGTCGAGCCTGAAAGCCGGCCAGGATGTAGTCTTCCTGGTGCGGCAGCGAGGCTCTTCGCGACAGGATGGAACGATCTTCCTCGCGGGTACACTTCCGTAACAGACGCGAGCCCAACGGGCACTGGCACTGCGCCCCCGCATCGGGGATGATTACAGTGCCAGCCCGCTGGGCTTTCTGTTTTTGGGGGAAGCGCTTTTTGTTTTGGGGTGGCGCAGCGCTTTAGCGCTGCGGTAAAAGTTTTTGTTGTAAGCGGCCTTAGCCGCTGAGGGCCGCTTTCGAGATTGCTTTGCGCCTATGACTCGTCCTCTGACCGGAACTCGGAAAGCACGCGTCGGCGCGCTCTACGCCCTGATTCTGACCTGCGCAGCGGTCCCGGCAGCCAGCGCCCGCCAGCAGGATTCCGCAGACACTACGGCGAAGAAACCCGCCAGCACAAGAGCCGCGGGCCAATCTACTACGACTCATGCGAGTGCGAAGCGCTCCTCGCGAAAGCACAAGCCGGTTCGCGCGCGCGGCCAGCAGAAAATTGACTCCGAGCGAGCCACGGCCATTCAGGAAGCCCTGATTCGCGAGCATTACATGAGCGGAAGCGCCAGCGGCACCTGGAACCAGGCCAGCGAAGACGCCATGCGCCGCTATCAGGCCGACCACGGCTGGCAGACCAAGGAAGTCCCCGACTCGCGTGCCCTGATCAAGCTGGGCCTCGGGCCCAGCAAGGATCATCTGCTGAATCCGGAGAGCGCCATGACCACCGGGCCCGACGCGCCGCGCGCGTCGTCGCTGCCCCCCACCTCGCACAGCGCGCCGACGTCCTCGACCCCAGCGCCCAGTTCCACCCAGAGCAATTCGCCCAGCCCGCAATAGGCATCACGGGCCATGTAGCCCAGGACGCCCTCGTCCGGGGTTGCGCGCAGCGCAATGGGCAGCGGCTGAGCCCGTTGGGGAGATCGCACCAACGCCAGAAACGATTTACGCCGTCGCACGCGGAGCTTCGCTCCGCGGGGCGGACGCTGGCGTCCGCCCGTACACGAGCCGTGCGGGCTTCGCCTCGCGACTGATGCAATATCTGGTAAATAGCTGACACCAAGGGCTTTATGAGGACACGAGGCTGTGGATAACTAGGCTCGTAACTCACTGAAAACAAGTGACTTGGTCCCGCGAGATGAATCGATTCAACTGCCCCGTACGTCGACGAGGATAGGCTGACGGAGGGAGCCCTCGGCCTGGCCAGTCCTTGCCTGAGGGTGGGGCTCAGAATCCCCGCAACGGGGCATTCTCCGACCCGGCCAGACCAGATCCCCCCTAACCCGATCTGATCCGACCTGAGCCGAATCGCCGAGGCGAACACTTCAGATGCGAAAATGCAACCCCCGAAGATTAGATTCTGCTAATGCGAGAAATTCCACCCACTGCGAGGCTCCATCGCGAGGCTCCGCAAATGCGGCGAGCGGGAAGCCGAAGACTACGCAACCGCTGCGAGCAGGCCGCACTGCTCGTGTAGGGGCGGACGCCCCTTCGACAGGCTCAGGGCGCCCTCGTCCGCCCCGCGGAGCGAAGCTCCGCGTGTGACGGCGTAAATCTTCTCCGGCGTTTGGCGCGCGTGACGGCTGCGCGCAACCACGCCGCGCCAAATTCGTGGTAACTGCTGCTCGATTGCACGTTCGTAATTTTGAAAGTCGATCCCACGCGATCAGAATCGAATTGCCCGCCACTTCAGAGCAGTGCTGAAAAAAGACCAACGATGCAAAGCTTCCCGCCTGGGAAACCATCGTTGATCGCAAGACGCCCTGGCCAAGTTTGAAGGTGAGTAGTTATGGCTCAGCGAAAATCGCGAATCCTCTGCATCGATGACCAATGGAACGGACTCCTCAGCCGCAAGATGCTGCTGGAAAAAAACGGCTATGAAGTTCTGGAAGCAAGCGGCGGCGATGAAGGGCTGAAGCTGTTCCGCACGCAGCCGGTGGACGCGGTGGTCCTCGACTACCAGATGCCGGGGATGAACGGCGACGTGGTCGCGGCCAAGAT